>ERZ1035032.25-NODE-25-length-100539-cov-40.122358_pt1 | contig 100539 bp, 90 predicted proteins | sample MGYA00520693_ERZ1035032 | MGnify/ENA primary metagenome ERZ1035032 (study PRJEB33766, sample SAMN09781740) | gut metagenome | biome: gut microbiome | host: Homo sapiens | place: Madagascar | study: EMG produced TPA metagenomics assembly of the PRJNA485056 data... | reverse complement strand
TTATCATTTATAAAACTAAAAGGAGAAACAAAAACTTTATGGCTTTGTTTTTCTGAAAAAACTTTGGAGGCTCTTATGTTTAAGGGTAAATTGGCTGCTGCAGTAGCTGTTGTATCATTGGCACTTTCTGCAAGTGCTTTTGCAACAAAAGTTGGACCTGGTCTTGGTTATGTTGTATTCGGAGATCAGAACGGACCTGTTTACGACATCATCGCCGCAACAACAAACGGCACATTCTGTTCACAGTTTTTCGCTATTACATTCGGAACTTCTGGATATAGCGGAGGACTTATCGGAATGGAAGAAACAGACAAGTTCATCGCAGACAACATGGATGCACTTGCAACAGACATCGCTATGGGCGAAGGCGAATATGTTGACACACTTTCAAGCATGCTCAACGTTTCTGACAGCGTAGCTTTCAAAGCTGCTCTTCAGGCAAACTTTGACAACATCTTCTCTTCTTCAGACGTATCTGCAACTGAAGTAAGCGGAAAGATTTACTCACTTGTTGGCTAAGTTGGACATTTCGTCTAAAAGAACAGGGTACGGCCGCAAAGTCGTACCCTGTTTGTTTTTACTCGCAGCTTCGTTTTTCCTGCCAGTATTTGCAGATGAAAACAGCCCCGCAAAAAAAAGTGCGGAAGCCGTTGACTTTTCAGGAAAACTAGAAGCAATTTCAAAGCTAGCCCCTATAGAGCCAGCCTCCGGCTACGAAAAAAAAGCGCAGGAAGCTGTGGACAAGGCATTTTCCCTGGAGCTTTACAACGCACCTTACTGGAAAACCCTTTTGCATTACAAGCCTTCTCCTTTTCATAAAAACAAAAGTCTTGTAGACGACCCGATGTTTTTTTTAGCTAAAAAAGGCAAGACAAATCCAAAGGCGGAGCTTGAAGCCACAATAAAAGCATTTTTTTCTCCTGCGCCCGGCAAAGACGAGCGGCATGCAATCGAGCGTTTTCCTGGCAGATTTAAATGGATTTGCGACCAGCTGAATCTTTCAAAAGAGGATTTTCCTTATGATGGAGACGCATATTATCAGTCGATTGTGCGGAAAGTAAATCCCGGGGACGTTTACCTTATATTCCCGGCAGGCTTTCTAAAAAATCCAGCTTCAGTTTTCGGACACACATTTTTGCTCATGGAATCCAAAGGACAGTCGCGTCTTCTTGCAAACTCAATAAACTATGGAGCTGTTACAAATGTAACCGGCGGTGTAATGTATGCAGTTCTTGGACTTGTAGGAGGATTCCGCGGATATTTTGCCTTTGTGCCTTACTACGAAAAAATCAAGCAGTATGCCAATATGGATATGCGCGATATATGGGAATACCACCTGAATTTTTCAGAAGAAGAAAAAGACAGAATGCTACGTCATATATTTGACCTTTCAGGTATTTACTCGCGTTACTTTTTTATAAGCGAAAACTGCTCATACAACCTTTTATTTCTTATAGAAGCCGCAAAGCCAGAAACAGACATAACGAATATTTTAAGCGGCGTTGTAGAGCCAATAGAAACTGTAAAGACCATCTGCGAAACAGGACTTGCAGATAAAACTGACTACAGACCTTCCGTGTACTCAAAACTGGAATTTCAAAAGACACAGCTTACACGGAAGCAAAACAAATATGTAAAAGACGTTTGTTACGGGAAAAAGACAGCAAAGGACTTCCCATTCGGCGACTTGCCAAAGGAAAAACAGGCGGAAATTTGGGAACAGGCATCCGACTATCTTACTTCCCTCTTGAACAGCCAAAAAATTTCATCAGATGAATACAGACCGCGGTTTGTTTCAGTTCTTTCGGAGCGTAGAAAGCTAGGCAAGATAGAATCCAGCACAAAAATAACAGAGCCTCCGCACCCGGAAAAAGCACATGGCTCCAAAAAGATTTCCATTCACGGCGGAAAAGACATTGAAGGCGCATACACAGGCTTGGAATTTCGTCTTACAGCGCACGAACAGCTTGAAAATCCTGCAGGATACGCTTCAAATTCAGAACTTGTGTTCGGTGAAATTGACCTTAGAGTGCATCCGCAGGAAACAGACTTCTACTTAAAGAAAGCACTGATTGCCTCGGTAATCTCGCTGCCGGTTTCTGACTTGTATTTTTTCAACGGCGCAATGAATATCGTAGTCGGATTTGACTCTAACCCAAATGAAGACAAGGAAGAAGATCTTGCGTTCAGAGTAAAAGCAATGTTCGGAACAAGCATAAAGCCAGCTTATTGGATTCAGCCTTACTTTCTTGCAGGATTTGACGCTTATGCTTCTCCAAAGTATGAAAGGAAGCATTTTTATGCAGATCCGCTTATTGGCGCAGAAGTCGGCTTTATAACAACGGCAGGAATCTGGAAAAACAAGATTGCGGCAAGCGCGCTTCAGTCGCCGTTCGACAAAAAACATTTAAGAATTCAGGCTAGCGTAAACGAAGGCTTTAATATTGCCCAAAACATTTCGCTTAAAGGCGGCTACTCTTTCAATATGGACTGGGACGAGAGATGGCATGAGTTCACGGTTTCGTTCAACGCATATTTTTAGAGATTGTTAACACAGTTTTTTACAGAAACATCGTAGTATCAAGCATGGCAACGACACGGAATAAGATTCCCCGATCAAGTCATGCAATGACAAAAATATATCATATTAAAATTTTTACTGGACATAAAAAAGGCTCCTCTAATTCTACAGGAGCCTTTTTAATTTGCCAATAAATTTATCGTTTTTATAGCAACAATATTTTACGATAATCCCAATTAAACTTTAAAGCGGTCAATCTTGTTGGCAATATCCGAAATAGAGCCTTTTACCTTTGAAGAAATCTCGCTTAAGGCGGCACCAGTTTCGTTTATTTTCTTTGCGCCAACCGCCATTTCATCCATGCTTTCCTTCATAACCATTGTGGCATCCTGAAGCCGTTTTACTTCCTCAAGAATCGCCTGATTTCCGGCTGACATTTCAGAAGAGGCGTTGCGAACTTCGGAAGAACTGTCGTTCATGGAATGAAGAGCCTCGTTTATCTGCTTAGAGCCTTCGGTCTGTTCTTCCATTGCCGACTTAATCTGAACAACAAGCTGGTCTGTATCCTTGATTTTCTTGGAAACACTTTCAAAAGCCGAACTTGACTCCGCGGAAGAAGCAACAACTTCATCGATAGATTCACGGATATTGTTAAGCTGGTCGCCGATTGTCTTTGACTGCGAAGTGGAAGTTTCTGAAAGCTTGCGGATTTCGTCTGCTACAACACTGAATCCTTTTCCGGCTTCACCTGCGTGGGCGGCTTCGATTGCGGCATTCATGGCAAGAAGGTTTGTCTGGCTTGCAATTGAAGAAATGGCGGCGTTTGCCTCCTGAAGCATTGCGGACTGCTTTTCAATTTTTTCTATCTGCTCGTTTACGACTTGCTGCTTAGAAAATCCGTTCTGCGCGTCAGACTGAAGCTCGCTGAATGAAGAAGCCATTTTGTCAACGGACTGATTTACAGAAGAAATGTTTCCAATCATCTGCTCAACAGCAGCGGAAGCCTGGCTTACACCTGCGGTCTGGTTTTCAATCATTCTTTCAAGCGAAGAAATATTTGAAGCGATTTCATTTACAGCCCCGGCGGTTTCTTCAACACTTGAGCTTTGGCTTACAATCTGGTTTCTTACACTGTCAATGTTTGCAAGAATCTGCGTGATTGCACTGGAAGTATTTTGAGTGCTTTCCTCAAGAACTTCTCCTGCACTGCTAAGTTCATTCTTAGAATTTTTTACATCGGAAATAATTTCCTGCAATTTGCCAACAAATTTATTGAATCCTTTTACAACAAAGCCGATTTCGTTGTTGGAATTTATTTCAATTCTTTGTGTAAGGTCGGCGTTGCCTGAAGCGATTTTTGTTATTGCGTAGTCAAGTTTATTCAATGGCTTTATTGCGCGGTACACAAGGAAGCCTGATATGCTTACAAGAAGAATCGCGCTTATAATAGAAAGCCAAGTCATATCCCCCATCATTGAAGTAATTGAAGAATAGATTTCCTTCTGCTGGATTGAAACTGCTATTGACCATGAAGTTCCTTCTACCGGCATAAAGGTAATAAATTCCAACTCGTCATAAATTCCCTTTATCCAGGCATGTCCTGTCTCACGGCTAACCATTCTTTTGGCAAGTTCGCCCATATCCTCGTGCCCTTCAGAATAGCCTGTAAGGAAGTTGCGGTTGTTAATCCAGTCTCTGTTCGGGTGGGAAATAACGGTTCCATCATCGGCAAGAACAAACGGATATCCTGTGTTTCCAACTTTTATATTGCTGATGATTTCACCAATATGTTGTGACTGCATTACGCCACAAAAAAGACCGATGTTCTTTCCGTTGCGAACAATTGCGCGCGTTACATGGAGTACAAATTGTCCGGTCGTTCTTGAGACTACAGGATCATCAATGAACCTTTCCTTTCCATCTTGCATTATCGCCTTGAAATAAGGGCGATCGGAAATGTCGGTGCGCTTTCCTGTATCCGTATAGGCGATTCCGTCCGGACCGCAGAGCATTATGTAATCAAACTCGGCTATGCGGTGATCTGCATGCGAAACAAGCCATTCACGCATTTCGGCAAGGCTTCCATCCTGAGCCACATCTGAATTCACATAGAAATTCATAGCATGGTAATAGCCGTCAATTCTTTCTGAAATTACCTGCGAATAAGCCTTTACAACAACCCCATAGTCATTTGTTGAATCCTCAAGCACAGACTTTTTTGTGATTTCTCCTGTTATAATAATCTGCAGAAGATTAAAAAATACAATTGAAATGCCTGAAAAAAGAACAAGCCGGAACACAAGGCTCTTGCGTTTTTCGGTGTTTGACGAAGTGTTTTCTCCCATAAATAACAAATTCCTCCTTAAATATACAAGCCACTAAAAACCTCAAGCTTTTAGTGGCTTGCAACAATACACTTGATTTAAATTATACAACAAAATTTTTGTCTGTCAACATTATTTTATACCCCCCCGGCAAACGCATTATAAATGTATTCAGCATAAAACTGGCTTTCAGACACGGTTTCCTGGTTCAAAATCGCGCAATAATGGGGATGTCCAATAAGTATCTTTTTTGTCATTCATAGGCTTTTATAGACTTGACCCGAAATTCTAAATGCATATATTACAATCATTTAGAAATTGTTCAGCAATGACATTCAGAACTTATTGGACATCCTCTGATTGTTGCAAAGTAACTATAGAATTCCCCGCTCATGCGGTCGCAACAATCAGAGTGTTTTTGCCCCAGGAGCCGTTTCTTCGCGCAAACTTTACTTAAATTATTCATAATGCGTTTGCCCTGCAAGCCCCCTGTCTAATAAAAAATTATTTTCCTAAATCAAGGATGCGGCGGTTCCAGTCCTTTGGAGGATCCTCGATTATGCTCCAGTCAAAGTCAAGAATTCCGTGCGGAGGAAAAAGAGGCTTTGGAGGCGGAGGGGTCTTTTTCAGATTTTCAGCAAGAATTTCTTCAAGTGATTTTCCTTTTTCAAGCATTAAATACGGCTCGCCGAATGCGCAGATTGTTGAGTAAACAGACTCCTGAGGAACTTGAATTCCATTTAAATCACTTGAAGATTTTATTTTTAAAACTGAATTAAAAGTACAGTCAGCAGGAAAAGAAGAAATTTTTTTCACACTGCGGATTTTGGTTCTGCGCCCTGTAACGCAAGTAAAAATTTGCCCGGCGACAACAAGATGCTTTGGAACAGAATATTCACTTCCTGCGTCGGAAAAAAAAGCCTGGGCTGAACTGTCGTATTCCATGTCGGTTTTCCAGTAGCGGATTTGGTAAACTGCGGAATCCGTGGAAAAATAAGACAAAAGTTCCTTGCTTGAAACAGGCGGACTTATTAAAATTCCAGAAGCGTTTCCTGAATCTTTCCAAAATCCAGAAAGTCCTGCTTCCCCGCTTTGCCTTATGACGAATTTCAGAAAAAGCTTGTCTCCAATCACGGCAACCGGCACATTGTAAATTTCTTTTCTATTCGGATATTTTATTTCAAGATTCCAGGCGCCAGACGTAATTCCATTTGCATAAAGAAGTGAGCCGTCAGCTTGCAAAACGCCCTTTCCGTCTGACTGCAAAAAAAACTCATCCGTAAGCGGAACATATTTTATGCTGATTTCCTGCGCCGGATTTTTTGAAGTTGTGTTGTTTACGTTCCGTGGATTTTTTTCTGAATAAAGGCTGCTTTCTGCCGCGCGGTCATCGTACCAAGTGTAGAAAGATCTAAGCACAGCCTGTGGAATTGCGCCTCCGTCATCAGAAACATAGCCTGAATCAAAGACAAAATACCGGCTGGAATTTTTCCAAACGCCTTTTAAAAGTGCCGGGACTTCTTCCTGCGAAAAAACTTTGAATGAGAAAACTAAAAAAGCAAATGTTAGAAATTTTCTTTTAAAGACCATTTTTCCCCGATAACGTCTCTTATTGAGTATCGGAAAATTTGACGCTCATCAAAAGATTTTTGAATGAGAGAATCAATTTCCATGGAATCATAAATTTTCTTTGCTTCTTCTATAGTTGCGCGCAAAACAGGATGCTTTGGGCTGAACAAAACGCAACAGTCTTCATACGGAAGAATTGAAGTTTCGTAAGTTCCTATGAAATTCGCAGTGTCCATGATTTCTTCTTTGTCCAAGCCAATCAGAGGACGAACCAAAGGTTTTTCTGCAAAGCTTTCTGTAACTGCAAGATTTTCAATTGTCTGGCTTGCAACCTGCCCCAAACTTTCGCCTGTAATTATGCAGTCGCAGTTAATCCGCTCGGCAAGCATATTGGCGGCTTTCATCATACAAAGGCGGAGCATCAATGTTGAGTAGGCTTCCGGTGCTTTTTGTTTTATTTTCATCTGAACTTCTGTAAAAGAAATCACGTTAAGATGTGTGTCGTTTCCGTACTGCGCGATGATTTTTGCAAGATCCTGGACTTTCTGCTGGGCTTCTTCCGAAGTGTATGGATAAGAATGAAAATAAACACATTCAACTTTCATTCCGCGGCGCATCATTCTGTAGCCCGCAACAGGACTGTCAATTCCGCCTGAAAGAAGCAAAAGACCTTTTCCGCTCACGCCAACTGGAAGACCACGGCAAGTTTTTTTCTGGGAACAGTAAACATAGCATTTTTCGCGCACTTCAATATTAATGGAAACGTCCGGCTTGTGAACATCAACATCAAGAGTTCCGTCATCAAAAAGAACTCCGGCAACTTCCGTGGCAATCTCGTATGAATTAAGCGGAAAATCTTTGTCTTCACGGCGCGCTTCAATTTTAAAAGTCTTTGCTCCGTTTGATTTTGCAACTTCTCCTTCTTTTCTGACTGCAATTTTTATAGCTTCAAGATTTTTTTCAACAGCCTGAACTTTTGCCCAGCCGGTAATTCCAATCAAATGGTCAAGCGCATATTCAACTGCGCCGCAAGAATTTTTTGTGCAGTAAATGTAAAGCCGCCCGGAAAGAAGTTTTACTTTTGCCTCGACAGTTTCCAAAGCAAGCCGGATATTGCACAAAAGCTGTTTTTCAAAAATACGGATATTTCCGCCTTTAAGTGTAAGCTCGCCAAGCTTTCCAAGATAAGTTTCTGTATAAAAATTTGTGTCAATTTCAGTTTTCATTTTTTAAGCCGTTAAAATCTTATTGTTACGCCAAAGTTAAAGAAAAGATTAAGTTTGTTTGTAAGTTGAGAAATCCAGGCATCTTTAAATTCGTCCACAATTGCTTTTGCCTCAGCTGAATCCAAATCGTATTTTTCTCCGCCCTTTGATTTGCGGAATCCAATGATGTCGCCAGTTCCGCCGCCGTTTCCGTCATCATCTTTTTCGTAAACTGGAATTATGTCTTCATTTCCACCTGGGAACATCTGGTTTGAAACTCCATAATTGTGAATGTATTCAAATGTGCAGCCGGCATTCAAGGAAACGCGCGTTCCTTTTTTTGTAGGCTTAAAATCGTACTTTACATTCAACGAAGACTGAAGCGTAAACTGAACGTGCTTTTGGTTCAGCCAGTTCATGGAATCCCAAGCGGAAGAAACGTGGTTGCCGGAATTTGAATTATTTGCGGCAAACATCGAATGAGTGTAAACCGAGCCGTCTGTTGAATAAACATTTTTGTCTGCGCAAAGATAAATCATGGCTTCTTCTGTGTCCAAAGTTTCGCAGACATTTCCGTGGCGTGAATAAGTTGTTCCCATTGACAAAGTGAGCTGCTTAAAAGGCTTTATGTCAACGGAAAATTTTACAGCGTCTGAGTTCGGTTCATACTGCGAGCCAATCAAAACACCGGCATTTGTACAGTTCTGATAGTTTATTGTTGAAGATGAAATTGAAGCCAAACTGTCGCTGTCATACTGCCAGTGGCTGTAAGTATACGGAAGCACAAAAGTGTAGTTAAAATCCAGCCGGTCAAGGAATGAATTTGCCGGAGTGTAGATAAGCCCGGTTTTTGCAGCAAGCCTGTACTTTGAATCGAAATTCAATTTAAAGAAATCTTCCGCCGGAAAATCATCGCACATAACGTCAGTTTCCCACAAAATCCCAGGAGCAGGCTTTATGTCGATTAAAAGTCCCATCGCAAGATTGTCGCTCGCACCTCCGACTCCCTGAGCAACCATATAAGGAACCGGCAAAATGTAAGAAAGATCAAGGCGGTTTCCGTAGACTGCACTTTCATAAAATGAAACTTTCAAAAAATCAAAAGGCTCATATCCAATTGCATGGAACGCCATTATTTTATCTGGAGCCAAAGTTGAAAGGTCGCCGTCATAAGATGAAGTTGCGCCAATCATTGAAAGTTCCTGAACATAAGAAAGTTTGTCGTGCAAATATGTGAGCGAAAGGTTTCCTGAATGATAGCTTGTGTCGTTAAGCGAAAGTCCTTCATTTATAAATGCTGAATATCCGCTTCTGTAAATTCCGCCCTGAACAAAAAGATTTTTGTAGCCAAGCGCAATGATACTATTCACGTCAAGGTACATTTCAATCGGGCCGACTTCAGTGGCATCAAAAATAGAATCGTGGAATGAATTTGAATACTGCGGCATAAAGTCTATATCAGTCGCATTCGAAACCGCAAAGCCCGCTCCGTATCCAAGCGAAACAAAATCATCTTTAAAACCCAAGTCGCCTTTTATTGCAGGATAAAGCGCAAGCATTTTTGAAGTGCTAAAGGACTGCTTTTCGTTCTTTTCTTCCATTTCACGCTTAATGAAAAAATCAGTTTCAAAAGTTATGTGGTAAGGCTTGCCGGTTACGCGCTCATAAATTTCAGTTGCAATTTCCTTGTCTTTTTCGCAGCCGGTTTCAATTACTTCCTGAAGAATCGACTTTACATTTGCAAGCGGATAAGGACGGATTGGAGGCACATTTGAAACAAGCCCGCGGTTTTCCCAAATTAATGCGTACTTATAAAATTCGTCTGACGGGTCAACAGAAACTTGTGAAAAACAAAACGCACCAGCAAAAGCAAAAACAGTGGCAACAAAAAGTTTTCTTAACTTCATTAATATTTCCTTCAATTAATTACAAAATTTTTATATTCGCGGCAAAAGCAACTTCAAATCCATTTTCATTTCTGCCGCTTTCATTATTGTAATTTATAATAAACGTATATGACGGCTGAAACACAAAAGTTATATTTTCCTTAGGGCTGAAAGTTCCGCGCAAAGAAACAACATTCACATATTCGTTAGTTCCAGACGGCGTAGAAGCTTTCTGTCTTTTTTTTGCCTCATCGCTTCCTTGAGAATCAGAATCCGGGAAAATCCAGTTCTTGCGGTTTTCCTTGCCATCATCGCTGTCGTCAATTACGTATTCATTTCCTTCGTGCCAATCAAGGTTCTTGAAAATTTTTGTGCCGGAATTTTTTCCGCAAGCCTTTAAAAGATAAGACGCTCCAAAAGACCATTTTGCAGGCTTTTCATATTCAATGCTAAGCTTTCCGGAAACAGTATCCGGACCAAAGGGAGTTCCAATCCATTCATAGAAAACATATTTTGTGTCGCCAAGATTTTCGCGGTAGTTGCGCACCATGCTCCAGTCAGGGCTTTCCTTTATGTACATATATACGTCTGTGTAAGTTCCTTCAAGCCAAAAGTGAAAATATCCGTCATTGCAAGGAACAAAGGATTCGATTCCGCCTTGAAAAGCAAGTCCGTTCGGCGTTGTGTCGTCTTTAAAGTTTGAAGTTTCATATACAGTCTGAAACTGCGTCATTGCAAATTCGCCGTACAGCCTCAAAAATTTTACAGGCGTGTAGGCAAGCTTTAGGGCAAGATAATCGCAGGTATTGCTTTCGTTGCTTCCATAGTCACGCCAAGCTGCAAATCCGTGGTAAATTGTCCAAGGATTCAAATAGCGAAGCTCCATCGGCGCAAAAACAAGCAAAGATTCCCTTGCGGTAAACTGAAGTTTCTTAAAAAAGCGGAAATTGATTTCGTGCGAGTAAAGATATTTGTCCACATTGAACTGATTTACATTCATGGAATACCTGAAATTCGGCGTGTAAAAGCCAAGTTCCAAATAGCTAGAGCCTGTAAAATATCTGCTTTGCACAATGCTTCCAGTCAGCGAGCGGGTAAAATCAGAAGCTCCTCTTCCAATCTGAAAAGTCAAAGCCGCGTTTTCTGTAAAATTATGGCTTGTGCTGAAATATCCTGTGTCCGGAAAATTTATGTCGATTTCATCAGCCGCAAGTGGAACGCTCAAAAAATTATCATTATCTTCTTTTGTGTTTTTATTCAGCGCGAGTTTTCCTTCAAACATCATTGTAAAATAATCCGCGCCTTCAATTTTTACAGGAATATAAAGGAAGTCGCCTTTATCATAGCGTCCGTAGTTCCACTCCAAATCATCGTTCTGCTTGTAATAGCCTTCCGCATTGAGTTCAACTTCAAAGCCAAGCTTTATAAAATCCGGTCCGAACTCAAAAGATTCCTGAGAACAATAATTTTTTATTCTGTCATACTGAAGTTTTCCGGCGGAACTCAAAGAGCTGTATTCGGCTTCATCAAGGAAAAAAAGAATTTCTCCAACACTCAAAGGCGATCGGTCTGTAAAATCAAGCCTGCCCTCTTCCATTGAAACAGCGGCAAGTGCGTCATAAATCCAGTGTCCGTTTTTTACAAGTTCATTTTTTCCGCGTGCAAAAGAAAAGAACGGCACGTAAAGCAAAACAATCCAAAGAAATTTTTTAAATGAACTTAAAATTTTCATAGAAACCAATTTTACTTGATTCTTGCAGAAAGTACAAGTATAGAGTAAAATCGATAGAATATGAAAATCGCGATGTTTACAGACGCATACTTTCCGCGTATAAACGGAGTTACAGTTTCAGTCCAGTCTTTTGCGGAAGGACTTTGCAAGCTTGGACACGAAGTCTGTGTTGTCTGCCTTGAATATACAGAAGAACAGCAAAAAAGTTCTTTCTTTGACGAAAAAACAAATGACGATAAGTCGCCGTTTAAAATTTTAAGAGTTCCGTCCGCTTGGATTGCATTTTCAAAAGAAGACAGAATGATGCGGCTGGACAAATGGCATCTAGTAAAAAAATCCATGGACGAATTTCAGCCTGACGTAATCCATATTAATTCAGAATGGACAATCGGATATTTTGGAGCAATTTACTGCCGCCATCGCCATGTTCCTTTTGTATTCACATTCCACACGCTTTGGGAAGATTATCTTGCAAACTACATAAACTTTGTTCCTGCCCGCGGACTAAAAAAAATCGGAATGGAAGTCGTGCGCTTTTATTTAAAGAGAGCCGACGTGATTATCGCTCCGACAAAGCGGATTGCAGAAGTCGTAGACAGATACGGAATAAAACGCCAAGTGAACATTCTTCCAACAGGAATTCCAGACAGCAAGCTTGAGTACGATGAAAAAAAATCAAATGAAGTTTACGCAACGCTTTTCAAAAAGTTTCCAGAATTAAAGGAAAGAAAAATCCTTCTTTTTGTAGGACGTATTGTAAAGGAAAAAAATCTTCCGTTTCTTTTTGATGTCTTGGAAAAAGTTCAGGAATCCCAGCCGGACACTGCGCTTTTGTTCGTGGGCGGAGGTCCCTTCTTGAATGAACTGAAAGAATTGGCAAAATCACATGGACTTGAAAAATCAGTTTTCTTTACAGGATATATCAACGGAAACGATTTGATTTACTTTTACAAGATGGCTTCGGTCTTTACATTTCCGAGCAAAACGGAAACACAGGGGCTTGTTACAGTTGAAGCGATGCTTTCCGCGCTGCCGGTTGTCGCAATCGGAGAAATGGGCACCATCGATGTGATGCAGGGAAACAACGGCGGCTTTATGGTAAAAGATGATGTGGAAGAATTTTCACAGAAGACGCTGGAACTTTTGCAAAACGAATCCCTTCACAAGGAAAAATCAGAGCAGGCCTTGGAATGGGGAAGCAAATGGAAAATTTCTTATCTTACGCCGAAACTGATTGAATGCTACCAAAAAGCAATCGACATCTGCAAAGAAAGGGAAAGCAAGTGACGGCGGAAGAAAAAAGCAAAGTCTACAATTTTATAAAAACAGCCTCTTCCTGGAGCTACGGTTATCCGTCGCCGGATTTTAAGGAAACTCCAGAATTTGAAGACGACATAGAAATCCCAGAAGAACATGAAGAAATAAAAACGCAAGAGCATGCTCAAGTTCAGCCGAATACTTCGCAAATTCCTGCAGAACAAAACTCAGCTGAAAAAGCTCCATCTCAAGGCGCAACACTCGAATCAATCGCGACAAAAATCGCTTCGTGCAAAAACTGCATTCTATGCAAGGCAAGGACAAACACAGTTCCGGGCGAAGGTGTTGAAAATCCTTATGTAATGGTAATAGGCGAAGGTCCGGGCGAAGACGAAGACAAAACAGGGCGTCCGTTTGTTGGAAAAGCAGGACAGCTTCTTGATAAAATGCTTGCGGCGATTTCTCTTGGGCGCACAACAAACTGCTACATTGCAAACATCGTAAAATGCCGCCCGCCAATGAACAGAACACCAATGCCTGACGAAGCCCACGCCTGCTCAGGCTATCTTCAGGCTCAGATTCATATTTTAAAGCCAAAGTACATTCTTGCAATGGGACGCACGGCGGTTCAGAATCTTCTGGACACACAGGAAGGAATAAATTCTCTCCGCGGAAAATGGCTTGAATACAGCCTTGGCGAAACAAAAATACCATTGCTTGCAACTTATCATCCAAGCGCGCTTTTACGAAACGAAAGCCTCAAGCGTCCTGCCTGGGAAGATTTAAAAGTTTTCAAATCCCGCATCTTAAAAGAAATCCCGAACTACGCGGAAAAATTCTATGCAGAATGATTCTCCCGCCATGAATTCAGCGTACATCGACGTAATTCTGAACGTTCCGCTGAACCAGACTTTCACCTACAAAATACCGGAAGGCACACAGAACATTGAAAATCCGTTCGGGCTACGGGTTGAAGTAAAATTCGGAAACAGAAAAACTTCAGGCTTTGTTGCCGCCGTCCATAAAACTTTGCCGCAAAACTGCGCTGTTTCAGAAGAAAAAATCCGCACAGCAATTCGCTACATAGACCAAATTCCGCTTTTGACAAAAGAGCTTTTGGAGCTTGCGGAATTTATGAGCGGCTACTATATTGCGTCAATCGGAGAATGCGTGTTTGCGATGATTCCTTCAGGCAAGCGCGAAACTGAAATTCCAGGACTTTCTTTTTCGGAAGATGAATCTGGATTTAAAAGAAAAGACCTGAGCGAAGAACAAAAAAACGCAGTGAACGGAATTCTTTCTTCAACTGAAAAATTCCACTACCTTTACGGAACAACAGGAAGCGGCAAAACAGAAGTCTTTTTAAGCGCGGCGGAAAAAATCATGGAATCAGGCAAAGGCGTAATTTATCTTGTGCCGGAAATCGGACTTACGCCGCAAGTTGTAAAAGCCGTACAAAAAAGATTCGGAAGTACAGTCGCAGTCCTTCATTCCGCGCTAACACCAAGCCAGCGTCTCGGAGAATGGAAGCGAATTCTAAGCAGGGAAGCACGCATTGTCGTAGGAGCAAGAAGCGCAGTTTTTGCCCCGGTCCCCCAGCTCGGACTTATAATAATTGACGAAGAGCACGACTCTTCATACAAGTCAGGCTCATCCCCGCGATACCATGCAAGGCAGATTGCAATGCTTAGGTGCAAAAAAAACTCCATTCCGCTTGTAATGGGAAGCGCAACTCCTTCCGTTGAATCATGGCACTCAATGCAAAACGGAACAATCATCCGCCACACACTCACAAAAAGACTTGCAGGAGGCGAAAAGCCGCAAATCAGCTGTATAAACCTAAGCCTTGAAGCCGACAAGGAAAGCTGCATTTCAAAGCCGCTTCAAAATGAAATCCAGACAGCACTTTCAGAAAAAAAACAGACGATTCTGTTCCTAAACCGCCGGGGATTCACGCATTTTTTTAGATGCTCAAGCTGCGGATATGAATTAAAGTGCAAAAACTGCTCGGTTTCAATGACATACCACAAAAGCGAAAACCGCCTAAGATGCCACTACTGCGGATATTCACTTCCGCCGCCACAGCAATGCCCAAAATGCGGCTCGCTTGACATAGGATATTCAGGATTCGGAACTGAATACATCGAGGCAGAAGTAAAGGCAAAGTTTCCCAACGCAAAAGTCGTGCGCATAGACACAGACTCTCTGCACCACAAAGGAGAATTGCAGGAAAAGCTTGATTCATTCAGAAAAGGCGAATACGATATTCTCCTTGGAACACAAATGGTCGCAAAAGGTCTGAATTTTCCGAACTTAAAACTTGCAGGGATTGTTCTTGCAGACACTGCCCTTCATTTGCCGGACTTTAGGGCGCAGGAAAAGACATTCGCTCTTATAACGCAGGTTGCAGGCAGAGCCGGAAGATTTTTTCCCGGCGGAAAAGTTATCGTGCAAAGCTACAGCCCGGACCGCGACGCAATAAACTACGCAGTAAAAGGGCTTACAGAAGAATTCTACAAGAATGAACTTGAAGCGCGCCAAATTCTGAACTTTCCGCCCTATTCACGGCTTTTGCGACTTGTGTTCCGCTCACAGAAACCAGACGCAGCCCAGAATGCAGCACAAAGCGCATACAACATCCTGTGCAAGTGCCGTCCGCAGGGAGTAGATATTCTTGGTCCTGCAGAGTGTCCACTTGAAATGGTAAACGGAAGCCATCGCCATCAGATTCTTATGCGCGCAAAGCAAATCCGCCCGCTTCAGGAAATGGCAAAAAAACTCGTGTGGGGATTCAAGCCTCCAAAGGATGTCTATATAGAAACAGACACAGATCCTGTAAGTCTTCTATAAAGAAGACATTTGGAAGCCTGCCGAAGTCTCCCGGAACAATCAAAAGCCGCCAGATTAGCGTTTTTCGCTAAAATGACGGCAGTTTTAGAAGTTCTTTGTACGATTTAGAATTCCTGCTTAACCTTGGCCACGTCTACACCGGCATCCTTTTCGCGGATTTCCACACGGCGGATTTTTCCGCTGATTGTCTTTGGAAGCTCGTGCACAAACTCAATTATTCTAGGACACTTGAAAAGCGCAGTCTCGTGCTTTACAAAGTCAAAAAGCTCATGCTCAAGCTCTTCGGAAGCCTCGTATCCCGGAGAAAGAACGATTGTAGCCTTTACAGCCTGTCCTCTTTTTTCATCAGGAACGCCTGTAACAGCGCATTCCATTACAGCCGGATGCTGCTGAAGAACAGACTCAACTTCAAACGGACTGATTCTGAATCCAGAAGACTTAATGATGTCGTCTTTTCTTCCAACGAACCAAACGTATCCATCCTCATCCATATAGACAGTGTCTCCCGTATGGTAAACACCTCCGTCAAAAGCATTCGCGGTAAGGGCAACATCGCGGTAGTATCCAGAAAGAAGTCCGAACGGATGTCCTTTGTCCAAGTGGATTACAAGCTCACCTACTTCACCTGCAGGAACTGGCTTTCCGCTGGCATTTACAACAGAAACGTCATAAACAGGAGACGGACGACCCATTGAGCCAGGACGAACAACAGCGTCAAGGAAGTTTCCGCAGATAATCGTGGATTCAGTCTGACCGTAGCCTTCATAGATTTTCTTTCCTGTCTGCTCTATAAACTTGTTGTAGACTTCACCGTTGAGAGCTTCTCCCGCAGTCGCAAAACGCACTACGCTGCTGATGTCGTACTTTGAAAGGTCCTGCCTGATAAGATAGCGGTAAACAGTTGGAGGCGCACAGAAAGTTGTAATTCCGTACTTTGCTATTTTCTGGAGCATCTTGTCCGGCTTGAAACTGTGCATATCGTAAACAAAAACCGCGCTTCCGCAGATCCACTGACCGTAGAGCTTTCCCCAGACAGCTTTTCCCCAGCCAGTTTCAGAGACAGCAAGATGAAGCCCGTTGTCCTGAACACCGTGCCAGTATTTTGCAGTTATAAGATGTCCGATCGGATAAAGGTAATTGTGCAGAACCATCTTTGGATAGCCTGAAGTTCCTGACGTAAAGTAAAGAAGCATCGGATCTTCACTGTGGACGGCGGCATCTCCTACCGGGCGCGGAAATTCCGGAACGCACTTGTCAACTTCAGCATGGAAGTCAATCCAGCCTTCGCGTGAAGGTCCGACAGTAACAAGTTTTTTTACAGTCGGGGAATTCGGAAGAGCCTTTTCAATTTCAGACTGAACAGCCGGATTGTCGTAAGAAATAATCATCTTGATTTCAGCGGCATTTGTGCGGTACTCAATGTCTTTTTGAAGCAACTGATCTGTAGCCGGAACTGCGATTGCTCCGATTCTATGAAGAGCCATCATTACCCACCACCATTCGTAGCGGCGGCGCAAAATCATCATAACGGCATCGCCTTTTTTTATTCCCTGTGAAGCAAGAAAATATGCAGTCCGCTTTGAATCAGCTGAAATCTGCTCAAATGTCCAAGTATGTTCTTCACCGTCGTCATCGCACCACACAAGGGCTCTTTTTCCAGGCTCTGTAACAGTGTAGCGGTCTACAATGTCATAGGCAAAATTGAAATTTTCCGGAGCCTTCAAGCGGCAATGCGCCTTCAAGTCCTCGTAGGAAGTAAACTCTCTGTCTTCAACTAAAAAATCATGATAAAGTGCCATATATTCCTCTAAAAAACAGTGTAGTTAAAAGCTTTTTTGACATTTTAATACAAAACGTCATTCATTTCAAGCGAAATACTTCCGCAGAAAATGAACTTCAAACCACTATAGTCTTAGACAGGAAAAGTTTCAGAAAGTTGCAAATGTATAGAAAATTTTATATATTTACTGCATTATGTTTGATAAATTATTAACACTTATTTTCGGTTCGGCAAATGACCGAGCTGTAAAAACACTGAAGCCTGTTGTCGCGCAGATTGAAGCTAGAGAAAGCTGGGCACAGGCATTTTCTGACGAGCAGTTTCCTGAACAGACAAAAATTCTAAAAGAGCGTCTTGCAAAGGGCGAGACTCTAGATGATATTCTTGTGGACGCATTCGCATTAGCAAGAGAAGCGGCAAAAAGGGTTCTTGGAGAGCGTGCTTATCCATGCCAGCTTATGGGTTCTCTTGTGCTTCATTCAGGCAGAATAACAGAAATGAAGACCGGTGAAGGTAAAACTCTCATGTGCGTTTGCGCCGCCTACTTGAATTCGCTTAGCGGAAAAGGCGTTCACATTGTTACAGTAAACGATTACCTTGCAGAGCGCGACAGCCAGTGGATGGGACGCATTTACAGATTTCTCGGACAGACAGTAGGTTGCATTTTAAGCAACCTGGACAACGACGCAAGAAAAGCCGCTTACAACTGCGACTTGACTTACGGAACAAACAACGAGTTCGGATTTGACTACTTGCGCGACAATATGCAGATTGACGCTTCCCGCAAAGTTCAGCGCGGATTCAACTTCTGTATTGTAGACGAAATCGACTCAATTCTTATCGATGAAGCAAGAACTCCGCTTATTATTTCAGGACAAGGCGAAGACGACACTTTCAAATTCCACGAAGTTGACAAATACATTGGAATGTTCACAGAAGTCAAAAAAGATCCAAAGACAAACGACTATCCGGACGAAGTTGAAATGACTCCTGAACAGAGAGCGGCTCTCGAAGGCGACTACAAGCTGGATGAAAAAAGTAAGCGTGTTTCATTTACAGACAAGGGAATGAACAAAATAAACGACATTCTTCTTTCCCACAATCTCATTGAGCCGGGAACAACTGTTTTTGACGAGCAGAATTTTGAATTCGTTCATTATTTTACACAGGCATTGAGGGCTCACACGCTTTATCATCCTGACGTTGATTATGTTGTAAAAGATGGACAAGTTCAGATTGTTGACGAATTCACAGGACGCATTCTTGAAGGAAGGCGGTACGGCGACGGACTTCATCAGGCAATAGAAGCAAAAGAACATTTGAAAATTGCCCAGCGCAACAGAACTCTTGCGACAATCACGTTCCAGAATTTTTTCAGAATGTACGACAAGCTTTCTGGAATGACAGGAACCGCGGCTACAGAAGCAGTGGAATTCGATAAAATTTACAATCTTGATGTTGTTGTAATTCCAACAAACAAGCCGGTTGCCCGCATTGATGAAGACGATGAAGTTTACCTGAACGAAAGCGACAAATGGATTGCAATTTCAAAAGAAGTTGAAGAGGCGCACAAGAAAGGTCAGCCAGTTTTAATCGGAACTGTTTCCGTGGAAAAATCAGAGCATCTCTCGGCAATTCTCACAAGAAAAGGAATCCGCCACGAAGTTCTTAACGCAAAAAACCATGCGCGTGAAGCTTTGATTATAGCTGAAGCCGGAGCAAAAGGCGCTGTAACTGTAGCAACAAACATGGCAGGCCGCGGTACAGACATCAAGCTCGGCGGAAGCCCTGAAACCAGAGCAAGAAAAAAAGTCGGAACAGAAGCTTCTCAGGAGCAGTTTGACGAAGCTCTCAAAATTGAAAAGGAGCAATGGAAAAAAGACTACGAGGAAGTGAAAAATCTTGGAGGACTTTACGTAATCGGTTCTGAACGCCATGAAAGCCGCCGTATTGACAATCAGCTTCGTGGACGTTCTGGACGACAGGGAGATCCGGGAAGAAGCAAATTCTACATTTCAATGGACGATGATCTTATGAGGCTATTTGGCGGCGAAAAGATGAAAGCCATTATGAGCAGAATAGGAATGCAGCCGGGAGAGCCGATAAATCACCCGATGCTTAACCGCTCAATTGAAAAAGCCCAGAAAAAAGTAGAAGAAAGAAACTTTGAAATAAGAAAAAATCTTCTTGACTACGACGATGTTTTAAATCAGCAAAGAAAATTTATTTACGAGCAGCGTGATGAAATTCTTGTAGACGAGGACTTGAGCGGCAGAGTTATGAACAACGCAAAAGAAACTGTCTCTGAAATTTTCGAAGAATTCAAGCATGAAAGAACCCCATCACAAAGCGCGCTTGCAGATAAAATTTACAACACATTCGGTCAGCAGCTTTCTTATGATCAGCTTACAGAAGAAGGAGTTGACGCGGCGCTTCAAAATGACTTGACGCAAAAGGAAATGCTTGCCGGAAAGCAAAACCTGAATATGTTTATCCGCTACCAGTATATTCAGATGATTGACAAAAAATGGCTTGACCAGCTTGAATTCCTTGACGGATTAAGAGAAGCCGTTCACTTGCGTTCTTACGGAAGCAAAAATCCGCTCACAGAATATAAAATTGACGGATTCAATCAGTTTGATGAAATGCTTGACAGCATAAGAGATTCTGTAACAAGCAGAGTTTTCAAAGTAAAAGTTCAGGTCGGATCTCAGCCTCCACGCCAGCAGCCTCGCCAAATGAATGCCCAGCATCAGGAAGCACAGTCAATGGCAAGAAGCGCGCAGCAGGCAGCCCAGAATTCAGCAATGAAAAGCGGAAGGCAAGGTCAAAGCGTAACAGTAACTAGATCCGTTCCAAAAGTAGGCAGAAACGATCCATGCCCATGTGGAAGCGGAAAAAAATACAAGAACTGCTGCGGAAGAAATTCCTAAGCAATAAATTCCAGCTAAAAAATGAAGGACTTGGTTCTGCAAAACAGTTCCAAGTCCTTTTTTGTTTGTTTCGGAATGAAAAATAGCTAGAGTATATAACGCTCCAAATTCTGGTTTTGAATTACGCCATTCAGTTTTTCATCAACATATTTACTGTCAATTGTTATTGTTTCACCTGCATGGCGGTCAGCATCAAAGCTCAATTCCTCAAGAACAGTTTCCATTATAGTGTGAAGCCTGCGCGCGCCTATATTTTCACTGTGAGAATTTACGTCTTCTGCTATAAAACTCATGCGGTCAATAGCTTCGTCTGCAAACTTTAAAGTTACGCCTTCAGTTGCAAGAAGCGCTTCATACTGCTTTACAAGAGCGTTTTTTGGCTCGGTAAGTATGCGCTTGAAATCTTCTTTTTTGAGCGGCTCCAATTCAACGCGAAGAGGAAATCTGCCTTGAAGTTCCGGGATAAGATCACTTGGGGCAGACACGCTGAACGCACCGGCTCCAATAAACAAAATATGAGTTGTGTTTACCACGCCCCATTTTGTATTCACATCGCTTCCTTCAACAATAGGAAGAATGTCCCGCTGAACTCCTTCCCTGCTGACTGCCTGACGGTCGCCTTCACCGCCGTGAGTTGCAATCTTGTCAATTTCGTCTATAAAAATAATTCCGCTTTGCTCAACTCTTTTCTTTGCCTCGTCAGCAGCCTTGTCACTGTCCGTATTCCGTTCAAGAGTGTCCGCCATGAGAATCTGCCGTGCTTCCCGAACAGTTACATTGCGCCTTTTTGATCTTCCGCCTGAAAGAAGCTCCTGAAGTCCATTTATACTTTCCTCAAGGTCTTCTGGATTGCTTGCTCCCATCATGTTCATACTGAACGAAGGCTGGCGGTGAACAGTTATCTCCACAACGCGGTCTTCAAGCTTGCCTTCACGGAGCATTGTCCTGAATTTTTCACGTGTAGAAGCCATATCTTCGCTGGTTGAAGTTTCTTCTTCAATTTCTTCCTGCGGCTCATCCTGAGCAGGATTTTCTTTTGGAATATCAACTTGAATCAAGCTTCCCTGAATCGGACTTGACTCGCCGAATATATTTCCAAGCACATGGACATCTCTTTTTGGAGAGGAATCCTTGCGCTTTTTCTTGCCAGAACTTCCAGGCAAAAGCAAGTCAAGTAACTGGTCTTCCACAATCGGAATGCATTTTTCACGCAGTTTTTCCTGCATTTCAGCTTTTACCATGTTATAGCCAACTGCCATAAGATCGCGAACCATGCTTTCAACATCACGGCCAACATAGCCAACCTCGGTGTATTTTGTGGCTTCCACTTTCAAGAATGGCGCTCCGCAAAGTTTTGCAAGACGGCGGGCAATTTCAGTTTTTCCGACTCCAGTTGGTCCCATCATCAAAATGTTCTTCGGCGCAACTTCGTCCCGGATTTCCTCTGGAAGCTTTATCCTGCGCTGACGGTTTCGCAAAGCAACTGCGACAAAACGTTTTGCCTTCTGCTGTCCGATTATATAATTGTCAAGTTTTTCAACAATCTGCGCTGGAGTAAGTCCGTCTGGAATTCCTTTTGAATTCAGCTGCGCCTTGATTTCTTCAGTCATATTAAAGCTCCTCAACTACAACATTGCTGTTAGTATAAATGCAAATTTGCCCTGCGATTGCAAGCGACTTCTGGGCAATTTCTTTTGCTGAAAACTGTGAAGATTCCATATAAGCCATCGCCGCCGCATAAGCATAATTTCCTCCAGAACCGATTGCAAGAATATCGTTTTCTGGCTCAATGACATCTCCGCTTCCTGAAATCAAAAGGATTTTTTTTGAATCAGCCACAAGCAAAAGCGCCTCAAGCTTGCTCATTGAACGTTCTGTTCGCCAAAGTTTTGCAAGCTCAACAGCGGCACGAGTAAGGTCGCCGTTAAATGTCTTGAGTTTTTCTTCAAATTTATCAAAAAGAGTAAAAGCGTCTGCGGTTGCTCCGGCAAATCCTGTAAGAACTTTGCCATCATAAATGCGGCGCACTTTTTTTGCGTTGCCCTTCATAACAGTGTTTCCCATAGTAACCTGACCGTCTCCAGCCATGGCAACTTTTCCGTTTCTCCTTACAGCGATTACAGTGGTGCTGCGGATTTTATTTTCATTTTCCATAATTTATATTCTCCTTAGCAGGCAGTTTTTATTTCAGTCTTTTTTTCCTGAATGCGGAAATGCCTGGCTGTATACTTTTTTTAAACGTTCCAAAGTTACATGAGTATAACGCTGGGTCGTGCTTATGTTGGAATGCCCAAGAAGCTCCTGAACAATTCTTATGTCCGCACCGGAATTGAGCATACCCGTAGCAAAAGTGTGCCTAAAAGCATGAGGCGAAACATGGCTTCCTGTTCCTTCAATTCCTGTGTATCGGCTCACGATGTACCAAATTCCGTGGGCTGAAAGCGCAGTTCCTTTTTGGCTTAAAAAAATTCTGCTTACTTCGCCAGCGCATCCTTTTTCAGCCTGCGGAAATCTTGCCTTTCGTTCCTTCAAATAAAGCATAAGGGAATTTCTTGCGTCCTGTTCAAAATAAACGCGGCGGTCTTTTTTTCCTTTTCCTGTAACAATTGCGCTTCTAAAATCACTTGTAAAATCCTGAAACTTCAAGGAAGCAAGCTCGCTCACACGGCATCCAGAAGAATACATCATTTCAAAAATCGCCTTGTCCCTTGATGCCCACAAAAGCTCTTTTTTTTCAGGCTGACGGCAAACATTGTCAATTTCAACCTGAGACATAAAGCGCGGAAGTGTTTTTGGCTGACGAAGACACTTTAACTCGTAGGAAACGTTTTTAGAAATATAACCAAATTTCTTTAAATATGCAAACAATCCTCTGACTGCGGAAATAATTCTATTTATAGAAGCCACTGAATATTTTCTGCGGCTCAAATATCCAACAAAAAGCCTCAAATCTTCCAGTGTCAGTCCTTCTGCCGATTTATCATTTCCAAAGAATTCGCAAAAATGAGCCAAATCCTGCCTGTAAGACAAAAGTGTATTTTCAGACAGTCCGCGCACACTTCCGAGGTAAATCAAAAATTCTTCGGAACATTCAAAGAGAGTTTCAGGCATTTTGGGATTCTTTTGACACTTTATCAGCCTTGTTCGCCTTTGCAAATTCTCCTGCAGCCTCAGCAGCAACAGCTTCATCCGCTGAATGGAGATAGTCGCAGTCAGGATTTATGCAGCTTTTATATGAACCGTTTTTCTTGTCGTATTTTTCAACAAGAAACCAGCCGCACTTAGGGCAATAAACATCAATAGGCTTAAAATGCGAAATAAATGTGCATTCAGGATAATTTGTGCATCCATAGAATTCTTTTCCACGGCCTTTTGTTTTTCTTGCGACAATATGCCCATCACAGCCTTTGCGCGGACATTTTGCAAGCGGAACACTTTTTGTATTGTGGCACTCAGGAAATCCAGAGCAGGCAAGAAAGTATCCGAAGCGTCCAAGTTTTTTCACCATTGGCTTTCCGCACTTCTCGCAAATCTCATCAGTAGGCTCATCAAGAGTTCCTTTCAAGCTTTCCTGATTTTCCATGACTTCCTCGACACGATTTTTAAACGGTCCAAAGAAATCCGCAATCATATTGTTCCAGACAAGCTCATTCTGCTCAACCTTGTCAAGATTATTTTCAACTTCCGAAGTAAACTGCTCATTTATAACATCAGGAAATGATTCCACAAGAATCTTGCAGATGATCTTTCCGAGCATCGTTGGAACAAGCTGCTTGTTATTCCGCGTAACATAATAACGGTCAAGCAAAACTGAAATTATAGGCGCGTAAGTTGACGGGCGGCCGATTCCCTTTTCCTCCAAAGTTTTTACCATTGAAGCATCAGTGTAACGAGCCGGACCTTGAGTAAAATGCTGCTCAGGATAAAATTTTCCGCTTGAAAGAATTTCACCAATCTTAAGAGAAGGAAGGCTTCCTGTTACATCTTCCTTTGAAGAAAGTGTCTTTATGACATTATAAAAACCTTTGTGGCTTAACTTGCTTGCGCTCACACGGAACAAAGCGTCTCCAGCCTGAATATCAACACTAGTCGTCTTTGACTTAGCATTGTTCATCTGACTTGAAACAAAACGTTCCCAAATAATCGAGTACAAACGAAGTTCTTCACGAGTCAAATATTCCTTCACGCTGTCTGGAGTATACTTTACATAAGTCGGACGAATCGCTTCATGAGCATCCTGTGCGCTCTTTCCAACTGCATATTCAATTTTTTCAGCAGGAAGATCCTCCGGGAAATTTTTTCCAATCCACTCTCTTACATCGTTTATAGCGGTCTGGCTTATGCGGACAGAATCGGTACGCATATAGGTAATAAGTCCAACGCGAGTGTTTCCAATCTGCACGCCTTCATAAAGACGCTGGGCAATCTGCATTGTTTTTCTTGATGTAAAACTGAGCCTGTTTGCCGCTGCCTGCTGAAGTTTTGAAGTTGTAAAAGGAGGCTTAGGGCGGACAGTTTTTTCAGTTTCCTTTATGTCTAAAACTTTGCATTCGCTGTTTTGAATTTCTTTTATAATATCATTAACAGCATTTTCATTTTTCAGTTCAGGTTTTGTTCCTTTGTACTGAACAAGCTGAGCCGTAAATTTATTTTTTCCTTTCGCAAAATCCGCATCAAGAGACCAATATTCTTCAGGAATAAAATCTTCAACTTCTTTTTCACGCTCGCAAATAAGACGCAACGCAACAGACTGAACACGTCCGGCACTAAGTCCGTTTTTTACTTTTTTCCAAAGAAGCGGACTCAAATTGTAGCCAACAAGTCTGTCAAGAACACGGCGGGCTTTCTGCGCATTTACCTTTGCTTCGTCTATTTCACGTGGATTTTTTACAGATTCCTTTATCGCAACTGGAGTAATTTCATTAAAAACAATGCGATGTATGGGAGCTGCGGTTTTTTCCTTGAGCGCGTTATTCAAATGCCATGCAATTGCCTCACCTTCACGGTCATTATCCGATGCAAGCAAAACGCCAGAAGAATTCTTTGCATCTTTTTGCAGTTCCTTTAAAAGCTTTGCACGCCCGCGGACAGTTATATATTCCGGCTGAAAATTATTGTTTACATCGATTGCGATGCGGCTTTTGGGCAAATCAATAAGATGTCCCATAGAAGCCTTTACCGTGTAGCCAGTTCCAAGATAATGCTCAATTGTCTTTGCTTTCGCAGGAGACTCAACAATAATCAGAGTGTTCTTTTTTGCCTCTTTTTTCGATGTTTTTTTAGCAATTTTTTCAGCCATAATTCACCTGTCAGCATGAATCAAAAAATTCAAGCTGTCCTTTATTTTTACAGACTTTAAATCCCGGAGCATTTTTTCTTACCGCGACAAAATCCGCATAGTTTTCTATAACCGGAGCTCCTTCCTCAATAAATTTTTCAGAAGTACGGACACTTTTCTTTCCGCCGTGCCCATTTTTTTCAGCTTCACTGCAAAATCCAGCCGAATGAAAAACAACATCGCGGTTGTAATCAAGGGCGAAATCAGCAGTAATAAGAGCGCCGCTTCCAGCAGGAGCATGAACAACGACAGTGCACGAAGACAAAGCCGCCACAAGCCTGTTCCGCTGAACAAATCTCCAAGGCTCAGCAGGAATGCCGGGAACATACTCGCTTGCAATAAATCCGCCGTTTTTTACAATCTGCTGGGCAAGGCTTCTGTTTCCATAAGGAACAACAGTATCGATTCCGCACGGAAGAATCGCCGCAGTTGACTGCAAAATTCCGCTGGAAAGAGCGCCTTTATGAGCAAAACTGTCAATTCCATTTGCAAGCCCGGAAATAACAGTCTGCCCGCAAAAAGCAGCTTCCTTTGCAAAGCCAAAAGCCTCATGCGCAGTTTTTTCACAAATGCATCGTGTTCCCACAACAGAAACACACGGCTTTTTCAAGGCTTCTAATGTTCCGCGGTAAAAAAATGCGTAAGGAGAATCTGGAATAGTCCTAAGCATGGCAGGAAATTCCGCTTCATAATAAAAAACGGAATTTATTCCTTTTGATTCTGCAAGGCTAAAACTTTTTTCAGCTAAAGCCCTGCACGCTTTTCCATTCCAAGCCGCCCTTCCCAAACTTCTGCCTATAATAGTAGAAAGCTCTTCTATAGACAGTAACGCAAGATTATCCATGCTGTCAATATTTTTCTTTAAAAGAATTTTTTCTTTGGCAGAAAGGAATGTTATTGATGAAATTGCAATGTCTAAAATATCCACAAGAAAAAGATATAAAAAACTGTTATAAAATGCAAATTTTATTTATACTGAAGCTCAAGGCATTTCTTTTTGTTTTCCTGCGCAGCCTTAACTTTTTCATCATTAGGTTTTAGCTCAATAATTTTGTCGTAAAGCTCAATAGCCTTGTCAAACTGATACGTTAAATAATACGCGCCCGCAAGAGCAAACATTGCATTTGTATCTCTGGTTTGAACAGAAAGAAATTTTTCAAGATAAGGAATCGCCTTGTCGCCCTGCCCGAATTCAAAAACGTAAAGAATTCCAAGTCCATACAAAACGCGGTAATAATTCGGGTTAATTTTCAATGCCTGAAGATACGAACTTTCCGCAAGCCGAAGATAATTCATTTTTTTTATCGCTTCATCTGACGAAGTTCCTTTAGCATCAAAATCAAGGCTAGCGTTCGCCATGTGGCCCGCACAGCTTCCTACATAATAATAAAGATTCGCATTGTCCGGATAATAAGACAAAGCCTTTTGAAAACATTCCAAAGCTTTTCCGTACATCTGCTGGTCAATATAACGAGTTCCAAGAATTTTATACCAAATTCCAATCTGACCTTCTGTAAGAGCCAAATCCATTGCGCGGGCATCGTATTTTTTTATAGCTTCTTCAAGTTCTTCTTTTGTCGTAGGATTTGAAACACCTTCTTCAATTCGCTGCATCCGTTTTATAGAATTATAAGAAGGAGAACAAGAAATCGCCGCAAAAGAAATCAAAAGAGCAAACGAAATTTTGATAATTTTTTTCATAAAAATCCTCCGTTGTTTTATTCAGTTTTATGACCCGGGAAAAAATCCCTGTGGCTTTCTTCAAGCCTTGAATCGTCTATGTGCGTATAAATCTGCGTTGTAGACAAATCCGAATGTCCCAAAAGTTCCTGCACAGATCTTAAATCCGCGCCGCCTGAAAGCAAATGTGTTGCAAAGGAATGACGCAAAGTGTGAACTTTCGCTTCAATTCCAGTTTTCTTTCCCATGGCCTTGAAATTCTTCCAAATTCCTTTTCTTGAAATAGGATTTCCTTTAGAATTTACAAAAACTTCAGGAATAATTCTACTTCCTACAAATCCTGGGCGAATTTCAAAAATCCATTTCTTAAGCCAAAACGCCGCATCCTCTCCAAACGGAACAAGACGCTCCTTGCTGCCTTTTCCGCGGACAAGAATCAGGTTTTCGTCAAAATGTACATTTGCAATCAAAAGTGAACAAGCTTCGCTTATCCGAAGTCCGCAGCTGTAAATCACTTCGTACAACGCGCGGTCTCTTATTCCAAGCGGCTTTTTCACGTCAATTGAAGCCAAAAGGCTGTCAACCTGCTCAACTTCCAAAACTTTTGGCAAAGCCCTTGAAACCTTAGGCTTTCCGATTTCATGCGCAAAATTTTCAATCCATATTTTTTTTCGGACTAAAAACGAACCAAAAATTCTAAGCGCAGACAAATCTTTTGCAAGCGTAATTTCTTTTCTTCCGGAAGTTTTTCTAAAAGCCGTATAATAAAGCAAAGACTGAACCGTAACTTTTTCTAGCGGCGTTTCACTTTTTTCCAGATAATCAAGAAATTCCTGAACACAAATCAAATAAGTTTCCGCCGTCAGTTTTCCGTGATTTTCCACAAAGAGAAGCTCACTGTAAAATTCCTGAAGCAGAGATTTTTTTTCCATATATTAAAGCTGCGTCAAATCTATGGAGCGCGAAAGTCCGTTCAGGCGTTTTCTATAAATCGCCGGCTGATTTATGTCGTTCGGATCAATTTTTATTCCCGATGGAAGCTTGTGTCCAGAAAACGGTCTTTTTTCTTCTGCAGAATTTTTTTCTTCAGGCTGATTTTCAACAAGCGAAACAGTCTCTCGTTCACCAAGAGATTCCGCTGGAGCAAATGAAGTTTCGTCATTTTCTTTTGGTGCGGAATTTTCAACTGAAGAATTTTTAAAATCTATGGAACTAAAATGTTCGGAATGTTTTGCAGGTTTTGAATCGGATTCAGTTTTTCCGCCCAATGCACGGATAAATTCACCATAGTCGGCAACAGAATCATCTTTTTCATCTTCTTCCAAAGGAACTGAAGTTGCAAAGTCGTCATTGCCGCTAAAATCAGTTGCAATTACGGTAACAGAAACTTCGTCGTCTTCCATTGCGGAATTTTCTGAAAGTCCAAAGATTATTTCCGCCTCTTTGCTTGCAGAATGCTTGATTAAATTCACAATATCCTGCGTTTCTTCCAAATCCAAATTTCCATTACTTGTTATGTTAATGAGAATTTTTCTTGCGCCGTCAATCTGGCGATTTTCAAGCAGAGGATTTGCAATCGCACCTTCAACAGCTTCGTTGACTCTGTTTTCGCCCTTGCCTTTTCCAACGCCAAGAATTGAATCGCCTGAACCGTACATGATTTTTCTTACATCGGCAAAATCAAGATTTATATCGCCAGGCTGAGTAATAAGTTCAGTAATTCCCTTTACGCCAGCACACAAAAGTCCGTCCGCAAACTTGAACTGTTCTCTAAAAGTCATGCGGTGGTCAACATTTTCAACGGCCTTAAAAATCAAATCATTCGGAAGAACAATCAAGCTGTCTACATTTTGCCTAAGTTTTTCAAGTCCTTCCATAGCGTTATCCATGCGGACTTTTCCTTCAAATTCGAAAGGAGTTGTAACAACGGCAATTGTAAGAATTCCAGCATTGTGAGAAAGTTCCGCAACAACAGGCGCGGAACCTGTTCCAGTTCCGCCCCCCATTCCGGCAGTTATAATAACCATGTTTGCACCGGAAATAATTCGTGAAATACGCTCAGCATCTTCTTTTGCGGCATTTTCACCAACAGCAGGATTTCCGCCCGCGCCAAGTCCGCCTGTAATTTTCTGTCCAATCGGAACTCTTAACTGCGCAGTTGATTTATGCAAAGCCTGCTTATCTGTATTTAAAACAATAAACTGAACACCAGAAACTCCGTCTTCAATCATGCGCTGAACCGCACTAGAGCCTCCGCCTCCACAGCCAATAATTTTTATAACAGTAGGATTTATGTCACCAAGCTCGTCATCAAAATTCAACGGCTCGGCATTTTCAACGCTTGAAGCTGACTGCAAAACTGAACCACTCAGCGGCACATTCATTTTTTGAGAAGACGTATCTTCAACATTTGTAAATTCCATATTTTTCCTCCCGACCCGCGCATTCTGCTTCTTAATCCCCATTAAAAACAGAGCGCATCCAAAAATATTTAGTTTATCAATTTATCTTTTTTAACAAGTTCTTAAACCAGCTGGACATTGAATCCTGTTTTTGTTTTTTTGAAACTTTGCGGGAAACCGCCGCAGAAGAATCATCATTTTTATTCGCAAGAACCAGTCCAACAGCAGTCGCAAAATCCGCATTTCTATAAGAATCATCAGTTCCACCAAAATCCGCACAACAGCCGATTCTAACAGCCGTAGTCTTCCAAACTTCCTGCGCAAGAGTTTCAATGCCAGGCATAAGAGCTCCTCCGCCAGTAAGAACAATCGTTCCCCTAAGTTCCGTAAGACCAGAACGCCTGACAACTTCTTTTTTTGCAGAAACAAGAATTTCTTCAACACGCGCCGTTATAATTTCACTTAAAGCCGCTTTGTTTGTAAGCTCAGGCGGAAGTCCTCCAACGCCAGGAATTATAACTTCCTCATTTTCCTCTCCTTCGTTAAGCCAACAAGTACCGTACTTTATTTTCAATTCTTCAGCTACAGAAAAAGGAACACCCATTACTTCGGAAATATCATTTGTAACACGGTTTCCGCCAGCTGGAATTGAAGTTGTAAAAACAGGAGCGTCTTTGTTCAGAACAATCACATCCGTAGAACCGCCGCCCAAATCAATCAAAATAGAACCAAGATCGCGCTCGTCTTCTCTTAAAGTCGCATAGGCAGCCGCCAAGGTTTTAAGCGTGATCCTTCTAAGTTGATATTCTGCGCGCATAATACATTCATTTATATTCGCATAGGCTGAAGTTGAAACTTTTAAAAGCAAAGTCTTTACTTCTAGCCTCACGCCTTTTATTCCGATTGGATTTGCATATTCGCGTCCGTCAACAAGATATTCCTGCGGAAGAATGTGAAGAAGAATTTCATTCAGCGGAATTGAAACAGCCTGGGCGCAATCCAACGCACGGTTCTTTGCTTCCATTTTGATTTCAACTTCACGGTTTCCGCCTTTAGGATCTGCGCCAACAACACCCGTAGAAGGAAGACTTGTAACCTGTGAACCGCCGATTGAAGTATAAACTTCAACAACTGTTGTACCCGCGCTGATTTCGGCAGCTTCAATTGTTTCTTTTATTACATTTTTTGTTGCATCAATATTGACGATTATTCCGTTTCTAACTCCCTGAGACGGTCTTTTTGAAATTCCTATTATTTCAATTTCGTCATTTGCATTTACTTCTGCAATAACTGCCCTGATCCAGCAAGTGCCAATATCAAGACCAACAATTGTCCGAGCCAAAATATTCCTCACTCAACGGCATCTGTATGAAAGCGAATCGTATCGCAAATCGACTTCCACAACATCCGGTTCTATAGAATTTACAACGTCAAGAACAACCATCATATACTTCAGCGCGTCTTCAGTCAAAGAGCGGTCGGTAAGAACTCTGACCTTTGCCTGTGTAGGATAAAGAACAAGCTCGTAGTTTCCATACTCTTTAGGCACAACCTGAATTTCTGAAATCGCGGCAAAATATTTCTGAGACAAATTTCTTATCGCTGAAATTTGCTCCATAAGCACACGATATTTTGCCGGAAGTCTCATTCCTTCCTGAAGATTTTCAATAGGAAGTCCTGAAATAAGAGGAACAGAACTGTCCTGCAAAATGGAATCTGACTGTATGCTGAATAGTACACAATTTTCGTCAATTTGAACAGACTTTGACACACCATTTACAGAAAGAATAGTTTTTGCAACCGGAGCTCTTTCTTTTACGGAAATAAAAATCTTGTCTGGAAAACGCTTGTCAACGGAAACTCTTTCAATATAAGAAACGTTGCTCAAAATTGAAGCCGCACGGTCTGTGTCGAATCCTGTCCAAGACGAATTTGAAAGAGGCGCAAGCCGCTCAGCTATATCTTTCCGCGCAAAAGAATCCAAGCCTGAATAAATTATAGCCGGATGTCCAAAGCACGGAAGAACAAAAGCATAGATAATTCCTTCAACAAAAAGAAAAAATCCAAGCACAAAAACAACAATTTTGAGAGCAATATATTTTTTTTCACTTGCTTTCTTGTCTGCCTTTTCAGAAGTTTTTACACCTTCAAAAGAACCCCAAAATTCTTCAAAATCAGAAATCGCCGCATCACTCATATTCAACTACAACTCCCCCGATTGTTTCGATGTTATCAAATTTATTTTTCAAAGTTTGCCCTGATTCTTTATCGGCATCGCAGTGTGAAGCGTTTATAATAAATCCGCACATGCAAAGCGTTATTATAAGGGACGAGCCGCCTGAAGAAAAAAACGGCAATGGAATTCCAGTTGTAGGAGAAGCTCCGCAGACAACGGCGCAGTTAAAAACCGACTGGCAAAAAATGCAAAGCGTGCATCCAAATGAACCGTAAGCCGCAAAACGATCCGGACAGTTAAGGGCAATTTTAAATCCGCGGCAGGCAAAAACCACAAGCAAAATAAAATAAGATGTTACGCCTAAAAGCCCCATCATTGTAGCCCAGCCTGCAAAAATATAGTCAGTCTGAATCTCTGGAATTGCAGAAATTCTTTCAAGTCCGTCGCCGATTCCAGTTCCCCAAATTCCACCTGAGCCAATCGCCCTTTCAGATGCTGAAGTTTGATAGCCTGCTGTCAGCCTGAATTTTTCAGGGAAAATATATGCAAGAATTCTCATCAAGCGGTATTCTTCCATGGAAACCAAAATCACTGCGGCTGGAATAGCAAGAATAGAAAACGGAATAAGCCATTTTAAAGATGCGCCAGACAAAATAAACATCGCCACACCAAGTGCAAAAACAAAAATTCCCGTGGATAAATTTCTCTGGCAAAAAATCACAACAACAAAAAGCAAAAGCGCCACAACTGGATAAATAAATTCCTTGGAGCTTTCCTCGTATTCAGAAGAGTGAGCGTCAAACATATGCGCCAAGTACATTACAATTGCGAACTTCACAAGTTCCGATGGCTGAAAAGAAAATAAATGCGGAATCACAATCCATCTTGAAGCGCCTTTTCTTTCGCTTCCAATTCCAGGAAGAAACGCAAGAATGCAAAGAACAAAAGAAATCACGGCAAACATAAAAACGAATTTTCGGATTTTCTTTACTGGAACAACTGCGAAAAAAATCAATCCGGAAAAACCTACAACAGAAGAAACAATTTGCCTATTTAAAAAATAATTTTTATTTCCGAAGAAGCGCTCGCCAACTCCAGGAGAACAAACATAAAGCGTAAAAATTCCAAGTCCCCACAAAAGCAAAGAGCAGACAATAAAAACAGAATCGCTTTTTCTATAATTTGACACAGGACGGTCAGGAAAAAATCTGTATTCTCCCATAATCACTCGTCTCCAGCAAGCAAAATTTTTGAAATCCGCTCAAGCCCCATTCCTCTGGAACCTTTTATAAATATAATTGAATTTAAACTTCCGTGCAAAACTTTTTTTATTTCCGAAGCAGCCCGCTCCATTGAATCTTGAGAATTTCCAGCAATAAAAATAATATTTTTTTCAGAAGAATTTTTCGCCTTTTTAAAAGCGGCTTTCATTTCTGTTCCAATAAAAATCACAAGGTCAACATCAGAATTTACAGCAAGAAGTCCAGTTTTTTCATGCGCGGATTTTGAATCAGAACCAAGCTCAAGCATATCGCCAAGAACAAAAATTTTTTTTGCGTCCGCTTCTTTTTTTACAGAGCCGATAAATTCAATTGCTTTTTCCATTGAATCAGGATTCGCGTTGTAGCAGTCCTGCATAATAAGAAAATTTTTTCCGTCAAGAATTTCAGAGCGGCCGGACAATGGCTTTAAACTTGAAATTCCATCTGAAATTTGCCGTGAAGAAAGTCCAAGAACCTGAGCAAGAGCAATCGCGCCCAAAGCATCTTTGTAGTTATATTTTCCAGGAAGCGGCAAAATCGTTTCAATTCCGTCTATGCTGAATTTTGTTCCTTTCAATCCCATGTCGCAAATATATTTTACAGAATCAGTGTCGTTTCCATAGAATACAACTTTTCCATCAATTTCGTTTTTTAAAAAATCTGAAAACTCATCGTCAACCGGAATTACGCCAGTTCCAAATCCGCCGAAATAACTGAAAATTTTTGCTTTCTCTTTTGCAATATTTTCACGGCTTCCAAGAATCCCAATATGCGCTGTACCAATATTTGTTACAACAGCAAAGCGTGGCTTCAGCACAGAAGCGATTTCTCCAATTTCATTTTCACGGTTCATACCCATTTCAAAAACACCGCACTCATGCTCGGCTCTTATGTTGAACACAGAAAGCGGAAGTCCAGTTTCGCTGTTTAAATTTCCTTTGTTTGAAATGACTTTGTATTTTTGCGAAAGTATTGAAACCAAAATTTCTTTTGTTGTGGTTTTTCCGCTTGAGCCTGTAACGCCAATTTTTATAAGATGCGGAAATTTTTCCACGTAACGGGCAGCCGATTTCTGCAAAGCTTCAAGAGTGTTTTCCACAGCGATAAAAATTACAGAAGGATTTTTTTCATGAAGTTCAACAAAATAATTTCCGTTGTCTTCAAAATTTTTCATGCTTATAAAAACTACGCTTGCACCTTTTTCAATCGCCTGTGGAACATAAGAATGTCCGTCCTGATTTTCGCCAATGAGCGGAACAAAAAGAGTATTTTTTTCAACCAAGCGGCTGTCTGTCTGAACGGACTTTATGCAAAGCGGACTGTTTCCAAGAACATGCACGCCATTAACGGCTTCAAGTATTTCTTCCAGCGACAAAAGCGAATCATTTCCGTTCATTTTTTCTCATCTCCACGCGCACGATTTCTTCAGTTTCAGCTTTTCTCATGCCCAAATCATTTTCTGCAATGGTTTCAATTCTATCCGAACTTGAAAGCACGCTTATATCCGTTATAAGTTTTTTATTTTCCGCTATTAATTTTTCCTGTTTTTTCTCAAGCTCCAAAACCTCTTTTTTTAGCTCGCGGTATTTGCTTGACTGAATTCCATTTAAAATCAAAAGTCCAGGAATTCCCAAGGAGAATATAACAAGACAAAAATTTTTCAGCAAACTTTTTATTTTCATTACAAAGCCTCCACTCCATAAAGCCGAAGTTTTTCCGCATCCCGAAGTTTTCGCACAACACGGAGCTTTGCGCTTCTGGAAGGCGAATTTGCTTTGATTTCTTCTTCGGAAGGCTCAACCGGTTTTCTTGTCAAAATTTCCGCGCAGGGAGTTCCGCCGCAAACACATTCAGGAAATTCCCGAGGACAAACACATTGCTTTCCAAGATTACGAAAATAATTTTTTACAATTCTGTCCTCAAGCGAATGAAATGTTATAACGCCTATTTTTCCACCCGGAGCAAGAACATTGAACGCGGCATGGATTGCTTCCGGCAGCCTTTTAAGCTCACTGTTGACAAGAATTCTCAAAGCCTGAAAAGTCCTTGTCGCAGGATGAATATTTCCGTATTTATATTTTGAAGGAACGGCATTGAAAATTATATCTGCCAAAGCTTTTGTTGAAACAATTTTCTGAGACTTTCTTGCAGAAACAATCGCACTTGCAATCCGCCTTGAATATTTTTCATCTGAATAAAGATAAATCATATTTGCAAGCTCTTCTTCCGGCATTTCATTGACGATGTCGGTGGCGCTTTCTTTTGTGTTAGCATTCAACCTCATATCAAGTTCTTCGTCATGCCGAAATGAAAATCCTCTGCCGCTTTTTTCATAATGAAAAACACTTATTCCCAAATCAAACAAAATCAAGTCAGGCTTTCTTTCTTCAGAATAATTGCAATAAAAATCGTTGAACCAGCCATTATAAAACTTCATCCGCTCTCCAAATTCCGAAAGACGCTCTTTCGCCCTTGCCTGAATAACGCTGTCGGCATCAAGTCCAAGAATTTTTAAAGTTGGAAATTTCTTTAAAAAATTAAACGAATGTCCGCCTTCTCCCAAAGTTGAATCAATCATAAAAGCGTCCTTTTCAAACGGCTCGCCAATCGGAGAAAGAAATTTGAGACATTCATTTAGCAATACAGGAGTATGAACAATTTCCACTTTTTTCCAGCCTGATTTTTTTGAGCGGCAAAACTCACATCAAAATATCGCCCATAGTTTCCGCAGCCTTAAGGAAGGAATCTTCAGTTTTCTCAAGATAAGCCCTGTACTTTTCAGAATCCCAAAGCTCCATATACTTGTTGATTCCAAGAATTGTACATTCACCTTTAAGTCCCGCGTAATCTCTAAGCGTCTGGGGAATAGAAAGACGACCGGATTTATCAAAGTCCAATTTTTGTGCAGGCGCAATAAAGCGTCGCATAACAAGGCGTTTCTGGTCATTGAACAAAGACGCCGAGTCCACAATTTTTTTATTAAGAGAAGTCCATTCATCAATGGAGAAAATCATAAGACAGCGGTCGAGCCCCTGAGTTACAACAAGACTTTCCTGCTGCAAAACAGAGCGCAACTTAGCCGGAAACTGAATTCTTCCTTTATCGTCCAGCGTGTTGTTGTACTCGCCAAAAAGCATTTCCATGCCACTATCCACCACTTTACCCCACTATTTCCCACTTATTAAATATTTTATCAAAAAAAAACGTAATGTCAATGCAAAAACTCTCCGATAAGCTGATTTTTATAGCTGAAAATTCACTTGGACTTTAAAACTGTATAGTTGAGAATCTTTTTTATATCTGATAAAAATCCGCAGGCTGTAATAAAATGATAAACACACTGAATGAAACAAGCCTTCACAAATCGCTAAAAGCCATTTACAGAATCCAGTGCAACGGAAAATCAGAAGTAAAGATCGGCGCATACATTGCGGACATTCTTTGTCCTGACGGCGGAATCATAGAAATTCAGACAGGAACGCTTGGAAAACTGCTCAAAAAAACAGAATTCTTTTTATCTGAAAAACGAAAAATAAAAATTGTCTATCCGCTTGCAACCGTAAAGTACATAGAAACAAAAGATGCCGCCACGGGAAAAATTACAAGACGAAAAAGTCCTTTAAAGAAGAACATATATTCAGTTTTCAAGGAAATAACAGCACTTATCCCCATTCTGCTCGAAAAAAATTTCACACTTGAAATAATCGAAGCTGAAATAACAGAAGAGCGCGTAAAAACGGAAGAGCCAGTCCAGTCAAAAAACAAAAGACGAAGATTCAAAAAAAACTGGCAAAAAACAGGAAAGCGTCTTGAGCAGACAGGAAAAATTTTTACACTTCACGGAAAATCTTCTTACAAAAAACTGATTCCAAAAAATCTTCCAGACACATTTACTTCAAAAGACTTTTTTGAGCTTTTAAAGAAAAATGCTCCTCTTGTAAAAAGAAACGATGCAAATCTTATGCTCTGGGTTCTTTCAAAGATAGAAATTATAAACACAGTCAGAAAAAAAGGAAACGCAAAAATTTATTCTACGCAGACAAAGTGCTATGAAAATGTGTTATAGCACCGGCAAGAGCGTCCGCGGCATGATCCGGACGAGGCGGCTGCTTCAAATTCAACAAAAGCTGAACATACCGGGCAACAGTATCTTTATCCGCACTTTTTGTTCCAGTAACTGCGCATTTTATCTGATTCGGAGAATACATAAAAATGGGAATCGCCTGCTGAACAAGGCACAAGTTCACAACACCTTTTGCTTCCGCCACTGCAAGCGCGCTAGTCGTATTGCGAGCAAAAAATAAAGTTTCCATTTCGGCTTCTGTAGGACGAAATTCATTCAAAATCGCCAGAAGTTTATTGTAAATATAAAGCAAGCGGACTTCATGCGAATCGTTGCTTGAAGTTTCTATAACTCCGTAGCTCACAAGAGAAATTCTGGAATTTTCACAGTCGATTATCCCAAACCCGGTATGCGCAAGCCCAGGATCTATGCCTATAATCCGGCGTTCTTTCATGTATGCTGAAAAAAAACAAGGCACTTGGACGAAACAAAATTCCGCACCAAATGCCTGCACAAAAACTAAAAAGTCAAAACTTAGGCTTCTGGATCGAAGTCTTCTGGATATTCAACAGTTGAATAAACGTTCTGAACATCATCATTTTCTTCAAGTTTGTCCAAAAGTTTCTGAACTTTCTTTGCAGTTTCTGCATCAACTGCTGTATAGTTAAACGGAACCATAGAAACAGCGGCAGAAAGAGTTTCCCATTCTTTAGACTGAAGAGCTTCAAGAACCGCATCAAATGAAGCAGGATCTGTTGTTACAGTGATAACTCCATCTTCATTTACAACATCTTCCGCGCCAGCTTCAACTGCAACGCTCATAACATCGTCTTCGCTTACTTTTTCTGCATCATATTCTATAACGCCTTTGCGCTCAAACATACGGCTTGTAGAACCTGTTGTTCCGAGATTTCCGCCGTTTTTATTGAAAATATTGCGAACATCAGCAGCAGCGCGGTTCTTGTTGTCTGTAAGAACATCCACGAGAACAGCAACTCCGCCCGGAGCATATCCTTCGTAAACAAGTTCTTCATAAGAAACTGCACCAAGTTCACCAGTTCCTTTCTTTATAGCGCGCTCAATATTATCCTTTGGCATAGAAGCAGCCTTTGCCTTGAGCATAGCAGTTCTAAGGCGAGGGTTAGAATCAGGATCTCCTCCACCCATTTTTGCCGCGATAGAAATTTCCTTTATGAATTTTGTGAAAAGCGCTCCACGTTTTGCATCAGCAATACCTTTTGCGTGTTTAATGGTTGACCATTTACTGTGTCCTGACATACGGAACTCCTATAAATAATAACGAATAAGTATAATATACTACCATAAAACAAATAAATACGTCAATAACGAACCCATGGCTTCCAGGGCTTACGCATGTAAAATAAAAATGAAAATATTTTACGTCAAATATACAAGAAAAAAGTAAAAATTATACAAATCAGCATTATTTTAATCGATTATGCTTATTAAAATCTGTAAATTAATTGATTTTGTGTTTTTTATGGCTTCAACCGTAATACAAAAATACGGCATTTTTTTTCATGCTGAAGCCATACCTGTTACTGGCTGTTTAACGTAGTTTTTATATGCTCTGGAAGCGGAATCTCAAAAGTCTGCGTTTTTCCATCAACCGGCAATGAAAGTTTTACAGATGCAAGCTGAAGTTTTTTTATTCCGATTTTTCTCGCAAGCTTATTCTTTTTAAAATCTCCGTGCTTGTCGTCTCCTGCAATCGGACAAGAAGCCTTCGCAAGCTGAATTCTTATCTGATGCATACGGCCAGTTCCCAAAGTGAGCTTCAAAAAACTAAGTTCCAGTTCTTTTTCTGATTCTGGAATTTTTACATTCCAAACTGATTCAACTTTAAAAAAAGTTTTTGCCGCCTGAGTTCTTCCGTGAGCCTCAACAGTTCCTTCCAGAACACCTGAATAGCATTTTTTTCCGTCTACAACAGGAATTCCAAAGCAAACCGCGACGTACTCTTTTTTCACTTTTCCGCCTGAAATCAAGTTCGTCCACTTTGCAGCTGCCTGCGCGTTTTTTGCAACAACAAGAATGCCGGAAGTTTCTTTATCCAAACGGTGAACAAGAAAAATTTTGTAGCCAAGCTGAATGGAAAGTTCCGCATCAAGCGGATGTGCAATGCCAGCTCCGCCTTGAACCGAAACGCCACCCTCCTTATTCACAAGAAGAATTTCTTCATTTTCAAAAATTATAGAAAAAGTTTTCATTTGCCGAAAATAAAATACAAAGAGCTTCAAAACTAAAACATTTTTGAAACTGGCTCAATATTTTGAGTTCCATATTAATTGAGGTTTATAAAAATGACAAGCATCTCAAAAAAAGCATCCGCCCTTGCATTACTTTTTTTTATTTCAATAGAAATTTTTGCGCACAGAGTTTCATTTGAAGGATTTTCAAATTCAGTTTTTATCGACTTGCCTGAAGAATTTGCGCTCGTCCAATCTCAAGGTGAAGACTCATTTCTTCTGCAAAGCAAAGTTGCGCCAGTCAGCTCCATAATTAAAATTTACAAAAAAGAAAAATTCATTTCAGCGCAAGAAGCATTGGGAATCACAATCCAAAAACTCAATCTTAAAACTCTTGAAACAAAAACTGCGCAATGGAGAAACAACGAAGCTTGCATTGCAGCGATAAAAGGAAAAATTTCTGGCGCAGAATCTCAAGGCTACGCGGCGGCTTCTGTAATTCCAGAAAACAAAAGCATTGCCGTTCTAATTTCCTGGTGCGGCGCGGAAAATTTTAACAATACAAATTTTCTTATTGAAAGTTTTATCGACTCGCTTTGCATTGATTCAGAAAGCTGTTTTTCGCCTGGACTTTTTACATCGTTGTATCATCCGGCTTCCGGCAATGAGCAAACGTTGAATCTTCTTATAGACAAAAAAGAAATTTCAACGCAACTCGATTCGCTTGACTGCAAAAATTCAGAATATCTCATTGAGCGCGAATACAAAGTGCTTCAAATGTACATGAACAGTCCGCTTTGGAAAGAAGCTTGGCAACGTTACTACAGAATGATTTTTAAAGATTCGTGCAAGAGGCTTCAAAAAGTTTCATTTGACATTTACAGAACTCTTGCGCCCGACTGCAAAGACGAAACTGATTTTGCGCAGAAAATTTTATCATGGACTCAAGGATTCAAATACGAAAGGGAAAAAACTGCAAGCGACTTTGCATCCCTTCCGTCTATAATTTCCGGTGGAGGAAGCGACTGCGATTCAAGAGCCATGCTGATTGCCGTAATTCTTCAAAGCATGAACATAGACTCGATAATCTTTGTAAGCAGCGAATTTCATCACGCAATTGCAGGACTTGTTTCGTCCCATCCGGGATTCGTTTTTACAGTTGATGGCAAAACTTATCTTACAGGTGAAACAACAGTGCCAGGATTAACTTGGGGAATTATTGACAAAAACCAAAGCGATTTTTCAAAATGGATTCCCGTAATGCTTCCCTGAACATTTTAAGCGCAAGAAAGCAATGCGGTTTTATTTTATGAGAAGATTGTAAGCATCCATAGGAGATTCTGAATTAAGAAGAGCTTCTCTCAAAGATGCGTCCTTTAGTTTTGCGCTAAAGAATGAAAGTGTCTTTAAATAATAGCTGTGCTGATTATAAGCCGCCGCAATCATAAAAAGAATTCTTACAGGAATTTCATCAACAGGCTGAAAACCAATTATGTCGCATTTTGAAATTCCTACGGACATAACAAGGTCAGTAACACTTGAAAGGCGCACATGGGGAATCGCAAGACCTCTTCCAATAGAAGTTGACATAAGATCTTCCCGCTTGAGAATTTCAGCTTCCAGTTCTTTTGCATCTTTTACCTGAGGCGCTGTGGCAAGATTCTGCGCAAGACGGACAAGAGAATCATGCTTTGTCTGATGATTCATAAAAACAATCCGCTCTGGAGAAAGTATATTTTTTACCTGAACAATAATCTCAGAATCATTTGACTTTCCGCCGGAAGAAAGCCGCTCATTTACCCATTTTTCAATTTCAGATTTTTTAAATCTCCAGACAGTTCCAATTTTTCCACTTGGAATTTCGCCTTTCTGAGCCCAGTCATATACAGTACGCTCGCTTACACGAAGATATTTTGCAACTTCTTCAATTGTAAGAATATCATCTTCCATAGATTACGGCCTCTTATTTTTATTAAATTTCAACAATTGTATATGTTGCGTCATTTTGCAATCTTTACGCTTTTTTGTCAATATTCGCAGAAGCAAAACAACAATGTAAAAATTTAGGCTTTATTTTCTTTCCATGGAAAAAAGAAACCTTTTAATGTTCTTGGTCCCAAAAGTTTCCTGTCTTTAGCAAGCAAATCGTTCCAAGGCACATTCTTGCGTTCCTTTGCAGAAAGCCCAGGATTTACTTCAATCCAATCGTATTTATAAAGAAGAAGCCTGAGCGCATTTGTATTTGTGATTACGATTCCAGTCATTCCCGGATAAAGTCCAAAAGTAAAAATCGTAAGCAGAAAATTCAGAAAGTTTACAAAAGAAAGCGCAAAGGTAAATCCGATGTTGTCAAAGAAAATTATGTACGATTTTTTGAGGCATTTTTTAAATCCGTTGTTCATCAGGCTTCTTACAGGCAAAAACCACTGGAGCGCAAAGAAAGTTGTGACTAAAAACCAAAATATCAAAATCATAAAAATGAACCAAACATAGCTTCCGCTTGATTTCCACATTTTAAAATAAAACGGCAAGGTCACAGCCGCAACGCAAATCAATGCGCCGGTAAAAAGTCCGAACAACGCGCCGGTTTTAAATGAAATCAAAAATTCCTTGAAAAATTCACTGTATCTTGGAGCATCAAAATTTGCAATTTTAGCGGCATTTTTTCCAGCAGCAAATCCCACGGAACAAATCAAAATGCTGTCAATAATAACTGAAGCAAAAATCAATGTCGCTCTAATTTCACCAGAAAAAGGCGAACTATAGGCAAACATAAAAATAAGATAGGAAACAAAAAGCGCAATCAGTGAAAAAAAATTGCAGACAACAACATAAAAAAGATTGTCCCAGACATCACATAAATTCTTTTTAAAGAAAAATCCAAACATGGAAAAAATAGTAATATAATTGCTGACAATTTTCAACGCTAATGATAAAATTAGAAAAATATGGAATACAACGTCAATTCTGTAATTTCGCTTATCTCAAGAATCCACACGCAGACCGCAGAATTTACAAACAAAATGCTTTCAAGCCATAATTTTGTGTCTTCCCACGGATTTATACTTTTTCTTTTGTCTGAAAACGCAGAAATGTCCATGGGAGAAATTGCAAAAAAAATAAACAGAGATAAAAGCACCACAACATTTTTAATCAGAAAATTAATAGACGAAAAACTTGTAAAATGCGAACAAAGCAGAAAAGACAGCCGGAAAAAAATAATTTCTCTAACTGCTGAAGGAAAAAAATACAACAACTTTACAAGCGAAATTTCAAACAAACTGCTTTCAATTTGCTATAAAAGTTTTTCCGCAGAAGAAAAAGAAACGCTTTTAAATCTTCTGGAAAAAATGAGTCTTAACCTAGAAACAGAAGAAACTCAAGCATAACAAAAGCACTTTTTATAAAACACAACACAAAAAGGGGCTGTCCAAAAAAAATGGGCGACCCTGATTATTTTAAATTTACAAGCAAATTCAAATCTGCTAAAATTTAAATATGAGCAGAGGCATAAGCGATAAAATCACATACAAACCATATAACCGGGAGCGGGCAGTGGCTCCTGCCGCCAAGCCTTGACGAGTCGTTTTCTCAGAACCATTTTGTGAGAACAGTCAGCAGGACAGTGCCGTGAGAACTTTATGTGGCTCACAGCCTTCCTGAAGCCGGACTTCATGACAATCAGCACATTCTGAAGCGAGAAGCTGAAAGATCCGACAGAAGAAATATTCATATCGACAGTGAAGCTCCTGAACAGGAAAAATATTGCCGGTACGCTCCAAATATACAAGCTATGAGAAAGAGATAAAGAGAAGCCTCAAGAAGAACTCATTCAGCTTTGAGAACTGGATGTATGACGCCGAACAGAAGAAATACACATGTCCATGCTGAAATCCGGTTCCCTACAAAAAGACAGTGACGAAGAAAAATAGCCCGGGGGTATCCGCAGACCTATGAGGGCTACCAGTGCGACAACTAAGATGGCTGCCCGTTCCGTGAGCTGTGCACGAAGTCGTAATACGGACGTATGGTCCAGAGAAACGAGCACCGGCTTGACCAGAAAGCAAAAGCCGTGACTGAATGGGGATTGCTGATGATTGGATATGATTTCAAGCAGCTGGTTCGATTAATGAATGCCTAAAGAAAAAAAGGCTGCCCTTTGTTGAAAAAATCTTCAACTTTAAGGACAGCTCCATTTCTTTTCTATCTAAAAATTTAAAAGCTCTATTTTAAAGCCGCGCTTATGCGTTCCAAAACCTTCTTGCGGTCCAAAGGTTTGACAATATAATTTTTTGCACCGCTAAGAAGAGATTTTTTTACAAGCTCTTCTTTTCCAAGCGCACTGACCATTACAACCTTGGCATTTTTGTCAAAGGCAATAATCTGCTCAAGGGCTGTAATTCCGTCCATGCGAGGCATTGTTATATCCATAGTTACTAAGTCAACATTCGGACAAAGCTCTTTATATTTATCAACGCCTTCTTTTCCGTCCTGAGCTGTAGCAACAATTTCATAGCCATCACTAGAAAGAATCTGAGTGAGCTGTTTTGCAACAAACATAGAATCGTCTACAACTAGCACACGGTACTTTGTTCCGTCAAGTTTTTCACCTTCAGGCGGACGCTCATTAATAGATGGAAAATCCTGTTTTGTTTTCATTCTAAACTCCTTATATTATGTGCGCTCGCGAATTGCGACGTTAACTTCAATTTTGCCATAGTCAGTAATAAGAGGAACAATAAGAGCTTCTACATTGTCTGTTGTTCCGCCCAATGCCGCTATTTCCATTTTTTCACCTGCGAACAAGGCAGGAGGCGTAAGGTCAAATTTAAAACCAAGGTCATGCAATTTTGTAACAGACTGCGCTGTAATCAAATTTGCAAGCTCGCTGATAGTAGCCTTTGCCAAGTCGTCAAAAGCCGGCAATTTTTCCTCATTCATCTTGGAAGCAATATTCAATGCAGTTTCAAAAGTCATGTCAAAAAGAACACGGCCTTCAACATCTCCTGCAAGACCAACAAGAGCCGCAACACCCATTACAGGCATAGCAGTTGACTTCAAATACAAGTCGCCTCTTTTTACTTCTGCCCCACCCAAAACTTCTTTTAAAACACGGTAAGAAGTTTCGACAAATGGATTAATATACTCTACTCTCATTAATAACCCCCTGAAAAAAACATATTTTCTAGTCTATTTTTTATATACTGAAATATTTTCTGACGCATTTACTTTGTTCCAGCCTGGAATCTGAATATTTTCATTATCTCCAACAATTATAACACCATTGCCTTTAGTTTTTTCACTAAATTCAGACAAAAGCGTATTTCTTGAAGCATCGGGCAAGAACGCAAGCAAATCCCTTGCAAACACAATATCTATAGGAGGAAGATTATTTGTGTTTACGCAGTCATGGTATTCAAACATTATAGAATCTTTTATGTCCTTGTTGAACGCATATTCACCGCTTACAGTCCGAACAGTATAAGGCTGATACCAACTGTTGCTAGCTTCATCCGAAAGCGTCATAAGAGGAGCATTTGAAACGCTAAGCAAATCAATATCATGACCGTAAATTCTAATTTTTGCAGACGGATATTTTTTTCTTAATATGCACGCCAAAGAATAAGACTCGTAGCCTTTTCCGCATCCCGGATTCCAAACAACAATATTTTTTGCGCTGTTGTCAGGAAGCATTTTTTCCAGCTCATCTGCGTATTCTTCTGTCCACCAGTTTCCATTGCATTTTGAATAGAAAGAATTTAAGAACAAATCCGCATCAGTTTCATTTTGAAGCTGAGTTTTTCCTTCGCCACGCTCATTGCACCATTCTGAATATCTTTTTTCAGTCCAATCCTTTGTAATCTCGCTTACATAGAATTTCTTGAAATTTTTAAGTGAATCAGCTATGAAATTCAAATCCTGAACAGAATTTTTTTCTTTTTCAGCAGGCTTTTCAATCTCAGGAACAGACTTTTCAGGAGAAGCCACAGATTCTGCGAGTTCAGCTTCCTGCCGCAATTTTGCCTGATTTTGGGCAGTTTCCGCAAGTTCTTTTTCTTCTTCTGGAGTTCTGTGACCAAAAATTCTGTCAATGTCCAAAAGAACATAAAGATTGTTTTCGGATTCAACAACGCCGTAAATATACTTTATGTTTATGTCGCCAAACAAAGGATGCGGTGGCTGAATGGAACTTTTCTGAATTCCAACAACCTTGTCAATTTCGTCAACTACAATTCCAAATGTCTGCTCGCCAACTGAAACAATCAGCAAATTCTCAAGATAATCATCATCATGTTCATGAACTTCGCTGTTGAAGAAAAGGCGCAAATCAATAATCGGAATAATATCGCCACGCAAATTGTAGACACCACGGACAAAAGGAAGAGCATTCGGAACATAAGTAAAACGTCCGGCTTTTGCAATTTCCTTTACCTTCATAATATCTATGGCATAATCTTTTCCAGACAAAGAAAACGTAACCATTTTGAAATCTACAACTGTAATCTTGTTTTTTTCTTCTGCAAGTTGTTCCGAAGACAAGCCTTCAGCCCTGTCCATTGTATTTGCAAGCACACTAAGTTTTTCTTGAATTGTCGCCATACACTAACCTCTTGCCGCAGCTGATTTTATAGCTTCTGCTTCACGTACTTGCTGAGCATCAAGCTCCTGCTTTACACCAAGCTCAAGAAGCTGGTTCACATCAATAATAAGAGAAACTGAACCGTCTCCAAGCACTGTCGCGCCAGCAATTCCAGGAGAAGAAGTAAACTGATCCTGAAGTGGTTTTATTACAACGTCCTCTTCGCCAATAAGAGCATCAACCATAACGCCGATTTTCTTTTCCTGAGAACCAACAATGACAATAAAGCAATATTCATCATTGTCTGTCTTGCGGATATTAAAGAGCCGTCCAAGACGCAGAATCGAAATAACTTCATTGCGCACATTCAAAACTTCATAGTTGTCAATTGTATTTATTGTGTCAAGTTTTACACGCTGGCTTTCAATAACATTGGCAACCGGAATAGAGTAAACTTCTTTTCCAACACGAACCAAAAGTCCCTGAATAATTGCAAGCGTAAGCGGAAGTCTTATTGAAAACTTTGAGCCTTTTCCTCTTTCGCTTGTAACATTGATTGTTCCTTTTAGTTTTTCAACCATTGTCTTTACAACATCAAGACCTACACCGCGTCCAGAAACACTGCTGATTTTATCGCTTGTAGAAAATCCCGGAAGGAAAATAAGATTATAGGCGTCTTGATTTGAAAGAATTTTATTAGGGCTTATAAGACCTTTTTTAATCGCCTTTTCTCTGACTTTATCAACTTCAATTCCCGTGCCGTCATCAATTATGTCAATGACAATCATGTTGCCTTCATTTGCAGCGCGCAAAGTCAAAGTTCCAGTCTCGTTTTTTCCGCTTGCCTTTCTTTGTTCCGGCGGCTCAATTCCGTGGTCAACAGAATTTCTTACACAATGCATAATCGGATCTAGCAAATCATCAACAACAGTTTTATCAAGTTCTGTATCTTCACCTTCAATAACAAGGTTGACTTTTCTGCCTAAATCACGGCTTAAATCACGGACAACGCGCGGAAATCTGTTGAAAATAGTTCCAATAGGAACCATTCGGATTTTCATAACGCCTTCCTGAAGTTCGCCTGTAATGCGTCCAAGATTCTGCGTTGTAGAACGGTATTTTGTAGAAGAAGACTTAAAGTCAGTTTCAAAAGCATCGAACCAAGAAGACATAGAGCCGAATTCTTCTGTCATCTTCTGCATGATTTCTTTCATTTGACCGCCGTTTTGAAGCTCTTCAATATACTTCGGCATACATTCCATAAGACGGCGATGCTTTTCTTTGAAAGAAAGATTCAAATTCTGAAGTTTTACCTGCAAGTCAGCCATGTGAAGCCCATTCTGGTTAAACGCGGCTTTTGTAATAACAGTTTCAGAAACAAGATTCATAAGATTGTCAACACGCTTTGAATCAACTCTTAAAATTGAAGACTGATTTACAGCATGACCAGCAGCAGGCTTTTTTGCAGGCTGCGCATTGTTCTGTGCAGGCTCAGTTTTATTTTCTTTTGCCGGCGAAGCAACTGTAGTCTCCGCAGGTTCAGGCTGTTCTTCAGCAACAGGAGCAATCTGAACTTTTTCCTGCACAGGAGGCTGTTCAGCAATAGGAGCGGCAACAGCAGAAGAAGCACCAGAAACCGGCTGGGCATCAACAGCAAGAGTTACATCATCTAAGAAAGCCGCATCTTCAAGGGCAGAACCTTCATTTGCAGAAGAAACATAGTAAACAACCTGCGGATGAAATTCGTCCTCGTAAAGCTCTTCAAAATCAGGAACAGTCTTTAAAACAGTTCCGCAATTTTTTAGAGCCGCAAAAACCTGAATTCCACCAACACTGTTCATTGGATTTGATTCATCAAAAGTGACATTTACAGACCAAAGTTTCTGGTCTTCTGGAACTGCATTTTTAAGTTCCGTATATTCATCATCAGACAACGGCGGAATAGGTGGCATTCCACTGGAAGCCTGAACCGCTGGCTTTGGCTCACTGGCAACTGGTTTTTCAGCAGGAGCAGCACCAAGCATTCCAGACGGAAGTTTTACGTGCGCGCCTTTTTTTGGAACTTTTGCCGGTATAAATGAATTGATTTTCTGGACAATAGGAGTTATATCTTCCTGATAAACAGAACCATTGCTTCTTGCGTCAAGCATAGCTTTTATAGTATCTATAGAAGACAATAAAACATCAACAATAGGTTCAGAAACTACAACAAGACCACTTCTAAGCGCATCAAGCAAATCCTCTACATCATGGCAGAATGTTGCAAGTTCATTCATTTCCACAGTAGCCGAGCCGCCTTTCAATGTATGCGCCGCCCGGAAAATTTCATCTATGGCATCATGATTTGAAGGGTCATTCTCTATTACAAGAATGTTGCTTTCAAGAGTCTCTACCTGCTGTTCAGCTTCCGAAAAAAAATCCTTTAGAAGCTCTTCATTATTGGCATCAAGATAATCACTCATAACGTATATTTTAATCGAATCTAATAAAAAATCAAGTAAAGTTTAATCTTTTTTATTAGAACATCTCAAAAAAATCCAATTGTTAAGTTTTTTTTTATTCTTCCGAAAATCAAAGGACGGAAAGTTTTTTCTTTATTTTTTTTCACTGAATTTTTCCGCACGGAGGACTAATTGAAACGATTTCTTTGCGCAGCCGCCATTTCAATTTCAGCAGCTTTAAATTTATTTGCATTTGAAAGCCCGTATTTTAACGGATACACAGGATTTCTTTCCGGAATCCAAAATGAATACGACTCTGAAAGTTTTGATCCGGCTTTTACAGGAGAAACTTTTTTTGCAGGTCAGATTGACTTTGGCGGAAAACTTTTCCTAAGAGGCGAATTCTATGCAAAGGCAAACGACATTTTCAAATATGACTCTTTGAACGGAGACACTCCAAACTCATATCTTAGAGTTGAAGAACTGTCCGCAACATACACAGTCAATTCCGCGCACGCTTCTCATTATATAAGCCTTTACTACGGAAATTTTGAACCGGTCGGCTCGGATTTGTTTCTTCAGCGTCAGTTCGGAATAAAGCCAATCCGCTCTTCATTTACAGAAAGTTTCCGCGGACTTGCAGGAGCCAGTTACTACCCTCTTTACGCACAGGGAATCGGCTACACATTTCACCCGGAAGGAAATTTTGCGGCGGGAATAAATCTTTACAAGAACAAGGCGGCGGAAGATGAAAATCAGGAAGACGTTCTGAATCTTGACTTGAGGCTTGCTTCTCTTGCCGGAATTTCAACAATAGATTTTTCAGCGGGACTTGCGCTTCCTTCCGAAGTAAACAGCGAAGACAATGACGCGCTCGTGTACATAAAAGAGCTCCAGCTTCACGGCGGATTGAATTTTCTTATAGGAAACAGAAACACAACTTCTCTTTTGATTCAGGGCGGTGTAAACAAATACATTTTGAGAAAAGACAACAGCGATTCAGATTCAGATAAGATAGAAATGAAAGATATCTGGGCGTTTGTTGAGCCAAGAGCACAGGGAAAATACATTTCCATTGACACGTCTGGATTTATTTTTCCAGCGGAAGCGGCAGAAGACATGATTTTTCTTAGAAACATCATAAGAAGATACCCGGGAACAGAAAATGTTCTTGGAATGAATTTAAATATCCACACTGACAGGCTTTACGCAGGAGCAACACGGCTTTCTGTTGGAGCGCACACGACTTTTGCAGTTTCGCGTATTGATCCAGACGGAGATGACAAGCAAGAAAACAGCCTTTGTATTTCGCCTTATGCAGGAATTGAAATTCTTGGAGGAACACTGAACGCATCTGTTTCTGTAAATTTGCTGGATCTTAAAAGCGATCCGGAAAAAAGCTATTCAGCTACAATCGGATTTAAAACAAAATTCTAAAAGCTAAGCGATTTCTTCCAAGGAGTAGCCTATGCCGCGCGCAGTTCTTATCCGTGCGTTGACATTGAGCTGCTCCATTTTTTTTCTGATAAAGGAAATATAAACTTCAACATTATTATATTCCGCGGCACTGTTTCCACCCCAAATTTTTTCTATAATAAGCTCTTTTTTTACAACCTGATGCGGAAACTCAAACAAAAGTGTAAGAATCAAAAGTTCCTTCAAAGATATTTTCATAGATTCGCCGCTGGAATTTTGAATTTCGCATGAATTTTTATCCAGTAGAAAATTTCCTATTGAAACTGTGCTTGACTTGAATTCACCTTTTCTACGTGTAAGAGCTTTTATTCTTGCAAGAAATTCTTCAAAAGAAACAGGTCTCCTAATATAATCGTCCGCACCGGAATCAAGACCTTCTACAATTTCGTCAACAGAAGGATTCTCAGACATAAGAAGAACCGGAACAAAATTTTTTTTCGCGCGGAGAATTTTTACCACCTCAAGCCCGCTCATCTTTGGAAGAGCAGATCCAATAACAAGCGCATCATAAATTTCATAAGAGGCATATTCAATAATTTCTGTTCCAGTGTAAACTGTGTCAGTTCCAAAATGATTTTTTTGCAAGAACTCCGCCAAAGCCTGAGAATTTCTTACATTGTCATCGGCAAGTAAAATTCGCATAAAGTTTATTATAAGACAAATTTTCAGGAAACAAAAGGGCGAATATAAAAATTGTGATTTTAGTTTTAAAAACAAAAAAGCTGTCCAAAACAATTTATTTCAGACAGCCAAAAATGTTCTATAAAAAATTAAACAAGCTTGAATTTTTGCTCAACATAAGGCTCGCGTACAACCATTACAGAACAGTGCGCGCTTCCAATTATTTCGCTGTCTTGGGAAGAAATCACATCGCGTGAAAGTGAAGAAAGATGGTCAAGGTTTTTTGCACCGCCTAAAAGTATAAGATCAGCCTTAAATTCATCTGCGGCAGTAATAATTTCAGACCAAACAGCGCCTTTGCGAATTTCAGTTTCAATCTTTACGCCTTTTGACTTTGCAAGATCTGTCACATAATCCAGATTTTTTTCACTGTCAGATTCCAGACTTTTTGCAATAGACTCGCCTTCCTGCGAAACCATAAATTTCTGCAAAGTAAGATACTTTATGGAAGCAATGTCTACAACACTCACAACTTTTACTGCGCACTTGTAGACTTTTGCCATAAGAATTGCGTACAAAACTGTATGAAGAGAAGAGCGGGAACCATTGTAGCCAACTACAACCCGCTGAAAAAGAGGTTTTATCATTTTTCACCCTGCCTTTTTTTTAAAGACTTCATAACGAAAACATTATCACGTTCCCGTTCCTCAAGAACACCTTCAATATACTTCACAGTTTCCTTGTCCTGCGGAATAACCGTTTTATCCAAAGCATTTACGCGGCGCTGGGTTTTCTTGACTTCAAGAGCAAGCCTCCAAGCGACAGTTCTTATGCTCGCCATTTTTGTCAGAAGCGTCAAAAGCTCAAAAAAATCCGCCATGACTTCATCGCTGTCTGCAAAAGTTCCCATAAAAGAAGAAAAAAGCCTTCTCTGCGGAAGATTCACATCGATTGTTGTAAAAGACATTCCTGCAATTACGGCCGGCTTTTTTGTAATTTCAAAGTTGTAGTCAATTCCGTGCGCAATCCGCTCAACACGGTCGCCGCCGACAGAAACAAGCATTTTTTTCAGCGCAGGATAGGCTTTCTGAACGCACTTGTCAATCTGATTTTCCAGAAGCTTAACCTGTTCAACAATCCGCATAAGCTCCATTACAAGGATCTCGCGCTTTTGCTCAAGCAAGTCGTAGCCTTCAGTGCTGATTGCCAGCTGCTCTTTTATCGCGAGAAGATTCGATTTTGTCGGAGCAATATTCAGTTTTGCCATAGTCAGTTCTCTAAAGCTTTTGGAAGATATTTGTCAATCATTTCATTCTTGATTCTATAAAGCTCTTCGCGCGGAAGAATACTAAGCATTTTCCAGCCCAAGTCAAGAGTCTGATCTATTGAGCGGTCTTCATATTCGCCTTGGGTAAAGAATTTCGCTTCAAGCTCATTTCCGAATTTCAAGTAGCACTGGTCAAGCTCTGAAAGCTCCTCTTCGCCAATAATAGAAGCAAGGTTTCGGATTGATTTTACTTTACTGTAAGCGGCAAAAAGCTGGCTTGAAACAGGCGCATGATCTTCACGTGTCATGCCTTCACCAATTCCGTCTTTCATAAGGCGGCTCAAGCTAGGAAGTCCTGATACCGGCGGATACATCCCCTTCTGGCTCATTTCGCGGTCAAGAACAATCTGACCTTCCGTGATATATCCTGTAAGGTCAGGAATCGGATGCGAAATATCATCGTTCGGCATAGAAAGAATAGGAATTTGTGTAATTGAACCTGTGCTTCCCTGAATTTTTCCTGCACGCTCATAAAGCTCAGCCAAATTTGAGTAAAGATAGCCCGGATAACCTTTTCTTCCAGGAACTTCACCGCGCGTTGTTGAAATTTCACGCAAGGCTTCGCAATAGTTTGTCATATCTGTCATAACAACAAGAACGTGCATATTGCATTCATAGGCAAGATATTCAGCGGCGGTAAGAGCGCATCTCGGAGTAATAATACGTTCAATGGAAGGCGCATCAGCCAGCGACTGGAACATTACAACTTTTGACAAAACTCCAGACTCTTCAAAAGTATGCTTAAAAAACTGCGCGACATCGTATTTTATTCCCATGCCGGCAAAAACCATAACAAATTCTTCGTTGCTATTGAGAATTTTAGCCTGACGGATAATCTGGGCGGCAAGCTTGTTGTGCGGAAGTCCGTTTCCAGAGAAAATCGGAAGCTTTTGTCCGCGGATGAGCGTGTTCATTCCGTCAATTGAAGAAATTCCTGTCTGAATAAAATCGCGCGGATAAACACGTGCATAAGGATTTATCGGATTTCCGTTTACATTTACTTTTTTGTCGGAAATAATCTGCGGATAGCCATCTATAGGCTCGCCAAGTCCGTTGAAAATGCGTCCAAGAAGCCCTTTTCCAACACGCAGTTCCATTGGCTCTTCAAGGAATTCCACAGTTGTATTTTCCAAGTCAAGACCAGTTGTGCTTCCAAAAATCTGAACAATCGCAGTTTTTTCATTCAAATCTATAATGCGTCCAGTCTTTTTTTCACCGTTTTTATCGCGGACATAAACAACTTCGTCATAAGAGGAATTTTCACTGCGCTTTACAGCTACAATCGGTCCGTCAACAGAAGTCAGTCCTGTATATTCAATTCCTTTCATAGTGCAACATCCTTGCGGTACATTCTTTCAAGTTCCGCCATCTGATCGTCAAGGTGATTTTGAATAGTTGTAAGCTCGTCAAGCTTGTCGTTTGGAATTTCGCTTTTTGCCCTGATTATTTCATTTCGTACAGGAAGCTCGGTAACTTTCAAAAGCGGACAGCCGGATTTTATAACCTTTAGCGCTTTTTCATAGAAAGTCATCATAAGCAAAAGTATATTCACCTGTTTTTCAGGAACTGCATAGGCATCAATTGAATCAAAAGCATTCTGCTGCAAAAATCCGTTTTTAATCATTTCGCAGACAGTAAGAATAAGACGGTCGCTGTCCGGCAAAGCATCAGCTCCAATCAAGCGGACAATCTGCTGAAGACGCTGTTCACGCTTGAGCAAATCCAAAGCCTGAACACGGATTGCAGACCATCGAGGATCAAATTTATCCCACCAGCCTTTAATTTCCGCGGCATATTCTGAATACGAATCAATCCAGCCAATAGCAGGATAATGGCGTGCATTTGCAAGCTCACGGTCCAACGCCCAGAAGCAGCGGATAAAACGCTTTGTATGCTGGGTTACAGGCTCAGAAAAGTCGCCGCCCGCAGGAGAAACAGCTCCAATAACAGAAACTGAGCCTTCTTTTCCGCAGAGAGAATTAACACGACCGGCACGCTCATAGAATTCAGCAAGGCGAGTCGGAAGATACGCAGGATAACCTTCCTCAGCAGGCATTTCCTCCATACGGCCGGAAAGCTCACGCAAGGCTTCTGCCCAACGGCTAGTCGAGTCCGCCATAATTGCAACGTGCATTCCCATGTCGCGGTAATATTCGGCAAGCGTAATTCCAGAATAAAGCGAAACTTCGCGCGCCGCAACCGGCATATTTGAAGTGTTTGCAATCAAAATTGTGCGTTCCATAAGAGAACGTCCTGTACGAGGGTCTATCAAAGTCGGAAATTCAGTCAAAACATCGGTCATCTCGTTTCCACGCTCACCGCATCCAATGTAGACAATCAAATCCGCATCGCACCATTTTGCAATCGCGTGCTGGGTCATTGTTTTTCCAGTACCGAATCCGCCTGGAATTGCGGCAGTTCCGCCCTTTGAAAGTGGAAAGAAAACATCAATTACACGAAGACCTGTAACAAGCGGCTGGCTTACTTCGAGTTTCTGCGAAAAAGGACGAGGCTTGCGCAAAGGCCAGTACTGGCTCATCGAAATATTTTCACCAAGCTCTGTAGTAGCGATTGTCTCATCAATTGTATAAGAGCCCTTTCCGGCAAAAGTCTTTAGAACACGTCCGCGGATTGTCGGAGGAACCATTATCTTATGAACGATAGAACCAGTTTCCTGAACAGTTCCAAGAACCATTCCCGGAGCAATGGAAAAACCTTCGCACATTTCTTTTCCATCAGAAGGATGAGCGGCAGGAATAAATTCCCATTTCTTTTTATTATCGATAGGCTCTGTGCGCTGTCCAGGAAGCAGGAAAACTCCGCCGTCTTCATACATTTCTTTTAGCGGACGCTGAATTCCATCGTAAATTGTGCCTACAAGCCCAGGACCAAGTTTAAGTGAAAGAGGTCGCTCGCTAGAAACAACCTGCTCGCCAACGTGCATTCCAGTAACATCTTCGTAAACCTGAATTGTAGCTTTTCCTTCACTCTGGCGGATTATTTCACCAATAAGCTTCTTTTCGCCAACATCAACAACATCGTAAAGTCCACATTTTTCAAGACCTTCAGCATAGACTATAGGACCTGAAATTCGGGTTATTTTTCCAGTAATCATTCAGGCAACCTCCCGCCAAAAAGAGTCTGTGCAAGAACTCCTCTTTTTTCGTCTAAAATTTCCTTTATTTTTTCATCAAGCGTCAAACGGCAAGTAACAGAACCGTCCAAAGACTTCAATATAATTCCTTCCTTTAGATTAAATCCTTCAAGACTTTCGCGGGAAACAAGTTGAACGTCTCCAGCCTCGCATGAAGAAAGATTCTGCGGAAAAACTTCTTTCAGCATAGATTCAGCATCAGAAAGATTGAATCCAACAACAACTGCTGAAATTTTCTTTTCCTGAATTGCTTTTTTTGCACGCTCACAAAGACTTTGTATAACAAGAAGACGTTTTTTGTCTCCGATAGATTCAAAATACTTATTCATAGCTTCTATAATAGAGCCATAAATGAAAGAAACCAGATAACGCTGCTTTTCAAGAGGAAGCGACGCATTTATATTTTTTTCATAAACAGCAATTCCTTCCGCGGAGATTTTTTCTGCGTCTGACTTCGCCTTTACAATGCGGGCTTGAACTCCGTCAATGAGCTGCTTTGCGCTTTCGTCCGCTTTTGCAAGAATTTTTTCTGCTTTTTTTACACTGTCAGAACGAATTTCTTTGTCCAGAACTTCCGTTGAACGTAATTCTTCCATAAAAAGTCTTCCTTGTATGGTTTCGGTATGAACCTTCCGCACAAAATGATTAGTTTTATAAGCCCCCTAAAATTCAGAGCAATGGCAGTTCTTTCTGCATACATAAAGCCTTGCAACTGGATTTTTTTAGTTTTGCTTAAAATCCAAAATCGATGAATAAAAATTAAACTTGAATTCCAACTGCTTCCCGGATTGAATCAGTAAGAGTTTTTCTTCCCTGAATGTGTCCCTGAAGCCCAGGAATTTCCACAATAAGAGGAGCTTTTCCGTGCATCTGCCAAGACTGAATTTCCTTGGACAGCATATCGGCTATGTCTTCCGTAAGAATAAGAACCTTTGGTATGTTACCAACGGAGCCTACGGAAGAATTTTGTCCGGTTGCCTTGTTAAAAGCATCCAAAGCTTCCTGTCTGTTAGAAACAGCCTTGCCTTTTACGCCCGCAAGCATAAAGCCAAGAATCAGTTCCCGTTCTCCAATTACAAAATATTCCATGATTATGCTTTTATGCCAGACTGAATTTTAAGAAGATAGAAGTACCCAAAATTCAGTCTTCAGCAAAAAATTCTATTACATTATCATAATGAACAAAGCAACAAGGAATCCCCAAAGACAAATACCTTCAGCAAGACCTACAAAAGGAAGCGCCTTTCCTGAAAGCTCTGCGTTTTCGCTCATTGCGCCCATAGCAGCTGAACCGATTTTTCCAACAGCAGAACCACCACCAATACAAGCGATTCCAACAGCAAGAGCAGCAGCTACATATTTTATAGCCCCAGAATTAGAAGCCGCCTGTTCTACAGCCTGCTCTTCAGGAACAGAAGAAGCCTGCGCAAAAACGCCAGCAACAGCAACCAAAAGCATCATTGAGAGAGCAACCAAAAATTTCTTGTTCATAATAAAAACCTCTTGTTCTAAAAATTCTATAAATAAACTGCAAAAAGCAGCTGTCCACAAATTAAACTGTCTCTTTATAAACAAAAGAGAACGGCTTGAATTCCCGTCCTGTCTCGCTAAAGAATTTCGAGAAGAACTCGTAATACTGAAGACGCACAACCTGAATTGCAACAATCATTCCTTCAAGAACTACAACAATAGCATTCCCCAAAATGGCTACAGCAATTCCGCCTGCGCCAGGGGCAAGCTCAACAAAAGTATTGATAATATATCCCAAAACTGCGTGGGCAAGAGCAAATGCGCCTACACGGACAAAGCTCACTGTATTTGAAAGATAAGAAGAAATGACTTCTATAATTTCAACTACAGCGCCAATAACTGCGCTAAAAAGGCCGTTTTCCAAAATAGGACGCTCGCCGTCAACAAGTCTCTGGAATATTTCGGAGCAAGCCGTCAAAAACAGCGAAACAGATATAATAACCCAGTCATAAGCAGCAGGTGTATGCTTAAACAGCGCAACTCTAACCGCAAAGATAATCACATACCAGAAGAAAACCGCTCCTGAAATTCCAGTTTTTCCAAACAAAGCTTTTCCAATACGACGCAAAGAAAACTGATTTATTATATTTATTATAAGTCCGCAGCTGTTGATTATAAATCCTATTGAAATCGTAAAGCCAAAGAACGCAAACATTCTAGTTATAGAAGCAGGATCGCTTGAAGGCATCATGTGCAGAATCGGAGCGTGCGGAGTTCCAAAAAGTCCTGTAACCCACAAGGCGAACGGACGCAACAAAGTTTCATTTGCAAAAAACTCGCCGGTAAGAAGTCCCATAATCGTACTGCTTATTCCTATGCAGCAAAAAATTCCGCCGAACTTTTCCCAGCCTGAAATCTTGATTTTTTTAAGGCAGCAAAGAATTCCTATTATAAGGAAGCACAATCCCTGACCAGCATCCCCAAACATAATTCCAAAAAGAACCGTAAAGAACAAAGCCACAAACGGAGTCGGATCAATAGTTCCATACAAAGGCGAGCCATAGCTGAAAATCATGCGCTCAAAGTTTGAAACAATTTTTCCATGCTTAACCTGAACCGGAACCTTTTCCTGTCCGGAAATAACAGACGGAACTTCAGTTGGCAAAAATTCACGGATTCCAGCTCGGCTTTGTGTAAGCTCGTCTAAATCTTTCATTACTTTTCTAATAAGAAAAGCCGGAATCCAACCTGTTATTCTATATACAAATTCCGTGGACTCAAGAGAATTTTCCACAGAATAAATTTGGCTTCCAATTGAATAAATCTGCAAAAGCCTGTAAAGCTCGTCCTTGTGAGTTTCCGCAAAATTACGGCGTTCAGTCTGAATTTCCTCAAGGGCAGCGGCAGCTTCTGTTTTATTACGCTCCAAAGTAAGAAGAACCTCATCAGGAATTCCTTTAAAATCCTTTGGAACCTGAAGTTCTGTAAATCCGGCCTCCTTAAGTTCTCCGTCCAAGGCAAAGCGGGCTTTTTTTGACGAAGCGGCAAGAATTCTTGAATCATCATCGCCAAGTTTTACAATAATTCCACGTGAGCCAAGCCGAGCCTTTAAATCATCAATTTTTTCAGGATCTATTTTTCCGATTCTCAAAGTAAGAAAAGAAAGCGACTCAAGATCTGAATAAGAAACTTTCAGATTTGCAAAAGCCAAAGCCTCTTTATATGCGGAAACTGCCCTTTTTTCTTCATCAGCGGCAGTAAGTTCTTTTTTGTGAATATCTTCAACTGAATCAATAATTTTTGTCGCACTTTCAAAATCTGCGTCAGAAGGAAGCGGAACAGAAACTTTATATCCGTCCAAATCAGGCAAATCCAAAGCCGCCCTAACCTGCTGAAGCCGCTCAAAAATAGAAGCATCCGGGTTAAGTCTTTTTGCAGAGTCGGAAGAATCAGAGGCAAATTCCTGCTGGAACTGAAATTCGCCCAGTTCGCCAAGGTATTTAAGAACAGAATGTATGTCTTCCCGCAAAACCATAAGCTCAATAAGACTCATTGTGGTTGTTCTAGCCATTTATTACCTCCAAGGCTCCAGTCATCTGCATAGCCTGCGATGAATCTATACTAAGCCGCAGACTTTCAGAAGCCGTGCGGATATTGTCAAGTTCGTTTCTTTTTATAATAAACCAGCAGACAATCGGGCAAGCCGTAAACGGATATTTATGGAAAAGTTTGTACGCTTTTTTTACATAAAGACTTTTATACGAATTAGAAATCCATCTAGGATCTATTGTCCATACAACGCCTTCTTCATGCGGATTCAAAAGCCTGCTGTATTTCCAGTTTTTCCAAGCATCGTAATTGTCCAGTTCCAAGTCCAGTGTCTTTATAGCTTCATAGGCAAGAGGATCTGAACTTTCCTTTTTTTCTGTTGAATAAGCCAAAAGCGGAATTATTTCTTCCCTTTGCATTTTATAGTAAAACCGAAGCCGGATTGCCCAGACAATATTGTCTATTCTGATTTTTTCACCAATCAGCTTAAGAATTTCCTCCCTGCAAGATGAATTAAGCTGCTTGGCTGCATTCCAAAGCGACATAATGTAATGGCAGTCAAGCTTGTAATTCGCCAAATGCTGCTCTGAAACAGGAGGAATACTATTATACCAGGAAAGCGGTCCGCCGGATGTAACCGAAGCAATGTCCGGCCATTTATCGTAATTTATTATATTAAAAGGAGATATCTTTTGTATATCAGGAATTTTCTTTTCTCCAAGCGAAAGTGAAGCAGAAATGTCCTTAAGATTTTCATAGTCAAAACTTCTAAGCAAAGTTAAAACAATGCTGTCCGGCTCTGAATAATTCCCAACAAGCTTCTTATAGTCATAAATAAAACGTTCAAAGGCTTCCTGCTCCAAGGCATGAGCCAAAAGAGTTTCTGGAACGACAGGAACTTCTTTCTTGAACAAAAAAGCCCACAATTCCTGCAATGTATGAAAAGAAAACAACTGCCTTGCGCGTTCCCCGACATAAGACCGGGCAAGCATACCGCTGGCCTTTGCATAAACATAAGAATCAGCGGCGGACTTATCCATTGCCATATCGCTCTCCTATGAAAAAAGAATTTTATCCATAAGAGCGTTAAAAGACGTATAATCCTTTTCGCTTGAATTCAAATTCTGTTTATACGATTCCAGGTCTGCGGAATGTTTTTTTTCTATAGTGGATTTTGTATCTTTTTCTTTCTGCTCAATTTCAGAAACAACAGCAGAATATTTTGTCTTGAATTCAGATTCAGCTTGAGCACGTGCAGCCGCGATTTTTTCATCTGCTCTTTTCTGCGCATCAAGCACTGTTGTAGAAGCTTCTTTTTCTACATCAAGAAGATGTGTAATAATATCAATTTCTTCAGCAGCCATTATGTACTCCAAATAAAAGGTTTACACTTATTCTATTGAGATTCAGCCTCGCATAAAGCATCGAATACTTCCTGCGGCGAAGTTTTTTCAAAAAGTTTCGTTATAAACAGAGGATCTTGCAGAACAACGGCAAGCTCTTTTAAAATCTCAAGAAGAATATTATTGTCGTTCGGACTGCACAAAAGCATAAATACAAGATTTACAGGAGAACCATCCAAGGCATCATAATCAATACCTTTGCGGCTTATTCCTATTGCTCCGACACAACCTTTTACAGAACTGCAAATTCCATGCGGAACAGCAACACCATGCATTATGCCAGTACTCATCTGAGCTTCACGTGCATGAAGAACAGACAGTGCATCGTCCCTACCTACTTCCGGGTGTTCAGAATGGATAACTTGCACCATTTCCTCAAAAAGCTCATCTTTATCTTCGCTTTCAAGGTTTACAATTATGCTTTTAGGAGAGAATATTTTTGAAAAAACCATATTACCATCCTTAACAATAGAGCCACCAAAAACAAGTAGCTTTATTTTTCAGCAGGGCTAAGCTCCTCTTGAAGCCAGCTTCCGTTATTCTCAGAAGAAGCCTGTTCTCCCTGAATTTCCTTTACAGTAGATGACAAGTCTTCTTTCGCAGGAGCTTTGTTTAAAAGTGAAATTCCAAAAGCAGTTACAAAGAACAATGCGGCAAGAACACCAGTTGTCTTTGTAAGAACACTCGCTGAGCGGGCACCAAAAGCTGTAGACTGTCCGCCGCCAAAAGCGCTTCCCATGCCATTATTTTCTTCATTCTGAACAAGAACAAGAAGAACTAAAAGCACACAGATAATTACAAACGCAATGAGAAGGATTGTTTTTAAAACAGCCATTTTTTACTCCAAACACCGGACATTTCCGGCAAAATTCATTTTTAGTTTCATTATAATAATGAAATATTTCCGTTAGGTCAATTAAGAATCATAAAAACAATAGATTCCAAGCAGCAAGTACAAAATTAATCATATAAAAAATAAATTATCCTTAAACTAACAGTTTCTTAATTGGAATTTTACAGTCGGCATTTATCTTTTTGTAAAACATAATCAACGAGGTTTTTATGAAAAGACAATTATTTTATGCACTGGCTGCAATGGCGGCTTTTTTGCCGGTTTCCTGTGCTTCAACATCAAAGGCAGGAGCAGATTCAGTTTCTCCGTTTGAAAAAGTCGGCTTGAACGGAAGCGAAGTTCCCTACACTGTTCTTGCAAAAACAAATGACGGCGTGGAAATTCAAAACGGCGGATACGGCTCAGACGCGTGCGCCCATCCAACGGATTCAAGTCTATTTTATTTAGTAACAGACCGCGGTCCGAACATCGATTTTAAAGGGAACAGCGGAAAAGGAAAAATGTTCCCGGTTTCTTCTTACGCTCCAAGAATCGGACTTTTTAAGATGAATAAAGACGGCTCTGTTTCGCTCGTAAAAGAAATCACACTGAAATCTCCTGACGGAAAAGAGATAACCGGTCTTCCAAACCCAAACGGAAAAGGCGCGACTGGAGAAATTGCCTACGACCTTGACGGAAACATTCTTGGAACAGACGAATACGGGCTTGACAGCGAGGGAATTGTTGCGATGAAAGACGGAACTTTCTGGATTTCTGATGAATACGGTCCGCACATTGTCCACTACGATGCAGACGGAAAGCAGATTGAAAGAATAAGCCCGTTCGGAATGGACACAGGAAAAAGGCATCTTCCGGCAGTTCTTGCGCGCCGCCGTGCAAACCGCGGAATGGAAGGTCTTGCAATAACTCCGGACGAAAAAACTCTTGTAGGAATCATGCAGTCCACGCTTTTCAATCCTGCAAAGAAAGAAATTTCAAACAAGCAGCTTGTTCGCATTGTAACTTTTGACATTAAAACTGGCAGCACAAAGCAGTACGCTTATATTCAGAACAAGGAGACAGATTCCACCTGCGGAATTACAGCGCTTTCAAACACAGAATTTGTCGTAATTGAACGCGACGGAAAATTTTCCGGCGAAAAAGAAGCACATAAGTATTTTTTCAAAATTGACCTTAAAGACGCAACGGACATAACAGGAGAAAATCCTGAATCGAAAGAAGGACTTCTAATAAACGGAAAAACTCTTGAGCAGTGCACAACAGAAGAGATTGAGGCCGCTGGAATTAAGCCTGTAAAAAAAGAATTCCTTGTTGACCTTGTGGAATATCTTCCGAACAAATATCCGCACGACAAGCTTGAAGGCCTTTGGGTTTTGGACAGCAATACAATCGCCGTGGCAAACGACAACGACTTTGCAATCAATGTTGAAAACAACCAGCTTGTGCAGAAAAAACTCCCAGGAACAGGCAGAATTGATAACGATGTGATTTACGTGATAAAACTTCCAAGGAGCTTGAGATAAGGCTTTTTAGAAAGATATTTGCTCTGGTTGCGGGCTACCTGGTTTTGCAAAAACCGAGCATGCGGCTGGAGATGACATAAAATGGTAATATACCTAGTCCGTTGGGAAAAAATAGTGACTTTATTTTGGGAACTTAGTGGAAAAGTTTTTCCGTGTATTCACAGTATGGATAGTTTGTGCAGCCGATGAACCAGTGCTTGTTTTTCTTGCCTTTTCTTTTTATTAGAAATCCGCCGCACGCAGGACATTTTTTCGGATTTTCCAAGACAGTCGCATCCTGGATTGTGTATTTGCATTTTGGAAAATTTGAGCATCCGACAAAAGATTTTCCGTTGTGCTCAACTTTTAAGAGATTTCCAGTTTTGCAAAACGGGCATTTTTCCTGACCTTCGTTTGCAGTCTGCCTGACGGAAATAAAGCATACTGACTTTGAAGCTGTAAATTCCTTGAAAAACGAGGAAGGATTTCTGTTGTCTGTAAGAACGAATGTTCTGTTTTTTGTGCGGGTAATGGCAACATAAAAAAGGCGGCGTTCTTCAGAAAATTTAAAGTCTTCCGCATTTGTGAGAACAAGATTCAAAACTTTGTCATCTGCAATTTGGTTCGGAAATCCAAGTTTGTCATTCTTAAAATTCAAGAGAATCACATTGTCAGCCTCAAGTCCTTTTGATTTATGGACTGACATAAAATCAATCTGAAGTTCGGGAATTGGAATGTACTCAAGTTTTTGTTTTCTGTTCTGATAATAATTTTTAAAAAGTCCGGTTTTCTTTGCAATTTCCAAATCATAGTTTGTGCGTCCCAAAAGCAAAACAGAAGAATTTACGCCAAAATCCAAGACAATCTTATTTATCATCTGCTGCAAAGATTTTCTTGGATCATCGTCGAAGCCCCAGAAAACAAGCGGATAATCAAGAGTTTTATCTGAACGCAAATTCTTTTTCAGCTGCATGGGATTTTTTAGAACAAAAGTTGAAGCCTCATCTATCAGCTGCTGGGAATTTCGGTAAGTTTTTTCAATCCGCAAAATTTTCGTATACCCAAAAGATTTTTCAAAATCAGTGAACAAAGAAATGTCGCTTCCGGCAAAACGGTAAATTGATTGCCAGTCATCGCCCACGCAAAAAAATTTTGCTCCGGTTCTGTCCACAATCGCCTTTAAAAAATTGAACCTTGACTTTGAAATATCCTGATATTCATCAACAATTACATATTTATATGGAAGAATATCGCAGTCATTTGAAACCAAGGTAGCCGCATCATTTATCATGTCAGAAAAATCAATCGCATTATTTTTAGAAAGATAATTTCGATATTCTGCCAAAAGAATTTTTATTATATCAAGGAAAAGATTTGTCCGCTCGCAAAGGAATTCATTTTTTTCTTCCAAAAGATATTTTTGCCGCAAATTTTCAATTTCTTCTATTTTGTAATTGTTCGACTTAAAGAGAGTTATAAAAGTGCAGCAGAGTTTTATAAATTCGCTAAAATACTTGTTGCTTTTGCTTGCGTAAACAGTGTTAAAAATATCAGTAAAATCACGTGGCTTAAATTCAACATTATTTTCAACAAGAAGCTTCTCAAGTTTTTTTAGAAGAATTCCTTCCGAGCTGTAATACGAATAAGTTTCAATCAGCTTCGTGCCGTTTTCCTTATGAAAATCGCGCTTCCATAAAATTCCGTCAAGATACTTTTTTTCTTCAACAGGAGAAAGCCAAGGAACTGTAAAATCTTTTGAAATGCCAAAATGCTCCAGATAAATGTCGTAATCACAAAGATAAAAATCCGGTCTGTATGATTTTCGTTTCGGGTCGTCGCTTTCAAACGGATAAAGTTTTTCGTATTCATATCTGATTCCGTGCATAAAAAGGAAATTGGCGATTTTTGTTTCCTCAACGCTTTTTACCTGCTCATTGTTCAGCGTTCTTAATGCCTTTAGTTTTTCTGCTCCAGTTTCACGGACGTATTTTTCCCGGTCGTATTTTGACTTTAAGGTTTCAAGGTCGAAAGTTTTTTCTGCTTCATATAATTCGCCAAGAGAAGAATAGTTTTCTATATTTTCAGGAATTTCCAGAAAGTACGCAAAGTATTCGGTAAGATTTTTTATAAGCTCAGGATAATTTAAAAGCTCGTTCTCAAAAAAATTATTGATAAAATCCCCAAGAACATTTTCATCCAAAACTTCCGGCCGCCTGCCGTTTGCGTTTTTGATTATCTCAAGTCCAAGCCTGTGAAAAGTCGTTGCCTGTGCGTTTATGCCAAGCTTATCTTGAATTCGTTCAGTCATTTCCTGCGCGGATTTTTTTGTGAACGAAACAAGAAGAATTTCATCCGGATTTATATTTTTCACTTCGCAAAGATATTTTACTTTTGCCGCAATCGTAAGCGTTTTTCCGCTTCCTGCACCGGCTAAAACTAAAATTCTATCCTCATCAGTGATAACCGCCGTCCGCTGCTGAAAATCCAGATTCTTACCGTCAACATTTGAAAATAGCGCATCATATTTTAAAGATTCATTTTGAATGAACTGCTCATTTGCATTTTCAAAATAATCGTGCAAAGAATCATAAACCGTTTTGAAACGCTCAATTTCCGAGAATTTCTCATCTTCATCACGAGCTTCTGTCTGATTCACCTCAAGAAAAAGAAATTGCCTTTTTTTTATAAACTGAAGCTCTGCGGAATGGGAAACATAATTTTCCGTAAGTTTGAATAATTCATTGAAAAATTCCGATATTTTTTGAGCAAGATTTTTGATTTTTTCTTTACGTTTTATTTCACCATTTGACTGCAAAATAATCTTTTGAAGATTTTTAAAAGACTCCTTGAACTTGCTGATTTCTGCAAACGCCGCATTTTTCTTAGGAATTCTGTATCGGGCAATTTCAGAATAAAGTTCCTGCCATTTTGCGATGAACTCTTCTTCCTGTTCTTTTGTTATAAACTGATTTAATAAAAAATCAAGTTCTGCGAAAAATTCTTCTATCTGCTCCTGAAACAAACTGATTTTCTGAAGAAATTTTCTTGCCGACTTTCTTCTATAAATAAGAAGAATTATAAGAGAAAAAAATATTACAGCTACGACAGAAATTATAATGCAAACCGTCATTATTTATATTATATCATCGTTCGGGGAAAGTTTTTTAGGAAATGTGTAGTGGATGATTATGTCTATTATTCATTGTGAGATTTTTTAGTTTTAGAGAAAAAATCAAGAAAAATCTTTTTTCAAGACTTCGTATAATGTTGAAAGTCGAGTGTTCAAATCTGCATTTAAATTTGAAAATCTATTTTCAAGAAACTTGTCTATTGTCAATTTGTCATCCACAGTTACATTGCAACCTACATTAGGTAAACTTTTCTTTATTTGCTCATTCTGTGAGTATTTTGTAAAATCCATATCAGAAATAAGTCCGTTTGATTTTTTAGTTATATAGACCATATTTAATGGTCGTTTTTTGTGACAGAATTTTTGGCTTTATTTGATATTTCCATCATTCACCTATCAAAGCCAAAAAATCAGATGTGGAAAGAACTTGTACAAATGATGTTGAAAAATCTTTTGTGTTTTCGGTGATAATGTAATCAAGATTTGCCTTTTTTGCGCATTGCATTTGAAGTCCGTCTTCCAAATCGTCTAAATTTTCTTCGCTAAGAACTGCTTCAAAATCTGATTTTTCTTCTGTGATAACATTGAATTTTGATAAAATGAACTGCAAAAGTTTTTGCCTTTCAGATTTTGAAAATTCTTTTCGTATGCAGAAATATAAATCTGTCAATGAATGGGAAGAAACATAGCCTTCCGCGTTTTTTGCCATTAAATAACGCATTGTCTTTTCAGCGTTTTTGCCATTTTTAGGACGTACTAAAAGCCAGTCAATAATAACATTTGTATCAACAAGTACATTCATTGTTAGATTCCATATTTTTCAGATTTATTTTCATTTATTGTCTTAATAGAATCAGAATCTAATGAAAGACTTCCTGTAAAATGATTGAAAAGTTCTTCATCTTCGGCTGAAAGCGTTTTTCTAGCAGAAGTTTTTTTATATTTTGAAAAAAGAGAATATATAAATGTAGTTACTTTTTCTTGATCCTGCACGGTAAGCTGATTATAAGTTTCAAGAACTGATGTTTGCATATAAACGCCTCCATTTTTCTAGTCAAATAACCTCTAATATTATATCACATTTTTTTATTTTCTGTCCCAAAAAACGCTCGTTAAAAAGGACAAATAATGGCGTGGAACTCAAAATCTGGCAGTCTAAACCCTTCTTCCATTTCTGATGACGAATATTGGAGCCTGTTCAATTTTGTTTTTTCGGAAAGCTGCCATAAGACTTCAACTTACAAATTCGCACTTTTAAAATCGATTCTGGACAATCTTCTGAACAACACACCGGGCGAGAACGGCCAGCTGATTTTTTATTCCGACCTGTTCGCAAAATTCGCCGAAAGTTTTTGGAATCTTGTCGTAAAATATCATCTTCATCAGCAAAAACCGACGGGCGAAGGAAAAACTTCAAAAATCGAACAGATTTTCAATGAGGCAACCGCAAAAAATCCGATTCTTGAAAACCTTGAATTTGCGTCAATCGAAGAAAACACAAAATCGGCACTCACGCAAAAAGTTCAGGCGGAATGCAGAAAATATGTTCTCGGTGCGCTTTACGGAGACTTCGGCGGAAAACTCTACGGATTCGACCAGAACGGAAATTTCATCACGCTCTCGCAAAGTGCTTACGAATTTCTTCTGAAATATAAAATCGAACTTGAAAAACTGAATTACTATGCCTGGGCAAAATTCCTTGAAAAAATCAACGAGGAGAATGTGCTGTTTCATCTTCTTTCAAAACTTGAGCTTTCGCTGCCGGAAAGGACGCCGCTTGAAATCTACCGCAACATTCTTTTTTCTGAATTTGAGGAATGTAACTGCTTTTACTGCGGAAAAAAAATCGGCGCAAAAATCCATGTTGACCATTTTATTCCCTGGAGCTTTGTAAAGGAAGACAAACTTTGGAATTTCGTGCTGAGCTGCCCGGAATGCAACATCAAAAAAAGCAACATTCTTCCGCCGCAAAACACAATCGCGCGGATTTTGGAACGGAACAGAATAATTCTGAACGCAAGCGATGACAGAAACAACAGCAAAATCAACCTTGCCGGAAAAGAGCCGGCGATAATTTCTCCATTAAAATCAAACGAGGCTTCAAATTCATTGTAATATGCATGAAAATGCGGCAGATGATGTTTGTCGTTATCACACCAATTCATTTTTATCAGAATTCCATAAAACATTTTTCGGGCGTGTCCGCCTCAAACTTGAGTTTTCGGCGGTCGGGCTGTTCAGGGTTTCGCTATCGCTCCAGCCTCCTCACTTCGCTACGCTCCGTTGCGGTGGCCGCTTCGCGCCCTTACCATCCCTCACGCAACAAAGCCAACTTGTCATTAGATGGTTTGCTTCTCTGTCATTGTCGGGCTTGACCCGGTAATCTCCCCTTTTTATATTTCTTTCTACATTTGAGTGAGTTTTACGGTGATATTTTTGCCGTTTAGTGTGATGTTTTTATTGTTTACAGTGATGTTTTCTCGTACTTCTTTGTCTTTCCACCTCAAAAAACGTGTTTGCGTACAGCGGCATTTTTGGCATTGAATCTTTACCGTAAAATCTTCCAGCTGCCGTTCTTGTCCGCGCCGAGACGCTGAATGATTTTTTCCTGCTGAAGTTTTTTCATGTTGCGGTTTACGGTTTCCCGTGCGATGTTCAATTTTGATGCGATTTCATTTTGCGTTATACATGGGTTTTCTTTTATCAGGTTCAGTATATCTTTTTGTGTTTGCGTGAGTTTTACAGTGATATTTTTATTGTTTACAGAGATATTTTCGCTGTTTACAGTGATATTTTTGTCATTTACAGAGACTTTTTTAACGTTTCGAGTGTCATTTTCATTATTTGCTGTGACTTTTCCGTAGTTTGCAGTGACGTTTTTGTCGTTTTCTTTGATTTCCAGGAAATCTTTTGCCCTGATGTGGAGAAATCTGTTTTTCAGTTCGTTGTGTTCTCCGAGCAGGAGATTCCGGAAGAATTTTTCAAGAAATTCAGGATTTTCATGGATTCCTTTCTGAAGGTTGTTGTAGTTCGCACGGACAAGGGCATTCCTAAAATACCAGGAATTTTCCGCGAATATTCTGTTGTCCGCATTGAATCCGAGCGAGCGCAGATATTTTATCATGAAAACCGCGGTTGTCCTTGTGTTTCCTTCTCCGAAAGCGTGAATCTGCCAAAGACGGGATACAAAGAAAGTTATGTGCTTTACGGTTTCTTCCAGCGTGAGATTTTTATAGCTGAAATGCCTTTCCTGCTCAAAATCGTAGTCGAGTGCGGCTTTAAGCTCAAATGCGGCTCCGTACATTACGGAATCGCCGTCCAGAACCCATTCTTTTTTTGAGATGTCGTAGTCCCGGATTTTTCCTGCAAATTTGAATATTCCGGCAAAAAGTCTTCCGTGAAGCGCAATCAGGTAAGACGGAGAAAAGTTGAACGATTTTTCACTTAAAATCTGCGCGATTCTTGATGAAACCTTGTCGGCTTCTTCTGTTCTCTCGTTGTCGTTTCCTGAACGGTCTGTTTTTGATTCATAATAGCTGTCAATTATGGATGTCGCTTCTGCAACCGAAATTTCGCCGTCGATGTTGCGTTTCGCAGTCTCAAAAAGATATTTTGAAGGCGTGAGTCCGTCCACCTGCTGCAGGCCGATTGCCGTAGTCCAGGCATAAGTCTTTTCCTTTTTTGCAGGCTCTGAGTTGCGGATATATTCTTCAAAATCAAGCTCGTAAGGGGATTTTTTCTTGGCCATATTTGGAAAGTCCTAATTTTAGTTTGCAGATTAACAGAGTCTTTCTGCTTGCCTAATTATATTACACAACCCCTTATCTTTCCACCGTAAAAAACGTGTTCGAATACAGCGGCATTTTTGGCATTGCGGTATTCCAGAGCTTCTTGAATTCTTTTGCCGGGATTCTTCTATTGTAATGCGGTTCGTTGCAGTTTGAAAACTCGGCGAGCGATTCTGCGACAAAGAACGACCGTTTCATTCCGTAGAGTTTTGTAAAAGAAGATAAAAATTGAAATTTCGTTCTGAGTTGCCCTGAATGTAACATCTAAAAAAAACAACATTCTTCTGTCGTAAAACCAAATACCAAAAATAACAAGTAAAGCAGACTTTTAGAGCAAGTTCTCTACTCCACTTTTGAGAGCGTGAGCCGGGCGAGTTCTTTTTTTGTGCTGTCCGGGTAGACATTTATGCTGAATTCCGTGCGGTCTCGGTTCATGCTCACAGGATATGCCCATTCGATTTTGCGCAGACGTTTTGTTTTTGCGTTGCGGAATGTCGCGTTCAGCTTGAAGATTTTTCCGCCTGAAAAACTGTCGCTCGTGTACGAATAAGTTCCGCCTCCTTCCAAAACGGTTTCATTGCCATCAGAATCTACGGAAACGACTTTCACGCCGCACTTTGATTTTTCGCCGAAAGTGATTTCGTAGCTGTCGTCGAATTCGTCGGTCGAAAGAGTTCCAGTCCAAACGCCGGTAAAAATATTCGGCTGCGGAATTTTCTTCACACATTCAGACGCGAATTTCGGAAGCTGTGCCTCGTACTCGTTCCAAAAGTTCAGGCTCATTTTTGCGGAATGAAGAACCGTGCCCTTCTCAACGTCAATCATGCGGGCAGTGATGTAAAGCGGACAGCCCAATGCCGCCACCGAACCCACAATTATGCAGTCCGCGCCGATTCCCTTTCCCATCTGCTTTGCCGTCGTGATGTCGATGTACGGATTAGCCTGAAAACTGTACTCCGCCATCACCTTGTCAATTTTCTTGCGCTCAACAACGGTAACATCGCCAGCCTTCACAAGCTCATGAACAAGCAGGTCGGTCATCGTGGAAACCTTGTCATAATAAGCCTCGTCGTCGCAGTCAAAGTCGAACACCGCAACACTCTGCGCTGGAAGAACCACCACCACCGCAAACATGAGAATTGAAAGAAGAATTGATTTTTTCATTGTGCACCTCGTTTTAGTTGGATTAATTGTCCATGCTGAATGAACGAACGGCTCGAACAGAATAAGTAAAATCCTTATGGCTAAAGCCTTGATACCCGTCAGTGAATCCCTGAATACATGGGAAATTATAATCATAATTCGATGAAGACCAGAACAAGTTATCGCCTGAAATTTTTTCAGTTCTTCTCAAGTTTTGATAAATTTGATTAAGTTCATCTTTGTTTGGCAAATACCAGTCGTTATATCCACCGCCATGATATTTACTGCACAAAGCTTTTGCCTCGCTCCAATTTTCTTTGCCTAGAATTTCACTGCATTCATAGGCACGGTTGCCCTCTATGTAAAAAACAAGCCCTCCGCCAGGACCAATATCACCGATTTTATACTTTTTTAACTCTTCACCTTTATTCGTTTTTTCAATATTTTCGCTGGCAATTTCATTATTTGTTTTTGATTGTTCTTTTTTCACATCTTTTGCAATTAATGGTTTCGTTTCTACAGTAAATGAACGGACAGCTAGAACAGAATAATCAAATGAATGTCCTGAATCACTAAAACTACCATCACTAAAATCCAAAGACCATGAATGCACAATGCTAGTTTTTGTAAAAGACCAAAAACCATTTTTATATAAGATTATTCCAGTTCTTTTTAAATTTAAGTATATAAATTTCAACTCATCTTTTTCTGGAAGACGCCAGTCGTCATATCCGCCGCCACGATATTCACTGCACAAATCCCTCGCCTCTATCCAATTTCTTTCGCCTAGAACTTCACTACATTCCCAAGCCCGATTACTTTCTATTAAAAAAACAATGCCTCCACCTGGTCCAATATCGCCAATTTTTACAGAAGATTGATTTGCAGAATCAGGTACAGTGTCTTTCTCAGTTTGCTTTTGATTTTCATTATCACTCTTTTTAGACTTCTCATAATCACTTGAATTGGAACTATCGCCAATGCTTGTACCTGTGATAATAACCATCGGACCAGACTGAGCAAAAGCGCAGACAACCGCGGCAGTAACAATAAAAAAGGCTGCTATTATTTTTCTCATTTTTGAATTCTCCTTTTTTTGTTTTTTCTTGTAATTTTTCCAAACCTCATCGGGGATTTTGCTTGACTTAATTTCGTTCAGATTTCCGTCATTTGTAAAATCTCCCTCCACAAAAATTGTTGGATGAAAAGTTTTCTTAAAAAAATGAAGCCGACCTGTAAGAGAATCTGTTGCAAAAATGCTTAGCTCAAAAACTTCAAATTCCTTTGAAAGCTCCATGAGATTAGAATACGTAAGCGGACGATATGCAAAATTAATTGCATAGTCTTTATTTTTCTTTCTAATCATTTTTAATATAAAGCTAGGAATGTAGCATCCAAGCTCACGGATTCCTGCAAGACTTTCTATCATCTTTTTGTGTTCTGTTTTTGTATTGTCCGCCGAAGTTATATAGTTTATGCCGTAAAGTTTTACATCAAAGTTATAAAATTTTATAAAAAAAGATTTATTTACAATTTTGAATTTCCATGCCGGCTCGCCAATCTTCCTGTCGCGGCTTTGATTTACGCTAACAGAAATTTTATCCGAAATCACAATTTTCTTACGACCAAAGACAAGCAGAACTATAAGGAAACCTATGAATGTAGTTCCAAGTCCCATCATGAGGTCGTAATAAAATTGATTAGTCTTAAAGAAATTTTTTACAACTTCAAAAATATTGTTCATCTGAATTTTTTCTCCAGTTTTTCAATGAACTCGTTTTTTTCTATAAGATTGAACTGCGAATAATATTTTTCGTTGTTTATCCAATATCTTGTCTTGCCTTCAAATTCATCATTCTGGTATTCATGGAAAATATCAAAATACTTGCAGTGCTCAAAATCTTCTGAATATTCAAACGGAATCGCTTTCTGTGCTTCCTCAACAGAAATAGCGGAATATTTTTCTGATTCCGGCAGTTGAAAATGAAACCATTCCTTGTTTATCGGAGAAATTCCTGCGCAGAGCATAAGTGTTCTTAAAAAATTTCTATTTGTTTTTTTCTGCTGTTCCTCTGGAGTGTCGGCAAAATCATCAAAGTCTGGATTTCTCTGTTCCGGCAGATATTTTATTGATGACGACGGAAGCGGAATTTTTTCTCCATTTTCATCAGCCAAAACAGCATCAACTGCAATACCGCGCGGATGCGGAGCTGTCTCAATATTCGCCAAAGAAAATTTAGGCTCTTGTCCAGTTCGTTCCTGCCAATGCTCGTATAAAAATTTCTGCATCTCGACAGGACGAAAAACATCCGTAAAAATAAATTTCAAATTAAAATGCTTCAAGACAGGAACAAGTGAATAAAGACGCTTTGCAAGATTTATATTGCAAACAATTCCATCCGGAAGGTTGAATCTTTTGAACAGATTTTCGCCCATTTGATTTGTGTCAGAATTGTAATAAAATTTTGTGATAAAACACTCATTGTTCAAAACCACAATATCATTTCTTTCCATAAAAATAGCCTCCATAAATTTATTAAAAAGCCCGAATTGCACGAACCGAATTTACAAGGCCTCTTCCACCGTAATCTTGATAACCTTGCTTAAATCTCTGATACCACGCATAGTCGCTTGTATTTTCTGATGATGACCAAAACCAGTTTATTGTCGCGTCAGAAACAGCAGCTTCTTTCATCGATTTATACATCAAATCAAGTTCATCTCTGCTCGGCAAAAACCATTCACCTGCCGCAGCTTTTTCTGTGGAATATATACTGCATCTATAGGCGGCACAATTTTCTTCTGAAAGATTTGAATTTTTATAATAGTTCAAAATTTTATAAGTGTTAGATTTTCCATAGCCAAGGCTTTTTTCAGATATAGTATTAATGAAATCACTTTTTTCCGGTGTCCACGTTGAAAGTCCTAATGTAGGTTTTGACATCTCAAGACAATGACAAATTTTCTGTCCACCTTTTCCGTCGTAGACAACAAAACCTTCTTCTGAGACATAAAACACAATTCCGCCGCCTTCACCTTCACTGCCAATTTTGTACTGCACGTAATTCGATTTTTCGGCAAGCTCCTTGCAAATTCCAGTAATCTTGTCAAACAGCTGCGAGATGTCTTTAAGCCTTTCGGTTTTTGAAGAAAGAATTTCCGTGGTGTTTATGTCTATAACTTTTATGGTAACGATTATTTCCTCACGGAATTTCATTATCTGCCCCACGACCGCTTGATTCGCGTTTATTGCTTTTCCGAGCTTTGCGATTTTCTCGCTGTCAGACCAGGAGGAAGCTTGAAAACTCTGTTCCTTTGCAAGCTTGTCAAAACTGTTTCTGTCCGGCACAGTCGCTTTTCCAGTTGCGGCATATTCAGAAATAAAAAGCTCCGTAACAACATCAGCCTCATCCTGCGGAACGCCTTTTGCGTCAAATGGAACAATTACAACTTTAGGTTTTGCAGACTGCTGGGAAAAAAGCGCGACCGACAAACAGCATAATATAAATATTGATATAATTTTTCTCATTTTATACTAAACCTTTTATATGCTTTCTTTTAACACGATTGTGTCATCACAAAAGTATATAAACACATTTTTGTTTTGTCAACGAGATAAAAATACAATTGTGTTATCATCATGAAAATGAATTTTTGGGAAAATGTTGATCAGGAGAGGGAGTTTAAGAACCTTACAAGAAAGGAACTGGCTTACAAGGCGAATTTTTCACTCAATTCAATTTCAACAGGAATCGCAAGAAACAGCATTCCGGCGGCGGATGTGGCGGTAAGAATTGCCAGAGTGCTTGAAACTACGGTTGAAAACCTGATGAACCAGAACAACGAGAAAGAGTATCAGATAGATTTTCATTCTTCCGAGCAGGAATCCTTATACACAAAATACCGCAATTTTATAGAAGATTTTGATAAACTTTCCCTGGAAAATCAGAAAGCCATAATCCAAATTGTAACTCAAATTGCACATTAGATAGAAACTCCCCAAAATCACTAAAAAAAATCCGCTTTTTAGAAGTTTTGGAAAACTGGATAACCGAAGATGTCCGCATCGGCCACAAAAATGAAAAATGGTTCAATGTTATCTGCAAAAAAATTTCTAGAAAACTCTCACCTTTCCATTCCAAACAAAAAGCAGCCTTCCTCATGCGAAAAAATCACGCCGATTGCCTGCAAGAATGAGTAGACAATCGTGCTTCCCATGAATTTCATTCCGCGTTTTTTTAGTTCCGCGGAGATTGCGTCTGAAAGGCCGTTCGTTGACCTGCCTGTTTCGTGAATTATTTTTATGCCGGAAAGAGCGGCTTCTTCCGCAATGTTCTCTGCATTTTCAGTGCCGCGGCTTTCTGCACAGGCGTTTTTACACAAATATTCGTCCAGAAACTTTCTTATAAAATTAAAGAAACTTCCGTACTCAAGGCAAACCGCCCTGAAAATTCTTGCGTTTGAAATGCTTGCCTTTATTTTCAAGCGGTTTCTAACGATTTTGGGATTCGCCAAAAGATCCGCGATTTTTTCTTCGCCGTAGCCGCAGACTTTTTCAAGGTCGAACCCATCGTATGCAGAACGGAAATAGTTCCGCTTGTTCAAGATACATTCCCAGGAAAGCCCGGCCTGAAAACTTTCGAGCGTCAGCATTTCAAAAAGATATTTGTCGTCCGTGCTTTTTTCAGAAAATTTTCCCCATTCATTGTCGTGGTAGGCTACATATTCTGGATTTTTCAGGTTGCACCAGTTGCAGCGCGGAAGATTCTTGTCAAAAACTTTTTCCGTCCCTAAGTTTCCTGGCATCATTTCCACCCTTCCCAGATTTTCACTTCAAGACCGCAGGTGGCGGCATTTTTTCCGTTGCGGCAAACAGGAAGTTTCAAAAGAAGCTGGTTTTCAAAAAGTTTTTCTTCCTTGTCAGAATCATCAAGATACGCGAACGATGCGTAATCCTTTGAGTTTTTGTCCGCCAAAAGCTCAACCGCCTCTGCCCTGGAGCCGGCCGCACGCGAAACCGATTCCACTACGCTTTCAAATTCGCCGCGGCTCATCTCTTTTTCCTTTAAATCCACAAACTGAAAAGGAATCCTCCGCTCCTTGAACCACATCTGCGCTTTTTTTGTGTCAAAATTTTTCGTTGTTCCAAAAATCTGAATCATGCGGACATTATAGCAAAAATCCGGGATTTTGACTAAAAAAATTGACAGGCATCTCTAAACTTTATTAATATGAGCATAAATGGAAAAAACAAAAATCCTTACCGAATGCCTTATAATCCGCAATTACGAAGAATAATATCTGGCTATAAATGAAACAAGAGTTTTTTGAACCAAAGATTTAAGCCGGATTGCATTTGACTGTCTCAGGTTTATTTAAATTTCCTGCTGAATGATTCTGCCGTTTTCTTTTTCGGATTTATAAATATCATAAACATAAGCGGAACTTTCAAGATACAAGCCTGTTTCAACATTGTTCAGCTTTGAAAAAGTTTCTGATGTGTAAAGCCGTTGCATTGCCTCAAGAACCGGAACTTTGAAATCTTCCATTATAAAAGAAACGATGTCATCCGTGATATATTCAATCAGCTGTTCCTGCCTAGACATTTTCAACTCCAGTTTTTAAAAGATAGGACAACGCTTTTTCAGTATGAAACGAATACTGGTCTGTCAATTTCTTGAATTCCATTTCATTTACCAAAGTTTCAACAGAAATAAGCCCGTCAGAAAACTGCCTGAAAAGCAGAGCCAAATCATCATTTGCAATCGGTCCGCAGACAATATCATAGCGGTTATCAAAATTATTATCGCCTTCAACTGTTTCAATTCTCTTGTAATTCCGGTTTGTGATTACAAACTTCGCCCATTCTTCAGATGGCTTTTCAAAAATCCTGACATTCAAGTTTCCTCCGAAAAGAACTTTTTCATTAAAAGAATAAATATTTACAAAAGGAGTCCTGCCGTACATTTTGGAGACACGCAAAGCCATGCGTTCAGCCTGCTCTTTTATACTCGTAAGATAAAATCCTTTTCCAAAGTCCTTGTTCGGTCTGCATTTTGAAAACTCGATTTTCTGAATATCAACATTTGAACCGTGATAAAGCGTCATTGAATCTTGCCTCCGTTTTTCTGGCAAATCATTGTCATATCAGAAACCGCGTCATCAAAAGAAAGCGTATGCTCAACATCATAAAATTCCGTAAGAAAATCCAATGCCTTGTGCTCCAGCAGATACAAAAATGCCTGAGTTTTTGAAAGCGACTTAGCACGCGCAAATTCATTCACACATGCAACTGTATATCGGATTTGGTTTTGTTCTTGATTTGACATAAGCAGATTCCTACAGAAAAATTATAACACACTTTGTGGTATTGGAAAATAATGCGAATTATTTTGTCTGGTAAATTACAATACCGCCCTTGTTCTCATTTTCCATAATCATCCCCTACAGATTAATCTGGTAGCCCAAATTCTTGAACACACTGAGCAAGGCAAGTTTTTTTTCTTTATTGAGCAAATCTGCAAGTTCTGATTGGAGATTTTTCATTGTTGTGTCAAAATCCAGAGTTTCATCTCGGTTTTCAAATTCAATGTATCGACTTGGAACAAGGTTGTAGCCTTTTTCTGCGATTTCTTTTTTTGTTGCGCTGTAGCAGAATTCCGGCACATTTTTATAAGTTTTGTCTTTATCTATTTGCAACCAGGCATGAAAATAAGAACCACATGCTTATATTCTGCCGGCTCAACCGTTCCTTCGCGCAAACTTTACTTAAATTATTTATAATGCGTTTGCCCTGCCCCAGTCCGTTGAGTAAATATAGTAACTATGTTTTAAAATAAAGTAACTAAATTTGGAAATATAGTTACTTTGTTCGGGGAACTTAGTTACTTTATTGGTCAATGAAATTTTTTAAGTCCTTGCAAACTTTTATACATTACAAATACTCCTGATAAATAAAGCTATGTATTGCTAGAAAATATTACCCGCAATGCCAAACGCATTAAAAAAATTCTTCAGCACGCAATTTTCAAGTTCTTCCATATTCATGCCGCGGATTTCGCAAGTCTTTTCATAAACCTGCTTGATTTGAAGCGGGGAAGTTTTTTCTTCTCCTTTTGAAGTCTGGTATGGAGCGTCTGTTTCTAAAAGAATTCTTTCTAGCGGAAGTTCTTTTACACACCCAATTGATTTTTTATTTCCGTTCATCAAAGGCTTTCCAAAAGAAAAGTATGCGTTTATTCCATGGTTCAAAATTGAAACAGCATCTCTTGCAGTAAAAGCGAATGAATGAAAAACAACTGAAGTGCATTTTTTCAGAGCGGAAGAATAAAAGAACACAAGATCCAGCGCCTTTCTGTCATGGATTACAAGAGGAACTTTATGCTCCGTGGCAAGTTCAAGGCACATTTCAAATGCCTTTTTCTGCTGAACTTCGCAAGATTTTAATTCCGGCGTAAAAAAGTCAAAACCAGTTTCTCCAACTGCAAGAATTCTTTTTTGAACCAGAAGGCTTTCCAAAAAATCAATATTTTCAAGCAAAGTTTTCTGCGGATGAAGACCAAATGCACATAAAACTTTTCCACCGCTTTTTAAAGCAATTTCTTCCTGAATAAAAAATTCTTCTTTTGAATGAGCGCATGAACAGCAAAAATGCACCGGAACAAAATCTTCACATTCAGCGATGTGCAAATGGGAATCGCAAAACATTAAAGCCTCCAAATAAATAAAAAGCTAAACACATTCATTAAAAAACCGAAAATATAATAAAGCTAAGGAATTTTTCCGTATTCAAGCAGCATTGCTTATAATACCAAAGCGAGGTGCAATTTATGGCATACTACACACTTAAAACCATAGCAAAGACAAATGATTACATGGCAGTCCTAAGAGAAACAGAAGATGGATACGTTGTGCGCATTGTAAGAGATAAAGACGGATACGATGAAATAACAACAGACTTCATCTCCCGCACATTGTTCGAATCTTGCCTTAGAACCGGTTATCTTACAAAAATTGAAGAGCCTGTTGCAAAGATAGCAGTAAACGCCTAAAATTCAGGCACATACTTTTCAATTAATTCAACAGCAGAAAAATACCTAGCTTCCTTGCTTGTTTCGCGGGGAAGCCAATGTATTTTTACGCCTTTACGCTCCATTCCGCGGAACCAAGTTTCCTGCCGTTTCGCAAAATGACGTATAGAAGCGCACAGCTGGCTTTCCATTTCTTCTTTTGAACTGATTTTTCCCTCCAGATAGAAACTTACAAATCTGTACTCAAGCCCGAGTTTTTCAAGGCGTTCCCATGAATATTGCTTGTGAAGATTTTCAACTTCATCTATCATGCCTTCTTGAATTCTCTGGCGCAGGCGGATTTCAATATTTTTATAAAGCTCATCCCTGTTTAAAGTTGTGCCGATTACAAGAGGCTCAATTTTAGGGCGGCTCAAAAGCTCACTTCTTGCCTTTATTCCTTCTGGACTTGTTTTGAAAAGTTCAATCTGCAAAGCCTTTACCACACGTTCCTTTATAGCAAGATCGCTTTTATTGTGCAGTTCAGGCTTAAGAGACAAAAGCATAGCTCCAAGCTCTTCAAGAGATTTTTCTTCAAGTTCCTTTTTTTGCTCAAAATTTTCTGGAACAGTAAGAAGATTGTAGCCACGCACAACGGAATCAAGATACATTCCAGTTCCGCCTGCCACAAACGCAAATTTTCCCTGAGCCTTAAGAGAATTGAAAGTCCTATAAAAATCCTGCTGAAAACAAAAGACATTGTATTCAGAGTCCAAAGTCGCAATGTCTATAAGATGATACGGAATCTGCCTTCCATTCACGAAATATTCAGACAAATCTTTTCCACTTCCAAGATCAAGACCTTTATACACTTGCCTTGAATCCGCGGAAATTACATCCCAGCCGAATTTGTCTGCAAGGCGCACCGCAATGGCAGTTTTTCCCACGGCGGTAGGCCCAAGCAGAACTACGCAGTTTACATTTTTTTCCTGCATCAAATTAAATCACCCGGCACACGGCGCATTTAAGATATTCGCTCTTAGAATAGCCAAGAAGAATTGGATGGTCAGGAGCCGCTCCAAGTTTTTCCAAAACCTGAACACGTTTATGGCTATCCATCGCTGAATGCATTAGCATTGAATAAAATGTATTTTCATCAAAATAATGAGAGCAAGAGCAAGAAACAAGAATTCCACCTTCATTAAGAATTCTCATGGCACGCAAATTTATTTCTTTATATCCGCCGTAAGCCTTTTCAATTTTTCCAGCTTTCTTGGTAAATGCCGGAGGATCAAGAATAATCACATCGAACTTTTCGCCGCTAGCTTCATACTGCTTAAGAAGATCAAACACATCAGCGCAAACAGCCTTCATCTTTTCTTCAGCACCATTAAGCGAAATGTTTTTTTCAACCATGTCCACGGCTTCCTGCGAAATATCCACGCTTACAACTTCGCGCGCGCCAGCCTTTACAGCATTAAGACCAAACGCTCCTGTATGCGTAAAAGTGTCCAGAACTTTTTTTCCGTGGCAGAACTTTTTAATTTTTTCCCGGTTGAATTTCTGATCAAGGAAGTAGCCGGTTTTTTGTCCATGGGCAATATCAACAAGCAAAAGCACACCGTTTTCTTCTATTTCAATTACTTCCTGTCCTGTCTTGCCAATCCAGCCTGCTTTTTCTGCAAGCCCTTCTTTTTCCCTAACAGCGGCATCGCTTCTTTCATAAATAAAATCAGGCTTTACAAAATCTTTGAGCGAGCTAAGAATTTCATTTCTGAACTTTTCACACGCAAGAGCCAAAAACTGGACAACAAGATACAGTTTGCCTTTTGAAACATACTTTTCCACGATAAGCCCAGGAATAAAATCAGCCTCGCCAAAAACAAGACGGCAGCTGTCATCACTTTTAAAGCTAAGATTTCTGATATTAACAGCATCCCGGATTTTTTTTGCCCAAAAGCCTTTCATGTTTTCCAAAATTTTATCCGCATGCAATGAAGAAATCATGCGCACAGTAATTTTTGACTTTTTGTTTATTACTCCGCTGCCAAGAAATCCACCGGCATTAGAATAGACTTCAACAATAGTTCCGTCCTCTACAGCGCATTCTTCAAGAGACGAAGTTTTCATGCCTTCTTCAAGCGGAAACTTTACAGTTGAAATTTCATTATCGTAAACCCATGGAAATCCCTGAGAAATCTCACGGTCTTCTTTAGGCTTTAACATAATTCTTACAGTTTTATTCATTTTTTATATCCCTTAAAAAAAAGCCCTGCGGCTTGCGCAGAGCTTTAGTTTTTCTGCCGGATTCTCCTGTCATGAAGGAGAATGACATTATGTTTTTATACGGAATTCCGCAATTACTTTGTAGCCAAAATAGCTATACCTGGCAATGTCTTTCCTTCGAGAAGTTCGAGTGAAGCGCCGCCGCCTGTTGAGACGTGGCTCATCTTGTCCGCAAGGTGGAACTTGTTTACAGCGGCAACAGAATCTCCGCCGCCTACAACTGTCATCGCGCCGCGTCCTGTGGCTTCCGCAACAAGATGTGCGACTGCTTCAGTTCCCTTTGCGAACGCGTCGAATTCAAATACTCCGACAGGTCCGTTCCAAACGATTGACTTTGCCTCGCCGATTGCCTTCTTGTATTCCTCGACAGTCTTAGGTCCGACATCCATCGCCATGAGGTCAGACGGAATGTCAACTCCGTCAACTGCGACAGGTTTTGCATCCGCGCTGAATTCAGTTGCTCCCACGTGGTCAACAGGAAGAAGAATCTTCACGCCCTTTGCGTCAGCGTCTGCAAGAAGCTTCTTTGCCGTGTCGATAAAGTCGTCCTCAACAAGAGATTTTCCGACATTGTGTCCCTGTGCCTTGAGGAAGGTGTATGCCATTCCGCCGCCGATAACAAGATACTTTGCGTTTTTGAGAAGTGACTCCAGAACGGCGATTTTTGAGGAAACCTTTGCGCCGCCGATAATGGCAACCATTGGCTTTGGAGGATTTGTAACCATCGGCTCAAGATACTTAACTTCTTTTTCCATGAGGAATCCGCCGACAGGCTGCTCTTTCATGAATTTTGCGATTGTAGCTGTGGAAGCCTGATCGCGGTGTGCTGTTCCGAAAGCGTCGTTTACGAAAATATCGCCGTAAGTCGCAAGTTCTTTTGCCATTGTCTCACGTTCAGCCGCATCCTTGGAAGTCTCTTCCTTGTGGAAGCGCACGTTCTCAAGCATTGCGACAGCTCCTTCTGGAAGCGCGTCGATTGCAGCCTTCTGTCCGAGTGCGTCAGGAAGGAATGCAACTTCTTTTCCGAGCTTTTCAGAAAAATATTTTACGACTGGAGCCATGCGGTTCTTGCCGTTGATGAATTTTTCCGAGTCAGCGTCAGTCCAAGTCTTTCCGGCTTTCTCTGCTTTTTCCTGAGCCTTCTTGACGTCCTTTTTAGGATCTCCGAGGTGGCTCATAAGAACAAGCGAGCGCGGATTCTGCTCAAGAATATATTTGATTGTAGGAAGAGCCGCCATGATACGTGTGTCGTCCTGAACAACTCCGTCCTTCATAGGAACGTTGAAATCAACGCGCATGATGATGCGTTTGCCTTTAAGATCAACATCTTTTACTGTCTTAATCATATAAAATATCCTCCATGGAATTTTGTACTTAGGTTGCAAAAATAATATAACAAATCCGCAATTGTTTCAACTTTTCAATATGAAGAAACTCATGCTAAATAATCGTTCTTATCAAGTGAATCAAATCGCTCTCTCTTGAAGCCGGACGGAGCGATTCTTTTAAAGATTCAAGTTCAGCTTTTCTTGCTTCTTCTGTGGCAGGCTCTCCGCTTACATTTGCAGCCGGCCGGTTATCCAACGCAGAAGTTTCTTTTTTTTCAGGATTCTTTGTAAGAACAATCTCATCACCAACATTCAGCGTGTCATAAAATCCGTTTTTCTTATAAACACCTTCTGAAATTTCCTCATCCGAATTTTCAACCTTGAATGTTCCAAGAAAATCTTTTTTGTTATATGAAACTCCAGGTCCTGAATCTTTTGTAATAACACATCCCTTGCGGACAATATCGAACTCTGAATCCTTTGAAACTCCGTCATTTTTTCCAAGATCAACAAGAAGCTGACCATGAACATTTCGCAAAACTTTTCCTCGGATTGGAAGAATATCCAAAACCCCCTGCCGGAATCTTTGCAAAGCGCGAGCCATGCAGTCGTTCCCAGTTCTGTAAACATGAACTTCGGAAGTCTTCGTTCCTGTTCTGGCCGAATAAATAACGGCATCAAGCGAATATGTACGTTCAGTTTCAGAAGCAGTAAAAATAACAAAATAGTCGCGCCCGGAATTTCTTGCAAGCCGGAACGCCTCGCCGTAACCGCTAACTGGCTCAGATTGAACATCAACATAAGCGGAAGGAACTCCGTTAAAAACATCTTTTGCAGCTAGCGCGGAAATTTCCTCCAAGTCAGTATGGAACAGCTGGACTGGCTTTTTTGTATAATAAATTCCTATGTTCCATCTTGTCTTATCCAAATAAAACGGATCCACATTCCAGCGGGAAGCAATGTTATTCCGCAAAAGACTTTCATAAACTTCAATCGCATCATCATTCTTTATCTGCTCACGCGTTCTTTTTGCCGCAGGTGAATTTTCGTTTGTCTGAATTTCTGATTCTGCGGAAGTTTCATTTTCTCTTATGAATTTCAGCTGCTGAAGATAAAGCTCGTAGTGTCCGTCGCGCTCAAGCATATCGGCAAACGACTGCCTGATTTTATTGTTAAGCGGAGAAACTGAAAGCGCCTTTTGATACTCGTAGCGTTCTGCAATTCCATCAAAGTTGCGACCATATTCTTCTGCCTTTGCCGAATGAAAAACAGCCCAGATGTTCCGTCTTGAATCTTCAATTGAAAGATAGCTTCCTGCAAGCTGCTCAAGAGCATTCCGCATAACTTCATCTTGCGGCGCAATTGAAAGTCCAGTTTCGTAAGTTTCAATCGCATCTTCGTTTTTGCCAAGTTTTTGAAGTGAAAGACCCTTTAAATACCAAGCGTCAACAGAATCTCTGTTCCGTCCGATTCTAAAATCACAAATATCAATTACTTCATTGTATCGTTTCTGCGCATAAAGAATTCCAGCCAAAATAGAATATGCCTTGTCAAAGTTTCCGTTTATAAGAACTGCGCTTCTTGCACGTTGCTCTGCAGTTTTGTAGTCGCCGTTTTTTGCAGAAAGGTAAGCCGCCATGTAATGAACTTCCGGCTCTCCGCTGTAAAAAGAAAGCGCCTGCCTTATATAGTTTTCAGAAACTTCTGGCTTTCCCATTTCCGCGCTTACAAGAGCAAGACTTAAAAGAGCTTTTCTATTCGAAGCGTCGCGTTTTAAAGCATCCTGATAACGGCTTTCCGCAACAGTAAGACGACCGTCAAGCAAATCTAGCTCGGCAAGACCGAATCTCGCGTTCACATCGTTTGGATATTTTTTTAAAATCTGACTGAAAACATCTTTTGCCTCGTTCACTCTTCCAAGCGAAATCAAAGACAAGCCTTTTAAATTCTGAATATCGCTGAAGTTGCGCGCATATTTAGAAGCCTCGTCCGCATACTGAACGGAAAGATCATAGCTTCCAAGCGCATAATGGCAAAGCGCAAGATTGTAAAGAGCGTCTCCGTACTGTGGATTCAGCAAAAGAGCTTCCTGATAAAGATCAACTGCGTCAAACCACCTGCTCTGCTGCTGAAGTTCCTGCGCCTGATTAAAAAGCTCCAGGGCAGATTTCTTTTGGGCGCATAGAGGATATGCAAAAATCAAAATCAGAAAAGCAAGCGTAAAACTATGAAAAATATTTCTTTTCATTTTAACTCCGTGGAAACTCTTAAAAATAATTTAGTCTTCTTTTTTCCGCATTATTTTTATTGTGTCAACCTTGTGTCCTTCCATTTCCTGAATAATAAAATCCCACTGGTTCCATGAAATTTTTTCAAACTTTACAGGAATTTTTCCGAATAAATCGAACACAAATCCGCCTAAAGTATCAAAGTCCTCTGTAGGAAAGTCCGAGCCGATTTCTTCGTTTAAAGTGTCAAGGTCAACACGCGCATCGCAAATCCAGGCATTTTCAGAAAGCGAAATTATGTCCTCATGCTCATTATCAAATTCGTCCTGAATGTCACCAACAATTTCTTCTATAATGTCTTCCATGCAGACAATCCCAGAAACTCCGCCGTACTCGTCAATACTAACAGCAATATGAACGTGCCGTCTTTTAAATTCACGCAAAAGGCTGTCGATGTGCTTGCTTTCTGGAACAAAATAAGGCTTGCGGATTATTTTTTCCAAGTCAATTGGAAGTTTTTCCGCAAGAGTTTTTATCAAGTCCTTTACATAGAGAATTCCAACAACATTATCTATTGAGCCGGAATAAACCGGAATGCGTGAATGCCCGCTTTCTGTAACTTTCTTTAAAAGCTCTTCTTCTGGAGTTTCCATTGAAATAAAATCAACATCGATTCTAGGAACCATTACTTCCTTTACAGTCGTTACCGCAAGCTCTTCAACTCCCTGAATCATATCGTTTTTTTCTTCAGCTAAAATTTCCTGCTGGGCTTCTTCTGCGGCAGAGATTTTCTGTTCGTTTTTCTTTGAATTTTCTTTTTTAAGTCCAAACATACAATTTCCTATTTTTCAGTTTCTTCTATTAAAATTTCCTGCTCAAAGTCTTTCATCAGTTTTTTTTGAAAAACAAGCATTTCGCATTTTGGCTCCACGTTTTTTTCAACGTGTTCTTCTCCGTGGTCATATCCGTTCAAATGAAGAATTCCGTGGATTATAAGCCGCTTTAATTCCTCATTCTGGCTCACTGCAAAATACTCTGAATTTTTGGGCAAAGTATCAACGCTTATCGCAATATCGCCAGCCTGAAGCCAAACAACATTGTCTTCGTCAGTATATTTTTCGCCGTTTTCAAAGCTCAAGACATCAGTAGGGTTATCTATATTTCGGTAAGTTTTATTTAAATACTGAATATATTCATCGGAACAAAAAAGAATAGAAAACTCCTCGCCGTCCCACCCGCATTTCTGCATGACTTTTTGCGCAAAAGGCTCAATTTTGTCTATCCAGACAGGAGAAGTTTTTCCGTCTTCCATGCCCACAAAAATCTGGTTTCCCATTACTTTTTTTCCTTTATGATTTTTTCAGCCTTGTCTTTTAAAGACTTCTTGGAATTTTTTTCTTCCTTCACGCTTTTATCTTTTTCTGCGGAATCTGAATTCCCCTGATGCTGAACTTGCGTCTGAGGAGGAAGCGGAATCTGATGAACTTCGTTTGTATCAGGGTCTTTCTGGTCAGGATACTTTGTGCGGCTGTGATAGTAGCCTGCAAGAATCTGGACAAAAGCATCGTGAATTTTTGTAATATCTCTAAATGTAAGATTGCAGTTTTCAAGCTGCTTATGCTCGATTTTTCCGTAAATCAATGTAGTTATAAATTTTTCAAGGCGCGGAACAGAAGGTTTTTCCAAACTGCGGCAGGCGGCTTCAACAGTATCGGCAAGCATGACAATCGCGCTTTCTCTTGTTGTAGGCGGATTTCCAGTGTAAGAATAATCTTCCGGGTTTGCATCCGGGTCAATCGCTTTTGCTTCATTGTAAAAATACGCAATAACCTGATTTCCATGGTGTTCGCTTATTATGTCGATTATCTGCTTTGGAAGACGCAACGCACGTGCCTTTTCAACACCGCGCTTAACATGGCTTCTGATTATACTTACAGAAAGCGACGGATTTATTTCCGTATGAATATTTTCTCCGGCAGTCTGATTTTCCACAAAATACTCAGGGTTATCAAGTTTTCCAATGTCGTGGTAATATGCGCCGACTCTGGCAAGAAGAGGGTTCGCCCCCACCTCATTGCACGCAGCTTCCGCAAGGCTGGCAACCATAAGCGAATGGTTATAAGTTCCGCTCGCAGTAACAAGCATTTTTTTCATCGTAGGATTATTCAAGTCGCTCAAATCCATAAGGCGGAAAAGAGAAGCCGAGTTAAGCAAAAGCTCCAAAGGCGTAAGAAGTCCAAGGCAAAGAATGCCGGAAAAAAATCCGTTCAGGGCAACACCAACTATCGCGCCAAGCCCGTCATACAAAGAATCGCTGAAAATAATCTTGAAAATCATCAGGAAAACAACATTCAGCAAAGACTGAAGCACAGAAACCAAAACCATGTCTGTTCTTCTGTTGATTTTTCTTACAAGACGCGCGGAAGCAAAAGAAGTTGAAAGCACAAACAAGAACGGAACAATCTGATAAGAAGACGCATTTAAAACTGAAAGCGAAATAATCAGCGAAAAGAAAACCGCATTGAGCTGCCCGAACAAAATCGCCACAAGAAACACGCAAACAGAAGACGGAATAACAGCGCAGATTGCATAAGGAGATGCAAAGTAAATTGACTTGGAGCCAAAAATCACGGAGCTAAAAATTATAATATAAAAGCAGCACTCAGTAACAAGCTCCTTGAATTCAATCATCTTGGCTTTAAAATAAATTTTACTGCAGCAAACGAAAAACAATGCGCACATCAATATATGGTAAATTACAGAATTCGCAAAAGCCCTGTAGTCAACGTAAACGGCAGACTCCGACATTTTCTTTAGCTTTGCATAGCCTTCTTCAGTAATCGGAAATCCTTTTCTTATGACTTTTTCGCCAGCTAGAACTTCAACTGGATTTTCATAGTCAGAAGGAAGCGACTTTACAGCCTTTATTGTAACATCGGAAATTTGCCCGATTTCATAGTCGTTTATATTAAAAGAAGAAACTGTCGAGGATGTGGAAATCTTTACAAAGACAAGTGCAACTGTAATAAGAAAAGTCACAAAGGTCAAAATAACCATCGGATAATTCTTCTTAAGATATTTTGAAAACGCTCCTGTTAAAACAGAAAAAAAAGTCTGTGTATTTTCATCTTTCTTCATTTTCATAAGCCTGTATAATTTTTTTAACCAACCCGTTTCTTACAACGTCTTCCGAAGTCAGCTCAGCAATCGAAATTCCTTCCACGCCTCTAAGAAGACTCAAGGCATGAAGAAAACCAGAAGGAGTCCTTTTGGGCAAGTCAACCTGCGAAGGATCTCCTGTTACAAAAACTTTAGAATTCTCTCCCATTCTAGTTAAAAACATTTTCATCTGCTCAGAAGTTGTGTTCTGGGCTTCATCAAGAATTATAACGCTATTGCTTAAAGTCCGTCCACGCATATAAGCAAGCGGCGCAATTTCTATTATACCGTTTTCTGTAAGTCTTTTTATAGTATCTGAAGGTAAAACCGCATTTATTGAATCAAACAGAGGCCTTATATATGGATTTATTTTGTCCTGCAAATCTCCCGGAAGAAAACCAAGACTCTCTCCGGCTTCAACAACAGGACGCGTCAAAACCATGGACTTTACTTTGTGGGAAAGCAAAAGCCGCAAAGCTTCCGCGACAGCAAGAAAAGTCTTGCCAGAGCCCGCAGGTCCGCTAGCAAAAACCAAGTCAGAACTACGCATCTTTAAAATCAATGAAGACTGGCCTTTTGTGCGCGGAAAAACTTTTTTTGTTCCGCCTGGAATGGAAATAGACAAATCCAAAGCAGCTTCATTATTCAAGACAGACTGAATCAATTCTGAATCAGTAACATTTTGACTTGCTACAGAAAACTCATCAAGAATGCGGTCAACTGCAAAACGGAACTGCTGCTCAATGTAAGAATCTCCGCAGTCAATGGAAAGCTCGTTTCCTCTGGCAAAAACAGGAACTCCAAGAAAAGATTCCATGAGTTTTAGGTTGCTGTCATTTGTTCCGCAGATACGGGCAAGATAGGATGAATCTGGAACAATAATCGTATACGAGGACACTGCGCAAAAATCTCCGTTTTCTATTTAAAAAATTGTAGCATAAGAATTTGGAGAGCGCAAACAAAAGGACTACTCATCCCTTTCTTCTTTCCTGTCGAAATAGCCGGACTTTTCAAGATGCTCGCGGCGGCTTACAACAAGACTTATAAGCTCCTGGTACATATTGAAATCAACTTCAACGGCAATAGGAAGAATAAAATATTCAGTTTCATCGCAATAGCGTTCAATAAATTCATTGCTCGTTACAAAGCCAAGGCTTATCATGTTGGAAATTCTGTCGGCGCATTTTAGAATTTTTGCGCGCTGGCTACCATTGTCTATAATCGACTTTAAATATTCGCTCTTTAGCTGCCCCGGCCTCTTTGTAACTTCCTTTACAAGCTCAAGAACTTCAGGACCGTCAGAATCCGCATTGCGGATAAGATTCTCATCAAATCCAGGAATGTCTTCTATTGTATCATGCACACAGCTTGCCTTCAAAAGGATATTGTCGATGTAGCCGTAGTCAATGAGAATGCTCATTGTATCAAGCTGATGGCGGAACATATTTCCCCCTGCGAACCTTGCCTTGCCAATCAAAGCCGTGGCAATCTGCATATAAGGCGCAAGATAGATGTTCTTAAGCTGAAGCATGTGCTCGTTGTCCATCTGCTGTGGCTTTTCCACCGCCATTTCGTATTTTCTTTTCATAAGAATCCTCCTGAAGGCAAATCTTTTGAAAAAGTTCCGCTACAAATTCTTCAAGTACGAATTAAGCTTTTCTATGCGGCGCTGGGCTTCTTCCATGCGGTTTCTTTCTTCCTGAACAACTTCGGCTGGAGCGTGCTCGGCAAATTTTCCGTTCAGCTTGTTTGTGCTTCTGCGGACATTTTCCGTTTCGTATTCAATGTCGCGTGTAAACTTCTGCCTTAGCTGCTCTTTGTTCACGCTTTCGTCAACCAAAAGGAACGCTTCGAATCCTTTTCCTACAGCGCCGATTGATTTTTCAGGGTTCGACTCCACAAAGTCAACCTTGCTGATTCCTGCCAAAAGGCAAACCATGTCTGTCTTTTCTTTTATTACTTCCGCGCTTGAGCCTTTGGAAATTTTTACGGCAATATGGAGCTTGCTTGCAGGATCAATTCCGCATTCAACACGAAGTCCGCGCAAAGTTCTGATAAGTTCCTTTAAAGTTTCAAAACGCTCTGTGATTTCTTTGTTTATGCGGCTTGATTTTTCCTCTGGATACGGAGCTGTAACAAGAAGTCCTGTGTATTCTTCGCAAGGAAGAATTTTCTGCCCGCCGGCTTTCTTGCGGTTTTCTACAATCTGAGCCAAAGGCAGCTTGGAATAAATTTCTTCTGTAACGAAAGGAATATACGGATGAAGCAAACGAAGGCTTTCTTCAAGAACATTAAGCAGAACAGAAACCGCCCGGTCTTTTTCGTGGTCATCGCCATTCTTAAACGAAAGTTTTGTAGCTTCAACATACCAGTCGCAGAAATCGTTCCAGAAATATTCATAAATTGCAGAAGCTCCATCGTTGTAACGGTAGCTTTCAAAAGCAGCCCTTGCATTTTTTACGGCATTGTCAAGGCAAGTATAAATCCACTTGTCAAGCTCGTTAAGGTCTGAGTCAGCAACAGGAATAAGTGTTCTGTCTTCAAGATTGCCAAGAATATAGCGGCTTGCGTTCCATACTTTGTTGCAGAAGCGGCTTCCCATCTTGAATGAATCCTTGTCTACAAGAACATCCTGTCCCTGCGCACACATATAGCTCAAAGTGAATTTAAGGGCATCCGCGCCGTAAAGGTCGATAATCTCAAGCGGATCGATTCCGTTTCCAAGCGACTTGGACATTTTTCTGCCCTGCTTGTCGCGAACAAGTCCGTGAATATAAATGTCATGGAACGGAGATTTTCCTGTAAACTCAAGGCCTGCCATAATCATGCGGCTAACCCAGAAGAAAATAATATCATAAGCTGTAACAAGAGCTGTAGTTGGATAAAAATGCTCAAGGTCGGAAGTTTTTTCAGGCCAGCCAAGAGTACTGAACGGCCAAAGCCATGAAGAGAACCAAGTGTCAAGAACATCAGGATCCTGCTTTAAATGGGAAGCATCTGCGCCGCACTTAGGACATTTTACCGGGTCTTCACGGCTGACAATTGTTTCTCCGCACTCGCAGTACCATACAGGAATTCTGTGTCCCCACCAAAGCTGACGGCTTATGCACCAGTCGCGGATATTTTCCATCCAGTGAGTAAATGTGTTTTCCCATTTGCGCGGATAAAAAACAAATTCCTCATTCTTCCAGGCGGCAAGAGCTTTATCTGCAAGCGGCTTCATTTTTACAAACCACTGGTCGCTCAAATACGGCTCTACGACAGTTGAACATCTGTAGCAATGGCCAACTGAATGCTTGATTTTTTCCTCGCCCTTGTAAAGTCCAAGCTCCTTTAAATCTTCTATAATAAGCTTGCGTGCTTCTGGGCATTTTAATCCGCGGTATTTTTCCGGGCAGTTATTGTTTAAAGTTCCGTCTGGATTTAAAATGTTTATAACTTCAAGATTGTTTCTTTTTCCAACTTCCCAGTCGTTAGGATCGTGCGCCGGAGTGATTTTTACCATTCCAGTTCCAAATTCCTTGTCAACATAAGAATCTGCAATCAAGCTGATTACACGGCCGGTAAGCGGAAGCTTAAGTTTTTTTCCAACGACAGACTTGTAACGCTCATCTTCTGGATTTACAGCAACCGCAGTATCGCCAAGCAAAGTTTCCGGACGGGTTGTGGCAATTTCAATTTTTCCAGAGCCGTCTTCAAATTCATAATAAATGTGATACATGAAGCCGTCTGTGTCTGTGTGCTCAACTTCATCATCAGCAAGAGCAGTTCCGCAGCGAGGACACCAGTTTACAAGATAGTGTCCTTTATAGATAAGGCCGCGCTCATAAAGAGTAACAAAAACATTGCGAACAGCCTTAGAAAGACCTTCGTCCATTGTAAAACGCTCGCGGTTCCAGTCAACGGAATTTCCAAGCTTGCGCTGCTGCTTAACAATTGTGTTATGATGGTCTTCCTTTACCTTCCAAGTGCGCTCAAGGAATTTTTCACGTCCAAGGTCATTGCGGGTCTTTCCCTCTTTTTTAAGCTGCTTTTCAACAACATTCTGAGTGGCAATTCCTGCATGGTCAGTTCCAGGAATCCAAAGAGTGTCGTCGCCTTTCATTCTGTGGTAGCGCACAACAATATCCTGCAATGTATTGTTCAGCCCGTGTCCCATGTGAAGAACACCTGTAACATTTGGCGGAGGAATTACGACCGTATACTTTGAAACAGAAGATTTTTTAGACTTGTTCAAGTAACATTCATGCACCGGAGAATCCTTGTCGGACGCAGGCTTAAAGCATCCTGTCTGAACCCATTCAGCATAAATTCTATCTTCAAAATCTTTTGGATTGTAGGATTTTTCAAGTTCAATAGCTTTCATCGTAACCTCTATCTACACACAGACTTGTGCAATTTTTTTATAGGGCAAAATTATAATATTTTTTTTTGATGTTTGCAATGAAAAGATAAAGATGGAAAAAAGGCTTCAATATAAGATGAATAAATTTTTTTTATTGTAAGAAAACTTAACATTATGCTCCACAGTATTTTTTACGATAAACTTAATATAGCATTTTTGAAAACTGAAAGCTTTTAAATTTTTCAAGGTAAGTTATGAAAAAGATTGTTTTTGTTGATATTTCCATGAAGGAAAAAGTTGAGTCCGTTTCCTATAAAAACACAGGCAATGCCTGCTGCTCCTACAAAGAGCCTGTCGTATATCCAATAAATGCAGTGCTTTCTGAAAAAATCAAAAAAAATGAAGAAATTAAAATTGTTCTGATTCAAACAAAAGGAAACAAAAGCCTTGTAGAGAAAAACACAAAAATTTTTCAGACTGAACTCGAAGCCATAAATGCATCCATTGGCGCAAAAATCGAATATTCATTCATTGAAACAAACTATGAAGAATTAAAGTCAAATAACGAAAACAGATTAAAACTAATGCTTTCTCAAATTGAGGAAAATTCAGAATTATATGCAGATATAACTTTTGGTCCGCGCACAGTTCCAATGCTTGTTCTATGCGCATTTTCGTTTGCTGAAAAATTCTACAATTCTGATATAAAAAAAATTATATATGGAAAAGTCGATTGGAAAGATGGGAAACCTAAAAATCCAGAACTTTACGATATAACTTCGCTTTACTATCTAAATTCTTTCACTTATTCACTTACATCAGTTTCAAGACAGAAAGCATTTAAGAGCATAGAAACTTTCTTTTCTTTGTAAATATTATATATGAACAACTCAAGCAAAATTTTTTATTCAAAAATAAATTCCATTTTCTCTGAAATTCAGAAAACGTCAAATCCGCAAGAGAAAAACAACCTTATTAGAAAACTCACTATTATTATTTGGAATGAATCAAACACCAACTGGAGCAGAAAATATAATATAGAAGAATATGCACTGGAAATAACAAATTGTATTATTCAATGTACAAAACTTTTCAAAAAAGAAAAAGATTATGAATTTTCAAATTATGTTATTGCAGCTTTAAAAAATGAACTTAAAAATGCAAGAAAAAAAGAAAACTCTTATTCAGAAAATCAAATTTCAATAGTCTTCTGCAATGAAAAAGATGAAGAAACTTATGTAACAGACTTTTTTCCAGTTTCTGTGAATTATAAGAAAAACATTTCAGATGAAGAAAAGTATTTCATCTTTGAAGAATTAAAACAGTCTCTAAAAATCTTAAATTCAGCTATTCAAGAGGAAAAAGAGAACAAAGAGCTAAAATCAGCATTTATAACAAAAGATATTTTAACACAACTTGATAAAAAAAATTTTCTGGAACTCGACTTAGAAAAAATCATCACACTAGAAAAACAGTTTCCGTTTTTAAACAAAAAGATTTGGCATGATTTTTTTTCAGAAAGAGAACTTCCCACTCAAGAAATGATTGCGGCAGTTTTCGGATGTTCAAAATCAAACGCAAGTAAAATGATGTCAAGGTTCTATGAAAGGTTAAAAAAAATCAGTTAAAAGAACTTCATATTTTATTTCACAGATGATAAAAACTATTTTTCATGCTATACTTTTAATATGTACAGTTTACAGGATCTAAAAAGTCATCTGCAGGAAAAACACAGCCTGAAAATCGACCAAAACCAAGAAAAAGACTTGAGAAAAATCGGATATTACCATGGCTACAAAGGCTACCGCTTCGTAAGAAAATCAAACAATCCGATTTCCTTTACAAATTTTTCTCAAGTAGTAGCACTGAATGATTTTGACATGCAGCTGAAAGGTCTTTTTTATCCGAATCTTATGTTTATTGAAAATGCCCTGAAAAACTATGTTCTTGAAGCGACTCTTGCTGACAGCCAAAGCGAAAACCTTCAGGAAGTTTTCAACAAGTCGCTCACCTATTACAAAGAATTTAAAACTGGAACCGCAGCATACAAAAAGGAATTCAAAAGAAAAATGGATCTTCAGATGAAAATAAATTCCGCCCTTATCCGCGATTATATGTCAGGAAAAGACATTGAGACTCATTTTTATGAAAGCGGCAGAGAAGTTCCTGTCTGGGCTGCGTTTGAAAGCCTGTCGCTTGGAGAATTCGGCACATTTTTTGCATGTTCAAATAAAACAATAAGGCTTGAAGTTTCAAAACTTTTAAAGCTTCCAACAAATTTAAACGCCGACGGATTCTTGCTGAAAGACATTATTTTTGTCCTGAAGGATTTACGGAATGCAATCGCCCACAACGGAATAATTTTTGACACACGGTTTGCAACAAGCGGAGCCGGAAAAAACATCAAGACTCTTCTGGAAAACGAACTGAAAATAAAACAAATTGATTTTAACTTTATTATTTCTTATGTTGCGCTTGTCTGTTATCTTCTAAAGCAACTGGACGAATCAAAAAGAATAAAAAGTTTTGTGAATGAATATCAAAAAATTCAAAAAATGACTGAAAAACTTCCTGTAAGCCAAAATCTGATTTTCGGGACGCAGGATAAAGCTATCGCGGAAAAACTGCATTTATTATACAAATAAAACACTTGATTTTTCTGACTTTCTTTTGTAATCTTATAAATGAATTGAGTTAGGATGTCTTCGGACACTTAGCTGTGGGGGCGGAATTATTCGGCCCCTTCATTTTTTTTAAATCAACTCCTGCCTATTTTTTATAATATTCAGCTGCTCAACCAAATGACGTTCAGCCATAGAATCATTCATGTTATAAAACCAGTTATGATTAAACCAGTTCATTGTTTCTTGATTTCCGCCTGAACCGATTACAAGACTAAAAAAATCTGTATTCTTCTTTTTTTCAATTTCAATTTTATTCTCCAAATCTTCATTAAGACTGTCCATAACAAAATCACTAATCATAAGCACATCTGCGTTTTTCCAGTTTTCAGTTTGCAAAAGCTCTACAGCATGTTCAAGAGCCAAACATGGATCAGTTCCGCCGTTAAATGATTTTCTCAAAAACTGAACAAGCGTAGACAAAACTTCATTGTTGGTCTTATCCTTAAAACTCAAATCCAGTATTTCAATATCTATAGAAAAACTAATTAAATAGCAGCTGCGTTTTTCTTGCAATGCAATTTTAGAAAGCGCAAACGTTATCGTCTTTGCGATATTTTCTGGAGTTCCGCTCATAGAACCGCTTGTATCTACGCATATTATGGCAGGACCTTTTTGCTCTTCTTTTTCCTTGCTAATTTCTTCAGTTTGAATTTCATTTTTTTCTTCAGGAACGAAAGTTTCATATTTGAATGACATAAGTTGATTTTGCGCAAATTTTAATTCGAAAAGTTTTTTTGTCGCTGGATTTGAAAATAGCGCAAGCTCAGAAGGCAAGACAGAAGAAATATCGCTAGACATTCTAATGCCAGAGATTTGCCCTTTGTATGCAGGCTTTGCTTTCCATTCGTTTTTTACAATTACTTTTTCACGAAGTTCTTTTTCATATAACCGTTGGGTTCTATTATGCTTTCCTAAAATTGCGGCAAATTCATTTAGAGACTTGTCTTTTTCAAGCAAATCCGCATACTGTCTTAAGATTTCAAAGCCACTTTCATTAAAAAGCCCTTTTGACAAATCCCATAAAAATCCAGTTTCATCAAAAATTCTACAAAGGAGATTTTCAAGTTTCTTGAATTTTTCTAACTTTTCAAAAAACTCTTCTATAATTTTTTTCCGCATTTCTTCAATCAATCCAAGCTGCCATGCATTTTTTCTTTGTACCAAACTTGATTCAAGATCTTCAATCAAGTTATCTGAAACTGCTTGAATTTTTATTTTCAGTTCTTCTTTATACTTTTCAGTTTTTTTTGAAGTTTTAATTTTTTTATTTACAAACTCTTCTTTCTCTTTAATCTCTAAAAACTTCTTGTTATAAAATTCAAAATTAGTTTTTGCTTCCGATATTCTCTCATAATCCTTTTGAATCTGCAAAACAGAATCCGCAATTTCTTCTGACTTTTTATTTTTCAAAGAAGAAACAAATGCCGCTTCCTTTTCAAATGGATTTTCTTTTGTAAGACGGCTGTCAACATTTTTTATCCACTCAAGCAAATCATCTTGAATATTTTTTGCAATTTCTTTGTGTTTTTGAATATATGCAGAATTTTCTTCGGTTGCAAATATTTCTTCAAGACTTTGCTTTGCAGCTTGAGAAAATTTATTTTCAGGAAAATTGATTTTTTCTGATTCTGACAAACTTGAAGAACTACAGAAATCTTCAATTGCGTCTAAAAGCTGCTGACGCTCTGTTTCATCACCACAAATATTAGTTCCGAATTTTCTAAAACGGCGACAATTAGAATTTGACTTTTCTTTTGGCAAAAGATTCTCAAGCTCCATTTTTATTTTAGGCAAGGCAGGAAAAATATCTTTCCAAAAATCCTTAAGTTCTAGCTGTGAAAATTCTTCTGTATTATGAGAAATATTATTTCTGATTTTTCGGAACTTTCCAAGATCCTTAATATTTGCCTTTTTGCGGATAACTGGACTCTGAAGATTTTGCACCAAAATTCTTATTTGGTCATTTATATATGCAGAATCTTTTTCGTTTAGCTTTTCTCCACTGGAAATTTTATCTGAATATTCCAACAGCTTGTTTAAAGGCTTTAAAGTTTTATATATCAGATTTTTAAATTCTTTGTCGTTTTCTTTCATTTAAAAACCTTGAATATAACGCTCACGAACTTTTTCTAAATCATCTTCTGCTTTTTCAAGTTCCACCTTAGATTTTTCAACCGCCTTTAAAATAACATCACGCATTTTTTGATCTGCAAAAAGATTTTCTTCAAAAAGAGCAGATTTTTTAGAAATATAATTATCAACATCTTGGATGCTCTTCTTTATAGGTTCCAAAATTGAATTGTATTTTTCATCAGCTGTTTTTTGACGAGTTTTTTTCATATCAGGATATTTTTCAAAATCAGTATTTTTTACAAATTTGCCAGAACAGCAACTCTCTAATTCAATTGCAAATTCGTGATGATAATTATTATTATAACTATAATTTTGTCTTCTATAATAATCATCAAATATAACTTTATTACCTATACATTTAAAACTATTTGGAAAGACTTTATTATTCGAATTTTGGCAATCTTTATCCGCATCATAATAATTATTTTCATTTATATACGTAACAGAAATATTATCGTAGGATGGAAAATTCTGCTGTCTTACAAATTTGTAAGCCTTATTTCCATCATTCATTGTATAACATGATGGTCTGCTAATCATTTCTTTTACATAAAACTGTTCTGTTATATAATTATTAAACTCTTTTATCTCATCAAATATATCATCAACCGCAATGTCAACTTCTAGTCCATTTTGTTCAACGCAATCTTTTACAATTTGTCTAGCTTCTTCAATTTGACTTTCTGTATTCCAAATGCAATATTCAATAAGCTGACAGTCCATTAGGTCAACTGAATTTCGTTCGTTCAGAAAGGCAGAAGTTTTCAAAATATTTATAATTTTTTTCCAGCGGCGATCAGAAACATAAAATTTTTCGTCTTCTTGTCTTCTTTCATTTTTACGAAACAATTCATTTCTTATTTCATTAATAATTGTGCGGACTTCATCGGGGATTTTTATTTTCTCTATTTTTTCTGTCCAGTCTTCAAGTTCACAAGTTAAAATAAGATTTTTTTTCATTGAATCAGTCGGCTCAAGCTCCGCTTTCACTTTTTTACCATAAATAAACTTTTCAAAGTCTTCATCCTTTTGAATCGGATTTACAATAGTACGAATCAAAAATCTATCCCACAATGCTTCAAGTCCCTGATTTTTTGCAGGAAGTTCATTGCTTGCAGAAATCAAGGCTTTTAATGGAACTTCATTTACCTTATTTCCGTTATGAAATTTCTTTTCATTCAAGATTGTCAAAAGAGTGTTTTGAATTGCAGGACTTGCTTTCCAAATTTCATCCAAAAATGCAACATTTGCCTCTGGAAGAAACCCTTGCGTAATCCGCTCATACTGATTTTCTTCCAAAGCCTTTAGCGACACTGGTCCAAAAATTTCATCTGGCGTAGAAAATTGGTTCATTAAATATTCAAAATAAGAAACTGACTTTTCGTTTTCGCCTTTAAATGCCAACTTAAGACGGCGGCTCACTAAACTTTTGGCAGTTCCCGGAGGTCCAAGAAAAAATATGCTTTCTCCAGCAATGCTTGATAAAAGCGCCAAGCGAACAGCCTCATCTTTTTCAATTAAGTCTTTGCCTATAAATGAAAGAAGTTTTTCTATTCGCTTACGCAGCGGAAGTCTATCCTCTTTGCTTGGTTCTTTTTTCAAGACTGAATTTTCAGACTTTTGAACATTTTTTACAGAAGCATCTTGCTCTGAAGAATTTTTTAATTTTACATACGATGTGCCATGCTCATCTTTTTCAAATTCAATTTTCGGAATTTCTTTTAATATATCTGTAATACTTTTTGTGCCGAATGCTTGCTCTAAATTTTCAGCCAAAATATTTTTCTTTTTTAATTCATCTTTTATTGTAGACGGATTGCATTTTTGCTTTCCTGTAAGAAAATTTTTTATTTCTTTTATAATTTCTTCTTTTTCCATATTTCTGTTCCCTGCATATTTTTCCACTATCGCAATGCTTTTTTATTATAATAAAACTTTTTTTTTGGGGGGGGGCAAAAGGTATTTTGCTTTTTCATAAAAATTCAAAAATAATAAAAATTTGTGTCAACTTTTGAAAAATGCACAGCTATATATATTTAGAAATAAAAACGGGAGGTTATATGTTTCTAAATATTTTGGTCTGGTTTGGAATCGGAGCAGCGATTGCTCTAGGAGTTGCATTTGTAATTTTTCTAATAAGTATTCTATATACCTTATATGAAAAAATTTTCAAAACCGACAAAAAAGAATCTGAACGTCAGACAATAGATTTAATAGCACAAAGAGCAAACATTATTATCGTGCCGACAAACTTTTCCATTTACCTAAAAAAAACAGGACGATTTAAGCAAATAGGATTATTTTCAGGAGAAAGTATTTTTGAAATTGAAAAATTGCGCTCAGAATTTTGGAAAAAAGATGTTGTCTTGCCTCAACTAAGCCTTTGCAGTTATGACATAGAAAAATTTGAATTGCAAATCAAAATTGAAGGCAATGAAATTTTCAAAGGAAACTTCAAAGAAAATTTAAGCGATGAAGAAAAGCTTCAGTTTATTATACAAAAAATAAAAGAGTGGCTTCTAAAAAAAGAAGAGAATATTAAAAGTTTACCAAAAGACTTTGTCAAAGAATTATTGGAGGCATGAGAAAAATGGATTACATTTCAATTTTTGAAAATAGCGGATTTTTCTTTAAGTGTTCAGATTTAAGATCTGGTATTTTTTTAAGCAAGGAATTATTTGACAATAGCGATACTTGCAGTTTTTGCAAAGGTCTAGTTGAAGCTGGAAATGACTTCATTTTTGAAAAAATAATTTCCGACAGAATTCAATATTGGGATTGCTCTAAAGATCGATTCAAAGTTAAAAATCAAAACAATTTCATTTTTGGAATAAAGCTAAATCCAGAGGAAAAAATTAAAGCACAGTTTTTATTGCAGTATAAAAAAATTAAAAAAGATTTCCCAGAAGACATTCTGGAATGTCCAATAAACGAAGTTCGAAACTATTATTTTGAAATATTTTCAAGTATTTTAAGGTATGAAATTCCTAAAGAAGAATTTTCCAGTGAGCTTCTTAAAATTTATAACGCTTCAAGAAATATTAATTTTGCCCATGCTCATTTTTCTTTTAAACCGAAAAACAAAACAATTTTAATTGAAAATATTCTTTTAGGCTACGATTTATATAAATTAAAACATGCAGAAAAATCATTGCGCAGAAACGATGAAAAACAAAAGCGTTTTTTCCTGCAAGGCAATGAAATCATGCCGGTCTTAGAAAAAATTCAAAAACTTGAATTTTCAAATATTGAATAAATTTTCAACTGCAATATATGAATAAAACAGTCCCCCCCCATCAAAGCTGTTTTTTTATAAATAACTTTTATCCATGGAGATGAATTATGAAAAATTTAAAATCACTTTTTTTATTAACAACACTTACAATATCCTTATGCTTCAATTCTTTTGCATTAGAAACAAGCAATAGTAAATCCAAGACTTATGTAGTATACAGCTCTTCAGAAGTAGTTGAATCTGTTGATGAAATTGAAGTTCCAATCAGACAAATGTATTATGGCGTTTATTTTGATGACTTCAATAGAATTGTTGCAAAACCAATTCGTAAAGAAGCGAAAAAACTTTTTGAAGAACAGGAAAAATCAAAAGAAGTTTCAAGAATTGAAGACATCGTTACTCATGTTTACAAAATCACTGAAGATTTACCTTAATATTCAGACCGCTATAATTGCAATTATGAATATTTGGATTGCGACAAAAAAATAGACATAACAAAACCTGTCCATTTCTATGACAATCTGGGCAGAAAAATTTCTGATAACTTAAATATTGAAGCAAATAAAATTTACAAAAAACAGCTTCGCCAAGAAGAATGGGAAAGTTGGAAAGATATTGATTTAAGACTGTTTTGGGAAGGATTTTGGAATGTTATAGCATTTGCACTCTGTACCACAATAATAGTTTTTGGCATAATATTCGTAATAAAAAAATTAAAGGAAATAGACATCACAAACGAATAATAATAAAAACTGAATAATATGATAGGAAGTTATTCAAAAAAAGAAAGAGCTGTCTTTTACAATTAAAAATCAGCAAGGCAGCTCTTTTTATCAGCAACACTGTTCTAATACCAAGCTTTCTACAATCTATCCACCACCTTGTGAAGACCGTGCTTAATGCTTTATCATCTTTAAAATAAAGTTAAAAACATACAATTTTTAAGTTAACACTATTGAAAAATAAACTTAATTTCATTTTGATTTTAACTTAGTTTTATTTTGTTT
>ERZ1035032.20-NODE-20-length-107339-cov-21.329881_pt1 | contig 107339 bp, 89 predicted proteins | sample MGYA00520693_ERZ1035032 | MGnify/ENA primary metagenome ERZ1035032 (study PRJEB33766, sample SAMN09781740) | gut metagenome | biome: gut microbiome | host: Homo sapiens | place: Madagascar | study: EMG produced TPA metagenomics assembly of the PRJNA485056 data... | reverse complement strand
ATATATTATAATATATAGAGCGAAAAGTCGGGCACAAAACAGGATGAAAAAAACGAAAAAGTTTGTGAAATGATTATCAATAAAATATTTTGCGAAATTCTATATATAGACATAAAAAATATAATTTTGGCAAAACTACACTATATGTTGAGTTTGGCAAATTTTACCAATGCAAAATTGTTACAAAATCGTAAGGCTTTGTAAGAAGTTCGTCACCTTTCCCAAATATTTGATTTAGTATGATAAAGCGTAAAAGTTTAGAACCACAAGATATGGACATTTTAAAAGTTACAATAATATTACGATTATAACCATTTGTTGATGTTGCACAAAAATAAATATAGTTTCAACTTGACTTGTTGGTAAAAACCGCTATAATAGCAAGCGTTCGTGACAAAATGATATTAGGCAGTTCGGAAATATAATCCACAAATGCCAAATTCACTTGTTAAGAAAGTAAGGAGATTAAGATGACTAACCAATCATTTGCAGGTAAGCGTTCTTTCAGAACAATCCTGACAATAGTAATTGCGCTTGTGCTTCTTGTCACAATGTTTGCCGGTACGGCTTTTGCCAAAACATCGGATGAATACACTGTTAACATTGTTGACGGCTCAGGAAGTGTTGCCGTTACTACAAACGAGACGGAACCTATCGAGATTCTCAAATCCGCAGGTATTATTTTATCGGCAGGCGATAAGCTTGACATAACCGATTTTAAAGAATCGGAGGGCGGCAGTATAACGGTAAACAGACTTAACACCATTTATGTTGAGTTTGACGGAAACATTACCGCATATCAGGTTTATTCGCACACAGTAGGCGACGCATTTGCAAGCCTTGGCATCAGCGTAAACAACAACGACCAAATCAATTACAGCCTTAATACAGAGATTACTGACGGTATGGTGATTAAAATTACATCTGCTCAGTATGTAACACTTAAGGCTGACGGAAACGAAACAAAGTACGCTTTAACAAGCGGAACCGTTGCAGACCTTCTTAAAACCGCAGGCGTAACCCTCGGTAAGGATGACTACACAGAACCTTCTGTTGACACAGAACTTAAAAAGGACCTTGTAGTTAAGGTTAAAAGAGTTGAATACAAAACAGAGGAAAAGACAGAAACCGTTAAGTATTCAACAGTTGAAACAAAGGATAACACTCTTGAAAAGGGCGAAACAAAGGTGCTCACAAAGGGTGAAAACGGCAAGGCAGAGGTAACATATCAGGTTAAGTATGTTAACGGAAAGAAAAAGGACTCTGCCGAAGTATCACGAACCGTAATTAAACAGGCAACTCAAAAAGAAGTTGTTGTAGGAACAAAAAAAGTAAAAAAATCTAAAAAAGAAAATGAAGATTCAACAAGTGATGTTAAGCCAAATGGCGTAAAGTCTAAAAACGGCTACAAATTGGGTCAGGTAATAAAGGGCAGATACAGCCACTATTGTGCATGTGCAACATGCAACGGCAACTCAAGAGGAATTACTTCGTCCGGTAAGAAAATCAAAAACGGTATGGATAATCCTTATTATGTTGCATGCAACTGGTTGCCACTCGGTACGGTTATCAATGTTGACGGTGTAAATTATACTGTAGTTGACCGTGGCGGCAGCGGATTGTCACGACAGGGCAGAATCGATATATTTACTCCGGGCGGTCATAGCGAATGTTACAGACTCGGCGTAGGCTCATGCTCTATTGAAATTGTGCGTCTTGGTTGGTAATTTACCGGCAATCGGGATTTTGCAAAAAATATCGGATGTTATGGTGAAAGTCCAGCTTTGCATGGTAAAAAATTGACATTTAAAAAATTTGCAAAAATATTAAGCAATTAAATGCTAATTTGAACTTGAATTCCGTATACCCTCGGTGTACGGAATTTTTTTGTTTTTAGGTTGTTAATTTGCTGATTTTTTTGTTGAAAAATGTCGAATTATGTGCTAACATAATGCAATAAGTAAATCATAAGTTTTCACAAGGAGGCAAAGACAATGGATAAAAGAATTGTGAGAACAAGACGGGCAATTTTAGTATCTGTTTTGGAACAAACAAAGGATAAGGATTTAAACGAGGTTCGAGTTGTTAAGGTGTGCAATGACGCCGGTATCAATAAGAGCACATTTTATCTTCATTATAAAAGTATTGACGATTGCGTAAAGGCTATTTTAGAAAATTTGGTGCTTTCTGTTGCGAATTTTGCGGCAACGGTTAACTGCCAACAGGCTCATATCAATCCAAGCACGGTTGTAAATGATATTATTAATCAGGTTGTAACAAATTATGATATTATTGAAAAGTACAAAGACAGCAGGCTTGCGATTTCTGTAACCGAAAAGCTTCAAAAAACAGCAATAGAAACAATTTGTACAAACAACAATATCCAGCCGGGTACTGTTGACTATGCAAGGGTTTCGCTTGTTGTTTATGCGGTAACAGGTGTTGTGCTCAATGCCGATGTAAAGAATGATAAGGACATTTTCTTTACAGCTCTTTCGGATTTGATAAGAAAAAATTAAAGTTTATAATAATCATCTGTTTTGTCGGAAAAATAAAACAGGTGATTTTTTATGTTTTACACTTTTCGTGACGAGGCAGAAAATATAACGCTTGACGAAGCAAAGGCTTGCGATTTTTCTCTTGGATATATAGGAATATCCGAGTATGATGAAGTCGGCAGGCTTTTTGATTTGCCGAAAAATCGAGTGGAAACTTTGGGGTATTGCAAATACGGCGAATGCGTTTGCGTGTGTCTTGATAAAATCAAAATATTTATTCGCCACAGTTTTGTTATTATTGTGTGCGACAATCCAAAGGAAAAACTCCCGATTTTTCAGAATGTTCTTTCAAAACTTGACAGCACAGATGCAGGCAGAGGAAAAATAGTTTATACATTTTGTGATGAATTGCTTACGGAGGAGGCGGGTATTCACGCCGAATTTCAAAAAACGCTTGCAAAACTTGAAAAGCAAATACTTGACGGTAAGCAGAGTGAAAATCTAAACCGTATTTTGTATTGTGAAAAGCAAAAGTGTATTTCGAAAAACAATTATTATTCAAAGGTGCAAAATATCATTGAAGAACTCAAAGATAACGATTTTGAACTTTTTGATGAAGCCGAACTCAAATATTTTGATAATCTGTCGGATAAGATTGCAAGGCTTCGTGACGATGTCAGGATGATTATAGACAGCACCGTACATCTTCGGGATGCTTATCAGTCGGCAATAGATTTGAAACTCAACAACACAATGAAGCTGTTTACCGTAGTTACGGTCATATTTGCACCGCTCGGATTTATTACCGGCTGGTTCGGTATGAATTTTAAAAATATGCCGCTTGTGTCCTCACCTTACGGTGTGGCGGTTGCAGGGATTATTTCGGTAGCCGTAACAGTCGGAATGATTGTGTGGCTGAAGCTGAAAAGGTGATATTCGGCGTTCTCTCGGCATAAAATTTTACGGTGATTTTATGAAGAAAAAAGAGAAGCTTAACGATACGGTTGTGGGTTATTGTGAGTGTCCGCACATTCATCTTGTCGGCTCGTCGCAGTGCGTTGTTGACGGTTTGAAAGGAATATGCGAGTACAGCCGTGACAAAATAAAAATCAATCTCGGAAAGTATTGCCTTGAGGTTGTCGGCTCAAATCTTTGCATAAACGAATTTTCGCCTGAGGGTGCGGTAATCGAGGGCGATATTTTATCCGTGGAGTACAGCAGTGATTAATCGGCTTGTTCAATGGCTAACGGGATATGTTGAGTTCTCTTTTTCGGGCGGTTTTGCAAGTGATTTTTTGGACGAATGTTATCGCTTGCACCTTAATATTTATGACATAAGCTATGAGGAAGTGCTTGTTGCCCGTTGCCCGATTGCGGCATATAAGCATTTGCATAAAATCGCTCACCGTCACGGCGGAAAAATCAAGATACACAAAAAATACGGTTTGCCGTTTTGTTTTTCAAAAATCCTTGTTCGCCCCGGTTTGGCGGTCGGTTGCGTGCTGTTTGTTGCACTCTTTTGCTTTTTGTCGGGCTTTGTGTGGAATATTGAATATATCGGCAACAAAACTATTGAGGACAGCAGAATAGAAGCGTTTTTGGATAAGCAGGATTTTCGCATCGGCACTCATTGGAATGTTAAGGAAAAGCAGAAAATTGAGGATTTGATGCTTGCGTCGTTTGATGAAATTGCGTGGGTGCATATCAATCGTGTGGGCACAACCGCCTGTGTGGAAATTCAGGAGGCAACGCCAAAGCCCGATATTGAAAGCAAAACATATACAAACCTTACGGCAACAAAAGACGGCGTTATTGTGTTTGCTATGGTGCGTGACGGGTGGCAGCAGGCTTTTGTCGGCGACAGCGTTACAAAGGGCACGGTTCTTGTGTCGGGTGTTAATACACCCGAAAAGAAAAAAGAAAACTTTTTTGCCCATGCAAGCGGAGATTTTATTGCAAGTGTAAACGAAAAGTTCGCTTTAACCGTAAGCCGTGAGCAATGCAGAAAAGAATACACCGCTGAAAAGGAGTACAGGGCAATATCGTTTTTCGGCATGTATATTCCGCTTTATATCGGCAAAATTCCCAAAGAGAATACCGAAATCGAACGGCATAATATTTATTTAACGATTAACAAAAAGCCTATTCCGATAGGTATGGTCAAAACCTATGTCAAGGCTTACAATATTTACACCGTTTCGCTGTCGGATAAGGAATTGTTAAAGCTTACCGACAGTTTGATTGAGCAAAAGCTTAGTGCAAATTACGGCAAAAATAATGTTGTTTCAAAGGATATAAAGGTCGCTTTGAATTCAAATTCGGCGGTCGCAAGGGGCAGAGTTGAGGCTTTGGAGAATATAGGAGAAGAAGTACGCTTAATTTCAAAAAAGCCGAATCAAAGTAAAAAATCCGCCAATTAGCGGTTGAATATGCTTTTATGTTGTGCTAAAATTAAAGAGAATTAAAACAACGGAGGATTAGCGTATGCAAATGACATTTCGCTGGTTTGGTAAGGAGAAAGATACTGTTTCTCTTGAACAAATCAAGCAAATACCAAATGTAGTCGGCGTTGTGCCTGCACTTCACGATTTGCCTGCCGGCGAAGCGTGGACTATGGACAGGGTTCAGGCAATGTATGATGAAATCACCGCTGCCGGGCTTACTATGGAGTGCATAGAAAGTGTAAATGTGCACGAGGATATTAAAATCGGTCTGCCGACAAGAGAAAAGTATATCGAAAATTACAAGGAGTCTATTCGCAATCTTTCAAAGGTTGGCGTAAAGGTAATCTGCTACAACTTTATGCCTGTTTTTGACTGGACGAGAACAGACCTTTATATGCCTTTGCCTGACGGCTCAACCTGCCTTTGCTATGACGGCAAGCAGGTAGAGGGCAAGTCACCAGAGGATATGTTCAAAGAGATTGACGACAACTCAAACGGTTATGCAATGCCTGGTTGGGAAACCGAGCGTATGGGTGAAATCAAAGAACTTTTTGAAAAATACAAGGATGTCACTGCGGACGATTTGTGGGCAAACCTCAAGTATTTTCTTGAAGCGATTATGCCTACCTGCGAGGAATGTGATGTCAAAATGGCAATACATCCGGATGACCCGCCGTGGAGCATTTTCGGACTTCCGAGAATTATCACAGACAAGGCTGCTGTTGAAAAGCTGCTTGCAATGGTGCCGTCAAAGTACAACGGTTTAACTCTTTGCACAGGCTCACTCGGTGCAAGCCCAAACAATGATATGGTTGAAATTATCAAGGCGGCAGGCGACAGAATTTATTTTGCTCATCTTCGCAATGTTCAAATCAACAATCAATGGTTCAACGAAACCGCACACGAAAGCAATGCCGGTTCGCTTGATATGTACGAGATTGTAAAGGCTTTGCAGGAGGTCGGCTTTGACGGATATATCCGCCCTGACCACGGCAGAATGATTTGGGGCGAAGTTGCCCGTCCGGGTTACGGACTTTATGACAGAGCACTCGGTGCATGCTATCTCAACGGTCTTTGGGAAGCTGTGGAGAAGTCGAGAAAATAAACATCAATTCAAATACAGAGGACAATAAAATGACACATGAAAATTTAAAAGGCAGAGTTGCGGTTGTAACAGGCGGCGGCGGAGTTCTTTGCGGACAGTTTGCAAAAACTTTGGCAAAGCAGGGCTGCAAGGTTGCCATTCTTGATTTAAACGAAGAGGCAGCACAAAAGTGCGCCGATGAAATCACCGCAGACGGCGGCGTAGCCATTGCCGTAGGTTGCAATGTACTCAATCAGGAGTCAATGCAAGCCGCAAGAAAAACGATTAACGAAAAGCTCGGTACCTGTGATATTCTTCTTAACGGTGCCGGCGGCAACAACCCAAAGGGCACAACAACAAAGGACACTTTGGAGCAAATCGACCTTGTTCAAAAGGATGAGAATGTAAAAACTTTCTTTGATCTTGATGCAGACGGAATTTCATTTGTATTCAATCTCAATTTCCTTGGCACTCTTATTCCTACCCAGGTTTTTGCAAGAGATATGGTGGAAAAAGAGCACGCTTGCATCGTTATGATAACTTCAATGAATGCGTTCAGACCTCTCACCCGTATCCCTGCATATTCTGCGGCTAAAGCTGCTGTAAAGAATTTCACCGAATGGATGGCTGTTCACTTTGCCCCTATGGGTATCAGAGTAAACGCAATCGCTCCGGGCTTCTTCTCAACAAAGCAAAATGCCGCTCTTCTTTGGAATGAGGACGGCACTCCTACCGCCCGTACAGGCAAAATTCTTGCCGCAACTCCTATGGATCGCTTCGGCGAGCCTGAAGAACTTGACGGAACACTCCTCTTCCTTTGCGATGAGGCGTACAGCGGATTTATCACAGGTGTAAATATACCCGTTGACGGCGGCTTCAACGCATATTCAGGCGTTTAAAAACGGTCAAATTCGGATTTCTGCAACTCGGCGGTGTACAACGACACAGCTCTCGTTACAATAAATCCAAATTTTCCTCGTTTTTAAATCCGACGAACGGCAAATTCGGCTTTTTGCAACCGAATAATATTTATAAAATGAAAAATACTTGCTTTGGTATTTTAACTAAAGCAAGTATTTAATCTTTATTCGGCTGAAATAATTTGCAAAACGAAAAGGTGGGAAGCCCCCACCTTTTTGTTTTGCAATAATGTTTTATTTATAAAGAGCACCGTATGTTTTGCAAGCCTCGTAATCTGCTGACTGAACATCATCTGTGCCGAATGCTGCCCAGCATTGCGGACGGAAAATTCTGTCGTCCGAAACATTGTGCATATTTACAGGAATGCGGAGCATTGAAGCAAGAGTGATGAGCTTGTCGCCGACATGACCGTAGATTGTTACGCCGTGGTTAGCGCCCCAATTTGCCATAACACTGTAAACATCCTTGAATGCACCCTTGCCTGTGAGGGTCGGAGCAAACCAAGTTGTAGGCCAAGTCTTGTCTGTACGCTGATCGATAGTGTTGTGGATTTGGTCAGGGAGGTCAACTGTGTAGCCTTCTGCAAGCTGAAGAACAGGACCGATACCATCAACGATATTGATACGGAGCATTGTTACAGGCATTTCTGCCTTGCAACGGAAGTGTGATGAAAATCCGCCGCCACGGAAGTATTCATAGTTTGCTCTGCACCAATCTGTTGCATCAATGCAAGCCTTGATGTCGGCTTCTGTCATCTTCCAGAACGGTTTCATGCAGCCTTCGCCGTTTTCGTTCTTTGAAGCACCGCAACCGTCAAGAGCAGTTGCACCCGAGTTGATGAGGTGAATAAAGCCGTCTTTTGCAACACCGTCAGGACGCATACCTGTTACACGCTCGCAAGCGTCAGGACTCCAATATGTACGAACATCGTGGAAACAAGGAGCTGTGTCCGAAACAAGAGTGCCGAGAATCATTGAAGCACCGTTGAGTGTGTCGTTTTCTGTTGCGAAAGGAGTAGGCATTTTCTTGCCGTTCCAGTCGAATGTTGAAGCCATAATAGCCTCGGTGAAGTCTGCGTTCGGAAGCCAGTCTGTCCAGTTTCTCTGTCCTTGGAAACCGCCTGCAACAGCGTTTTTGCCGAGTGCTTCTTCGTGCCAGCCCATTTCGTCAAGCTTCTTGTTGCCGAAAAGAATGTCACGAACAATAAGTGTCATCTTTGTGATGAACTCCCAATCCTTGTCAGGAGAAACAACCTTTGACTTTCTGATAATTTCAGGGAAGTTCTTGCCTGCGTTTACATCAAAGCCTTCCTTGCAGTTGGCCTTTACCCAAGCAATAGCCTTGTCGTATTCGTCGTGGTCGTAGATTTCAAGAGTTATTCTGCGTACGATTTCTGTCATATCAACCCACTCAGGACGGATGCCGAGATACTTCTGGAAGAAATCCGCATCACAATATGAGCCTGCGATACCCATTGCGATACCGCCGAGGTTTACATATGACTTATTCTTCATCCAACCAACAGATACGGCACATTTTGCAAAACGCAAAATCTTTTCCGCAACATCGGCAGGGATTGATTTGTCGTCCATATCCTGAACATCGTGACCGTAAATTGAGAATGCAGGCATACCCTTTTGTGCATAAGCAGCCATAACAGCGGCAAGATAAACCGCACCCGGTCTTTCTGTGCCGTTGAAGCCCCAAACAGCTTTGATTGTTTTTGGATTGTTGTCATATGTTTCCATACCGTAGCACCAGCAAGGAGTTACGGAAAGAGTTGCAACAACATTTTCTGTTGAGAACTGTTCCTCGCAAGCAGCAGCTTCTGCACCGCCGCCGATAGTTGTGTTTGAAACAACGCACTGAACAGGTGTGCCGTCAGGATAGCAAAGATTTTCTTCAATGAGTTTTGCGGCAGAAGTTGCCATACCCATTGTTTGCTCTTCAAGGCTTTCACGCACGCCGCCCCATCTGCCGTCGATTACAGGACGGATACCGATTTTAGGATAATTCATAAAAATTTACTCCTTTACAAATTTATTTTATAGCGTTTAAAAATTTTTCGTAAGCCTCCTCAAAACTTTGAGGATTGATTGGCTTGTACTCTTTTAGATTTTCCTGTGATTTTATAATTGCTCTGCCGGCATTGACATCTTCAATATCGCCGAGTGCGATGAGCTGAAGAATGATGTTGCCGAGAGCGGTCGCCTCTGTCGGACCTGCAACAACAGGCAAATTGAGGCTGTCGGCTGTCATCTGACAAAGGAAGCTGTCCTTTGTGCCGCCGCCGAGGAGATGAAGCACATCAAAGCGTTTGCCCGTGTTTTCTTCAATCTGCTTGATTGCAAAACGGTACTTCATTGCAAGGCTCTCGTAGATACATCTAACCAACGCACCGTCTGATTGAGGCTCGCCCTGACCCGTTTTTTTGCAATAATCACGGATTTTTTTAGGCATATCCTTTGGAGAAGCAAAAATGTCTTCGTCCGGGTCAATGAAGAATTCAAACGGCTTTTCATTCCTTGCAAGCTGTTCCATATCGTTATAGGAATAGTTCTTGCCCTCTTCTCTGAAATTGCGTCTGATTTCCTGAATCAGCCACAAACCGCTGATATTCTTTAGGTAATTGATTTTGCCGTTTGCACCGAGTTCGTTTGAAAGTTCGTCTTCCATACTCTTTTGAGTGAGAATCGGCTCGTCACATTCACAGCCGATGAGCGACCAAGTTCCGCAAGAGAGGAACGCCGCTTCTTCGCCGTCAACGCTCGGCATTGCACAAACGGCACACTGTGTGTCGTGGCCTGCAACCTTGATGACCTTTATGCCGTTGTATTCTCCTGCAACGGTTGCACTTTCAACGATAGGCGGAAGCATATTTTTACTCTTGCCGGTGAGTGCAAAAACATCCTTTTGCCACTCTGCATTTTTCAAATTAAGCATTTGAGATGTTGAAGCGATAGTCTGCTCCGCTGTTTTTGCTCCGCAAAGTGCATAAGCAAAGAGGTCAGGCATAAACAGGAACATATCGGCGCTGTCGTTTTCCTCTGTCAAAAGCTGAAAGAGGGTGTTAATCGGCATAATCTGATTGCCTGTTTTTTTGTACAAACCTGTTTGAGAAATGCTCTCAAATATTTTTTGCGGTGCATCCTTTGTTCTGCCGTCACGGTAGCAAATCGGCAAGTCGGCAATTTCTCCGTCGGCGTTTACAAGTCCGTAATCGACGCCCCAAGTGTCAAAAGCAAGAGAGTCCGCATTGTCGGCAAGCTCTATCGCCTTTTTTACTTCACCGAGCAGATACGGAAAATCCCAGCGGAGATGCCCGTCTTTTTCGGTGAGAACATTGTCAAAACGGTGAACCTCGTTGTACTCGATTTCGCCGTTTTTGTATTCGGCAAGGATTGCCCTGCCCGTTGACGCACCAAAGTCGAATGCTAATACTCGGCTCATACTGTTACTACTCCTTTTTTGAGCAAAACATTTGCGTAAATTGCGGTTTCGCCTGTTGCGATGATGAGATAAGCGTTCTTTGCTCTTTCATAAAAAGCAAAACGCTCCGTCATTTCAATATCGTGATGGTCAGGCTCGTACTTGTTTAAAAGCTTGTCGTACTCTGCCCAAATTGCAGGAGTCGGCGTGTTGTCACCTTTAACAACTTCCATAAGTGCAACAGGCTTTTCGGTGTATGTATCAAGCGGAATAAGTGACAAAACAGCGTCCAAAACATCGGTTGTTGAATGTCCGTCCGCACGAACAACGATTGCATTTTTGCCAACGCTTTCGCAAGGGAAATTGCCGTCTGCAATTACAAGTTCGTCACCGTGTCCCATCTCGCAAAGGGCCTTGAGGAGTTCGGGTGAAACGATGGGATTGATACCTTTGAGCATAATCAGTCCTCCTTTTTGTGGAGCATTTCGTCCTCAGGATTGAATACCTTATAGCCCGGATGACGACCTGTAATTCTGTAATAGCTTCTGAGGTCGATGAGCTTTTGGATGTTTTTTTGGTCAATGTCGTGGCTTCCGCCGAGGATAACGGCATTGATTGTGATTTTTGCCCAAAGTTCAAGGCTTTCCATTCTGTAAAAAGCTGTGATTACATCACTGCCTACTGCAAGAGCGCCGTGGTTTTCAAGAAGCATAACATCGTGCTCCTCAAGATATGGCTCGATTGCATCGGGAACTTCCGTTGTTGACGGAGTGCCGTACGGTGTGAGAGGAACTGCACCGATTGCCGCTACATCCTCAATCATATTGTACATATCCATTGCCTTGTGAGCCACTGCAAAGCCTGTTGCTCCCGGTGGGTGTGCGTGGATTACGCTTGTTACATCAGGTCTTTTGTCGTAGCAACGAAGGTGCATTTTGATTTCGCTTGACGGACGAAGTCCCTCGGCTGCTTCAAGAACATTACCCTCTCTGTCGATTCTGATGAGTTTGTCAGGAGTGATGAACGACTTGCTCATACCTGTCGGTGTTGCAAGGATTGTGCCGTCCTCAAGCAATGCACTTACATTGCCGTCATTGGCAGCAACCCAACCGAGTTGCCACATCTTATGGCACACATCACAGATTTGCTCTTTGATTGTTTCAATATCCATAGTTAAATATTCCTTTCAATAATACTATATTTTTATTATATAGTTGATTTTTATATAAAACAAGGTGTATAATGATAAGTAGTAGGACAATATTGACATTTTAGGTGAAATTATGCGATATTTAGGCTATCAGGAAAATCAGGTGCGTGGCACATTTGGCTTTCCTATACAATTATATTATGTAGACATCAATCATCCGCAATACGAAATGCCGTTTCACTGGCATATGGAATGTGAGCTTATCCTTGTGCTTGACGGCAAACTTCATCTGACAATCAACGGCACGGCATACACTTTGCAAAAAGGGCAGAGTGCGTTTATCCCCGGTGAGTTTATCCACGGCGGAACGCCTCAAAACTGCATATACGAATGTGTTGTTTTTGACATTGAGCGGTTTTTATCGCAATCGTCTCAGTGCCTTGAAAAATATAATTCGTCGCTTGACAACGGCAGTGTGGGTGAAATGATATTTGACGGCACATCAAAGTGTGGGCAAATCGTTGACGAACTGTTTGTGAATATGGAAAAGGAAGGCTCAACTTATACTTTTACAACAACGGGTCTGCTGTGGCAGTTCATCGGCGAAGTGCTTGAGCAAAAATCTCCCTGCCGAACGGATGATTTTGACACGGTTTACCGCAAAAACAAGCAGATAAAACGAGTGCTGACAAAAATCAGAAACGATTATTCAAAGCCGCTCACCCTTGACGATTTGGCAAGAGAGGCTCACCTCAATTCACAATATTTTTGCCGAGCGTTCAAGGAATTGACAGGCAAATCGCCGATTGATTACCTCAACTATTACCGCATTGAATGTGCGGCGGAGCAGTTGCGACTGCCCGATTTGTCAATAACGGAAATTGCGTTGTCGTGCGGTTTCAACGATTTGAGCTACTTTAACCGAATGTTCAAACGCAGAAAAAATATGACACCGTCACAATACCGAAACAAAATAATGTAGGGGCGAACTGTGTTCGCCTAAAAAGGAGATGTTTTTATGAAAAAATTATTATGCGTACTTATGGCAACGGCAATGATTTTCACTGTCTTTTCGGCTTGCTCAAAACCGACCGAAAACGACAAGCCGACCACCGAAGCACCAACCACCGCCAAAGCCACCACTGGTTTCAACACCGACACCGAGGGACTTATGACGCCCGATGAGGTTATGAATGACGCATCAACCGTTGATTTGAATCACTATATGGAAGTTGAGGGACTGAAAAAAGTTGAGGAAAAAGATGACGAATCAGCCACAGGAACAATCGATTATTACGACAGAAACGGCAATATTGTATACAAAAAGTATATCGGATACGGCGAAAATTCTTTTGATTATTACATCAAGTCGAATTCCGGTAAGAGTTTAACCGTTAAATATATTTTGGAAGACGGCAAAACAATCGGCGTAAATGCCGAGTGCGAGGACTACACAATCTCTTTCAACAAGCTTGACGGCAGTGCAAAATACGGCGCAAACGACATATACATTACTTCGCAAAAGAAGTATGACAATGATTTTCCGAAAATTGCAGAATACCAATATGACGGCGAAAAATTCAATCTTGTCGGCAACACATTTTACGGCAAAGACGGTTATTGCAGATATTCGTGCACCGATGGCGACAACGACAAAAAAGTTGAGGATGAACTTATACTTTTTGAAAAAATCGACACCCCTCAGGTCAACAATGATTTGGCAGAAATGGCAAACGACCACAGGGTTTTGAGCGTTGAGTTTATTGAGGGTCAGCATACAATCAAATACACAGAGGATAAAAACGGCAAAAAATCGTGGTTTATCGACGGCGAAATATACTTTGTGTTTAACAGCAAAAAAGGTGCAGAGCAATTTGCAGGCAAATACGGCTTGACTGCAAAGAATTCGGAATACAACGACAGATATTACACCTGCACCGTCACTGCTTCAATTCCGATTGACAAGGACTACACCGACTTTTACAGCTTTCCAACGCAGGATTTCAACGACTACATCTTCGGCAGACTTCACATTTCCAACAACGGCACAGTTCTCAACATCACCGAAAACGACACAAACCTTGTGTATTATTAAATTTTTTATATTTTAAAAAAATGTGATTATACTATAATAATTGTTATTTGTTGACAAATCACTATTTAAGTGCTAAAATTATTAATGTAATTCGTAAAAAACTTGTTTTTTACGAATTACATTAATTGATGTTTAATAATATTAGTTATTTTAAAGGGATGTGACAATATTGGAATATAAATTATTATCAAGTTTGTATTATAAAGATATAAACCAATACAATAAATTATATACAACACGATTTACTAACGAAAACACTTATCACTTTAATATTAAAATAAACGATAATGAGGCTTTTTGTTGTCTTGATTCTCAAATTTTTTCTTTATGCGATAAAATTTCAAAAGCAGATAAATATATATATGCTCTTTCTTCTCAACTTCCTTCAGCAGCAATAACACAATTTGCAGCAAAAAGTCTTGTAGACGAAATAATTTTAACTAATGACATTGAGGGAGTATATAGCACAAGAAAAGAAATTAACCTTATTTTAAATGACGTAAAAAAACGGAATTCAAGAAAAAGATTTGAAGGTTTAGTTGCTAAATATAAAATGCTAAGTCGAACTGAAATTTCTTTAAATAACTGCGAGGACATCAGGCGCATATATGATGAATTGGTCTTATCTGAAGTTGTTGAAGATGATCCTGATAATATGCCTGATGGAGTAATTTTCAGAAAAGAAATTGCAGAAGTGACCACTTCTACACAAAAAGTTATTCATAAAGGACTATACCCGGAAGAAAAAATAACTGATTATATGGAACAATCCTTAAAAATATTAAATAACGAAGATATACACATTTTAATAAGAATTGCGATTTTTCATTATTTATTTGGATATATTCACCCATTCTATGATGGAAATGGTCGAACTTCTCGTTTTATAAGTAGTTATCTTTTATCTAAAAATTACGAATATATAATAGGTTATCGTTTATCATATACAATAAAAGAAAATATTAGTGATTACTATGAAGCTTTTAAAATATGTAATAACCCAAAATCAAAAGGAGATTTAACACCATTTGTTATTATGTTCTTGAAAATTATCAATAAATCATTTGAGAATTTATTAGATGCATTGTATAAAAGAAAAGAGAATTTAGAAAAATACTTTTCAATTGTTTCAAAAATAAAAGGAATAGACAAAGATTTGTCATATGTATTATTACAAGGTGCTTTGTTTTCCAATCTTGGAATTGATAAAAAGGACTTATGCAACACATTAGAAATTAGTGAGTCAACATTATCAAAAAGATTAAAAGCAATAGCTAAATTAGGATATTTGATTGTAAAGAAAAACGGAAGAGTAAACCATTATAGTTTTAATATAGATAAGTTATAGTCAATGTTTGGACAAAAAATAAGACCTTAGGAAGCTTTTCGGTTTCTAAGGTCTTTTGGTCGAGGTGACAAGATTCGAACTTGCGACCCCCACGTCCCGAACGTGGTGCTCTACCAAACTGAGCCACACCTCGATATTGATTTGTTACTTGTGTATTATAGCACATAAAATGAAAAAAACAATAGTTTTTTGAAAATTAATTTAATTCGGCTCCTCCTCGGCAAAACGAAGAGAAGCCGTTTTTGTTTGCGTGCTTTGCTTTATTCCTTGCTTTGTGCTTTTGCAAGTTCTTCGGCAAAAGTCATAATCTTGAAGTTGTTTGCATCTGCATCGATTTTGTCGGTGAGGATTTGCACGGTTTCAACAAGTGCCCAAACCTCTGCCGCAACCAAACCGAGTCCAAAGAAAAGTGAGCCGATGAGTGCAACGAGAAGCTGTGCTGTTGCTTTGCCGTTGTTTCCAAGATAAAAATTGTGGATGCCAAACGCACCGAGTGTTGCACCCAAAATGACTGCAACATACTTTTTCTTTGGCTTATAATTCTCCGGATAATCGGTTGACGGCTCCGGCTTTGCCATTACAGGATTGTAATACGGTGCTTGCTGATTAGGGTCGTAATAGTTCTGCTGAGGAGCACCGTACATCGGCTGATTGAAGCTTTGCTCTTGATAAATATTTTGATATTCGCCTTGTTGAGGAGCAGGCTCGCTCGGCTGATAATATGTGTTTTCAGGCTGCGGTTGTTCGTTTTGCTGCTCAATTTCCTGAGTTTCAACAGGAGCCTCTGTTTCAGGCTGAACCTCGTTTTCAGGCTGTGCCTGTGCTGTTGCTTCAACTTCTTGTTCAACGGTTGTGCAGGTGCAAATTTCACCTTCAAGCAAATCTCTGCCGCAATTAGGACATTTCATAGTTATATCTCCCTTCAAATATCTTTATTGTCTATGTCTATATATTATGACAAATTATCGACAAAGTCAAATTTATTTAGTTAACAAATCTTATATTTTTTGTAAACATCAAAAGGTTGTGACCGTAATTTGTCTTTTATGGTAATAAAAAAATATAAAATGTAATTAATTTAATATTGAATTACAAAAAAATTAGTTATATAATATTTTTGATTAAAATATAGGAGAACTGCTATGACAGAGTTTATGGGTAAGGACTTCTTGCTTGACACCGAGTGTGCAAAAAAGCTGTTCCACGATTTTGCGGAAAATATGCCTATTTGCGATTATCATTGTCACTTGAGCCCTAAAGAGATTTATGAAAACAAAGAGCCGTCCGATATTTCACAGCTTTGGCTGTCGGGCGACCACTACAAGTGGCGTGCTATGCGAAGTGCCGGTATTGATGAAAAGTACTGCACGGGTGACGCTTCGGGCGAAGAAAAGTTTGTTAAGTTTGGCGAAGCATTGCAATATTGCATCGGCAATCCGCTTTATCACTGGGCACATATTGAGCTTCAAAGATATTTCGGAATTGACACACCGCTCAACGCAAAAACCGCAAGGGATATTTACAAAAGAGCCAATGAGGCAATCAAAAACGGCGATTTTCGTCCGCAAAGCCTTATTACAAACAGCAATGTAAAGGTTGTTTGCACAACGGACGACCCGATTGACGACCTCAAATATCACAAGCTTCTTAAAGAAGTTGACGGTTTTGACTGCAAGGTGCTTCCGTCGTTCAGACCGGATAAGGCACTTAACATTCATCTTGACGGTTTTGCCGATTATATTAAGAAATTGGGCGAAGCGGCAGGCGTTGAAATTAAATCATACAAGGATGTAATTGCCGTACTTCTTAAAAGATGCGATTATTTCAATGAAGTCGGCTGTAAGGTTTCAGACCAGGCGTTTGAATATGTTCCGTTTGACATTGCGACGGACGACGAAATCGAAAAAGTGTTCCGTCAGGCTATGAGCGGCGATGTTCCGTCACAGGCAGACGGTGACAAATACAGAACGGCGATGCTTCTTGCACTTGGAGAAAAGTATCATGAACTTGATTGGGCTATGGAAATCCATATCGGCGCAATTCGCAACAATTCCACAAGAATGTTCAAGAAACTTGGTGCGGACACAGGATTTGACAGCGTAGGCGACTGCGAGGTTGCAATCACTCTTTCAAGATTTTTGGACGCACTTGATGTAAACAATGTGTTGCCTAAAACGATTTTGTTCAACCTTAACGACAAGGACAATACCGTGCTTGCAACAATGCTCGGCAACTTCCAGGGCACAGAGGCAGAGGGCAAAATTCAGTACGGCCCTGCTTGGTGGTTCCTTGACACAATGGATGGTATGACCGCACAGATGAAATCGCTCGGCAATCTCGGTGTGCTCGGCAAATTTGTCGGTATGGAAACGGATTCACGCTCATTCACTTCATACGGCAGACACGAGTATTTCAGAAGAATTATGTGCCGCTTGCTCGGCAGATGGGTTGAGGACGGCTGGTACGCTTATGACGAGGATGTACTCAAGGAAATTGTTTGCGGCATTTCTTATAACAACGCTATAAAATATTTTGGATTTTAACATAACATTGAAAGGCTTAGGTGATTAATATGAACCTTAATTTAAGACCTAAAGAGGAGTGTATGTTTGACGAGATTTCTCTCGGTGAAATTATGCTCAGACTTGACCCGGGCGAAGGCAGAATAAAAACTGCACGCTCATTCAGAGCTTGGGAAGGCGGCGGCGAATATAATGTTGCCCGTGGACTTCGCAGATGCTTTGGTATGAAAACATCGGTTGTTACCGCATTTGCGGAAAATGAAATCGGCTATCTTATGGAAGATCTTATTCTTCAGGGCGGTGTTGACACATCTCTCATTAAGTGGGTACCTTATGACGGTATCGGCAGAACCGTAAGAAACGGCATTAACTTTACCGAAAGAGGCTTTGGCATCCGTGGTGCTGTCGGTGCTTCGGACAGAGGCAACACAGCCGCTTCACAACTTAAGCCTGAAGATATTGATTGGGATTACATTTTTGGCACCCTCGGTGTTCGTTGGCTTCATACAGGCGGAATTTATGCCGCTTTGTCCGAAACAGCCGCTCAAACAGTAATTGCCGCTGTTAAAAAAGCAAAGGAATACGGCACAGTTGTTTCCTACGACCTTAACTACCGCCCGTCACTTTGGAAAGGAATCGGCGGTCAGGCAAAGGCTCAGGAAGTTAACAAGGAAATTGCAAAATATGTTGATGTTATGATAGGCAACGAGGAGGATTTCACCGCTTCTCTCGGCTTTGAGGTTGAGGGCAATGACGCCGACCTTAAAGAACTCAATATGGACGGCTACTACAAAATGATTGAAACCGTTACAAAGGCTTATCCAAACTTCAAGGTTATCGCAACAACACTCCGTACAGTAAAAACAGCTACCGTAAACGATTGGAAGGCTATTTGCTGGGCTGACGGCAAAATTTACAATTCTCTTGAGTATCCGGGACTTGAAATTCTTGACCGTGTAGGCGGCGGCGACAGCTTTGCTTCGGGTCTTATCTATGGCTTGATGACTTATGAGGACGCACAAAAGGCTGTTAACTACGGTGTTGTTCACGGTGCTCTTGCAATGACCACTCCGGGCGACACATCAATGGCTTCGCTCAAAGAGGTTGAGGCTAAGGTTAACGGTGCAGGTGCCCGTGTTCAAAGATAAATTATAAGCAGTGGCGGATGTTATCCGTCCGTAAAATAAAAACAGGAGATATTAACTATGTCAAATAAAATTGAAACTCTTGCAAAAATTCAAGAGGTTGGTATTGTTGCCGTTGTTCGTGCAACATCTATTGAACAGGCAGAAAAAATCACCGACGCTTGTATCGCCGGCGGTGTTGCCGCTATTGAACTTACATTCACCGTTCCTCATGCAGACAAACTTATCGAAGCTATGAGAGCAAAGTACAATTCGGGTGAAATCATCATCGGTGCAGGTACCGTTATGGATGCCGCAACAGCAAGAATTGCTATCCTTGCAGGTGCCGAATACATTGTTTCACCTTATTTTGACCCTGAAACAGTTAAGTGCTGTAACAGATACGGTATTCCGTCAATGCCGGGTATTTACACTCCTACCGAGGCTGTTCACGCTATGGAATGCGGTGCCGATGTCCTCAAAGTGTTCCCGGGTGACATTGCAGGCCCTCGCTTCATCAAGGATATTCACGGTCCTATTCCAAACGCTGTTATGATGCCGTCGGGCGGTGTTGATGTAGACAATGTTAAGGAATGGATTAAGGCAGGCGCCGTTGCTTGCGGTGCAGGTTCATCACTTATCGCAGGTGCAAAAACAGGCGATTACGACAAGATTACCGAAACGGGCAAGCTCTTTGTTCAAAGAATCAAAGAAGCTCGTGCAGAAATGAGCAAGTAATAAAAAATCCTGCCATCATTGGCAGGATTTTTTCGTAGGGGCGAACTGCGTTCGCCTCTTATTTTTTATGTATTATTCTTTTTCTGCGTCCTCTTCAACAAGGGTTGAAAGAAGTTCTATTGCTTTTTTGATTTTTTCATCGTCTTTTTGTATGCCGAGTTCGCTCACATTTTTGCCGATTATCATATCCACCAAATCTTCAACTCTGGAAAGTGTGGCAATGTAGTCGGTTTTTTCTTCGTTTCTTGCGGTTCTGTCCTCAACATCTCCGGCGAAAGTGTCGTCCATACTTTCTTTAAAAGCAAGCTTTTCGTTGTTTACCGTGCGGACAACCTTTGAGTCTTTTTCGATAATAAGCGAGGTTATGCCCTCGGAATCTCTGCCCATAATTCTTTTCAGTTTCCAAAAAATATAGGTTGCGTCAAACAAACTTGAAAATGTGATGTGCTCAACTCCCGTCACTTTGTTGATATAAAGGTGAACAAGGTCGTTTGAATTTTCGTTAACTATTGCATTTACCTTTTTGATAAATTCATTGTCGGATGTGGCAAGTTCGTTCATCTCAAAGTTGTAGAGAAGTGCCATATTTTCGTCAAAAACAAGCACGGAATCCCTAATTGCCACATAATATTCTTTGCCGTCAAAAGAAAACGAAATCAAATTGTTTTTGTTTTGAATTGCCGATTGCAGGCTTTCGCCTTTGTTTTTGCTTTTGCCGAGCAGATTTTCAAGTTTTGATACCATTGTTTAACCTCTTTTTAAATCAGCATTTTAAAATTTGTGTTCGATTGTATCTAATATATCATATATAATTTACCAAAACAAGCATTTGTACAAACTTTTCGTGTGAATTTTGTCGCAAATGACAACAGTCCAAAACTTGACACGGTTGTATTATTATTGGTAATATATATACATATTATAATAAGAGGTTATGTTATGCAAACTTATGAACAGGTAGACAATTATATGAAAGCCCTTGATTTGAAGTATTACAAGGGCACAAATGATTTTTTGGCAAGTCTTATGCTCAAAACCGACAAGGGATATGTTAAAGAACTTGCCGACACTCTCAATTCAAGAGCACAGGGTCAGAATTCGGACAATGAATATTTTTACAAATTGAAAAACAGAACTCTTGACGGCTCGCTTTGCGTTTCCGCAGCATTTGACAGCGGACTTTTCAGACATCTCGGCAATATGATTATTGACGGCAAAGAGTATTTTCACGGCACGGTTCTTGATATAGGTTGTGATTGCGGACTTGTAAGCTGTTTTATTGCGCAACAGTATCCGGAGTGTAAAGTTGTCGGCGTGGACAAAAACGAGGCGGCTGTTAACAATGCAAAGGAACTTGCCGAAAGGCTCGGACTTGCAAATGCCGAATTTGTAACAGCCGATATTTATGATTTTAATCTTGACGAAAAGGCGGAGGTTGCCACTTCGTTTAGGGGACTTCTTGATATTGCTCAGCGTCAGACAAGCGGCGTCAGCGTTATCGGCGAAAGGGGTGCAAGAGAGGGTGCGTACCAACAAGCGTTTTTACCTCTTGCAACCGCCATCGGCAACAATCTTAAAGACGGCGGAACTGTAATCAGCGTTGAGCGTTACACGGCTATGTACGGCTGGCTCGGATGGATGCAGGCTCTTGCCGAAAACGGCATTTGTCCTATCGTTGAGCAATGTGCACGAATGGTTGCGCAGGATATTTCTTCCGCAAAAGATTATTCTGTTACTTTTGCACAAAAAAATTGCAACGCTTCGCCTATTGAAGCATATAATTATGTTATGGAGAAAAATTTTAAAAGCGGAGCCGGTGTTACGGGCGCCGATGCCGAATTTGCTCTCTATTTTGACTCGGATGAAATAGAATTTACGGATGTGTATAAGGGTGAAAAACTGCTTCATCAGTTTGCAAAAGCCGTATCAAAGGGTGGTAAATATATGTTTTATGAAGCCGACCTTGATTACAGAAAACTCAAATATTGCAACGAAAAAAAGAAGATAAAAGCGGATGAGGACTTTGACAGAAAGCTTGCATTGTATAATAAAAATGAGTTTGAAATTAAAATTTACAGCGTTAAATCTTAACTAAAAATTAACTGAAAATTAAATTCTTTGTGCAATTTGCACAAAATCGCTTTTTCAAATTACTAAATCCTACAAAAATGAAAAATCTGTGAATTTTTTATTGAAAAAGTGTGAGAAAAGTATTATTCTTATGTTAAGGAACACAAGAAGTTCCGCAGGAGATCAGATGTTTACAAGTTCAATTTTGATTAAGATATTAATCGGAGTTGCTTGGGGAGTCGTTCTCGGAGTTGTTACAATTTTTGCTTCAAAAAAATTGACGCTCAAAAGGACGGATGACCCGGTAAAGGCAGCACCGATAGACACACCGATATTTAAGGTGATGTCGATTGTTGTCGGAATAATTGCTTCCACGGCGATTATGCTGACCGCAACGGATACGGCACTCGCAATCAGAAATGAGTTACTTCTCATTCCGATAGCGTCAATAGCTGTTGTTGATTCGTTGGTAAGGAAAATTCCAAATCCGCTTCTGCTCTGTATGATAATAGTTCAGGCGGTGTATCTTACATATTACGCTGTAACGCAAAAAGACCCGTCGATATTTTTGACGGCAATCATTGGTTTTATTATCGGCTTCGGCTCTTGTGCATTTACAACAATGCTCAAGGTTCCGGTAGGTGCCGGGGACACAAAATATTGCGCAGTGCTTGGCTTGTGTATTTATTTTCCGTTGTTCCTTCAATCAATGGTAATTGTGGGATTGCTGGCTTTGATTTGCCTTGTATATTTGAAGGCAACCAAAAAAGGCGGAATCAAAACAATGATTCCTCTTGGTCCGCTGATCTCATTAGGTTCGGTAATTTCTATTTGCTTTCCGCTCATTGAGAGGTTGCAAATTGAAAAAATATTTTAAATCATAAATAAAATTATATAAAGGAGTAAATTATTATGATGAAGTTTATCAAAGACGAAAACGGTCAAGGCATGCTTGAATATGTACTTATCATTGCTCTTGTAGCAATCGTACTTATTGCAGTTCTTGTACTCATTAACAAGAAGAGTGCTAAGGTTAAGAACAAGGCTCAGAATCAGCTTAATGAGCTTGATAACGTTTTATAATTAAGTTTTCGTTAAAAACTAAAAGTGGATTTGGGGCAGGATTTCCTGCCCCACTATTCATAATTGGGCATAATGTTAAATTTATGTAAATGAATATTAAGAGGTGAAATCTCTTGAAAAAATTATATTACCGTATTTGGGAAAAGGAAAAAAACGAGGACGGTCAGTCCATGCTTGAATTTGTGCTCGTATTTCCTATATTTATGTTGCTATTAGCCATGATTCTTGATTTTGGCTGGCTTTTTTATACCCGTTTGAATGTGGAAAATTCGGCTCGAAACGCCGCCCGTGTTGCCTGTGTAGAATATGACCGTGTGGCATATGATGATGGTAATAAGATTCCGGAAGTTACTTACAGTCCGGAAGGAACGGTAACATCATACGGCAAAACTTACAGCCTTGATGCATGCAAATCGGTTTTAAACGGTACGGCAAGCGATGTCGAGCAGGCGAACAGCGGACTTTCGGATCAGGAAATAAGGATACTTAATCAGGTACGCAATACCATTCCGTCGAATTTTACCGATGTGTCGGTTACTCTGTCGTATACATACGATAAGGAGTATTTGACTTCGCCGTCGGCATATGATTATAAGGTGGCAAACCGTTCAAACGGAGATGTGATAGTGCTTGTTGAGGGCACTCATCATGCAATTACGCCTCTTGTTAATTGGGGTGCCGGTGCAAGCGAGGACCATATGACCCGTAAACTGAAGTGCAAGTCTGTTTATAAGGTGGAAGCAAACAGTTTTTCTAACGGTTAATCGGTTGAAATTCCGTCGCTTAATATTTATTAATATAATAAAATACAGAGAGTAGTTTATACTCTCTGAAAAAATAATTTTAAAGTTTTGTCAAGGCAGGACTTCATCTAAAAGGAGAACAAAATGAAAAAGGTTTATTTGATTGCAGTTATTTTTGCATTAATCGCAGGCTTTGCTACATATTTCTTTGCAAGCGAAATCGACAAAAAGACAACTATTAAGGATGCCGATACGGTTGAGATTATCGTTCCGGTTGCCGATATGGCAAAAAACACCACAATTACAGAGGATATGTTTGCCGATGAAGCAGGTGTGTTTCAAACAAAGACCGTTGTTGCAGATGATGTAACAGGCGATGTTGCAACAGATAAAAAACAGCTCATTAATCAAGTAACGGTTGACCCGCTTTATGCAAATGAACCTATCAATGTCAAGCGTCTTGAATCAATTGACGGTTCGGATGTGGCACTTTCGCTCAAACTTCCTAAGGGCAGGGTTGCTTATTCGTTTAATGCGGCAAGCGTAATCGGTGCAGACGGATATATCAGCGAGGGTGACAAGGTTGATGTTTTGGTATATGACGGCGTAACCCAAAAATCAAAAATTGCATACAAAAACCTTGAAATTTTGAGAGTATCAACCGCTACGGCAAGCAAGACAGCTTCTGAATCGGGCAAGACAGTTACGGATTATAATACTCTTACCGTATCTGTAACCGAAAAACAGGCTTTGAAGCTTTATAAAATTGAAAATGAAAATTCGTTTAAACTTGTTTTGAAGCACAGAGAAAATGTTGTTACAACTCAAAAGGCAGACGCACAGCAAACAACTGCCGCACAATAATAATTTTCAGATAACGGAGAATAAATATGGCTGATTTAATAAACATTGTTGTTTGCGCCGAGCAAACAGAATTTAAGGTAAACATCAAAAACAAAATTGACCCTGAAAAGCTTGAAATCATCGGTTACAGCGAATTTAACAATGAGGCAAAAACAAGAATTTTGGGTTATGCGCCGGATGTTGTAATTTTTGCGGCTGAAAGTGCGGATATTGATGATGACTTCTTTGGCTTCATTGAAGATATGGAACTTGCGTCAAACGGTTGCTCACCTGTTGTAATGACGGATGATGTTACCGTAGACCTTGTAAACACTGCCGCTCGTTACGGTGTTCGTCAGGTTATGAATATGGAAATCTCGACTGACGAACTTACACGCAACCTTGAGGGCGTAATAAACAGCGAGAGAAAGCTCAGCAAAAAAATTAATGTTGAGCGTAAAACAAGGTCGCATGTTTACTCGTTTTTCAGCGGTAAGGGTGGTGTAGGCAAAACCACAATTTCCACAAACCTTGCGGTTAATCTTGCAAGCCGAGGTAAAAAAACTTTGCTTGTAGACCTTGATTTGCAGTTTGGTGATTCGGATATGGCACTTGATCTTAATCCAACCGAAACCATAGTTGATGTTGTAAGAGATACGCTCGGTATTTCTATTGACAATCTTACAAACTGCACTGTTACTCACGCTTCGGGTCTTTCGGTGCTTGCTTCTCCTTCATCACCGGAGCTTGCAGACTATGTGCAGTCAGGTCATGTAAAAGCCATTATTGATGTAGCCAGAAATTATTATGAATATATTATTCTTGATTGCGGCTGTAACCTTACCGACCCGGTTATTACGGCACTTGAATCGAGCGATACAATATTTATGGTAAACGATGTCAACATTTTGTCGCTTAAGCGTGCAAAACTTTGCCAAAATGTTTTGTATCAAATCAATCAAAGCGACAAGGTTAAGCTTATTATCAATAAAAACACAAAGAAAAACAATGTTAAAATCAGCGATTACGAAAATATTTTGAATATGGAAGCTTATGCAATATTCTCAAGCGACCTTAAAACAATTAACGATTCTCTTAACAGCGGTCAACCGGCTGTTTCGTACAAGCCGAGAGCCGCATTTTCAAAGGAACTCAATGCTTTTACCGAAAAGGTAATTCTTGAAAGAGAGGGCAAAGAGGGACTTGCAAAGTCAAAAAGCAAGGAAAAGAAAAAAGGACTTTTTGCTAAATAATTTTTAAGTTTGACGAAAGAAGATACATAAATGGGATTACTTGACAGATACAGTTCAACATCTACAAACGAGGAGCAAGCAACACAGTCGGCGTTTGCAAATCACGAATCCTCGGACAAAATCAGACCGGCTCTTGAGGACAGATATTCGGATGTTAAGGCACGAATTCACTCAATGATTATTGAGCAACAGCTTGGCAGCGATAATGCCGATGTTTCCGAAGAAGGAATGAGAAAGCTCATTGACGAATATGTTGAACGACCGGATTTTAATATTCCGAGAGTTGACAGAGAAACAGTCAAAAAAGAGCTGTTTGATGATATTATGGGCTTTGGTCCTATTCAACCGCTTATTGACAGTGACAAATATTCCGAAATTATGGTAAACGGCTACGACCATGTTTATGTTGAATCAAAAGGTAAGCTTGTTCTTACCGATATTCAGTTTAAAGATAACGACCATCTTATGCAGATTGTTGACAGAATCGTATCAAAGGTTGGCAGACACGTTGATGAATCAAGCCCGATGTGTGACGCCCGTTTGCTTGACGGTTCCCGTGTAAATGTAATTATCCCGCCTCTTTCACTTATCGGTCCTATTCTTACAATTCGTAAGTTCGGTAAAACTCCGATTACAGCCGATAACCTTGTAAAATGGGGTTCCGTATCACCAAAAATGCTTGAATTTTTGGAGGCTGCCGTAAAAGGTAAGCTCAATATTATCGTATCCGGCGGTACAGGTTCGGGTAAAACAACACTTCTTAATGTACTTTCGTCATACATTCCTTCGGACGAAAGAATTATTACAATCGAAGACTCTGCCGAAGTTCAGCTTCATCAGGAGCATGTTCTTACTCTTGAAGCCCGCCCGGCTAACATGGAGGGCAAGGGTCGAGTCAGTATCCGTGACTTGGTAGTTAACTCCCTTCGTATGAGACCCGACCGTATCATCGTAGGTGAGGTTCGTAGCGAAGAAACCTTGGATATGCTTCAGGCAATGAACACAGGTCACGACGGCTCACTTACAACAATCCACGCCAACTCGCCGAGAGACTCAATTTCCCGTATTGAAACAATGGTTATGATGTCCGGTTCGGAATTGCCGTCAAAGGCTATCAGAGATCAGGTTGCATCCGCTATTAACCTTATTGTTCAGCAGGCTCGTTTGCGTGACGGTTCAAGAAAAGTAACCTCTGTTTCCGAAATTGTCGGTATGGAGGGTGATGTTGTCAGAATGCAGGATATATTCACTTATGAAACCGAGGGTGAATACGACTCAAACGGTAAGTTTAAGGGTGTGTTCAAGCCTACCGGTATCATTCCTAAATGTGTTGAAAAAATCAGAGAAAACGGAGTAGTGGTTAACAATGACTGGTTCAACGATTAGCGTAATCATAATAACGGCGGCATTTGCCCTGCTTGCATTTGTTATTGCTCTTATTTTGTCTTATACTTTCGGCTCTTCAAAAATTGCCGCAGAGAAAAGAATGGAGGAACTCAAAAAGCAGGAGGGATACACAGAGGTTGCTCTTGTAAAAAATAAAAAGAAAACGAGAAGAAAAAAAGAAAACGAAAACGGCTTTTTTGTAAAATTCGCATCGGCACTTTACAGTCAGCTTCAAAGTGCGGACATAAAAATGCGTCCCGAGGAGTTTTTGCTCATTTGGGTAATAGTTGCGGTTTTGCCGGCACTCTTTATTCTTCTTATATCCGACAGCTTGGCTACCGTTGCAATTATTGCCGCAGTTATCGGGGCAATGATTCCGTTTGCAATAGTAAAAATCAAGCAAAAGCAGAGAGTAAAAAAGTTTGATGTTCAGCTTTCGGACGCACTTATGCTTTCTTGCAGTTCGCTTCGTGCCGGTCTTAGCTTTACTCAGGCTATGGAGGCTATTTCAAAAGATATGCCGGATCCGATTGCTTCCGAATTCGGTACGGTTTTGGAAGAAATGTCAATGGGTATGCCTATGGATGAGGCACTCGAACGACTTAACAAAAGAATTAACAGCCAGTATCTTCCGCTTATGGTATCATCTGTGCTTATTCAAAGACAAACAGGCGGTAATTTGTCGTCAATTTTGGAGGGCATTGCAAATTCCATTAAGGAAAAGATGAAACTTAAGCAGGAACTTAAGGCATCTACATCAGCCGGAAAAACAACGGGACTTATGGTAGGTTCAATGCCGATTATTCTTTGCGTATTGTTTTTCTTTGTAAACAGAGAATTCATTATGCCGCTTTTTACAACAAATATGGGCCACATATTCTTGGGAGTGGCGGCAGGACTTGAAGTTCTTTGCTTCTTGGCGGTACGAAAAATTATTAACATCAAGATGTAAGTTTAGGAGAAATTTATGATTGCTTTATTGGTAATTGCATATGCACTGCTTATTTTGGTTTTGTGCATTGCGGTATTCGGCAAAAAAGGTAAAGAAGAGGATAACAACCTTAAAAGAATGAAATCAATCGGTAAAGAGGTTGTTACCGCCGAGTACAAAAATGTTGAAACTTCGTTTTATGACCGTAATATAAAGCCTATTGTTAACAAGCTTTCAAATCTTGATGCTCAGGGTAACAAGCAAACAAAGTCTGCCCGTAAAAGACAGGAAACCGAAAAGCTTGCACTTCAACTCAGAAAAGCCGGCATACATATGTCGACAGGCAGCTTTACATATCTTAAAACCGCTGTTGCAGTTTTGGGCGTAATTATATTTTCAGGCATAGGCATTTTGCTTATGGATGTAACAAGTTATTTTTGGTTGATTATTCTAATCGGAAGTATGCTTTCTGTACTTGCACCTACCATTGTGCTTAATTCAAAGATAAAAAGTCATCAGCAGGCAATCAGGTCACAGCTTGCGGATACACTTGACCTTCTCAGTGTTTGTATGGAGGCAGGTCTTAGTTTTGACGCCTCGCTTCTTAAAGTGTCGGAGCGTATGGAAGGTCCGCTTATTGATGAACTTGTAACTGTATTTAGGCAAATTCAGCTCGGTAAAAGCAGAAACGAAGCTCTTAAAACATTATCGGATTCAACCGATGTTGATGAGCTTAAAACCTTTGTATCGGCGGTAGTTCAAGCCAATACACTCGGTATTCCTATTACAAATGTTCTTTCGGCTCAATCGGAGCAGCTCCGTGTTGCAAAGAGAGAGGAAATCAGAGAAAGAGCGGCAAAGGTTCCGTCAAAGATGACCATTCCTACCGTACTTTTGATTTTGCCGGCAATTATTTGTATTATTATGGGCCCTGTTATTATTCAGGTTATGGATCAGTTTAAAGGCGGACTTTAATGAAAATGTTAAAAGCATATAAAGGCGACGAACTTCTTGTTGAAGAAGTTGAAAACGCAAATCACTTTGCACGCAGGTTTATGGGACTTATGTATCGCAAAAGTATGGCTGAAAATCACGGACTTTTGCTTACTCCGTGTGATGAAATTCATACTTTCGGTATGCGTTTTGCCATAGATACCGTTGCACTTGACAATGACAACAGGGTTTTGTTTATCGACCCTGCCGTTCCTCCGCATAAGGTGAGAAAAAGAGTTAAAAATTGCAAAAAAATTCTTGAATTAAATGCGGGAACAGCTGAAAAACTCGGCATAACCGTCGGGGATGTTTTGGCTTTTAAATAATAAAATAAACTTTTTGGAGAGTTAATAATGAGCAATAAAGAAATCGTAGACAGAAACCAAATTTTGGGCAACAACAAGGTGGAATTTGACAAATCTTTAAGAGGCTATGACACGGCGCAGGTTGATGAATATATTGCAAATCTTATAAATATTCAAAAAAATGCGTCTGAAGTTTTCGACAGTCAGGTAAAGGATTTGAGAAATGAAAATTCTATGCTCGAATACGAGGTTAGGGAACTTAAAGAGCAGGTTGAAAGCCTAAAGACAAAGAACGAGTATGCCGTTGAAGAAAAAGAAAGATTGATGAAAAAAATCAATGAGGCTCCTCGTGAGGTTAAGGTTGTTGACGATTCACAGCTTAAAGAATTGCAGGAAAAATATGACTCTCTTGTAAGCAAACACAGACTTATGGGTGAAGAAAATCGCAAACTCTCAAAGGAAAATGAGGGCTTGAAGCGTGATGTGGCTCACCTTACAAAAAAAATAGATAAAAATCGTTCGGAAATCAATAACTTGAGAACAAGCGCAGAGGGTAATTATACCAATGTTACCGATGAGCGTTTCATTCAAGTTTCAAGAATATATGAGGAAGCAATTGATAAGTGTGAGGATTTGATTTTCAGACTTCAAACAGAATTGTCACTTGCGCACTCAAAGGCTGAAGACATTCAATAATCATTTGTAAAAAAACTTCGTTAAACAAGAGGAGTGATTGCCTTGAAAAAATTGTTTAAAAGAAAAGAAAACGGTGATATCGCCCTTATATCAATATTTGCATGTATGGCTATATTGGCTATTGTGGCGCTTATTCTCGAATTTGGATTGATATATTTTCAAGCGGCAAGGTTGCAGAATGCGGTAGACTCTGCGACTGTTGCTGTTGCGCACAATCTTATGGATACCGATGAAAATATAAAACATACGGTTGAAACATACATGAAGGAAAATGGCGTTGATATTACCAAAAAAGGTACGGGCACAATCACTTCAGGTAAACTGAGAACCAAAATTACCTATGGTGATAACAACGCAGTTGTAATTATTGACAGAAAAGGACTTTTAACCGAGGAAGCCGCCGCAAATGACGACGGAACCTATATAACCTCCGGATATTTGAAGGTTACTGTTGGGGTTGACTGCAAGGAATATTGGAAAACCTTTGACAAAATGGTTGTAAAAAGCGGTTATGCAAAATGCGATATGCAGTACAATGAAATGCCGGAGGCACTTAAATATACAATTTTCGGCAATTCTACAAAGCAAGCCACGGATTACAGACAAATGACTGTCGGCATCAACGGCAGAACAAACAACACGCAGGCAATTGCCAATATTTTTACAAATCTCATTAACGGTATTAATCGGAATTTTGTTCAGAAAATCATAGAAAGATTGGGTGGCAATCCTAATTATAATGAACTTTTTAATCAGCATTTGTCATATGCCACCATTAATGGTGATGTTCATTCAAATTCGGATATAAGCATAGGCGTAAACGCTCTTCAGGCAAGCCGCTCAAAAGATATAGACTATACGGGTACAAATGCCAACTGTATTTGTCAGACCTTGTGTAAATCGGAGAGTACCAAAAACACATATTGTACGGTTTGTCAGGATGATTACAGAAAATGTGAGGGCGACGAGCAAACCGACGATGATTATAATCAGGTTCATTTTACCGCTGTAAACAATATTGATTTTTCGGCAGGTAAAATTGTAAACAACACCATTGGCGGTACATTTTCTCAGTGGCTCGGCACAAATAATGATAATAATACAAGGGTTTATGTAAGAAACTATCAATATATTGAGCAAACTCAGGTTGCACTTTATGTTATTGACCGCCTGAATTTTGACAGTATTACAAGCACACAGGGCTTACGAGATGCCTTTACCGCTACTGCTCAGGAATATATGGAAAACAGCATTACTCTGCCTGCATCACAGCAAGCGGCTGTCCTTGCACAGGCAGATAATCTTGAGTATATCGAAAAAAATAAGTATCAATTAAATGCTCAAAAGTCAATTGTCTATGGTGCAACAAATGCTATGGCAAATCAGGTTATGACCGAAGCTCAGGGCGGCAAAACGCTTACGGATTTCTTGACCCCTGTTATTGAACGCGGTTACGACCCTACCGCAACAGATGCAACTTTGACTCTTTACGACGGCACAAAGGTTGACAAGGAAAACAGTGTTATTACATTTAGAAAGGCTGACAGTGACCAAACTGCCGAGCTTTACATTGTTGACGCTGAAAATACAAACAGAAACCTTGTTGATATGAAAAGAAATACAGGTTCGATAACTCCCCAATCCGAGGCGGCATACCGCTTTGCTATTGCCAAAACTTTCAGACAGAGAGCAAGCTATATTCAGGTGCCGAATATGAAACCGTATTTTATCAGGGCTATCAATCGTTCGGTAAAGAATTCAACCACAACCAAGAACAGTGACTTATCCGATGTGGAAACTTCGGACGCAACCTCTGTAAAGGACGCTGTTAAAAAGTCGCAAACAAAACTTGAAAAGGTAATTAATTCAAAGGATACGCTTGCAACGGTTGAAAATAAGAACGGCACATTTACAAAAGGTGCGGCAGACGCCACAACTGTTTTGGGCGAAGTTCCGGACGGTTATGCCGATACATATGTAGACAATTCGTACAATACAAGCGAGGTTCTTACAAACAAAAAGACTTCTCCGCTTTTGAAGTATAAACTTACTTCAACCGATTCGTCGGGTAACAGTATGAAGTATGATGAATATACTCTTACAAAATATACATCAAGCGATTTGAACCATACAAAATACAACGGTGTGGATATTTATGATTCAAACGGAAACTTGAATTCGGCAAAGAATGTCGTTGAAGATTATAATAAGAAAAACGGCGATAAGTACGGCAAAAACGCTGTGCAGAAATTTGAAAAATCAGATGTACTTGTCGACAAGGATTATGACGATACTTCTGTTCACGATTATGAAAAACATTACGGTGATGACGCCGTAGCAAAGAAAAAGCATTATATTGAAAATACCCTTATGCTTTCGGATCAAAGTAATTTCTCGGATACCGCACCGGCAGAGGACGCTGTATTCCTTATGAGCACGGGTACAAAGAAAAATTATCTCAATTCCAAAATCAGCAAAATCAAGGAAATCTCCAAGGAAATCAGCAACCAAGAGTTGTCGGTTCCTGCCGATTTGAGACTCGACCCTGTTGAATCTCGCTACAAAACCCTGATTGACGCAACTCTTGCCGACCTCGGCTACGACATCAAAAACAGCGAAACGGTTGAAACAAAGAATACCGCAGGTATCACAAAAGATTACACCAAGATTGACGGTACAAAGGTTAGCGAAAAGTATTCGTATGAAGATTTGCTTCCGGGTCAGGACGGAGTTGTAAAAAAGAAAGTTTCCGGAGAAACCACGGTTAACGGAAAAGATGTTGACGGCATTTTGGAAGAAACCCGTGAAGATTTTGAAGTAGATGCTGAACAAATCGGCGAAAAGGTTGACAAAAAATATAACGAACTTTATAATTCGCTCAAAAAATCGGCTTCAACCGCAGACGGTTGGACTACATCAGAAGGTATCAATAAAATAGGCTCGGATTATTCTGAGGGCGACAACTGGGAATGGTATTTTAAGGATAAAACCATTTACAGCGGTAATATCGAAAATCCTTGGCGACCTACCGCAAAATTCTACGGTGCAACTTTGAAGTCGGGTTATTCTGTAGTAATTAACGGAAATTTGTTGGTAAATGACAGCAAAGGTTCGGCAAAGTCAAGAATAGGCAATAACGAAAACGATAAGCCTACTTATCTGTATGTATCGGGAAATATCGACATAAACAGAGGCGACCTTAACATCGGTAATAACACAACGGTTATTTGTGAGGGAAATCTTCATGTTTGGAGCGATAAGTGGCTTACAATCGGTGAAAATTCAAAGCTTATTGTAGGCGGCGATATTGAAGTTGAAAACGGAAGAATGTCGGTTGAAAAAAATTCCGTTGTTGTGAGCAAATCTCATATTTTCTTCAGTGAGTTTGAATCTAAATCCAATACGCAGATTTATTGCAAGGGAGATTTTTATAAACATGACAATTCAGGTCCCGTAAGTATAGGCGGTGACTTGTACAGCACAGGTGCACTTTATTGTCGAAAGGGCAGCGGAAATATCAATATAGCGGATAATTCAAAGGTTTACCTCGGCAGAGACCTTTCAACAAAAGACGGTAATATCAATATCGGTAAAAATGCGTTTGTTATTGCCAATATGCCTTCCGAGTGGGATGATGATGCCGAAAAAGGTGTTGTTAATGTCGGCGGTGTATGTACATTAACCATGGAAACAGGCTCCGTACTTGTTACTCACGGTGAAAAGAAGCACAGAATAAACGCAATGAGGTACGATTGTGCTTCAGGTTCGCTTATTGTTACCGATATGGTTAAGAGTCTGTACGATAAAAACAAAGAGTACACTTCTAAATTCGGCAATGTTATCTGCAAGAAAATGGATGTCAGAACAACCGAATTTAATGAAAACGCCCATGTTTTTGTGTCGGATGAAATCCATGTTCAGGATTCAAAGCAAATTACATTTAATCCGGGCACAAAGCTCCTTCTCGGTAAAAATAGTGAGAATGAGTCAATTTCAAACTGCGGTCAAATTAATTTTAACAGAAGCCCGGCTAATAAAGTGTTTGCCCTCGGCGCAATAGGTACGGTTACAGGCTTGCAAAGCGGCAACGGCAACTATACTCTTTATGACGGCAGCTTCCTTTCGGCTCCGGGACTCAGCATTAACAATCTTACGGTTGAAAGCGGCGGCGGTTTCTGCATTCCTAAGGACAGCAGTATCACCGTTAACAATCTTACAATTAATGACGGTTCGTCAACTTATATCGGATTGATTAATATTAAGGATACATTAACAATCAATTCCAATGTTAAGATTGAGGAAGTTTCTTCGGCAAACAAAATTGTTGTTAATGAAGCCAAACGCCTTTTAATTGAGAAAAACTGTACCGCCAAAGATATTACAAACAAAGGTGAATTTCTTGTAACAAGCAAATTGACCGTAAACGGTACATTTGATAATTACAGTACAGCCTTAATCGGTCTTGCTCCGAAGGAGTCAAATCCGGGTACTACCGGTACGCTTTCAGGTTCGGGAACTGTTAACAATTACGATGTTTTTCAGGTTTACGGCTCGACAGAAAGCGGTACAATTAACAACAAGTATAACACGGCAAAGTCACGCGGTTCGACAGTTTACATAAGCATGAACGGTACTTTGGACAATCTCACCAACGAAAAAGAAAGTGCTGTTATTTGCAAGGGTAACTTTACTGCGAAAAATGTTGTAAACACAGGTAATATTCAGTTAAAAAATATTACTATGGCTGAAAGCACCTCGTTTACAAACGATGACGACGCAACAGTTAAGGTTGACAATTCTCTTACATTAAAGGGAAGCGCAAACAATTACGGCTTTGTTGAGGTTAACGGCAATTCACAGTTCGAAACAATTAGAAACACGGCTGATTTGAAACTCAACGGTACTGCCGAATTTAAAAATGCAGTTACAAACACCGGCAAAATTCAAGTCACATCATACGGTGCAACCTTTAATGATGTTGAAAACAGCGGTGAAATCAGCGTTGCGGGCACAATCGCTTCAAACGGTACAGTTACAAACAGCAACTTTATTTGTTCAAACCGTGACGGTAAATTTGCAAAACTCGTTAACAGCGGCGTTGTCAGCGTTTCGTTCCTTTCTAAGGGAACATCTTCGGCTGTTGAAAACGAGGCAAACGGTGTTATTGAAGTATTCGGCGGAAACAGCTCGGTTGTATCAAACATCACAACTCTTGACAACAGAGGCGACTTTGTTTCAAACAAGGAAATCAATGTTTCGGGCGATATGACAAACAGCGGCAAGTTTGAGTGCTTCGGTAAATCAACAGCAGGTAATCTTACAAATACAGGCAAGGTTTACAATCACGGTACTCTTGCCGTAACTGCTACGATTAATAACAATTCAAACGGCAAAATCGGTGAAGATAATTCAATGATTTATGTCGGTGATTCGTCATCATATTCTCTTGAGGCTGCTACAATCAACAACTATGCAAATATTTTTGTTGACGGCGGAACCCTTAAGGTAGGTACTATGTTCTCCTGCCGTGAAAACAGTTCTCTTTATGTAAGCAAGGGCGATATTACAACAAATCATATCGAGATTTTTGAAAATTGTTCGTTTGTGTACAACGGCAAACTTACAATCAACGGTTATCTTGTAAACAGAACAAATCTTTCGCTCAAGGGCATTACGGCAGAGAGAATTCAAAACTACGGCAATCTTTATGTTGAGTCAAGCAAAAACTTTAGCATAAGATACTTTATCAATATGCCGGGTGCAAACTTTGCTTTGGATGGCGGAGGCGCATTTGAAATTACTAATCACCGTGACAATACTTCTATCCTTAATGAGGGCAATATGTATGTAAACGGCGATGTGTATGGCTATGGTTCAATCAGAACCACCGCAGGAGAGATTTATGTCAACGGCGATGCGGATGTTGCAAATTCAGTTTCGTATGACGCTTCGGCACTTTGTGTTGAAAATTCAGCCGAGGTATATATTTACGGCTCACTTCCTGTAAACACCTCCGGCAACGGCTTGTTCATCAAGGCAAATGCAGATGAAACTGCCATTAAGGCAAGAGTCAGCATTTACGGAAAGAAAGATTCTTTGCTCTCGCCAACGATTGAAACGGGCAGAATCAACTGTGAACAAAAGGGTGCAAACATTTTCTTTGGCAATGATGTAAAGGCTACTCCGGACAACAACACTCAAAATATTTACGGTAATATGTTTGTTTACGGCAAATATGAGTGCTCTGCCGAGGTTAACATTTATATTAACAATTCGGCTACTCTTTATATCAAAGACAATGTAAATGCACCGAAAACAACGATTTATCTCAATAATCAGTCGGGCTTTTATTGCTTTGGAAGTGAGGTAATACTCAAGGCAATTATTTCGGACTTTTCAAGAGTTTATCTTATTAACTTGCCGTCGGGTACATATTCGGGCATCGGCAGTGTTCAACTTAACAATGTCAGCTTGATTTATTATCCAAAGTCGACCACACTTGCAAATCTTACAAAGAGCGACGATTCGGTTATTATGTCCGATCCGGGCAGTGTGTTCCCTATTTATGACAGCAACTTTGCAGCTAAAAACTCGACTATTGTTACTATTGGTAACATCAAGATTACAAGTAAGGTTACAATCCCTGAAGGTTCAACTCTTTGCGTAGGCGGTAATGTTTATTTTTGCGGTGCTTCGGCAAGCATTGTAAACAACGGTAATCTCTATATCATGGGTAAGATGTATTACAGTGCAAATGCATTGGCAACAATTACCCTTGGTAATTTTGATGAACTTTCAGACAGATATGACAAGGCTACAAACAATTCGTTTGATGACTTTGTTACTCTCGGCGGACAAAATGCAGACTTGTTTGTCGGCAAAACAAAGTCGGGCACATTGAAGTATAAGAATTACTTTAATACTTACGGCAACCAAAAGGTTTATGTTGATAACGACCTTGTTGTTACCGGCAAACTTTCTCAAAAGAGTTACAGCAAGGCAGGAACTAAAGGCAGTGACCTTGTTGTAAACCGAGGCGAAAGCGTTGTTCTTGAAAACAGCTCAACCCTTTGCGTATCGGGTGACATTTATTCAAACGGAATAGATAACAATACCGGCAACGGTGTGTATGTTGCAAACGGTTCTTCGCTTTCAAGCGGCGGCTCACTTTATGCCGATTCGGCTATTTACAATTTCGGAACAACCGTTATTATGGGCAAACTTGTAAATTACAAAAAGTCGGACGGTACAGAAGCCGAAAATTCAAGAAAATGGACTACCGACAGGGAAGATTTGAGCAAGCTTTATGAAGGTATATCTCTCCTTAATGGTTCCGATAATGCAAAGGACGCACGCTTCTTTGTAGGCGGTGTGGATAAAAACGGCAAAACCTCAACAGAAACAATCATATTTGAGGGTTATGTTCATAATTACGGCAAAATCAATATTATGCAGCCTACTTATATCAAAGGCCACAGCGTAACAAGTACAATGTGGTTTAGAGTAGTCGGTGAAAATACAAATGCCATCTATGCAACTCGTGCATATTATAACGGCGGCTGGAGTTACGAGGTTGCTCCGAGAGGTTCATTCCTTGCTCAGGAAAGTTCGGTTGCCAACTTCGGCAGCGATGTGGCAATGCTCGGCGGATACATTTGCTTCAACACTTCGTCGGACGATAAGAGTAAAATGCCTGTTTTCTCCAGCGAGGGCGACGCAACTTACGGTATGTGCTTGCTTAACGGCGGTATTTTCTATGCCAAAGGCAAAGTCGGCTACACGGGTGATGTAGGTCATACCCTTGATAACAGTAGGCTTAACGGTTACGATGAATTCAACGATTACTATATTCATCATCTTGAACTTTTGTATTTCAGTTCAGGCAATCTTCAAGGTGACTTCAAGGGCTCGTTCTCAATCGTAAACGGTTATGTTTATAACGGCAGCCGAAACGATAATTATTGCCCTGAAAACAGAAATGCGGTCATTTATTCCGGAGGCGGAATACAAGTCGGCACAAGCAAGGACGCAGGTGCAAACGATGTCGGCGGTACCGTTCAAAACTACGGCAGTATGTATGTAGACGGCTCGCTTAATGTTTATTCAAGCGACACTTATGCAATTAACTACATTGCACTTTCGTCACAACTTGATTCAAAAACCTTTATTGCCGGCGATTGCTATTCAAGCGGCGGTACGGTTACAATGCGTAATTCACTCTTTATGTGCGACGGCGACTTTATTTCAAGGCGTTGCTCAAGACTCGGTATATCCGAATTGGTAAACAGTGAAGACGACCTTAATTCAAGTTCATATCTTTACATTGGCGGAAATATGGCAACAAGTACCAACGGTACAGGCAAAGCCGGTGATATTGCCGGTAGCTGGGGCGGCGTTTCCACATGGAACTACCTTGACATTTTCTCAAATGCAAGTGTTTATGTAGGCGGTTCGTTCTTTACAAACAGTATCTTTACTCCGCATAAAAATGTAACTCTTATCGTTGACGGTAAGAATAAGGGTAAGGTAAACACCAAGACCAACTTCATTACATGGTTGCAGACGATTGCGAATAATGTTACACTTTCGCTCAACGGATACGACCCTGATGACTTTAAGTTTATTGTTAACAACAGATTTGATGTTCAGCAAACTCTTCGTGAGGGCAGAACAAAATCAATGTTCAACAGATTTTATGTTCACGGCAGTGCTTTCCTTAACGGCAGAGCAAAAATCTCCGATATGACAAAGTTCTATGTTTACGGTGACCTTGTAAACAGAACGGATGTTATCGGCAAGATTACGGCTTTTGAAATCGGCAGAGCACTTAATGTTTCGGATGACGGCGACACTTGGGCATCAAAGGGCACCTTTATTGACGAAAACGACGAACCTCGCTTTGTCAGAAATGCAAAGGGTAATTTGATTCAAAATCCAAATTACGACTATAACTATGCAAACGCTTGTTATCTCTATGTTCGCGGCAAGATGGACCTTGACAGAAAAGTAAATATTTATCCGGGCACAACGGTTAAAACCGGCAAGGATTACTCCCCTCGTGGTATGGTTAAACTCATGCACGACACGAGCGTATATTCGGGCGGTAAAATTTCCACACACAGATATATTGATGTCGGTCAATATTCGGAGCTTTTTGCAAAGGAAAATATCACCGCTTGGAATTATATTTGTGTTCGTGAGCACGGTACGCTTTACAGCGGCGGAGATGTTAAGTGCGGAACTTCGTTTGAAGCTAAAACATTTTCAACAATCTATTCGTGCGGTTCTATCAAGGCAACTTTAAGCAATATTAAGATTCGTGACAACTCAACGGTATTCTGTGCCGGTAATATGACTGCACTCAGTTATATTGAACTCGGTAAGCACGATGAAAAGTATAAGGATACCTTGCGTGAGGCAACACCTAAATCGAGCGATAATGTATGTACATGTACGGGTAAGTGTTCAAAAGACGACCCTGATGCAAGTTGCCCTGTATGTAAGAATGACTATACAAAGTGTACGGCTCCTGTTGAATGTATTTGTTCAGAGCTTTGTACGGAAGATAAAAAGACCGAAGATTGCCCTGTATGTAAGAGCGACGGCGGCGATTGGCATAAGTGCCAGGCACAAAGTCCTGATAATCAGGAAAAGGAAACCTGCACTTGTACAATCGAATGTACCGAAAATGCAAAGAATTCGGATTGTCCTGTTTGTAAAAATGATTATACAAAGTGCGGATTTAAGAGTGACGAATCTGTGCTTGAAAACGATATTACAAGGGATCTTACGGATGATGCCGACGGCGGCGAGTTCTATATCGGTAAAAAGCTTGCATCGTATACAAGCTATATCAGACAGTACGGCTTCTCAAGCACGGTTGTCGGACAGTATGTATTTGCAAATAAATATCTTACATTAAGAAGTAATTCGGATATGTGGGTTCTTCCGGAGGCGTATAACAACAACACTTATAAGTATGTTGTTAAAACCTTTGAAAGTGACGGCTCAATCCTCGGCGATATTATTAAGTACATCAAGGAAACAGCGTATAATCTTAAAGAAAAGCTTTCATTTAAGAACGGCTCGGTATATACGATGGGCGACTTGACTCTTAATAAAAACGCTTCTCTTATGGGCACTTACAATATGTATGCTTTTGGCAAGGCAACACTGTTGCATGATTCTCTTATATATTTCGGTCACGATGTTAAATTCTACGGACCGAGCCTTAATTTGATAGACGGTATCAAAAACGGCAGCTTTACAGGATTTAAGGCGGCAGGTGATGTTTATACAACCATGAGATGTACAAACAAGGCAAAGCACCCTACCGGCTACACGATTTATACAAAGAACTATGACCCTAACAAATCATATAAGTGCGATAAGTGCGGTGCTTCGCTCAGCAAGAGCACGGTTAAGCAAAATGTAACCTGTCCGGTAACGATTTATGCAAACAACGAAATAGTTATTGCAACATCCACTGATATGAGTATGTGTTATGCTGTTGCGTGCAACGGAGATGTAACTATATCCGACCCGTACGGAACATGTAATTATGACGACAGAAACATTTATCAATTACCTAATGCTATCGCTTCGTACAACGGAAATATTACTTATAACACGATGTACGGCAAGATTGCGGCATTGTTCTATGCACCGTCACCTAATTCAACCGCAGAAAAGAAGGTCGGCAACATCAAACTTGACGGCTATTATCAGGAAATTTGGGGTTCTATAATCGGTGATACCGTATCGATTGATACATTCTATATCAATCTTCACAGATTCTCCAATTGGAGAACTATGGACCTTCAAATTGCAGAATCGGGTAATGTTTACCTTATTTCGCAGGCTGAATATGACAAGCAGGTCAACAATGTTGACGAGTCGTATTTGCATACCGGTAACACCCAGGATGAAAGCGAAGGCGGCGCATCACTTTTCTTTGACAGGGATGTGCTGAGCAACGGCTCAACAACCGGTCAGGGTACCGATGCAGGCAACTAAAATAAAAAAGGCAAAGACGATGGTGAAAATTATCGTTTTTGCCTTGTTTTAAGGAAGATTTAATGAAAAAAATATCAAAAAACCAAATTATAAAAATTGCTGTTGCCGTTCTTGTTTTGATTGTTGCAGGCGTTTCGATTTTTTTGATTAACGGTAAGCAAACAGGTTCAATCAGCAAGGGAAACAATAAACAGTATAATATTGAAACTTTGCAAAAAAATGAAGATTCCGTTATGCAGGGCGACCCATATGTTTTTTTAGGCTCCGATTTTACCTTTGGTGCAAAATCCGACGGTCAATCCTTTGTTGATTATCTCAAAGCCGTTGACGGTATAAAAGCTAAAAAGTACGGCGGTGAGGGTTACAAACTCAACGGCAAGGACGAAAACACGCTTGTTTATGCTTTTAATAAGGCGGTAAAAAAGAATGTAAATCCAAATGTTGTTTTTTGCGAAGTGCCTGTTTGCAACGCAAGCGGCAAACAGAAAAACGGCGAGCTTACAAACAGCTTTTATATCGGCGATTATGATACCACCACTCTTTACGGAGCAATGGAGTATATTTGTGCAAGTGCAGAGCTTAACTGGGGCTGTAAGGTGGTTTTTATCACCTGTCCGAGTGATGATGAAAAGAAATATGCCGAGGTTGTCAATGCGGCAAATGCCGTTGCCGAAAAGTGGGGCACTAAGGTAATTAATTTTTATAATAATGACGAAATTTCTTTTGACAAAAAAGAAAAAAAGCTGTATTTGGTTGATGATTCTTCGCCTACAAAAGCAGGCTACAACAGCGTTTACGGCCCAAAGGTTGAAGAATTTATACAAAGGTATTTTTATTTCTAATGAACAAAATTTATTCAATGACCGTTGCCGAACTTACTTCGGCGGCGGTTGATTTTATTAAGCAAAATTATCCTAAAAGGTACAAAAAATCGCTTGAATTTAAGGACGAAAACGGTGCCGTTTTGTGCCTTTGTGTCGGTGTGCTTTTTTACAATGCAGGCATAAAAGAGGACGAGGTTTTTTATACCGAAAACGGCAAACCGTACCTCAAAGACGGTAGATTTATATCGGTGTCGCATAGCGGAAAATATTGTGTTTTGGCGGTGTTTGATATTCCTGTCGGCGTGGATATTGAAAGAGTCGGTAGGGTTGCAAAATCCGTGTCAAGCCGCTTTTTTACCGAAAACGAACAAGCGTGGGCAGGAGATGACGAAGTAAGGCTCACGGTTTTGTGGACGCTCAAAGAAGCGTTGTCAAAACTTACGGGTGACGGCGTAAAAATGCTGTATGACGGCATTGATGTTCTGCCGCTCACAAGAGGTAAATCAATCATACTTGACGGCAAAAAAATAACCGCCGAGCTTCAATTTCTCGGCGATTATGTGTTGGCGATTATAAAATCAAATTAATACAAAATGCTTTTAAACACGGCTCAACGCTGTGTTTTATTTTTGTCTTTTTTTTTCATTTGGGTCTTTCATTGTCAGCGAAATTCGCTTTTTGTCAACATCAACGGAGAGTACCCAAACGGTTACAATGTCGCCTACTTTAAGCACATCCGACGGATGCTTGATGTAGCGGTTTGTGATTTGGCTGATGTGCACAAGTCCGTCTTGATGCACGCCGATGTCAACAAACGCACCAAAATCGATAACATTTCTGACCGTGCCGTTGAGTTCCATTCCGGCTTTCAAGTCCTCCATGCCCATAACATCTGTGCGTAAAAGCGGCTTTGGCAGTTCATCTCTTGGGTCACGGCCCGGTTTAGAAAGTTCGCTTACAATGTCAACAAGGGTAGGCTCACCGATGTCAAGCTTTTGTGCAAGTGCCGATGTGCCGATTGTTTGCACTTGTGACTGAAGTTTTGTGATGTTGCCCGATTTGATGTCGTTTTCCGACACATCGCAAAGGCTCAAAAGTTCCTTTGCGGCGGCATAGCTTTCAGGGTGAACGGCTGTGTTGTCAAGCACATTTTTGCTTTCGGCAACACGCAAAAATCCGGCACATTGCTCAAACGCTTTAGGTCCTAATTTTGCTACCTTTTTAAGTTGACTTCTTGATGTGAACGAGCCGTTTTCTTCACGGTACGCAACAATGTTTTTTGCCACCGCACTTGACACACCGGCAACTCTTGAAAGTAATTGCGGCGATGCGGTGTTGAGGTCAACGCCAACGCTGTTTACACAGCTTTCAACCACACCGTCAAGCTCTGCCGACAATTCCTTTTGTGGCATATCGTGTTGATACTGACCGACGCCGATTGCCTTTGGGTCGATTTTTACAAGTTCGGCAAGCGGGTCCTGAAGTCGTCTTGCAATGCTTACGGCACTACGCAAGCTGACATCGAATTGCGGAAATTCTTCCGCAGCAAGTTTTGACGCACTGTAAACGGAAGCACCGGCTTCGCTTACAACCATATATGTTATACCGCAGTCAAGTTCCTTGATGAGTTCGGCGGCAAAAACCTCGGTTTCGTGCGACGCCGTGCCGTTGCCGATGGCAAACATTTTTACATTGTGCTTTTTCACAAGTGCGGTGATTGTTTTTTTCGCTTCGTCAATTTTGTTGTGCGGCGGTGCAGGGTAGATAACGCCCGTGTCGAGCACCTTGCCCGTTTCGCTGATAACGGCAACCTTACAGCCCGTGCGATAGCCGGGGTCAAGTCCGATTGTTACATTGCCCTTAACAGGCGGTTGCATAAGGAGTTGGCGTGTGTTTTCGCCAAAAACTTTTATTGAAGATTCGCAGGCTTTGTCGGTTAGTTCGTTGCGGATTTCTCGTTCGATTGACGGGAATATAAGACGGCTGAACGAATCTTCTACCGCTTCAATTACAAGGTCGGTCGCCTTTGTGTTGTTTTTGCAGTGGATGTTGAACAAAAGGTCGGTGGCAATCGTCTTGTCAAAGTCGATTGAAACCTTGAGTTTGCCCTCTTTTTCACCCCTGTTAACAGCCAAAACCCTGTGTCCTGCAATGGATTTTACAGGCTCGCTGTATTCCTTGTACATTTCGTACACGCCGAGGTCGTCATCTGCTCCTTTTGATGTGAGCATACCGTTGTTGTGCACTGCGTAGCGGATGAGTTTTCTGCCGTTAGGGTCGTCCGATACAAGTTCTGCAATGATGTCCTTTGCACCTTGAAGTGCACTTTCAATATCAGGCACCTCATCGGTCAGGTAGTCCTCTGCCAAAATTTCGGGAGCGGGAGTGCCTTTTTCCTGTGCATAAATTGCCTCCGCAAGCGGTTCAAGTCCGAGTGCCTTTGCAACGGAAGCCCTTGTTTTTCTCTTTGGACGGAACGGACGGTAGATGTCTTCAAGTTCTGTCATTGTCTTTGCGCTTTCGATGGATTTTGCAATGTCGTCCGTCATTTTCTCCTGTTCGGTGATTGACGCAATGATTTTTTCTTTTTGCTCTTCAAGTGAACGGAGATAATTCAGCCTGTCGTTCAACTCTCTTAAAAGTTGGTCGTCAAGTGAGCCTGTGGCTTCTTTTCTGTATCGTGCGATGAACGGAATTGTATTTCCGTCATCAATGAGTTTCACCGTGTTTTCTGCCTGCCACGGCTTGAGCGAAAATTCAAGCTCTAATTGTTTTACTATATCCATAGTTACTTCCTTTTTTATGTGATATATTCAGTTTACCAAAAAATTTCGGTTGTTTCAAGAAAATTTAATGCTGAGATTTTTGGTAATATTAACTAAAAAAACAGAGAGTTTTTCTATTGCCTGATTTTGATTGTGCCTTGAATATTGCCTATATTATATATTATAATTAAATGAGATATGTCGATTTGCAACTTTTAGCCTAAAAATAGTGGCTTGCAATCGAGCATAAATAACAATCGGAGAGGGACTATGAATAATATTTTTTTCACGAGTGAAAAAGAGGAAAGGTATGCAAAAGCGTGCCTTACCTTTGCCGAAAAACTCGGACTTATTGATGACAGCAGTATTGACGCTCTTAAATCAAGATGCGAAAAGGAAAACGAAAAGCGTAAAAACGCTCTTGCAAACGGCGAGATTGTTTACGGCTTAAAGCAGTTTACGCTTCCCGTTTATCTTGATTGGGAGCTTACACGCTTCAAGTTGGATTTTGTTTCCGAGAAAAAAGGCATTAATTATAGTTACAAGCCTATTGAAAAAGCTCAGCTTAAAGATTTTTACAAATCAAATAAGGACTTGTTCACCCGTTATAACGGCGACAAGTTCAGATTTAAGGAATCAAGGGATGTAGTTTACAAAAAGATAAGAGAGGAGGAGTATGAAAATGAAGTCAACAACATATTACGCAAGCTCTCTTAACGGCAATGACAACAATGACGGACTCACACCCGAAACCGCCTTTTTAACTCTTGACAAGGTCAATTCGCTTCAAATAAATCCGGGCGATAAGATTTTGCTTGAATACGGCTCGGTGTTTAACAATCAGTTTTTGCACCTCAAAAACTGCGGCAGTATTGACGGCGAGGCTATCGAAATTGCTCCTTACGGCGAGGAGGGCAGAATGCCTTTTATCAACACAAACGGTGAGGGCGTTTGGCATCAGGATTACGGAACAAAGCTTGATTTCGGCGGTCATGTTTACAAGGGTGATGTAAGTTCCTCCGTTCTCCTCTACGATGTGGAAAATATTGTTATTCACGATATAGAAATTGCAAACAAAGAGGAGTTTACAACTCCCGAGGCGTACAGCGACCCTGACAAGAGGGACAGAACAGGCGTTGCCGTTGTTGCTCAAAACAGAGGTACGCTTCATTCAATCACGCTCAAAAATCTTTTTGTTCACGATGTAAACGGCAATGTTTACAACAAGCATATGAACAACGGCGGCATTTATATGACCGCATTCAAGCCGGAGGACGAAAGTAAAACAGGCGTTGCAAGATATGACGGTGTAACCGTTGAAGGCTGTTTTGTAAAGAATGTCAGCAGATGGGGCATAGCAGTCGGCTATTCCTATCGCCACGCAGATTTTGCAGGCAAGGAACTTAAAGAGGAAACCTTTGAGAAATACGGCAACCTCAATATTTTGATTACCGGAAACTACACAAAGAATATCGGCGGTGACGCAATTACGCCTATGTATGCACTCACTCCGCTTGTTGAACACAATGTTTCGGACACTTGTGCAACCGAGATGAACGACCGTGTTTATACCAAGCCGGGCAAGAGAATGGGCAAAGTTGCGGCGGCAATTTGGCCGTGGAAGTGCAAAAATGCTTTGCTTCAATACAACGAGGGTGTAGACACAAAGCTCAATCAAGACGGTATGCCGTGGGATGCCGATTCGGGTGACGGAACTACATATAAGTACAACTATTCAAGGCTCAACGAGGGCGGCTGTATGATGTTCTGCCTCGGCGAAGCCGTGCATAATACATTTGTCAATAATGTAAGCTATGACGATTTGGGCGGAATTTTAAGTCCGTCGGGCAATCCTGACGCTTATGTTGCGGATAACGAATTCTATATGCGTAAGAGTGTTCCGCTCAAACGCAAGAGAAATCACGGCAAAATGACGCTTAAAAATAATAAAATAGAAATTATAGATTAACGAGGTATAACTATGGCACAAAACAAAGGCAGAGTAACCATTCCAACCGACATGGATGTGGTTAAGGAAACCCTTGAAATTATGGACGAATGGGGTGCAGACGCAATCCGTGACTGTGACGGCACAGAGTTCCCACAGGAACTTAAAGACACAGGTGCAAAGATTTATGCAACCTATTACACCACAAGAAAAGATAACGAATGGGCAAAGGCAAATCCTGATGAAATTCAGCAGATGTACATTATGACTCCGTTTTACACAGCAACCGAGTCAACTCTTGAAATTCATCTTATGAATCATCTTTATCCCGATATGCTCAAGGTCAACAACCGTGACGACATCACAAGATGGTGGGAGGTTATCGACCGCACAACAGGTGAGGTTGTTGCTCCGACCGATTGGGGATATGACGAGGCAACAGGCAATGTAACAATCAAAAAGTGCACACCGTTCCACGAGTATACAGTAAGTTTCCTTGCTTACATTATGTGGGACCCGGTTCATATGTACAACGCTGTTGTCAACGAGTGGAAGGATGTTGAACCGCAGATTACATTTGATGTTCGTCAGCCAAAGACAAGAGCACATTCGCTTGACAGACTTCGCAGATTCCTTGACACTCACGATTATGTTGATGTTGTCAGATTCACAACATTTTTCCATCAGTTCACTCTTGTGTTTGATGAATTCGCAAGAGAAAAGTTTGTTGATTGGTTCGGCTATTCGGCATCCGTAAGTCCGTATATCCTTGAGCAATTTGAAAAAGAAGTCGGCTACAAGTTCCGTCCTGAGTTCATTATTGACCAGGGCTATATGAACAATACATATCGTATCCCGTCAAAAGAATTCAAGGATTTCCAAAAGTTCCAAATGCGTGAGGTTGCCAAGCTTGCAAAAGAAATGGTGGATATTGTTCACGAGTACGGCAAGGAAGCTATGATGTTTATGGGCGACCACTGGATTGGTATGGAGCCGTTTATGGATGACTTTGCATCAATCGGTCTTGACGCTGTTGTAGGCAGTGTCGGCAACGGTGCAACACTTCGTCTTTTCAGCGATATTAAAAATGTAAAATATACCGAGGGCAGATTTTTGCCGTATTTCTTCCCTGATGTTTTCTGTGAGGGCGGCGACCCTATTTATGAAGCAAAGGTAAATTGGGTAACGGCAAGACGAGCAATTTTGAGAAGCCCTATTCAGCGTATCGGCTACGGCGGTTATCTCAAACTTGCACTCAAATTCCCTGAGTTTGTTGAATATATCAAGGGCGTTTGCGATGAGTTCCGCACACTTTATGATAACATTCAGGGCGTAACTCCTTATTGCGTAAAGAAAGTTGCAGTGCTCAACTGTTGGGGCAAGATGCGTTCTTGGTCAAATCATATGGTTCACCACGGTCTTTATTACAGACAGAACTATTCTTATTTCGGTGTTATCGAGGCTTTGAGCGGTGCTCCGTTTGATGTTTCGTTCATCAGCTTTGATGATATTAAGAGTGACAACAACTTCCTCGACAAGTTTGATGTTATCATCAATGTCGGCGATGCAGACACGGCACAGTCGGGCGGCGAATATTGGGCAGATGAGCAAATCATCACAGCCGTTAAAAAGTTCGTATTCAACGGCGGCGGATTTATCGGTGTCGGCGAGCCTGCCGCTCATCATTGGCAGGGTAAGTTCTTCCAACTTAACGATATTTTGGGCGTTGAGGAAGAAAACGGCTTCACTCTCAACACTCGCAGATACAACACCGAGGAGCACAGAGATCACTTCATCCTTGCAGATACCGAAAACGGCAATGTTGATTTCGGCGAGGGCAAGAAGAATATCGTTGCTCTTGACGGCACAACCGTTCTTGTTCAAAATGCAACCGAACTTCCGTTTGCCGTAAGACACGCAGAAGAAGTTCAGATGGCTGTCAGAGAATTCGGCAAAGGCAGAGGCGTTTATATCAGCGGACTTCCGTATTCGTTTGAAAACAGCCGTGTGCTTTACCGTGCGGTTTTGTGGAGTGCTTCGGCAGAGGACGAGCTTCATTGCTGGTATTCAACAAACTACAATGTTGAGGTTCACGCTTATGTTAAAAACGGCAAGTATTGTGTTGTAAACAATACTTATGAGCCACAGGACACAACTGTTTATGTCGGCGACGGCACAAGTTTTGAATTGCACCTTGAAGCAAACGAAATCAAGTGGTACCAAATTGCCGATAAAGTTCCTGAATCACGCCAATAAAATAAACTAACCGCTTAATGCCTTCTTAAACGGAGGTGGCAACACGAAGTGTTGACAGCGGGACTTTAAAAAATGCTGTAAGTATCGAACTTACAGCATTTTTGGCGTTTTTCGTTTTTTGCTCAGTCGAGGTATCTATATACATCTTCCTTCGCAAGAAAACGAAATTCAGAAATTTTCTCAACAGTTTATAATTATTTACCAAAAAAGTAAAAATTCTTAAACATTTGTTAAAAATTTAACAATACTTATTTAAAATTTTGTGGTATAATATAGAAAATTGATAAAGAAAAAACGGAGGTTTTCACTATGGCTAACAGAATAGTACTTAACACGGTTTCATATCACGGCAAGGGTGCAATCAATGAAATTGCTCCTATTGCTCAATCAAAGGGATGGAAGCACATTTTTGTATGTTCCGACCCTGACCTTATCAAGTTCGGCGTTACTTCAAAGGTAACAGACCTTCTTGACGAAGCAAAAATTCCATACACAGTTTATTCGGGTATCAAGCCAAACCCAACAATCGAAAATGTTGTTGACGGTGTAGAAAGCTTCAAGGCTTGCGGTGCAGATTCAATCATCGCTATCGGCGGCGGTTCTTCAATGGACACAGCAAAGGCTATCGGTATCATAATTGCAAACCCTGAATTTGCAGATGTTCGTTCACTTGAGGGCGTTGCTCCTACAAAGAATCACGCTGTTCCTACAATCGCAGTTCCAACAACAGCAGGCACAGCTGCCGAGGTTACAATCAACTATGTAATCACAGATGTTCAAAAGGAAAGAAAGTTTGTTTGCGTTGATGAAAACGATATTCCCGAATATGCAGTTGTTGACCCTGACATGATGTCATCAATGCCAAAGGGTCTTACAGCTTCAACAGGTATGGACGCACTCACACACGCTATCGAGGGCTACACAACAAAGGGTGCTTGGGAAATGTCTGATATGTTCCACCTTGAGGCAATCAAACTTATCGCAAAGCATCTCCGTGGTGCAGTTGAAAACAAGCCTGAGGACAGAGAGGGCATGGCACTTGCACAGTATATCGCAGGTATGGGCTTCTCAAATGTAGGTCTTGGCATTGCTCACTCAATCGCTCACACACTCGGTGCTCACTATGACACACCTCACGGTGTTGCTTGTGCTATGATGCTTCCTATCGTTATGGAATACAACGAGGACTTCACAGGCGAAAAGTACAGAGAAATTGCTCGTGCTATGGGTGTTGAAGGCGTTGACGAAATGTCACAGGAAGAATACAGAAAGGCTGCCGTTGACGCAGTTAAAAAGCTTTCTGCCGATGTAGGCATTCCGGCTGTTAACGAAAAGGTAAGAGAAGAAGACCTTGATGTTCTTGCAGCAGACGCATACGCAGACGCTTGCCGTCCGGGCAACCCAAGAGATACAAACGAAGCAGAGCTTAAAGAGCTTTACAAAAAGATTATGGCATAAGCCGTAATTTGTAACATAGTATAAATAAAGCGACTTGGATTTGATTTTCCAAGTCGCTTTTTATGTTGCTTTATGCAGTTAAACATGATACTATAAAATTGCATTAAATATTGGAGAAATTGTTTTATGGAATTGTTATATGCAGTTTTCTTTTTGCTGTTTCTGTATAAAACTGATTTCGGAGTCAGCGATGAATTTATGTCTAAGGATTATACAACTTATCTTCGAGGGATTTTTGCCTTGACAATTATGTTGTGTCATATCAGAATAACAGATTTTGCTCCGCTGAATGTTTTTAATTATTTAGGCTATCCCATTGTCGGCATATTCTTTTTCCTGTCAGGCTATGGTATGCTGACAAGAATAAAGCAGACCGGCATTGATAACTATATGAACGGATTTATATTAAAACGCTGTGTACCGCTGTTTGTTGAATATATTTTTGTGTGGATTTTCAATTTCGTTTGTATGTTTTTAGTATCGGGGAATTTTGATTTCCTTAAAGAAATAATTTCTCCTTATTCATGGTTTATTATTATGATTGAAGTGCTGTATATTGTGTTTTACATCGGATATAAACCGTTTAAAGACAATTTGAAGGGATTAATTATACTTGTAACAATTTTTGAATTGGTTCTAATAATAGCTTTATCGGCATTTGGAGCGAGTAAGTTCTGGTATTTAAGTTTGCTATGCTTCAGCGGAGGTATGATTTACAGCGTTATCAACTTGAACAAAGAAAAGACATTGCCGTTAATATTTGTCTTTGGTGCACTTGCGGTTGTTGCAACCGATGCAAAATATGTTTTGAGGGACAAACCAAAGATTATAGTGCTTTGGGCATTAATTTATAATATTTGGGTTTTATCTTTGGCAATAGTTGCGTTATCGGTCGGAAGATATGTTCGATTTAAAAACCCCGTGTTTGAATTGTGCGGAAAGATGTCACTTGAAATTTATTTGTTGCATGGTGTATTTCAGTTTGTATTTAAAGAAATCAAACCGATATATAATAATAGCTTACTATACGGTGCAATGATAATTCTGTGCACTCTGCTTATGTCTTACGGATTAATGAAACTAAAAACACTTAAATTAAAAAAGCGGGTATAAAATATAAGAACTGTGATATGAATTAAATTCATTTATCACAGTTCTTTTTGTTATGCTTTTCGCTTCTTTGACCCTACGATGAATGGGATATATTTGTTTACAAGTGTGCAAATCGGTGCAAGAACAATCAAAGTAAACAGTGTTACAGCCGAATAAATGAGTATGCCTTTGTGCGTGTTACTGAGGAGTTTTGCATCAAATTTAGGAGATACAAAGGTGCTCAGCAAGAACATTATCAGCTTGCAAGCCGGAATATGGAATGCGTAGTAAAAAATAGTGTTTTGACCGAATTTAACCATAAATTTCGGGAACTTCATAAAACTGAAGAATATGAAAAATGCAAGCACGCCGCTGTATACAACCAGCATATCGTAAAAATACGAGCAGTAGAGCGATGAAAAAAGATTTATGTAGTTGAATTTGCCTGTGTGGTATTTGTACAAGGCAGGCAGTGCAAGAAAAACTATCATAGAAATTGTTGCGATTATAATAAGGTAGTTCTTTTTTACAAGTGCAAGAAAAGATTTTAGGTAGTAGCCGAAAACACACATCGGATAAGCCACAAAAACGGCGTTTACCGCCATAAATATATGTTTGCCGGTAATGCAGAAGTAGCCCAAAACAAGCGAAATCACGGCGCTTATTATCACTGTTGCATCGTTGCTTTTTGTGATTTTAAAGATGATGAACATCAAAAAGTTGCACAGAAACAATGTAGGAAAAAACCACATTATTTTGCCCATACATATCAAGTCGAGCGAGTATTTTATCCACTCGGTGAATGTGCCTTGGTATGTGAACAAATCGAATATGCACAATATTACCGACAGGCAAAGGTAGGGCACGAGTATTCGTTTTGAGCGGGTAATCAAAAAATCTTTAACGCTCATTTGTTTTTTAGGATTAAACACAAATCCCGATGCCGCAAAAAACAGCGGCAGCTTCAAAAAGCTTGTGTACATTACAAATGTTGTAAACCCGTTCAGCCCCAAATGAACAAAAATTACAAATGCCATTGCAACGGCTTTGATTGCGTCAAGCCAGTCGTACCGCGGCTTTTGCAAAGGCGTGCTGTTTTCTCCCATAATTCAACCTCTTATAATTAATATGTAATGATTATATCATATTATATAATCTTGTTCAATACAGCAAAACGCCCGGAATAAATCCGAGCGTTTATTTATTACTTGTATAGCGTTTTTAGATTAGAGAGCCTCTGCGACAGCAACTGCACAAGCTACGGTAGCACCAACCATAGGATTGTTACCCATACCGATGAGACCCATCATCTCAACGTGAGCAGGAACTGATGAAGAACCTGCGAACTGTGCGTCTGAGTGCATACGACCCATTGTGTCTGTCATACCGTATGATGCAGGACCTGCAGCCATATTATCAGGGTGAAGTGTACGACCTGTACCGCCGCCTGATGCAACTGAGAAGTACTTTTTGCCTGCTTCAAGTCTTTCTTTCTTATATGTGCCTGCAACAGGGTGCTGGAATCTTGTTGGGTTTGTTGAGTTACCTGTGATAGAAACATCAACATTCTCTTTCCACATGATTGCAACGCCTTCTGTTACATCGTTTGCACCGTAGCAGTTAACCTTTGCACGAAGGCCGTCTGAATATGCTTTGCGGAATACTTCCTTAACTTCGCCGGTGTAGTAATCCATCTCGGTTTCAATATATGTGAAGCCGTTGATTCTTGCGATGATCTGTGCAGCGTCCTTGCCAAGACCGTTAAGGATAACACGGAGAGGCTTTTGTCTAACCTTGTTTGCCTTTTCAGCAATACCGATAGCACCCTCAGCGGCAGCGAATGATTCGTGACCTGCAAGGAATGCGAAACATTCTGTTTCTTCTTCAAGGAGCATCTTGCCGAGGTTACCGTGGCCAAGACCAACCTTACGCTGATCAGCAACAGAACCAGGGATGCAGAATGACTGAAGACCTTCGCCGATTGCAGCAGCAGCTTCAGCAGCTGACTTTACGCCCTTTTTGATAGCGATTGCACAACCAACTGTGTATGCCCACTTTGCGTTTTCAAAGCAAATTGGCTGAATGCCTTCAACGATTTTGTAAGGGTCAAAACCCTTAGCCTGGCAGATTTCTCTGCACTCTTCGATTGATTTAATATCGTATTTTTCAAGAACAGCAAGGATTTGCTTTTCTCTTCTTTCATATGATTCAAATAAAGCCATTATAATATCCTCCTACTCTTATTCTTTTCTTGGATCGATAACCTTAACAGCGTCAGCAACACGGCCGTATTGACCCTGAGCCTTTTCAAATGCTGTGTTTGCATCGTCGCCTGCTTTGATGAAGTCCATCATCTTGCCGAAGTTAACGAACTTGTAGCCGATGATTTCGTTGTCCTCATCAAGAGCAATGCCTGTTACATAACCGTCTGTCATTTCGAGGTAGCGAGGACCTGCCTTGCGAGTACCGTACATAGTACCAACCTGTGAACGAAGACCTTTACCGAGATCCTCAAGACCTGCACCGATTACCAAACCGTCATCAGAGAAAGCACTCTGTGTACGGCCGTAAACGATTTGGAGGAAGAGTTCTCTCATTGCTGTATTGATAGCGTCACAAACAAGGTCTGTGTTGAGAGCTTCAAGAATTGTTCTGCCAGGGAGAATTTCTGATGCCATAGCAGCAGAGTGAGTCATACCCGAGCAACCGATTGTTTCTACAAGAGCTTCTTCAATTACGCCGTTTTTAACATTAAGTGTGAGCTTGCAAGTACCCTGCTGTGGAGCACACCAACCTACACCGTGTGTAAAGCCGGAAATATCCTTGATTTCCTTTGCCTTAACCCACTTTGCTTCTTCCGGGATAGGAGCAGCACCGTGAGCAACGCCCTGTGCTACAGGACACATTGTTTCAACTTCATGTGAATAAACCATTTTCTAAACTCCTTACTTTTAATTTAGAATAAATTTTTAAAATTTACCGTCTTTATTATACCCAATAAGTTTCTTGTATTCAAGTAAAAATATAAATATTAAGCATTTTTTGACAAATTATACACAAAATAGTTATATAATCACTCTTTAATTATAAGTTTTTAGTATATACTTATTATAATATGGTTGAAAATACCTTTTTTCTGTGATATTATTATGGTGTATTTTAATGCTTTGGTATAAAGCACAATTCGTTTATTGGGAGAAATAGTATGACTAAAGATGAGAATAAGTTTTTGTTTTCGGTAATTATGCCGATTTACAATGTAGAGGATTATATCGAAGAGGCGATTTTGTCACTTGTTAATCAAACGATAGGCTTTGATAAAATTCAGCTTATTATGATTAACGACGGCTCTCCTGACAACAGCGAGGCAATTTGCCTCAAGTATAAGGAAATGTATCCGGATAATATTGTGTATCAAAAGATACCTAACGGCGGCGTAAGCAATGCAAGAAATACTGCTTTTCAGTATGTTGATGCAAAGTATATCACTTTCCTTGACCCTGATGACAAGTGGGAACTTTCGTCATTTGAAAATGCGTATAAATTTTTTGAAGAACATTATGACGAGATTGATGTGCTTGCCGCAAGAATTCAGTTTTTTGAAGAAAATGATGATTTTCATTCGCTTGATTACAAGTTTAAAAACGGCACAAGAGTTGCCGACCTTGAAAACAAGGAAGAATGGTTTTCCGTTCAGTCAACAGCCGCTACAACATTTATCCGAAGCGATGCACTCGGTGATGTAAGGTTTGACAGCAGATTAAAGTTTGGCGAGGACTCAACCTTTATCAACAAGATTATGCTCAAAAAGAAAAAGGTCGGTCTTATTTGCGAGGCTCTATATCTTTACAGACGCCGTAATTTGGGCGATTCTGCCGTTAACAATCAAATCTTTGACAAATCGTTTTATATCAATTCGCTTGTTTATTACCATATGGAGCTTATGAAATATTGCGAAGAGATGTACGGTGAGGTTATTCCTTATGTTCAGTCAATGATTGCTTATGACCTTTATTGGAGAATCGGTCACGATTATTATCTTGAGGTCCTTGATGAGCAGGAGCAAAAAGAATATCTTGAAAGAGTTAAAATGCTTCTTGACAGAATTGATGATTATATTCTTCTCAACAATCCGAAGCACAAGACAATGTTTAAGAAAAATGAGGCTTTCAAAATTAAGTACGGAAAGACTTTGTTTGAACTCATAGATTTTGATGCCGAAACAGGCACGCTTCATTACAAGGATATGTGGTCACTTTGTTTGCCTAATCAAAAGGGTAAGGTGTGCAAAATTGCTGCTCTTGATGTAAAAGACGATAAGCTTTTTGTTGATGTGTTTGTTGCACAATGGCTTTTCAGATGCACAAAGGACGGCAAAGCCAGCTTTAAGTTTCGCTTTGGCGAGCAAGAGGTAACGCCGGAACTTGTGCCTTACGATCCATCAAATGTTGTCGGTAAACTCGGACATCCGAGCTATTATTATCTTTGCAAATGTGAATTCAGCCTTAAAGGCGTAAAGCAAACCGAGATTTGCTTTAGACCGTACATTTCATACGGCGATAATGAAACATCGGTTTCAATGTCATACAGCAAGTTTATTTCTACTAAAAATCTGTTTAAGCCGTCATATGAAGTTTACGGCAAATATGTTGTAAGAAGTATGCGTAAGGCAATTAAGGTTTCTGTTCCTAAAGACCTTAAAGCTTATGTGGAAAATGCTGAAAAAGCTTGCGTTGATTACCTTAAAGAAATCGGCAGAGATGACCTTGCCGAAATAAGAGCAAACTTCCCGAAATTTAAAAAAGAGCAGGAGAAAAAGGGCAGTGTGTGGCTTTTCTCCGACAGAATCGACAATGCCGGTGACAGCGGTGAAGTGGTATTTAAGTATATCAGCGAGCACACTCCGAACGGTGTAAGACCGATATTTACAATCGGCAGAGCGGCAAGCGATGAGGTTAAAAACCGCCTTGAAGCAATCGGTGAGGTTGTGTATTTTGAGGATACCGAGTTTAAGTATTATTTTCTTCTTGCGGACAAAATCGTTTCATCAAGTGCAGGTGAGTTTACAATTAACGCATTTGAGGACGACAGACCGTATTTTGTAGATATGTACCACTTTGATTTTTATTTTATGAATCACGGTGTAAACTGCGGTGACTGCTCGGTTTGGCTTAATCACTACAATAAAAATATTAAAATTTTCTTTAATACGGGTGTAAACGAGCGTCAGGCAATTATTGACGGCAGATACAATATGACTGCCGACCAATGCGTAATTACGGGACTTCCTCGTTTTGATGCACTGTATGATGACAGAAAAAAGCAACTTCTTGTGCTTCCGTCTTGGCGAAAGAGCATCAAGGGTGCTTATGACGACAAGACCTCAAGTGTTTATTATGACGGCTTTGTAAATACGGATTATTATAAGTTCTACAACGGACTTATCAATGATGAGCGTTTGCTTGCAAAGATGAGAGAAAAGGGTTATACCGGTTTGTTCTGCCTTCATCCTATTTTCAGGAAGCAGGCTGTTGACTTTAAGAAAAACGATGTGTTTGCAATTAATGAGGGCTTTATCAATTACAATAAGGTATTTGCCGAATCATCGGTTATGGTAACCGACTATTCAACCATTGCTTTTGACTTTGCTTATCTCAAAAAGCCGATTGTTTATACTCAGTTTGATAAGGAAGAGTTTTACGAAACTCAAACTTATGACAAGGGCTTCTTTGAATACGAAAGAGACGGCTTCGGTCCTGTTTGCTATGACTTGGACAGTGCGGTTGACGCACTTATCAAGATTATTGATAAGGATTGCGAAAACGATTATATCGACAGAGTAACAAACTTCTTTGTCAACCTTGACAAGAACAATTCAAAGAGAGTTATTGATGCCGTTTTGGCAGACAGTAAAAAAGAAGAAAAGCCGTCATTCTTCAAACGACTTTTCTCTAAAAAATAAGGATATAGTATGAATGTAGTTGTAATTCTTGCGAGCGGTGTCGGCTCACGCTTTGGCTCAAATGTGCCAAAGCAGTTCCATAAAATAAACGGCAAAATGGTAATTGAATATGTTGTTGACGCTATTTTTGAGGCAAAAACCGTTGATAAGATTTTGATTGTTACAAATATTGAGGCAAACAAAAGCTATCTTACAAATCTTGCGGCTGATGACAGAGTTGATTTTGTAAACGGCGGCGAAACACGCAATTATTCGCTTGTCAATGCACTTCAATACATCAATGACAATTATGATTGCGACAAGGTTATTGTTTGTGATGCGGTTCGTCCGATGATTACGGGTGAACTTATGGATAAGTATTTTGCTTTTCTTGATGATAATGCAGCAGTGGTAACCGCTCAGGCAATTACCGATTCGCTCGGATGCTATGATATTCAAAAGGTTTACCGTGACAGGTATTATCTTATGCAGTCGCCGGAGGGATTTGATTTTAAACTGCTTTATGATAATTTTGACCCTGAGAGTAAACTCACAGAAGTAACACAGCAGCTTCCGGAAAACAGCAAAATCAAGCTTTATTTTGATTTTAACAATAATTTTAAGCTTACTTATCCTGCGGATTTAAAGTATCTTGAAGCACTTATCAATGCAAGGGACAATAATGTTGACTACAAGGATATTTTTAACAGTGTAAGCAGGCTTAACAGATATTTGTTTGAAAATTATCCGTCGCAAACAAAAAATTGGACCCGTCGCCTTGAAAAGGAAATTCCTAATCTTCTTAAAAAGTGGCAGATAACCGATTACAGAGTTGTTAAAACCTCGCATTTCGGCATTATCTTTTTGGCAAAAAGCATTAAGTACGGCGATTGTGTTTTGAAAATGATTCCGCCGTTTATTGACAGATACGAGCCTGAGAGAAGCTGTTATCAAACTTTGCCGGCAACATTTATGTGCGAGCTTTATGATTATGACGACACCTGTTCGGCAATTCTTATGCAGCAAATGGACAGCGATTTGCCGCAATTTGATAAAAATGATACCACTGTTTTGGAATTTTTTAAGAAGGCACTTAACAGTTACAAGGATATAAAAATCAGTGAAAATGATGTTCACAAGTTCCATAATTATTCCGATATTTTGCATGGCAAACTTGACGAAAACAAGTTTTCTTACCGCAATGAAGAAATTATGCAGCTTGTAACTCAAGCCAACGAACTGTATGACAAAGTGTTTGCTAATGACGAATTTTGCCTTGTTCACGGTGATATGCACAGGTACAATATTATGAAGAGCAGTGAACTTATTACGGCAATCGACCCGATTGGCTATATTGCACCGCTTGAACTTGATATTGTTCGATTTATCGGCACCGAACTTACCGATACAACCGAAGATGTGCAAAAGAAAAAAGCCGAGCTTGTGGAATACTTTGCTCCGCTTTCATCAAAAGAGAGGATAAAATCGCTCCTGTTTGTTGATATGGTTTTCAGGCTTCACAACAGCCTTTTTGAAAATGACACATTTGAACTTACAGACAAGTGGCTGTCGATATTAAAATAATATTTTTGCGTTATGTTGACAAAAATAATGTGTTGTGATAATATAATAATAGACAAAGGGCTTATCGGATAGACGGTCAGCTCATAAGATGTTTAAATAACCGATCCTATGGCAGTGGGGCGGTTATTTTTTTATGCTTATTATGTAGCCTGTAGCTGCAAAAAGAATAATTACTATAAAAGTTAAATATTCCATAGCATCACCCCCTAATTGATATTAGAGGGCATTGCCCTCCGGATAGAGAGCTAACCGCCTACCGTTAATCGATAGTTTCCTTTGTCCGTGTAGATTATACAGTATTAGGAAGTGTATGTCAATAAAACATAAAAGCCGAGGTTTTCTCGGCTTTTTTATTTTCCCCATTTGTTGATAATGTTTTGAACCTTTTGCGGATTGTGGGTAGTTATGTTGTCGGCTGTGTTTACAAGTGCACGCTTGATTTGGTATTTTCTGTCAACTGTCCAAATAGAAAGTTTGTAGCCGTTTTTGTGGAGCAGATTTGACAGCGTCCTTGAAGCGTATTTGTAATTGCAGTTTATGCCGACTGCACCTGTTTTTTCAAGCATATCAATTATTTTTTGCTGATAATCTTCGGTAAAAATATTGATTCTGCTTGGCATATAATTGACATAATATTCAACTCCCGGGCAGTTTTCCTTGACCTTGTTTGCCTGAAAAACTTCAATTCCCGTGAGCGTCACACGGTCGGTGAGGCTGTAATCAACTATTAAATCGTGAAGATTTTTGAGCACCCTTGTTTCTCTGATGTCAAGATTTAGGTGCATATCGGTTTTTTTCACTCTTTGAAAAGCAGCGGTGATTTCCGTGCCGTCCGAATTGGTGTTGATGATTTCGTTGCTCATAACGATTGTGCCGTTAGGTCGTTGCCGCACCTCAATTTCAAATGAAGCGTCACCGTGCTCAATTGCCTTTTCGAGCGATTCCATAGAGTTGTCGGGCGTGTTGTACGCACCTGTGTGAGCTGTGATTGTAAATCCGTCAACAAATTTCAATTCGTGCTCGTCAAAGGTTTTGTTGAATGCGTACGAAACCACCATAACAAGCATTGAAACGCTGACCAAAAAAGCCACAACTTGATATGTAAATCGTTTTGCCCATGTGGGTGTCATATTCCGTTTTAAAAATCGCTTGAATTTTTCTATTCGCTTTTTGCGTTTTTCTTTTTTGGTCATATATTCACCCTGTCGGAATATCAAACCGCCTGCATTTTTGCCGGCGGTTTTGTGTGATTGATGTAATCTTATTTATTTCCCGAATAGTTTGGTGCTTCCTTGGTGATGTAAACATCGTGTGGATGCGATTCAACAAGACCTGCACCGGTAATTCTGATGAACTGTGCGTTTTGGCGGAGTTCCTCGATTGTGTGGCAACCTACATAACCCATACCCGAACGCAAGCCGCCCATCATTTGATAGATGGTGTCGGAAACTGCTCCCTTGTAAGGAACACGACCTTCAACGCCTTCAGGAACAAATTTCTTTGAACCCTTTTGGAAGTATCTGTCGGCAGAGCCGTGATTCATTGCACCGAGAGAGCCCATACCACGATATACCTTGAATTGACGACCTTGGTAAATTTCTGTTTCGCCCGGAGCTTCGTCACAACCTGCAACAAGCGAGCCAACCATAACAACGCTGCCGCCTGCGGCAATAGCCTTTACGATTTCGCCCGAATACTTGATACCGCCGTCTGCGATTACAGGTATGCCGTACTTGTCAGCCATAGCAGCCGAATCGTAAATAGCTGTAATTTGCGGAACACCGATACCTGCAACAATACGGGTTGTGCAGATAGAACCAGGACCGATACCGATTTTAACAGCGTCTGCACCTGCTTTGATGAGTGCTTCGGTAGCTTCTGCTGTTGCAACATTACCTGCGATAAGTGATACATCAGGAAATGCTTCTTTAACTTTTGTAACATTTCTGATGATGTTTTCGGAGTGACCGTGAGCCGAGTCAAGTACAAATGCGTCAACGCCTGCTTCATAAAGAGCCTGTGCACGGATGAGCACATCGTCTGTTACACCGAGAGCGGCTGCGCAAAGAAGTCTGTCCTTGCTGTCACGGGCTGTGTTTGGATATTTAACGGCTTTTTCAATGTCCTTGATTGTTACAAGACCTGTGAGTTTGCCGTTTTCGTCAATAAGAGGAAGTTTTTCAACCTTTGACTTCATCAAGATGTTTTTTGCTTCTTCAAGAGTTGTGCCTGCAACTGCTGTGATAAGCTCTTCTTTAGGAGTCATTACGGTAGAAATTTTTACACTGTAATCTTGGATAAAACGAAGGTCACGGTTTGTAAGAATACCTACAAGAGTGCCGTCGTCCTCACAAATCGGAACACCGCTGATTTTGTATTTACCCATCAACATATCTGCGTCTTTTACGCTGTGATGAGGGGAGAGATAAAACGGATTGAGAATAACGCCGTTTTCGCTTCTTTTAACCTTGTCAACCTCGGTAGCCTGTTCTTCGATAGTCATATTTTTGTGGATAACACCGATACCGCCTTCACGGGCAATGGCAATAGCCATTCTTGATTCGGTTACAGTGTCCATAGCCGCAGTCATAAGCGGAATGTTAAGACTGATGTCTTTTGTAAGTTTTGTCTTGAGCGACACACCGTCCGGGGTTACATCGGATTTTGCAGGGATAAGCAAAACATCGTCAAATGTAAGTCCTTCTTTTACAAATTTTTCTCCGTATTCTTTCATAACAACCTCCTATAAATTATAATATTTGAATATTTAAACTATCATACCATTTTAAAGGTATTAAATCAAGAGTTTTTTATTCCTCTGCCGCCTCAACGATTTTTTCAACTGTTTGTTCAACCGTGTTGCTGTCGCAGTCTATAACAACATCTGCCCACTTTTGGTACATAGGCAGTCTTTCGTTGTACATATCTTTGAGCGAAGTGCCTTTTCTTACAACTACTCCTCGTGTGGTGATGTTTTTTATTCTGTCAACCATAGTGTCGTAGCTGAGGTTTAAGAAAATTATTTTGCCGCTTTTTTTGAGGTGCTGCATTGATTTGTCGCTGTAAACAACGCTTCCGCCGGTCGCAACAACCGTTGCGTTTATGTCAAGTGACAAAATCGTGCGTTCCTCCGCTTTCAAAAAGTATTCAATGCCGTTTTCGTCAATGATGTCCTGAAGTTTCTTTTCTTCAAGCCCCTGAAACAGTAGGTCTGTGTCAAAAAAATTCTTCAGCAGAGCCTTGGCAGCAAGCACACCGCAAGTGCTTTTGCCGCTGCCGGGCATTCCGATTAATATAATGTTTTCCTTGTTCATTATTTTAGTCCAACCTTTTTGCAGTTATATTCCATAGGGCAGATGTCACACTTCGGCTTTCTTGCCGAGCATATATCTCTGCCGAAAAGCACTATCCTGTGACAGAAATCCGAGCCTTCTTCACTCGGTATTATTTTTTTGAGAGCAAACTCGATTTTTTTCGGGTCTTTTTCATTCACAAGACCTATTCGGTTTGCAATTCTTATCATATGTGTATCAACAACTATCGATTCTTTGCCGTAAACATCGCCGACAATGAGGTTTGCCGTTTTTCTGCCCACACCGTTAAGCGTGATTAAGTCGTCAATATTGTCGGGTACAACTCCGCCGAAGCGGTCACGCACGCCTTTTGCCATATCAATTATGGAAGCCGCCTTGCTTTTGTAAAATCCGCAGGAACGGATAATTTCTTCGATGTCCTTGACATCGGCGTTGCAGTAGTCGTCAAGCGTTTTGTATTTTGCAAACAGTGCAGGGGTTACGAGATTTACTCTTGCGTCCGTGCATTGTGCCGACAGCCTTACCGCCACCAAAAGTTCAAACGGGTTTGACGAATTGAGCGAGCAAATTGCTTCGGGATATTCTTTTTTGAGAACCTCTATTGCGTTTTGTGCTCTTTCTTTTTTCGTCATTTTTCGCCTTTTATTCTGCTCCAATATTCCTTGTGAGCCTGTTCGTTTTTGTTTGTTCCGTATTCGTAGTATTTTGTGTTTTTCAATTTGTCGGGCAGATATTGTTGCTCTGTCCAATGATTTGGGCAATCGTGAGGATAAACATAGTGTTGTCCTTTGATTTCTGCGTCCTCGCCGTCGTAATGCTTGTTTTGAAGCTGTCGAGGAATAGGACCGAAATTGCCTTTTTTTACATCCGCCATTGCTGTGTTTATCGCTTCGTAGGCGCTGTTTGATTTTGGCGACTCGGCAACAAGAATGACTGCGTCTGCAAGCGGAATTCTTGCCTCCGGCAAGCCGACCATCATTGCCGCATCAACCGCCGCCTTGACAATCGGAATAATCTGCGGATATGCAAGCCCGACATCTTCGCAGGCGCACACCATAAGCCGTCTGCAAGCCGACGGCAAATCACCGGCTTCAAGCAGTCTTGCAAGGTAGTGAAGTGCGGCATTTGTGTCCGAACCCCTCATACTTTTTTGGTATGCCGATACAATGTCGTAGTGCTCGTCGCCGTCTTTGTCGTATCGCATTGCGGATTTTTGCGTCAGTTCCTCCGCGGTTTCAATGCTTACGGCTTTTACACCGTCAACTGTTGGGGTTGCAAAGTAGCAATTTTCCACGCTGTTGAGTGCTTTGCGAACATCGCCGCCGCAACCCTGTGCGATTTTTTTCACAACCTCATCGGGATAGGTGATTTTGAGATTGTTTTCTTCTTCTAAAAACTTAAAACCTCGCTCAACTGCGGGAATAATATCCGTATAATTGAGTGCCTTAAATTCAAATACCGTAGAACGGGAAAGTATAGCCGAATACACATAAAAATACGGATTTTCGGTGGTAGAGGCAATAAGTGTTATCTTGCCGTTTTCTATGTATTCAAGGAGCGATTGCTGTTGGCGCTTGTTAAAATATTGTATTTCGTCAAGATAAAGCAAAATTCCGTTTGGTGCGGAAAAAGTGCCTATTTCGGACACAATATCTTTTATATCCTGCGTTGATGCGGAAGTGCCGTTGAGTTTTCTCAACGCACGCTTTGTTTTGTTTGCAATGATTGAGGCGACCGTTGTTTTGCCGACGCCTGAAGGTCCGTAGAATATCAGGTTTGGTATGTCGCCGTTTTGTATCATATTGTAAAGTGCTTTGTCGGGGGATAGCAGGTGCTTTTGCCCAACTACATCTTTTAGTTCGGTTGGTCTTATTCTGTCTGCCAACGGTTTATTCATCTGTTTTCTCCTTTGAAAAAACACAGCCGCAGAAATTCTGTCTGTACAGGCTGTATTCTTTGCTTAGTTCGATAGAACGCTTGTAGCCCTCTTTCTTTTTGAAGTCGGACGGCAACCATTTTATGCCGTACTTTTCCGCAACTTCAAAGCCTATTTGATTAATCTTTTGGCTGTTTTTAAGGGGACTGATTGAAAGAGTTGTGCAAAAATAATCAAAGCCTTGCTCTTTTGCAAACTTTGCCGTGCTTTCAAGTCGCATACGGTAGCACCTGAAGCAACGCTCACCGCCTTCGGGAATGTCCTCGTAGCCTTTTGCAATGCTTAAAAAGTCGTTGTAATCATATTCTCCGAGCACCAATTTAATCGGGTGTTTTGCCGGTAATTCTTCAATCAGCCTTTTTTGTTCGGCAAATCTTTTGTCAAATTCTTCTTTCGGCGAAATATTGGGATTGAAGTAGTACACCGTGATGTCAAAGTAATTGCTCAGATATTCAAGCGTATAGCTTGAGCACGGTGCACAGCAGGAATGCAAAAAGAGTTTTGGCACTTCGCCGTTTAAGTTATCGATTATTTTGTCTAATTCTTTTTGGAAGTTAATTTTGTTCATTTTATTTGCTGAGATACGGTCCCGAATTTACTTTGTTGCCGTCAATGATAAGTTCAAAGTGGCAGTGCGGACCTGTTGAGTTGCCTGTTGAACCGCCTCTTGCGATTTGCTGACCTTTTTTAACGGTTTGACCCGTGCTTACAAGAAGCTGTGAATTGTGGGCGTAAAGTGTTACGATTTTTCTGCCGAGATTATCCGTGCCGTGGTAAATCATAACATATTTGCCGTATGAATAATTGAGTTCTCTTGTTTTGATAACAATACCCTTTTGTGCGGCAACAACTTTTGAGCCGACCGGGTAAGGATAGTCCGTGCCGGTGTGTGGCTTGCCTGAGCTGTAATGACCGAAGCCGCAGGAAATTGAATAATGTCCCGGAGCGGGACAGGTTAAATTGAGTACAGCCGCCGAATTGTAATACAGCGGGGAAGTGTTGCTGTCGGCAGAGGATGTGTGCTTGTTGTTGTTCTTATCGGATTTTACTGCCGTTGTTGCTTCTTCGGGAGTTTTAAGACCGCTTAAAACGCTGTTGATTTCGTTGTCAACCTGTTTCAAGAGTTCTTCATCCTCGTATTTGTACTCAGTGTACATTTGAGTTTTTTGTGCATATTCGGCAAGAAGCGAGTCACTCTCGGCTCTGTCCTGTGCAAGTATAATCTTCTTTTGTGCAATTTCTGCCTGCTTGCTTTCAATTCCGTCACGCTCTTTTTCAATGATGGCGGTTTTTTCGTCAAGAACTGTCTTGCTGTTTTCAAGTGTGGCTTTTTGCTTGGCGATTTCTTTGCTTTTCGCATTAATTTCTTTCGTCTTTTTCTTTGCTTCTTTAAGGAGCTTGGCATCCGATTTTGAAACGGCTTTTATCATTTCGTAGCGTGATAAAAACTGACTGATGTCCTTGCTTGTAAAAAGAGCCACCAAAATGCTGTCCGAACCCGATATGTACATTGCTCTCATTCTCAGGCAGTAAGCATTGTAGGTTTTTTTGAATTCTTTGTTTAACTTTTCAATCTCGCCGTTTGTTTTGTCATATTGCTTTTGAACGCTTTTGATTGATTTTTTCAGTTCTTTTGTTTCTTTTTTTAAGCCTTTGATTTTTGCTCTTGCAGTTGAAATTTGGTTGTCAAGCACGCTCAAATCTTGGTTCATATAGCCGATTTTTTCATCAAGTGAGTTGATGTATTCCTCGGTTGCCATTTGACTTTTTTTGTATTTTGCAAGCTTTTCCTCACTTTCCTTGAGTTTTGCCTCAAGGTCGGTCTTTTGCTGATTTAAGGCTTCTTCGGGTGATTGCGTGGTTAACTCCGTTGTTGCTTCGGAAGCGGAGACGGCCTTTTGTGTGCTTGTGTTTGCCGTTGGATTTTCATCGGCAAATGCACTGATTCCGCCTGTTGACAGCATAGCTAAAGATATTAATATTGCGAGTGATTTTTTTATAATCGGTTTCAAAATGAAACGCCCCTTGTTTTGCTTAGATTTTATATTTTAGATTTTATATTAAGGTAAATAATGTGCAGGATTTGTGCAACTGCTGTATGAGCCGTCACCGAGTCTTACTTCAAAATGAAGGTGAGGACCTGTTGAGTTGCCTGTTGAACCGCTGAGTGCGATTTGTTGCCCCTTGCTTACATGCTGACCTGCCGACACCGAGCGAACGCTGTTGTGTGCATAAAGCGTGTATACCGTTTCGCCGTTTTTGTTTGGTTTGTCATGCATAATAACGATGTATCTGCCGTAGCTGCAATATCCGCCGCCGTGGTAACTTTTTTTGCATGTGCTTCTGTTGCAGGTAATGTCCTTAGAGATGATAACCATACCGCTGTCTGCCGCAACAATCTTGTGACCTGTTGTGCCGCCTGTTGAAAAGTCGCATCCGGTATGCCCCCTATATGCACCGTATGCACAGGTAATTCTTGTGTAATCAGGGCAAGGATAGGTCATATTGATAAACTCTGAACCTATATCCTTGGTTGCTTCCTCTGTTTCTTCCTCTGTGGTTGTTTCGTTTTTCTTAGTTGTGGTATGCTTTGTTGTGGTTGGCTTTTTTGTTGTGGTATGCTTTTTCGTTGTAGCCTTTTTAGTGGTTGTTTGCTTGTTTTGATATTTTTTGATGGCTGCCTGAATGTCGCTGTCGATTTGGTCAATCTCTTCCTGCGTCATATCATGAAGCTCTGAATATTCCTTTGTTTTGTCGTTGATTTGCTGAAGAACGGTGTTTGCTTCTGTTTGCTGTTTTTCCATAGCCGTTTTTTTCTTTTTCATTTCGGCTTCTTTTTGGTTTAGCGATACTTGTTGAATTTTTAAGCTTTCCGTATCGGATTTAAGCACCTTTTGTGTTTTGTTAAGTTCTTCTTGCTTTTTGTTGAGCCTTTTTTGTGATTCTTGAAGTTCGGTAATTTTGGCATTAACATCCTGCATAAGTTCGCCGTCTTTTCTTGATACGGCGGCAACCATTTCAAGCCTTGTCAAAAAGTTTTCTATTCCGTCAGCCGAAAGCAAAAACGAAAGCACACTTTCTGTTTCGCCGCTGATGTATATCGCTCTCATTCTTTGACAGTATTTTTGTTGAACTTCCATATAGTCGGTTTCAAGCTGCTGTGTGTTTGCTGTCATTGTTTTGAGGTCGGATTCGATGTCAGCCAAAGTCTTTGTATTTGTTTGAATGTTTTTTTCTGTTTGGTTAACTCTGTTTTCTGTTTGGTTAACATCGTTAAGAGTGATGGAATATTGTTCTTTCAGCGTGTCCAGCTTTGTGTCAATAACATTAAGATATTCCTGTGTGTCCTGTTTTTCTTTGCCGAGTTCTTTCAGCTTTTTGTTCGTTTCCTCAAGTTTCTTTTCAAGTTCTTCTTTTCGCTGTTCCTGAGATTTGGTTACGGCTTTTGCAGTGTTTGCTCCCACGGGTGTGCAAATTGCCGCACTTGTGCATATTAAGCACGCACTCATTAAAACAGAAATGAGTTTTTTTGTATACTTCTTCATATTTTGCACCTCCGTAAAAATCTACATAATAATTTTACCACAATTATTATTATAAGTAAAAGGTAAATTATGTATTTTTCATATTTTTTACATTATATTAAAAAATAAAGAATAACACTTGTTTTATCTTTTAACCCCTCAGTCGCACATAAAGTGCAACAGCTCCCCTTTATAACATTAAAAGGGGAGCCATAATAAGTTTGCTGTTATAAATAATTGAATGGATTTACTCTTGTACCGTTTACACGCACCTCAAAGTGACAGTGCGGACCTGTTGAGTTGCCGGTTGAACCGCTTCGTGCGATAACCTGACCTTTTGTTACATGTGAGCCTACACCTACAAGAAGGGTGGTGTTGTGTGCATAAAGGGTTGAAAGTCCGTTGCCGTGGTCGATTACAAGATAGTGACCGTAGCTGTAATTGAGGTTTTTGGCAATGATTACCGTGCCTGATGCCGCAGCATAAACAGGTGAACCCGATGCAACAGGAAAGTCAACGCCGCCGTGGTAACGACCGCTTGAATAGTTAGGGTAGCCTGCCGATACCCTGCGGGAATTTGTCGGATAACCGAGTGTTCCGCTGTAAGCACCGCTGCCGTATGAACCGCTGCTTGAACCTGTGTTAACAGATGATGATGACTGAGCCTTGCGGATTTCAGCCGCAATTTGTGCTTCAATTTTTGCAATTTCGTCCTCGTTGTCAGAAATACTTTCCTGATATTCGGCTGTTTGGCTGTTGAGTTTACGCATCATAGAATTTGCTTCGTTTATTTCTTTGTCAAGCTCGGTCTTTGATGCGTTAACGGTTGCAATGTTGCTGTCAAGCTTGTCCTTTTGACTTTGAAGTTTTGCCTTGTCATCTTTGAGGTCAAGACGCTTCTTTTCCAAATCAGCCTTGTCCTTTTCAATCTCGTTCATTTTATCCATAAGTTCATTGAGCGTGTCACTGTCCTTTTTTGAAACGGATTTAATCATTTCGGAACGGGTGAGGATTGAACTGATGTCACTGCTTGTAAGCAAAACCTCAAGGTTGCTTGCATGACCCGATACATACATTGCACGGAGTCTTTGGCAGTATTCGTCAAAGGTTTTGTCAAATTCAGCCTGCTTTGCGTCAATATCGGACTGGATTTTGTCGATTTGATTTTTAGTATCGTTGATTTTGTTTGTAACGGTGTTAATGCTTTTTTGCAAGTCGTTTGCTTCGGATTTGAGGGTGCTTATCTTGTCCTTGAGTGCCTGAATTTTGGTATCAAGTGCGGATATGTATTCCTCGGTATTCTTTTTTTGACCCGAAAGCTTGTTGATTTTTGATTGAGCTGCGTCAATCTGATTTTGAATTTTTTGCTTTTTGTCACGGAGTGCAGAAGTGCTTGCGGCATATGAGGTTGAAGTTCCTCCGATAATGCTGAAGGCAAATGCACATGACAAAATAACGGAAATTATTTTTTTAAATTTAAACTGCACTTATCTCACTGCCTTCCTTTGTAAGATATTTTCTCATGGTGATGAGCGAACCGCCGACACCGCTGACAATGCCTATTGCAACGAATATGCCAAGCATAGGCAATGCGTAATCAACAAAATTGAGCGGAACCAATCCTATTGAGCTGAACACATCGCCGAATCGGCTGATGGCAAGCTCGTATATTCCCCAAACGGCGAACAACGACAGAGCACCTGCCACAACGCCGAGGATTATACCTTCAACAACAAACGGAAGCTGAACAAAGCTGTTTGTTGCACCGACAGATTTCATAATGCTGATTTCAAGTCGGCGTGAATATACCGTAAGTTTGATTGTGTTTGAAATGATGAACAACGAAATTGCAAACAGTACGGCAATAATTACTATTGAAATAATACTTATACCGTTAGAAAGTTTTGCAAGCTTCTTTGCAAGGTCGGTGTTTTGTCTTACTGTGTAGACATGGTCAAGCTTTTTGATTTTTTTAACCGTATTCGAAAATTTCGTTAAGTCCTTAACCGTAACCTTATATGCGTCCGGAAGAGGAATTTCATCGGTTGTTTCGGTAAAGAATTCTGCCTGTGCTTCATCCATTGTGGCAATCTGCTCTGCCCAAGCGTCTTCCTTGGCAACAAATTCGATTTTTTGCACATTATTGATTTTGTTGAGCTGAATGCCCATTTCATCAATATCGGCGTCTGTTGCTTTGTCATCGATATATACCATGATTACATTTTCATCTTCAATTTTTTGAACAAGCGAGTTAATGTTCAAAAATATCATAGATGCCGAACCGATGAGCACCAAACAACTGAGCAATACGCAAATTGATGCAACCGACATCATACGGTTTGTCCAAGTGTTACGAAAGCCCTCTTTTACAAGGTATCTGAAACTTGCTCCCGACATTACTGCTCACCTCCCTGTGCCAATTCGTTGAGGTCAACCGTGCCCTCGGATGACTCATCCGCAACGGAGCCGATGTTTTCTTTTTTGCTTTCATCGCTTTGCGGCTCTGTGCTGTTTTCTTCCAAATCTTCAAAAACTTCTGTCAAATTTTCGTTCTTGACATCCTGCTCATAATAGAACATATCGTTTTCTTTCTTTGTTTCTTTGGTCTTGAATTTTGCAAATGTTGGGTCAGGTGTATCGGATACAACCTTGCCCTTTTGAATAACAATAACTCGGCGTTGGAATGTACGCACAAGATCGTGCTCGTGAGTAACCATTACAACTGTTGTGCCGTTGTTGTTGATTTTTGTAAGCAACTCAACAATCTCGTGGCTCATCTCCGGGTCAACATTACCGGTAGGCTCATCGGCAATGATGAGGTCCGGATTGTTAACAAGTGCTCTTGCAAGCGAAACTCTCTGCTGCTCACCGCCCGAAAGTTCGTTTGGCATTGAGCGTGCCTTTTGGCTGAGTCCTACAAGCTGAAGAATGTATGGTACTCTTTTTCTTATATCCTTTTCTTTTGTGCCGATAACACGCATTGCAAATGCAACATTGTCGTACACGCTCATTTTAGGTATAATTCTGAAATCTTGGAAAACTATACCCATTGTTCTTCTGTAATACGGTACTTGACGCTTTTTCATCTTTGTTGATGCGTAGCCGTTTACAATAACTTCGCCTGATGTCGGCTTTTCCTCGTGCATGATAAGTTTTAAAAATGTACTTTTACCTGCGCCCGATGAGCCGACTATAAATACAAACTCTCCGTCCTCGATTTTGATGTTTACATTCTCAAGGGCGTGAGTATCGTTGCTGCCGTAGATTTTTGTAACATCTCTGAATTCTATCACAGCTCTCACTCCTATCTTTTCGTGTTTGTTATATTAAGTAATAAAAATCGTAATATGCGGTTTTACCCAATAATTAAATATATAATATAACAATTACAAGCAAATATCAAGTGTTTTATGTTGCTATTTTGTAAAAATTGTAACAGATTTGTAAACAATTACCAAAAAAACAGAGGGCGGAAATTATCCGCCCCCCATAAAATTGTTTTTAAGCTTTTGTTATATAAAGCGAAGTCGTGTCTGTGTTTGAATTGTCAACATACCAGCTGTTGCCGATTCTGACAACATAAACGGTTGTTGTTGCAACAACTTCGTTCTTTTGGTTTTTAACTTCAACGGTGCACTCGTCAACAGTTTCAATGCTGTCTGCAACATTGAGGTTATCAAACGCTGCTTTCATTGCTTCGGACTTCTTTTCGTCAAGCGTATCTGCAACCGTTTCGCCCTTTTGGATGATAGGGAGAACTCTGTCCTTGTAGCCTTTGGCATAAGCCTCAACTTCATCAGCCGGCAATTCCTTTGTGTCGGTTACGGTTGTTGTGAGTTTGTAGTTTTTGCCGTAAAGTTCTTGATAAGCACCTGTCGAAGCCTTTTGAAGAACAGTCTTTTCGTCGGCTGCAAGCTTTTCTTCCGTACCGGTGAGCTTGTCGGCATAGGTTTGAACATTGGATTCAAAAACGCTGAACATAAAGTCTGTGTCCATATAATCGTCTTGAAGAACAGCCACTCTGACTTCTTTGAGCTTTGCAAAATATGCGCTGTAAAATTCGTCATAATTTTGAAGTCCGACTGTTTTTACAAGTTCGTCATAGTAATCGTACATTGTGTTGTAGATGGTGTCAAGAAGTTCTGTTTCTTTCTTGCTGCCTGTACCGATTTCTTTGTTCTGCTCAATCTTTTTTTCGCCTTTTTTCTTGCCCTTATTGTCGTTTACATAAGGAGCCATATAAGCGTCAATTACAAAGTTGCCGAACTTTTGATTTTTTGAAACCAACGAAACCTTGAGTGCGTTGTAGCCGTCACCTGTTTGAACGATTGTGTCGGCATATGATTGAGCAACCTTTTCAGGTGAAAACGCATTGTATCTGGTGGTAAATGCAAAAACAGTTAAACCAACGAGAATTGCGGCAACAAGAACACCTGCAATTACGCCGTAAAGTCCTGCTTTAAAGCCTTTTTTTGATTCTGTCATAGCAAGTCCCTCCTTATTCTGCAGCTTCAACCGAAACTTCTTCGGCTGCTTCTGCTTTTTCTGCTTCTTCCTTTGCTCTCTTTTCAAGGAGTGCGGCAGTAATTCTTTCCTTCTTCTCGCCTACCATATCATAGAAAAGAACAGGGATGAACTGAAGAATTACAAAGATAGCAGGGATAACCGTATAAATTGCAAGGAACTTTGTAAGAACCTCGTCCGATTGTGCGGCATATGCAACATTTTGGCTTGTTGAGAATTGGTAGCCCGACCATGAATAAACGAGAACCGGAGCAAGCCATTTTGTACCTGCCGATGCGATTTTTGAGAAAAGGCCGTAGCCTGCGTATGCAAGACCCTCTTGTCGCTTGCCTGTTTTGTATTCCATTTCATCAATACAGTCGGCAATCATAATGTTTGGAGTGGTGTTTGTGTTACCGTGCTGAATGCCGCAGAAGAAGTTGAGGATGAGGAACGGAATGATGAGGTTGCTGTTGAAGCCTACACCCTTTGATACAAGGTACAAAATTGCCATTGCGGATGCACCGTAAACGCAGAAAATGATGTATGTCTGCTTTGTTGAGAATTTTTTGAGTACAAAGTTTACGAGGAGTGTACCTACTGCTGTACCGATGCCCATAGGGAGCATAAGTGCAAGTTTAAGACCCTTTGAACCGAGGAGATAAACAGCTATGTAAAGTGATACCGTGCCGTAAACGCCACGACCGAAGCCGAAGAGTTTTGTAAGAGAAACCATAAGCAGGTTTTTGTTTGTGAAAACAAGCTTGATGGATTCCGCAAGCGATACTTTTTCGCTTGTGTACGGCACACGCTCTTTGTTGTTTGCAAAGAAAATCATTACAAAAATAATCATACCGAGTGCACAAACGGCTGTTGAAATGATGAGGTCAAGACCCTGACCCTCGGCATTTTTGTACTGTTGCTGACCCATAAGTGCTTTCATAATAAGCGGCACAACGATGATTACAACTTGACCGCCGGATTGACCTACCGAACGGAGAAACGACGAAATAGAAATCGCTGTTGAACGCTCACTCGGGTTAGGCGAGCAAAGAGCACCGAAGCAGTTTGACGGTGACTCTACCGCACAGGAAATCGCTGTGTAAAGTGAATAGATAACAAACATCCATATTGTTGCAACGGTAAACGATGATGTGTTAGGTGCAACAAATACGAGCATTGAGATGATGGCAAACGGAATAGCGCCGAAACCTACCCAAGGCTTAACCTTGCCGAGCGGTGTTCTTGTTCTGTCAACCAAAACACCGATTACAAGTTCGCATATGGCGCCGACAATACCGGCAACACCGAATACAAGTGAGATGATGTTTGCAAGTTGAGCGGAGTCAAAGCCCTTGCCTTTAAATGCGAAGTCAGCAAAGAATGTCATTGTGTAATCGGGCATCCATCCGGTCAGCAATGCAACGCCGAACAGTCCGATACCGAAGGTGGCAATCTCAGATGGCTTCATGTACTTTTTTGCGGCTGTTCCGGTTTTTTCCGCAACAGCACCTTTTTTCTTAGCCATAAGAAAACTCCTTTAAAATAAAATAATCGAATGTATTATAGCACTGTGAACAATAATTTACAACAATTTTACAAAAAGTTTATATATAAATATAAGAAAAAGAACAAAGATGCCGTAGACTGTTGATGAAAACGAAATTCAGAATTTTTCTCAACAGACTGTGGTGTAAAACAAAACTCCCGCTTTTTTAAAAGGGGAGTTTGATGGTTTTTATTTTGTTTGTAATGTTTTGATTGTGTCCTTTGTTTTTTCAAGCTGTAACTTGATGTTGCTTTCCCAATGTTTGTCACCCTGCATAAAACATACATTCCATTTGGCGTTGTCAAATTCCTCACCGCCGTCAAAAAACGGAACGGTGTAGCCGCCGTTTTCGGTAAATGAATTTTTGTATTCACGCTCGTCATCTATGTAATATTTGGTGTAACCGTACTCGGTTTCGCAGCTTGCTTTAAACTGTTGCTCAAATTTTTCGCCGGTGAATCGCATCATTTTTGATGTCGCCGATGTGCTTCTGCCGTCAGAGTCGGTTTTGAATTTGTTTGCACAGTAAAAATATCTGTTGCCGTCTTTTTTGAGGATGTAGTAAGCACTGTCGTCATCATTTTCAAGATTGCTTATGCCGTCATCCTGATAAACCTGCATGGCATTGTGACCGTTCCACATATAAATGTCGCAGTAATATTTTTCTCTTTCAACCGATACATAGTTGCCTTCATAATCCTCGTCACGCTCGCTGACCGTTTTGCGGTAAATGAGCACAAGTTCGTCTTGACCGTCGCCGTCAAAGTCAATGAGGTTAACACCTGCAAGTCCGCTGATATAAGGCATCTTGCTGCTTGTTTCAAGCTTTGCTTCGCCGTATTTCGCCGTGTAATCCTTTACAAGTTCATAGTATGCGGAGTTTGCCGTGTCTGTGCTTTGAACGGCTTTGTTTGTTGTTTTTTCTGTGTAAGAATCCGTTGCGTTCAGCGTTCTGTCAACCGTGTTTGAAGCCGCACTTTCACGCAAAACGGCAAATTTTATGCGTTCAAAATTGTCGGTAACATTGCGTGATTTTATTGCAAAAGAAAACTTTTCCGTGTTGTATACGGCGGTTGATTTTTTCTTGAATTCGCCGCCCGACAATTTGAAAAGTGTAACCTTTGACGGGTCGCTTTCACCGTGCTCTGCAAGGTAAAATGCGTGATTGTTTGAATAAATACTTATCCAAATATCATCGTTTCTGTTTGTGGTTTGCGGCACTTTTTTGTGATATAACTGTTTAAATTTACTGCCCTTGTAGCCCCAAACTTCTTCATAATATTCATCGTTGTCATTGTAACAGAGCAGAAGTTCCGACTTGCCGTTGTCGTCAAAATCAATTTCTCTTACAACGCAAAGACCTGTCAGCATATAGCCTTTTACATTGTATTCGCTCATATATTTGTAGTTGGCAATTCCGTATTTTTCGGCATACTCGGTGCAAATTTTTGTTGCGTCTTTTTCAAATTCGCTGTGCCTTGAATTAACGGCATTTGCCGAGTTCATAACCGAGGTGACGATTATTGCGACTATAATTGCTACGGTAATTATAAATACAATTATTGCTCTGAGCCAAGGTGACATTGTGCGTCTTTGGAGAATTTCTTCCTCCCTCTCGGCATACATAAGTTCCGCTTCAAGCTGTGCCTCGCTTGGGTTTTCGCCGTCTGCTTCAAGCTCTTCTTCGTATTCTTCTCTTAGATGTTCAACTCTTGCTTCCTCGGCAGTGTCGTCAATATCTCTTTTGATGCTTTTGTATGTATTTGTCACCAAAAGTACAAGACCTAAGAAAACAGATTTGAAAAAGCCTACTATTTTATGAATAACCGATTTCTTTTTTGGCGTGTGTTCAATTGCAGTCGGCTCCTGTGTCTGCGATTCGGTAAAATCGTCCACAAGTTCCCGGATTTCTTCCTGAAGCTCCTGCTCGTCAATGTCATCGTCAAAGTAATTGTATCTGTTTTTTCGCATAATCTCACCTCCTCGTTTTTATCATCTTTATTTAAAGCATATAAATCTATTTTACATACTATCATAAATAATTGTATTTTGCAATATTATTTATTTTGCAAGTTATTTTTACAGTATTTTACACAAATCTTGTTTCAATCAGTTTTACGGCGTTGTCGGGAGAATATTTCCAATGCGATATACTGCCGTCTTTGATAAAGTATTCAAGTTCACCCGGCAGGGCAAAATCGTTAAACGCTTCAACAATAACAAGCTTAACTTTCATTTTGTCGGGCAAAACGGATTTTATAAACACCGATACTTTTTGACCCGGCTCAAGATTTTTACAAGGTTCGGCAAGCCCTGCAAGGTTAGGGGTAAGTTCCACAAAAACGCCGTAGTTTTCTATGCTTCTGACAATTCCCGTTACGGTTTCGCCCACGCTGAACATTGCCGCATTTTCTTCCCAAGTGCCGAGAAGTTCTTTGAGTGAAAATGTCATTTTGTGTTCTTCTTTTTTTCTTAATACAACTTGTATAATTTGACCTATGTAAACACGCTCTCTCGGATGGTTGATTCTTGACACCGACAGCATATCAATAGGTATCAAAGAGTTGAGCCCTGCACCTATGTCGATGAACGCTCCGAACTTTTCAAGGTGAGTCACTTTTGCTGTTATTATATCGCCGCATTCAAGTTTGGATATGTAGTCACGCATACATTCAAGCTGAACGATTCTGCGTGACAAAAGAGCGTAATCGTTGCCAAACTCATCTTGCCTGATTGCCGCTATTTTAAAGGCTACGGGCTTGTTTACCTTGCTTATGAGAGCAATGTCACGCACGGTTTCTTCTTCAATTCCGAGGGCACCCTCACACCTTGGAATAATGCCGCTCATAACGCCCAAATCAATGTGCAGATTGTGCTCCTTGTCGCACAGCAAAACCTTGCTTTCGATGATGTCACCGTTTATGATTGCTTCTTTGATTTCGTCGATTGATGTAAATTTTTTGTCTGTAAAATTTATACCTTCCGGATAATAATTCATTATAACCCTTCCTTTTCTTTAGTACTCAATTTTATGACGGATGGCAACAAAATATGTTATTGATAAAGGTATAAAATAGTGTTATAATATTTTGGTTAAAGAATAATAAGAATGTGGTGATAAAGTGGATATTCAGGTCGGCGATATTTTGACGGTTAAAAAACCGCATCCGTGCGGCAGTAAGGAATTTGAAGTTTTGCGTATCGGTGCAGACTTTAAAATTAAATGCCTCGGCTGTGACCATGTTGTTACCGTGGCAAGGAGCAAGATAGAAAAAAATATTCGCTCCGTCAGCCGAAACGAAGAATAATTTTCAGTGAGGATACAGAATGTTTGATAAACTTGAAGAAGTAGAGAAAAGATATGAGGAAATAAACGAGCTTGTTTGTCAAAGCGAGGTTGTGGCGGATATGGAACGCTACACGGCTTTGATGAAGGAACTCAAGCATTTAACTCCGATTGTGGAAAAATTCAGAGAATACAAAAACGCAAAGGCTGCCAATGAGGAGAGTCGTGAAATGCTCGGCGACAGCTCACTCGATGATGATTTTGCCGCTATGGTAAAGGAAGAGTTTGAGAGCAGCAGGGAAGATATGGAGCGGCTCGGCGAAGAACTCAAGGTGCTTCTTCTTCCCCGTGACCCTAACGATGACAAGAATGTTATTGTTGAAATCCGTGGCGGTGCAGGCGGTGAGGAAAGTGCACTTTTTGCAGGTGTTCTTTATCGTATGTATTCGATGTATGCGGAATCAAAGGGCTTCAAAACCGAGGTGCTTTCGGCAAGCGAAACAGGGCTTGGCGGATATAAGGAAATCAGCTTCAGCATTACGGGTGACGGTGCGTATTCAAGATTTAAGTTTGAATCGGGCGTTCACCGTGTTCAGCGTGTGCCGGAAACCGAAAGCCAGGGCAGAATTCACACTTCCACAACAACGGTTGCCGTTTTGCCGGAGGCAGAAGAGGTTGATTTTGAAATTTTAGATAAGGACTTGCAGATAGATACATTCCGTGCTTCGGGTGCGGGCGGTCAGCACATCAACAAAACATCATCCGCTATCAGAATTACACACATTCCAACGGGTACGGTTGTGGAATGTCAGGACCAGCGTTCACAGCACCAAAACAAGGAAAAGGCACTTCTTGTACTCCGTGCAAGACTTCTTGATGCAGAGCGTGCAAAGCAGGATGCCGAAATTGCAGGCGAACGCAAGGCACAGGTCGGTACGGGTGACAGAAGCGAGCGTATCAGAACATACAACTATCCGCAGGGCAGAGTTACCGACCACAGAATAAATCTTACGCTTTACAAACTTGAGCAGATTCTCAACGGCGATATGGATGAACTTATTGATGCACTTATCACAGCGGACACTGCTGAAAAACTAAAAGCTTCACAGGGAGAATAACAATGGAAACAAAACTGTTCGGCACAAGTGAATATGACATTGCCGAGGCAGGCAAAATGATAGCCGAGGGCAAATTGGTTGCTTTTCCTACCGAAACGGTGTACGGATTGGGTGCAAATGCACTCAATGAAGAAGCGGTGCGTAATATCTACCTTGCAAAGGGCAGACCGTCGGATAATCCGCTGATAGTTCACATTGCAGAAAAAGAAGATATTGTTCCTCTTGTAAAAGAGGTGACGCCAAAGGCAAAGGCACTTATTGACGCATTTTTCCCGGCTCCGCTTACAATTATTTTGAACAAGTCGGACAAGGTGGGCAAGGTTGTCAGCGGCGGACTTGACACCGTTGCCGTGCGTATGCCGAAAAATGAGATTGCACGCAAGCTGATTAAGGCGAGCGGTTGTCCGATTGCCGCACCGAGTGCAAACACTTCGGGCTTGCCGTCACCTACAAGGGTTAAATATGTAATTGACGATATGATGGGCAAGATTGACGGAATTATTGACGGCGGCGATTGTGAATACGGCGTTGAAAGCACGGTTATCACTCTTGCAACCGATGTTCCTACGCTTCTTCGTCCGGGAGCAATTACAAAAGAAATGATAGAAGCCGTTATCGGCGAAATCACGGTTGCTCCGGCGGTGCTTGAGGGTATGAAAAACGACGAAGTTGCCGCTTCACCGGGTATGAAGTACAAGCACTATGCACCAAAGGCAAAGGTGGTTATTGTCAACGCCGACAAGAAGGAATACGAGAAATTCGTCAATGCTCAAAAAGGTGCTTTTGCACTGTGTTTTGATGATGATGAGGTGACAATTCCAAAGGTAACATTTGGCAGAGAAAATGACGATTTGAGCCAGGCAAAGGAACTTTTTGATTCACTCCGTGAGCTTGACGAAATGGGCGCAAAAAAGGTTTACGCACGAATTCCGCATAAGGACGGCGTGGGTATGGCGGTTTATAACAGGCTTATCCGTGCGGCGGCTTTTTGCATAATAGATTTAACAAAGCCGTTCACCGTGGGGCTTACAGGTCCTACGGGAGCAGGCAAAAGCTATGTTTGCGAAATTTTCAGGCAAAAAGGCTTCAAGATAATTGATTGCGACAAAATCGCACATGAACTGACTGCAAAGAATGCTCCGATTTTGACAGAACTTGCAAGTGAATTCGGCGAGGATGTTGTTAAAAACGGCGAACTTGACCGCAAACTTCTTGCTTCAAGGGCGTTTGATACAAAAGAACACACAAAAAAACTCAATTCAATTCTTCATCCGGCAATAGCCGAAAAATGCAAAGAAGAAGCACAGGGCTTAACCGTGCTTGACGCTTCTCAGCTTTTTGAAGCGAATATGCAAAATGATTGCTACAAGGTAATCGGTGTGCTTGCCGATGAAGATGTGAGAATAAAGCGTATTATTGCAAGGGATAATATAACCGAGCAGCAGGCAAAACTTCGTATGTCTGCACAGTTTGACAACGATTATTTTATCGATAATTGCGATTATATAATTTACAACAACGGCGAGGACATCGCCGCTCAGACAGATAACATTTTGGAGGTAATCTTATGAGTGAAAAGACAAAGCAGTTAAAAGATATGCTTTTCAACAAAAAAGAGTGCGGCATTGACTTTATGACAGATGACGAACTTAAAGAATGTGATGATTTTTGCGAGGGATACAAGGAATTTTTGTCTACCTGCAAAACAGAAAGAGAAGTTGCCGCTTGGGTTGAGGATTTGGCACAGGCAAACGGCTTCCAAAAATTTGACGAATTCGGCGATACTCTTGAACCGGGTGCAAAAGTTTATTATATGAACAGGGGCAAGTCGATTATTCTTTGCGTAAAAGGTAAAAGAAGCATTAAGGACGGCGTAAGAATTTCCGCCGCTCACATCGATTCACCACGCCTTGACCTCAAACAATGCCCTGTTTACGAGCAGGAGGGCTTGGGATATTTCAAAACTCACTATTACGGCGGTATTAAAAAATATCAGTGGACAGCTATTCCGCTTTCTCTCCACGGCAGAATTTGTAAAAATGACGGCACATTTGTTGATGTTCGCATCGGTGAAGAACCGGGTGAGCCTAAGTTTTGCATTACAGATATTCTTCCTCACCTCGGTGCAGACCAAATGTCACGCAAGGCAAACGAACTTGTAAAGGGCGAGGAACTCAATGTTGTTATCGGCTCCCGTCCGTTTAAGGATGACGAGGAAAGCGAGAGAATTAAGCTTAACATTCTTTCTCTTCTTTATGAAAAGTACGGCATTGTAGAGCGTGATTTTCTTTCGGCAGAGCTTGAACTTGTGCCTGCATTTACTGTTGATGACATCGGTTTTGACAGAAGTATGGTAGGCGGTTACGGCCATGATGACCGTGTTTGCTCATATCCTGCACTTCAGGCTATTCTCAATATTGACGAAGCACCCGAATACACGGCAATCACGGTTCTCACCGATAAAGAGGAAACGGGTTCGGACGGCAACACAGGTCTTAATTCTTCGTATCTCAAATATTTTATTGAAGATTTGGCAAGACTTGAGGGCTACGAGGGCAGAGATGTTCTTCGCAATTCAAAGTGCCTCAGTGCCGATGTAAATGCGGCTTATGACCCGACATGGTCAACTCCGTTTGAAAAAAACAATTCAAGCTTTCTCAACAACGGCGTTTGCGTAACGAAGTTTACGGGTGCAAGAGGCAAGAGCGGAACATCGGATGCAAGTGCGGAATATGTAAGCTGGGTTAAAACCCTTCTTGAAGAAAATCATGTTTTGTGGCAGACGGGCGAGCTTGGCAAGGTAGATGCAGGCGGCGGCGGAACCGTTGCAATGTATATTGCCAATATGGATGTGGACACTATTGATGTAGGCGTGCCTGTTCTTTCAATGCACTCTCCTTATGAGATTGTTGCAAAGGTTGATGTTTATATGGCTTACAAGGCATTTTTGACCTTCTTTACAAAGTAATGAGTATTATTGTTTGCCCAAAATGCAGGGAAAAACTGAATATTGACGGCAACAGTCTAAGATGTGTTAACAACCACTCCTTTGATTTTTCAAGGGAGGGGTATGTTAACCTGCTCCTCACCAATAAAAGCGGCGACAAAAAGGGCGACAGCAAGGAGTCCGCACATGCAAGGCATAATTTTTTTGCAAAGGGTTACTATGCTGTGCTCAAAAATGCCATAGGCAAAAAAATGCAGGGCACGGTTCTTGATATTTGTTGCGGCGAGGGATACTACGATACATATGACGGGGAACTTTACGGCTTTGATATAAGCAAGGAGATGGTTCGCCTTGCCGCAAAGAGTAACAAAAGCGGTAAATATTTTGTTGCCAATCTTTCGCAAATTCCGATTGAGGACAAAAGCATAGACACGGCGGTTCATCTTTTTGCTCCGTTTAACGACAGAGAATTTGCAAGAATTCTAAAGGATAAAGGCAATTTATACAGCGTTATTCCGGGCGAAAATCATCTTATCGAGATGAAAGAACTTTTGTACGATGTTCCGTACAAAAATGACGAAAAAGCACCCGACAGCAGACTTTTGCAACTTGTTGAGCGTGAAAAGGTGAGCGAAAAGGTGCACATTTCAAGCGAGGATTTGTTTGAATTGTTTTCTATGACTCCATATTTTTATCGCACAAGCGAGCAAAACAAAAGCCGCCTGAAATCATCGGGCGACATTGATTTGACTGTTGAATTTGTGATATTAAAATACAAAAAATAAAAAACAAAGGAGATATAATATGGACTTAATTCCAAGCTTTCAGGTTGACCACAACCGCATTGTGCCGGGTATTTACGAATCAAGGCTTGACACATTGGGCAGTGAATTTGCCACAACATTTGATATAAGAATGAAAAAGCCGAACGCAGAGCCGGCAATTCATCCAAATGCTATGCACACAATCGAGCATATTGTTGCAACATTTCTTCGCAATGACGAGGAATGGAAAGACAGAATTATTTATTGGGGTCCTATGGGTTGCCTCACGGGTTGTTATCTTATAGTAAAGGGTCATCCTACTCCGCAGGAAATTTTGCCTTTGATGATCAGAGCATTTGAATATTGTGCGGATTATGTGGGCGAGGTTCCGGGTGCAAATCCGAAAAACTGCGGCAACTATATTCTTCACGATTTGAATATGGCAAAGTACGAAGCAAGGCTTTTTGCCGATATTCTCAAGGATAATCCGGGTTTTGAATATCCTGTTGAGGAGCGTATTCAAACCGAGCACGGTCAAACATTTTACGATTCATAAGCAAAGGTGACTGTATCACAAAAGTGTTGCAGTCACCTTTTTAATTTAAAACATCAAAACAAAAAGAAAAAAGACACACATTTGTGTGTCTTTTTGTGGCTCCCCCTGTTGGACTTGAACCAACGACAACTCGGTTAACAGCCGAGTGCTCTACCGACTGAGCTAAGGAGGAATGTCTTTCTCTCTCGAGTGCTTACACATAATATCATTTTATGAGAGAGATGTCAAGACTTTTTTTGAATTTTTTTGTATTTTTTTGAATTTAATATCTGATGTACACTGTCATCTCGTTTTCGCCGCGATTTCCCCATTTGTAATACGGTATAAAAGTAAGCTTCGTTTCTGTTTCACAAGGTGTTTTAAATTCAAAATACAACTTATCATTCTGCTTTTGGCGAAATCCGTTTGCGATGATTTTTTCATTGCTGATTTTAAGCGGCGAATTTGTATTTATGCGGAGCATTTGCAGATTTTTGCCATTATCTGCTTCTTCAAGACAGTAAACAAACGGACCTCTTGTTACGGCAATCTTGCCTATGTTTTCTCTCACAAGGTTTGAACAGGCGATAATTTTAGGCTCAATGTCAAATTTGATGTTTATGGTTATGCGTTCGGTTATATCAAAATAAGCATAGTCATTTTTAATATTTGCGCCTTGAGAAAAATTATAATTATTGCACCAAGCGGGTATTCTTATTCCGAGAGTAAACGGTTTGTGCGGATTAACTTCAATGCTTACCCTGCCGTTTGAGGTGTAAGAAGATGCAATGCTTATATCAGCCGAGTTTGTTTTGAATTTTCCGCCGATAAACTGGTGAATGTATGTTGCATTTTCATTTTCTGTTATACAGTATTCACCGATTGAAGAAATGAGCCTTGCTAAATTGGGCGGACAGCAGGCACAACCAAACCATTTTTGTCTGACAGTTTTAATATGCCTTTTTCTGCTGTCTTTTTTGCTTGCTTCAGGCAATACCTCAAGAGGATTTACATAAAAAAATCTGTCGCCTTCGTCATTCATACCGGCAAGAATTGTGTTGTATAAGGCACGCTCCATAGTGTCGGCAATTTGCGAATTGGGTGCAATTTCAAGCATTCTCATGCCAAAAAACATCAAACCGATTGAAGCACAGGTTTCGCAATATGCAAGGTCATTAGGCAGGTCGTAATCAAATGAGAACGCTTCACCGTCAACCGTTGAGCCGATACCGCCTGTTATGTACATTTTCTTTGTTGTAATATTATTCCATAATCTTTTGCAGGCATAATATAATTCTTCGTCATTTGTTTCTTTTGCCACATCAGCCATTCCGCTGTAAAGATAAACACCCCTTACTGCGTGACCGACCGCTTCGGCTTGTTCTCGTATAGGCATATGTGCTTGATTGTAAACATAACTTGAACCGTCGGTTTTGACATTTTGCTCAATATCAAAATAATACGGCTTTGTGCCACGCTCGTTTATGAAAAATTCGGCTGTCTTTAAATATTTTTCATTGCCGGTAATTTTATATAACTTTACAAGTGCAAGCTCGGCAATCTCGTGACCGGGATAACCTCTTTTACCGTTTTCGTTGAATGTGTCGCATATTAAATCCGCAAATCTTAATGCGGCAGTCAGTAATTTTTTGTTTTTCGTTGAAGAATAAAAAGCAACAGCCGCTTCCGTAAGATGACCGAAGCAATATAATTCGTGAAAATCCTTTAAATTTGTAAAAATTTTACTTTGGTCATTAATAACATATAGGGTGTCTAAATATCCGTTATCACATTGAGCGGAGCAAATAAGATCAATAAGTTCACATGCACAAGTGTATAAGTCGTCATCCCATTTGTTATTCAGCGAATAAGCAACGGCTTCAAGCCATTTGTAGGCGTCGGAGTCTTGAAATACCCAACCGTGAAAAGCGTTTTTGTCGGCATTGTTTTCGTCATAATGCCATTTGTCTACGGGATAAGTCGGCGTTGTTATATCGCTTTTTTGTGCTTCGATGACTTTTTTTGCCTTTTTAAAATTATCTATGCAATAGCTTTTTTCGGCATTTTTGATTTTGTCATTCAGTGCGTTATATTGATAAGGAATAACTTTAGTACGCACTTTTTCCTGCATTTTGCTCCAAAATTCATCATCTATATTTGTATTTTTTAAGCTAATATGATTTGAAAACAGGCTTTTATCCATAACTGCACCTCTAAAACTATTATATTAAAATTATAATTTATGTGTACTTGAAAAGCAAGAATAATAATGTTACACTTATAAATAAGTATACGGAGAGGAGGTAAACCATGGGCGACGCTGATTTAAAGCAGAGACGAGATAAACTTAAAACATATTATAAGACCAACGGCAGCGAAAATATGACGGATAAAGAGCTTCTTGAAGCGGTATTGACTATGTCGCTTTGCAAAAATGACGGTAAAGAAGTTGCCGATAATCTGATTAGTGAATACGGAAACATCAAAAATATGTTTTTTCTGTCGCCTAATCAACTGCTTAAAACAGACAAGGTCGATGAAAACACGGCGGTTTATCTTTCTCTTATGAGGCATATAAAAGCAAAAAGCGAGCTTGATAAAAACGAAAAAATCAAGACTTTTACCGATACCGACAGAATAATTGAATTTGCCAAAAATATGCTTTTCGCTCAGGCTGAGGAGCGTGTGATTTTGGTGACTCTTGATAAAGACAAACGGCTTATTAACGCCGATTATATTTCTCAGGGGAATGCAAATTCCGCAAGTGTTATGCCAAGCGATGTTTCAAGGCGTATAATTGATGAAAAGCCGAGATATGCCTTTGTTGCTCACAATCATTTGACGGATACCTGCGTTGCTTCGTTTTCGGATATTAATTTTACCGTTAATCTTTCAAACTGGCTTGGGCAATTCGGAATAGCGCTTATTGACCATATAATCGTAAGCAAAAACGCAGCTGCTTCTATGGCAGATGATGAAGAATATTCATTTATTTTTAATTGACATTGCAGTGTGATATTGATATTATAAATAATAGATTAGTATATTTTATGGAGTGATAGCTAAATGAGAGATTTGGACAATCTTTGTGCTAACTGTTGGGAAGAACTTACGGAAGGCTCTGTTTGTGCCGAATGCGGTTATGATAACGACACTCAAAACGACAGTGTTTATCTTAAAACCAAAACTGTTATTGCCGGTCAATATGTAATCGGTAATATCATAAAAATTGAAAGTGACTCCGTCACTTATTCAGGTTATGACGGACAACTTGACAAGCCTATTTTGATAAGAGAATTTTTCCCAAAGGGAATTGCAAGCAGGTTTGACGACAGCGATGAACTTCATGTTCGCCAAAAATATGTAAATGACTTTGCAAGATACAAAAAATCGTTTTACAATTTGTGGACAACCATGCAAAAGCTTCACAATTTGTCTGCTGTTGTGCCGGTTTATGACCTTGCTGAAGCAAACGGAACATATTATGCAATAATTGAAAAAACCGAATCCGTGCCGCTCAGAGAATATTTGCTCAGAAATGAAGAGGGATATATTTTGTGGGATACGGCAAGGCTTATGTTTATGCCTGTGCTTACAACAATCGAGGCACTTCATTCAAACGGTATTGTTCACGGCTCAATCACTCCCGACAATCTTGTTCTTTGCAGAGACGGCAAGGTGCATCTTGCTCCGTTTCCTATTACGGAAGCAAGCGATCAGTCAACTGCTATGGAATTTACGGAAAATGACGGCTATACCGCACTTGAGCAATATAACAATAAGCACAGAATATGTGCCGCAACCGATATATACAGTTTTTCGGCTTGTATTTACAGGGCTCTTGTTGGTTCTAATCCGCCGTCGGCAGTTTCAAGAGAAGCAAATGATAAACTTATGATTCCGAATACTATTGCCGAAAAAATCCCTATGCATGTTATTAAGGCTCTTGTAAACGGCTTGCAGATTTATCCTGAAAAAAGAGTGAAAACCGTTGAGGATTTCAGAGAACTTCTTGATGCCGCTCCTGCCGTAAAAGCCAAGGCTGCCGTCGAACAGGAGGACATTTATCAAAAAGGTGCAAAGGGCGGATATCCTGAATATGACGAAAGCAACGGCGACAAAAAGCGTAAGGCAGTTGTTGCGATTCTTATAATCTTAATTGTTGCCGCCATAGCCGCCGCCGTTTATGTAGTTCAGTTTTCGGGATTGATAGATAACGGAAAAAATAATACAACTACAACTCAGCCGGTAAAAACTTACCAGGTTCCTAATTTTTCAGGTGTGGGCTATACTCAAAGTGATATTGAAAATAACGGAGCGTGGAATGAACAGTTTAAATTTACATTCCAAGGCGAATACTCGGCGGATACCGAAGAAGGTATAATTTTTAAGCAAAGCGTTGCCGCAGGCGAAACAGTTGACCAAGGTAGCGAAATTATCCTTACGGTATCAAAGGGTATTCAAACTCAAACAGTTCCGGATGTAAGAGGCTTGGCGCTTGATGAAGCCACAAAACAGCTTGAGGACCTTGGTTTTAAGGTCAGCACCGTTGAGGTTTATAATGACGGAACACATATTGCAAATACTGTTAAAAATACAGATGCGTCAGCTCCGGCAGCAGGTACTCTTGCCGCAGTGGGAGAAGAGGTTATTCTTCAGGTTTACGGCGAAGCCGAGCCAACAACGGCACCTGCCGCAACGGATTCTGTTGAACAGTGATTTAAATTAATATTTGTGCTTTAAAGGACATAATCTGCCGATTATGTCCTTTAAGACTGTCGATAAAGCCCCTGAACCACGCCAGTAAAATAAACTAACCGCCTAATGCCTCCTTTGTGTAAATGGAGGAGGCAACACGAAGTGTTGACGGAGGGATTGTAAAAGTGCCGCAAACATCGAGTTTGCGGCACTTTTGGCGTTTTTCGTTTTTTGCTCAGTCGAGGTACCATCGTACATCTTCCTTCGCAAGAAAACGAAATTCAAGACCTTTCTCAACAGCCTACAGCGTGTCGAAAATACTTTTTCGACACGCTCAAAAGACACAATTCGTTGATTGTGTCTTTTATTTTTGAAAAAATTTGACTTTTGAGTTTTAATTTGCTATAACATTAATCGGTTACAAAAAAGTTACAAAAATTACAGTTCTGTAAAGGAGACTTTGTTATCAGTAAATTATTAACTAAAATAACCGCTTTCGCTATGTCGGCAATTATTGTTTTGAGTGTCGGAGTACCTGTATACGCAGGCTCTGTACATCAGGATTATACGGGAGCAAAATCAGTTATGGCAGGCGAATCACCGTTGGTGCAGAGTACATTTGATATGATGATTCCCGAAAAAGAGGAAAACTTCAGAATAGAAGCATACGATATCGGTGAAAGCAGTGCAAAACTTAAGTGGTCAAGCGACAAGGTTTATTTGGGCTATAACATTTATACGTTTAATCCGATTACACACAACTTTGAAGAGTATGCAACTGCCAATACATCAAGTATATCTTTTACCAATCTTAATGATGATTCGTCATATAAATTTATGGTATCATCGGGCGTTAGTGATGAAATGCTCGGTATTGTCAGTTTCAAGACCGAATCGTTAAAGCCTCAGCTTAAAATCAAAGATGCTTCTTCAGACGGTGTTGAGTTTAAGGTTAAAAATACTTATGGCAATGCAAAGTTTGTGTTGTATAGAAGCGATGACGGTAAAAATTTTAAAAAAATCGATGTTATAAAAAATGAAACATCATTTGTTGATAAAAATGTAAAAGCCGATAAGCAGTATTATTACAAGGTTAAAATGATTTCTGCTCATAAGGATAAATTCAGCAATATTGTAACGGCAGATATACCGGAAGAAATGAAACTCCCTAAAGTTTCGGGTGCAACAAAGACCTATGCTTATTATACGGCGGTAACAGCAAAAGGCTCGCCGCAATATGCACTTCTTAATTCCGAAGAATGTTATACCGATGAAAAAACGGGCATCCGTATGGTAGACGATTATTATTGCGTTGCTCTCGGCTCATTCTATGGCAGTACAATTGGTACAAAATACCGCATTACATTTTCAACAGGTGACTCCATAAAAGTTATTCTTTGTGACCAAAAGTCGGACAGACATACCGACAGTAACCATCAGTATGCAGTAAAAAATTGCGATATTATGGAATTCTATGTTGAAAAGGGCAAAATCCCGTCAAATGTTCGTGGCAATTACGGAAACCTTGAACAGTTCAGCGGCGATATTGTTAAAATAGAAAGATATTCGTTATAAACTGACAAACAGCTCTTCAATTTTGAAGGGCTGTTCGCTTTTGAAATGGACTAAACTCGTTTTGACGATGGCATTGTTTTGTGTTATAATATTAATATATAATGTATATAATTAACGAGGTGACATATATGTTTAAGGAAATAGAATTCAGCGAAGTAAAGGAAAATGTTGTTGACCTTATTGCAAAGCAGTGGGCACTTGTTACGGCAGGCGACAAAGACGGCTACAACACAATGACTGTATCTTGGGGTGCAGTCGGCGAACTTTGGGGCGTTGATACCGCAACTGTTTATATCCGCCCGCAGAGATACACGGATGAGTTTATTGAGAAAAACGATTATTTCACAATCAGCTTTTATCCGGCTGAACTCAAAAATCAAATTCACGGCGTGTGCGGCTCAAAAAGCGGCAGAGATGTAGACAAGGCAAAGGAAGCCGGAATAACTCCAGTATTTGACGAAAAAGCACCGTATTTTGAGGAAGCAAAGCTTGTACTTGTTTGCAGAAAAACAGCAAAGGGCAAATTTGAGCCTGAACAATTCATCGACAAAACCATTGATGAAAGATGGTATCCTCAAAAGGATTATCACAACATTTACTACGGAGCAATCGAAAAGGTTCTTGTTAAAGAATAAAAATAATTATTGATTTATTATATTATTTATTGTATAATAACAAGACAGAGGTGCTTTTACACCTTCAGCGTAGCGTATGGGCCCTGTGCGACAGGATGCTACGAACCTTGTCAGGCGGGGAACCGAGCAGCAATAAGTGGATTATTCTGTGTGCCTCAGACAAGTCTGTACGTTACGTTGAGGGCGTAGAAGCATTTTAATTCTTTAAGGAGGTTTTGATATGTATCAGGTTTTGTACAGAAAATACAGACCAAAGGTTTTTTCAGATGTTTACGGACAGGACCATGTCACCTCCACACTTAAAAACGAAATTAAAAACGGCAGAGTGTCGCACGCATATTTGTTTACCGGTTCTCGCGGAACAGGCAAAACCACTTGTGCAAAAATTCTTGCCAAGGCTGTTAACTGTGAGCATAATGTTGACGGTGAGCCTTGCAACGAATGTGAAGTTTGCAAAGGGCTTGACAACGGCTCAATCTATGATGTTGTTGAGATAGACGCCGCTTCAAACAACGGCGTTGACAATATTCGTGAACTTCGTGACGAAACGAATTACGCTCCGAGCCGTGGAAAATACAGAGTATATATTATCGACGAAGTGCATATGCTCTCAACAGGGGCATTCAATGCCTTGCTCAAAACTCTTGAGGAGCCACCTGCACATGTAATATTCATTCTTGCAACAACCGAAGTGCACAAACTTCCTGCCACAATTCTTTCTCGTTGTCAAAGGTTTGATTTTAAGCGAATTCAGCCTGAAACCATGGCGGTCAGACTGAAAGAGGTTGCAGGTCTTGAAGGACTCAGCCTTGATGATGACGCAGCTGTGCTCATTGCAAGAATTGCCGACGGTGCATTGCGTGACGGACTTTCCATTCTCGACCAATGTGCAGGCAGAAGCAAGGAAATCAATTCGGATTTGGTGTCCGAAGTTGCAGGTCTTGCCGGCAGAGAGGCTATGTATAAGCTGTCCGACTGCATTGCAAACAGCGACAGCAACACGGCAATGTCGATTATCAGCGACCTTTATCAAAACAGCTTTGATATGGAGCGACTTTGCGTTGAGATGATTAACCATTTTCGTAACTTCCTTGTTGCGAAAACCGTGCGTAAAAGTCGAGAGTTGATTATTTGCACGGATGACGAATACAATACGATTTTGGAAGCGTCAAAGGGATTTACGGTTGAAAGCATTGTGTTTGCACTCGACCTGTTCCAAAACACTTTGGTGACAATCAAGGGCGGCGCTTCTGCAAGGATTGAAGTCGAAATGGCGTTCATCAAACTCTGCGAGCCAAAGATGGACGAGAGTATCGCTTCGCTTCTTGACAGAGTTTCAAAACTCGAAAACGCAATTAAAAGCGGTGTAAAAGTTCAGCCGACGCAAACTGCTGTTCCTGCACCGAAAGAAGAATATGTGCCGAGGGAAGAGCCGAAGCCGCAACTAAAGGCAGAGCCGACACCTGAGCCGACTCCCGAACCCGAACCTACTCCCGTTGAGGAAGAACCGCCTGTTCAGGAGCAGCAACCGGTTGTTGAAACTCCGCCTGTTGAGCACAAAACCGCACCGCCTGTTTCTGATCCAAACGAAACCGTGGAATTTACACAGTGGGGCGATTTTATGGATGTTTTGCATAGGACAAACATTCCGTTGTTTGGTGTGCTCAGCGGTTCAAAGGGCTATGTCAGAGGCGAGTTTTTCTTGCTTGACAGTCCTAATCCGGCGGTAAGGGATTTCATCAAACTGCCGATTCATTCAAGATCCATCAAGGCGGCTTTGCTTGAAGTAACGGGTGTTCACTTCAAACTCGGACTTTTCAAGCGTCAAACGGAGCAATCCGCACCAAAGCGTGATCCACTTGAGGATTTAATCAATCAGGCACAAAATTCAATTAATATCGAATTTAAGTAATTTAATCAAGGAGAATACTATGAAAGCAAGAATTCCAAAAGGTATGGGCGGAGGCCCACAGAATATGCAGGCAATGCTCAAGCAGGCTCAAAAAATGCAAGAGGATATCGAAGCAAAAAAAGTTGAACTTGAGCAAAAGGAATATGTTGTTACTTCGGGCGGCGGAATGGTAGAAATCACCATGACCGGCAATCACGAAGTTAAGGCAATCGGCATCAATCCTGAGGTTGTTGACCCTGAGGATGTAGAAATGCTTGAAGATATGCTTGTTGCCGCTCTTAACGAAGTTACCCGTCAAATCGATGAGGAAGCTGAAAGAGAACTCAATTCCGTAACCGGCGGACTTAACATTCCGGGACTTTAAAAAGCAATTACAGATAGGATATAATTATGGCGTACAATCTTGCTCCGCTTCAAAATTTAATAGACCAGTTTGAGCGTATGCAGGGCATCGGCCACAAAACCGCACAGCGTATGGCGTTTTATGTTCTCGGCTTGTCCGATTCACAGGCACAGGAGTTTGCAAAGGCAATCACCGACGCTCACACCAAAATCAAGCAGTGCAAAATTTGTTGTGATTTGGCTGATGATGAACTTTGCCCGATTTGCAAAGACAACACTAGGGATAAGAGCGTTATCTGCGTTGTTGAAGATCCAAGGGATGTTGTTGCGATTGAGAGAACGCACGAATATAAGGGCACATATCATGTGCTTCACGGTGCGATTTCGCCGATGGATAACATCGGACCCGACCAAATCAGGATTAAGGAACTTATCGCAAGGCTCGGAAGCGGTGAGGTTGAGGAAGTCATTATGGCAACCAATCCGACCGTTGAGGGCGAGGCAACCGCTATGTATATATCCCGATTGCTCAAACCTATGGGTATCACGGTCAGCAGACTTGCCTACGGCGTGCCTGTCGGTGCAGATCTTGAGTATGCCGATGAGGTGACTCTTTCAAGGGCAATCGAAGGCAGAAGCGTGATTTAACAAAGAAAAGGAGTGACAGGCTTGGAGAAAAAAGAAAATAACACGGTTGCAACCAACAAAAAAGCCTATCACGACTATTTTGTTTTGGAAAAATACGAGGCAGGCATTGAACTTTTCGGCACGGAGATTAAGTCAATCCGTGCAGGCAGAGTTAATCTAAAAGACAGTTTTTGCAGTGTTGATGACGGCGAGATGTTCGTTATCGGTATGCACATTTCACCGTACGAGATGGGCAACCGCTTCAATCGTGATCCGCTTCGCAAAAAGAAACTTTTGCTCCACAAAAAAGAGATTATGAAGTTGTTTGGCGAAAGTCAACAGCAGGGATTGTCAATTATTCCGCTTGAATTATACATCAAAAACGGCAGAGCCAAGTTGTCAATCGGGCTTTGCAAGGGTAAAAAACTTTACGACAAGCGTGCCGTTCAGGCAAAAAAAGACGCCAACCGTACGATTGAACGAGAGTTTAAAGAACGATATTGAGTGCTCGGCACTTGAATATATGGGGATGAAAGGATTTCGACGGGGTCGGAAAACCTTGGTCAGCGAGTAGCGGAGTTGCACCGCTTTAAAAGTAACAACTTTAAAATTAACTGACAATAATACAGTTTCTTTGAAGGCTGCGTAAGCACCCTTCCGTTCTCACCGATAGTGCCACGGATTGGATGAGGGCGTCGATTAGTGGCGAACATGAATGAGAGAGCACTTCGGCTCTCATCAGGAATCAGAAGCTACCGTAGCGCATAGGCTGTTTGTCGCCGATGCGTGAGGGGAATCTCAAACGATAAACTACACTCGTAGAGCCCTTGGCAATCCTTCTTCGGACGCGGTTTCGATTACCGCCATCTCCACCAAAAATAAAAGAGTACCCTTGTGGTACTCTTTTATTTACGCCCAAATTCTCATAAATAAAGGGCTTTCACGGTATGATATACTCTTTGCTGAGGAAAATATAACGAATTAAAACATGTGTGATTTAGTATATTTTTTCTATTCTGACTTGTGACGAAATATCATCCAACAATTTGCGGTTCAATTCTTCAGCCGAAAGGATATATCCGTGCATGCCATTGCAAACCAAAGCAGATTTAATATTGTCGAAAATTAAATAGCCGATGACGATTTCTCTTGCGAACAAAACACTAATTTGTTCAAGTTTAAATTTATCAACAATTTGAACAAATTTGCCCTGATTGCTCTTAACAAATTCAAAATCAAAATCCACATCACTGCTGTTGTGAAAAGGAGAGTTTTTGTCAATAGGCGCTAAAAACTCATAATAAACATAAACATTACTTTTTTCAGACAATATATTAATGAGATTTTTAAAAGCCGATTCTGCGGCATAATACTCTTCTTTATCAATATCTCCGTCAAGAAATCCCTGAAAGAATATTTCTTTGTATTCTTCTTCGGTTTGATATTTCTCCATTTCAAAAAAATAACGAACCAAATCAGGATTATATTCATTTTCTATCTCACAATATTCTGTTGGATTTTGAATATTAAGATAATCCGAGGAATATATATACTCCGCAATATCATCTCCGCTAACATTTTGTTCACTAATATTATTCCAAAAAATATCACTTTGACAAAACACTGCTATCTTCTCCTAACAAAACTGTTTTTTACTAAATATATTAAGTGATTTCCACTTTCTCTCGCTTTCATCATAAGTATAACTGCATTTATTGTTCCCGTCAACTATACTTTCAAGATTTCTGCCAGCGTCTACATTGGCAACGGTATGGTCGCTCACAATATCGGTGAAATAAAAATACAAAGCCTTGAAAGTTGGGTTAAAACTTACAAAGGCTTTGCTTGGGGGTGGGAAAATGGTAAGAAATTGTAACTGAAAATGAATAACAAGCTGTTTGCAAAAAATGATATAATCCTCGAAAGTTAATTCTTATTCTAACTTTCGAGGATAGGAAAAAACGAAGTAAAATTACTGTTAATTATGAAAAATATTTTAATTCCTCATAAAAAAATTTCCATTTAATATGACTTAAGTCCCTTCCATCATAAACATAATTTTTAGGTGGCTTTTCATAGTGGCACAAATATCTGATATTGTTTTCGTTGCACCAATTTATGAGTACATCTTTAATAATTAAATAACTTTTATACCACTCTGAAAGTTCTAAACCATTCCAATCAATAAAGCATCTATATCTATAAAGTGCTTCTTCTTCATTTTTTGCTTCGGAAAAAAATTTTGTCACATTAGGATTGTTCAACTCTTTAATTAATTCTCTGTATCGTTGAGCTTGAACAACTATTTGAGGTAATTTTAGAAAATTATTATTAATATCATTATCTATTTCTGTTTTTTGCATATCGCTCATCCATAAATAACCGCCAACAATTTTATAGTTTTTTTTGTTCAACCAATAAAAACTATTTTTGTTGTCTAACATATCTATATCTGCACAGCATTTACCCCAATGTTTGTTGATATTTAATTTTTTTTTAAACATATTAATAACCCTTTTATTTTAATTTTGAACCATACCAAATATGAATAGCATGCTTTTCATCATGATAATGACGATATCCTCCTTGAATACCTTTTGGTGGTCCATTGTACCCAAGTGCTACGGCTAATGTTTTTGCTGCTGCTTGCGAATCAGCAAATATTCCCCAACAATTAGGATTAGAAGTTTGTGCTGTTTTAGCATTATTACTTAAATTATTTTTATCGATGCTTCTCTTTTGAGTATAGTCTCGTGTAGTATTTGTTACACCTATTGCAATTAGTGTTGTCGCCCATGTCATCTTCTTTCCAACAGTGCGTTTTTTTCCATTTTTGTTCATATGACAAAATTGATATTCTTTACTGTTTCTTTTTCTTTTTTTTGCTTTAGTATCAGAAAATTCTATTTCTTTGGCAACAGTGCTACCGCTTAAAGCATCTATTACTGCAGCAAGTATATATGCTACAAGAATAATTCCACCGATTATAGCACCTACTGTTAGTCCAACAACAGCATATCCTAATAATTCCATTATTTTTTCAAATAAAATACTTGCACCTACGCCAACTGCAACAGAACCAGCCATATATACATCTTTATCTATACAATTTATTGAATTATTACGACAATATGAATAAGCGTTGAGACCACTATATAATGATTTTGAAAGACCGGTTATTACTATGTCATCAGAATTAATAAATCTGCAAATTGAAGCATCATAATAGCGAGATTGGAGATAGTAGTAGCCTGTTTCAGAATCAAGGTAATAACCACGATAACGGAGAGGATTAGCATTTGCAAGAGCATTTTCCGCATCACTATTATGTGTGGTTGTTATTGATCCGATTGCACCCCACTCGTCATATTCATACAGAACAAGCTCATTGCCCTGAGCATCTGTTATTGATATAACATCACCCATTTGGTTTGTTATATACAAATACTGTGTATTATTCCAAATAAATCCGAAAGGAGAACCTGTATTATCATATTGAAAATAAAGGGTATCTGTTCCATTAATCTGTGATAGAATAACGCCGTCTTTGGTATTGTAATAAGTTGTTTTGCCGTTTACAGTCTTTGATGTTCTGATACCTGTTTCATCATAAGTATAACTGTATTTATTATTTGAGTCAACTATACTTTCAAGATTTTTGCCGGCATCTACATCGGCAACGGTATGGTCGCTCACAATATCGGTGAAATAAAAATACAAAGCCTTGAAAGTTGGATTAAAACTTACAAAGGCTTTGCTTGGGGCTTTGAGAATGGCAAAAAGTTATAACTAAAAAGAATAACGGCAAGAGGATAAACCGCTTGCCGTTATCTGTTAGTGAAATTTATATTCTAAAAAACTACCATCATATTATTATGAACTGTTTTTTAAACATTTATTTGGTCAAGAACAATATAGTATTCATTTGAATTCTCGGCTTTTAAAAAATACAAATTTACAGAAGATTTTATGTTTTTATCTTCAAATTGTTGAATTCTTTTATACCATATTACATCTGAATTTTCAAAATTCTTTATCCAAGATATGTTATATTCATAAAAATAGTTTTTTACACTTTCAATCAACTCAATATTCGTATCACAAATTTCAAAATCATCAGGAATGTAATTTATGTTATTATCGTCTGTATTAATAGCATTTAATTTTACTATAAGCAATTCATTATAAAATTTAAATTTGCATGACGAATTAACATTGTTCTTTTTGGTATAGCTATCTACAACATCGAAATTATCTAAATTCAGTCCGGTAATTTGCGCAATATCTGTTTTGCTGATTTTTGTTGCATAATGATTATTCACTTTGTTATATATCATTGCGCCTCCTATTGATATTAGCAGAAAAATCACTATCATAAAGGCAATGATCTTTTTGATTTTCATTAGTTAATTACCACCTTACTAGATTTTCATTTACTAAATAATTCAGTATAGACTGGATAGTTATTGTTTTATTAACTGAGCGTTTTGTTGAATAACAAGTTGTTTTATTTCCGGTGCATAATATCTTGACTGAAGATAATAGTAACTTGTTTCATTATCGTAATAGTAACCACGATAGCGGATAGGATTAGTTTTAGCAAGTATAGTATCTGCAAGTGTTACATTTCCCCATTCATCATATTCATAGTTGCCTATGACTGTGCCAGCGGTATCAGTAATTGCAATAACATCACCCATTTGGTTTGTCAAGTAGAAATACTGAATACCGTTATAGATAAATCCAAGAGGGAACCCATTAGTATCATACTGGAAATACATTGTGTTCGTTCCGTCAGTCTGCGAAAGAATTACACCGTCTTTTGTATTGTAATAAGTTGTTTTGCCGTTTATAGTCTTTGATGTTCTGATACCTGTTTCATCATAAGTATAACTGTATTTGTTGTTCCCGTCAACTATACTTTCAAGATTTCTGCCTGTATTCCAAGTGAATGACTTATCACCGTAAGTAAGTACATTTTCGTTTTCGTCATATGTACGAGGTGTGCCGTTTACTTTGGTTAGTTCGTCTTTCTAATCGGAATTTGAGTTTGTGAAAGATTTAGAATTCTTTATGTTTTTGTCATCAGGTTCTGTTTCTGCCCGTTCGGGATACTGTCAGGCTTGGGTTGCAGATGTTTACCAAGCTGTCACAGGTTCAATCGGTGAAATAAAAATACAAAGCCTTGAAAGTTGGGTTAAAGCTTACAAAGGCTTTGCTTGGGGATGGGAGAATGGGAATGTATTATTATGAGTTCACTATACTAACTTATCTTTCATCAAGTAAAGGTTTTTCTTTTACAATAATTATATGATTTTCAGATGACTATCCATTTAAAATGTCATTTATATATTTAAATTAATATAAAAACTTTTTTCTTCAAAAAAGCATAAGTTCTATTATTGTGTATCAAATAAATTATCCGTAACTTTATAACATTTATTTGTTCCTTTATTCTTTGAGCTTTGCAAATAATATGCATTATCTTCGCCTACAAACAATGTTCCTAAAATCATTTCTGTACCATCAACATACTCAATAACTATATTACCAATTTCATTACTTAATTTTATATCAACTTCTTCTGACAATTCGTCAATCTGTGATAAAGCTTCAATGTTTTTGTCATTAACTTCTATATCTGTTTTATAACCCATAAAAGTAACGCTTATTGATTTAACTTCATCTTTATTAATTGGAGTTTTATTATCATAATCTAATTTTTTAGATACACTTGTCCCATCATTTTTTGCTTCGCTTGATACTGATAATTCTGATTTTTTAGCAATGTTTTTTGAACAACAAGAAAATAACAAAATCATAATTATAACTAAAAATAACGAAATTATCTTTTTAAAATGTTTCATAATTTAAACTTCCTTTAAACAAATATCTAATACCATTTATTTATCCAGCCGTCTTTATCGGTTACCGATTGAGTAGTTGCGGGAATTGAACTTTCAGTAGTGCTCGAGGTTGAAGAGGCATAGGAAGTTGCATTTTGAACAGGAATAGTCGTTTTCCCATTAATTTCAGCTGAATCATTCACATTATTTGACGATGCTGTTATTGACTCCTCTTTTGTAGCCGTTGTATTAACTTTTGTACTGTCGTTCTTTTTTGTAACGGCAGTACCTGCAGCTTTCTTTGTTTCGGTTGAAATAACAGTGCTGTCACTGCTGACAACTGCAGTATTCTTTGTAATATTACTTTTGTTTGCACAAGCCACAAGAGCACATAACGAAACCGCAATTAAAACAAGAATTAATAATTGCTTTTTCATTACGCTTCCCAAGTCATATCACCCCACGACAAATCATTGTCGGCTGGGTCTTTGTCATCAATAGTAACACTTGTTGTGATAATATCTGTTGCTTTAAACTTTTCAAGATATGTTATAGGTTTTAAATATTCTTTCTTCATGTTAATTATACCCCTTTCTTTAATAACGAAAATACAGATTGCTTAATATTATCATCTATTCCTTCATCTTCCAAAACAGCATTTGCGACCTGACTGTATGAGCGTTTAACTATCGGAGAATAGAAAAACATTCCGTCAATGTTTACATATCCTCTTACCGAAGCGATTGTATTTAATTCGGATTTCGGTATTTGAGTCAATACCAAATTAAAATATGTAGTGTTGCCGTTTTGTACTGTATTTTTTGCTTTAAATCTTCTGTCGGCTTTGTTGTAATTCAAAGTATCGGTATCGGAATACGTAATCAAAAATCCGTAGTTAACAGTTGTAGCCATATCTTCCAGTTCATCCAATCTGTCCCAGCTAAAGCCAAATCTCATACCCACATTGTTTACACGAATTTGTGCTCCCAATGCATTTACATAATCCTCGGCACTGACAATTTCACTGCAACCGAATTTGTCGTTCTTTGCGGAATCTACCGCATTTGAATCGGACACAGTAATAATTGTATACTTGTACGGAGCTGTTTCAACCGAATTAAGATCTACACTGTAAGAAAAGTCTTTTCCTGCATATACCTTTAAATTGTTTTCTATATTTAATGCTAAATTCTTACATTTCGGAATAAAAAGGAAACTCAAATTTTTACAATTTAAAAATGGATAATTGTTTTCATAACCGTCGCAAGCAGAATCAGTACCGACATTTACTGCGTTCGGCAAATACAGCGACTTTAAATTTTCACAATTTCTGAACATACCCGGTGTAATTTGTTTTAAACTGCCAAGCTTTATTAATTCCGCCTTAGCTCCGTCAAATATCCAAGGTGCTACCACAGAATTCAATTTGTCTGCTATTATTTTTTTAAAACCGGAATGTGCAAGACCTTTTTGTGTAACACTTGATAAATTAGGCGCAATTAAATCGATATTGCAATTATAGCAATCATAAAATGCCATTCTTTGAATAGTGGCAATATTTGGAATATTTACATAATTAAGCTTATCACATTTGTAAAAAGCTTTTGACAAATATCTTACTTTCGGTAAGTCGGCTTTTTCTATCGGAGTTTCAAAAAATGCCTCATCATATATTTTGAGTGCTTCGGGGAAATATACCTCTTTGATTTTTGTTCTCTTAAAACAAGAATGTTTAATTCCTTCAACTCCGTTTGCAACTATTGATGACAAAGGCGTATTTGCAAACGCATATTCAGAAAGTAAGGTAACAGAGTCGGGCAAAACAATACTGTTAATGTCAGAAAACTTAAAGCATTGTTTTCCTATGCTTTCCGGCGTTATCCCGTCTATTTTATCGGGAATAACCAAATCCTTTTCACTGCCTAAATAGGCTAATATTGTGCCGTCTGCATCAATTTTATAATCGGATTCACCGTTTTTATGAATATAATAATCAAGACTCAGGAACTTGCTGTGTAGCTTTGAGCCTATCCTTGGATAAGCGGCGGCAATAATTCTTGTATCCTCGGTTACTTTTATTGGATTTTTATATACCGTACCGTTTTCTTTTGTAGGCAAACTGCCGTCTGTTGTGTATATAATATCAACCAGTGACAGTGAATTTGAACATTTCAATTCAACATTGATGTCATCCTTATAAACTCCGGAAGTGTAATTTGATGTGACATTTGCATACCTTGAGCCCTCTATTATATTAGTAAAATTAACAACACCTATTCCGTATTGCTTATTACAATCTCCTTTTCTGAAAGGAATTGCTGTGTCATATAAGCATTGTCTGACCTGAGCCGGAGTATAATCCTTATGTTCCATAAGAGTCAAAGCAGCCGCCGATGCAACAATCGGTGATGAAAAAGAAGTTCCGCTCACATCAAAAAGTGATTGCTTAAGTTCATTATTTACATAATTATAACCGTAGGTATACACATTATACGGAGCGGCAATATCGGTTATGCATGAATAACTTGATTTATCATGCGGAACTCCTTTTGAAGTTGTTCCCGCAACAGCTATAACATTATCATATCCTCCCGGAGATACAGCATAACTTATTTCACTGCCTGTGTTACCTAATGAAGAAACCATTGTGACTCCGGCATTATTTAAATCATTTATAAGTTCTTCTTCCTTATTAACAAGAGCATTCAGACCTTTATCTTCTCCGCTAAAAGACATATTAATTATATCCGGCTTATCGTTTGCCTCATTAATATATGAAAGAGCCAATTCAATACTTGAAACATACATATTCCCGCTTTTATCAGCTATCTTATAATGCTTTATTTTAACATTACTCGGAGTGCATGATACTATAACACTCGAAACAAGAGTGCCATGCTCTTTTAATATCGGACGGGTTTCCAGTTCATCATTAGAAGCATCTGATGAAAAATCCATATATGTACGGATTACTCTATCTTTAAAAACATCAAGAGAATATTGAATACCCGTATCAAGAACAGCAACAACAATCTGTGATTTTATTTTGTTTTTATAATAATCAAGAGCTGTATTTACATCACTTTCCGAATCCACACTCAAGGTATTGAAACTATCTGTATAAGTAGTTATCGAACTTGATTTGACGCTGTTCACAGATGTTTGTTTTACAACATCTTTATTTTCTGCGTTTTCACTTTTAAAAACAGAATCATAATACGGCTCATATCCGCTATTGTAAAACTGTTCAAAAGCATATTTTGCATCAGCTTCATTTTTATATTGAATATAATTACTTCCATAAATATATGCAGATGATACAGAATCATATGTTTCTGACAAAGGAGCTCCGTTTGATACAATAATTCTATCGGCAACACATACGGACTCTTCGGGATTCTTTTCCAACTCCGTTCTATACTTTGTATCGTTTTTATACATATGCGCCAACGAATCAATAACACTTTCTACATCTGACTGTTTTGCTTGTGCCGAAATAAAATTATTCATCGGACTTATCGTTCCAAGCATTATACAAATCATTATACATATACTGATTATTCTTTTACTTTTTTTCATTACATTCTCCTTTTTGTTTGAAAATAAATTTAACATAAATATGTTTTTATGCTAACTTTTTAAGTTGGGATTATCACCACACTATGCAAATAGTCAAATACTATATTTCAGTGTCAATGTATCAAATTTCTTGCTTTGTTACAATAGCAAATGTCAAAATGCAAAGAAATAATGTCAAAATGCAAAAAGGGACTGCCTCACAAAAAATCGTGAAGCAGTCCCTTTTACTTTTTAGCTATTTGATTTGTGATAATAATGAAATCATTAATGTGAATTCTCGTGAATTTTTGTCATATTCCCATTGACAATCTCCATTATATTGTTTAAAAACCTTTTGAATACTTTTAATTCCAAGACCATGAATACTACTGTCTTTTTTAGTTGTTACCAAATCGTTTCCTTTAGTCTCTGGAGGATTGTCACAACTATTTACTATAGTTATAACATCATATGTATTGATATGATCTGTTGCTATACTCACTGTTTTAATTGAAGATTGTTCAGCTGACTCTATTGCATTGTCTAATGCGTTACTTAAAATCGTTACTAAATCATTATTTTTTACATATTTTAAATTAGTTATATAGACATCAAAACTGAAATTTATATTTTTCATTTTACATTCGGTAACATATTTGCTGATAATTACATCTAACATGTGATTTCCACTATGACAAACGCTACTGTAACATTTTAAATTACTAATCATTTTATTTAAATATTCATCTATTTCCGGATTTGTATTCAAATTGTGAATTGCATTCAGATGATTTTTTGTATCATGAGCGTATATTCTTAAATCTTCATTTTGCTTTTCAAGAATATTATAGTAATTTATATCCATATCTTGTTTTTCAATTTGATTTTTTAATACAAAAATAATATTTTCTTTTTCAATGCTTTTTTGATAAAAGATAAATAAAAGTACGATTGAAATAAAAATCGCAAATGCGACTCCCGATAAAATAAGCTGATAAATATTACTAAGCTCAAATTGCGTGCACATATATAAAATTATCAGTAAAGTAATAATTGCAAGAACGGGATACATATACAAAACAATAGGAAATTTTATATTTGTTTTTTCTTTTTTTATGAATCTTGCTAAAATAATACATGTAAATAAGTATAGTGTCTTACTTATAATTGCGCCTAACATGAGTAAAGGGAAACTCTTGTTATAAGCTGTAATATCAGTATTAGTTACTATTGATATTAAGTTAATTGCCACAAACTCCAATGCTGTTTGAATAATGTTTAAAAGAATTGAATAAAATATACATCTTGTAACTTTGATACTAAAACACAGAATTGAAAAGGCAATGTTTATAATTGTAAAATACAGTGCGTTAAACCAAAGAGTGTTTGAAAGAATGATGTCGAAAAGCGCTCCGCTCAAAAACAATACGGTACCAACAAAAAAACATATTGGAACTTTTAGCTTCTTTTCTCCGATTAAAGAAAAAAAGCTATATGAAATAAGCATTTCAATAAAATATGTAAAACATATTGCAAAATTATACATCTATTATCTTCTTTTAAGATATTGAAACCAATATTTATGAAAGTCAGCTTGTTTTCGTGATGCAACGGGAATTTCAATAGTATTATCTAACACTATGGTTGAATAAGAATTTTTTGTAATGTAATGAAGATTAACAAGGAAGCTTTTATGAACTAAATAAAAAAATGTATTAGGTAATTCCTCCATCCATTCATTTAAATTGCGCCTGGTGACATATTCGTTTCCATCTTTCGTATGAAGAATAATTTTTCTGTTTTCTCTTCTGATATATACAATATCGTCAACAAGTATTTTCTTATCCTCGCCGGCATTATATAAAAATAAATCAATATAAGTTTCATCTATATATTGCAACGCTTTGTCCAAGCTTGCATACAGACGCTCGGCATCAAAAGGTTTTTCAAAAAATCTGAATGCGTGCAAATCCATCGCTTCATCTTGATATTCATCAAATGCTGTTACGAAAAATATAACGACTTTTTGATTTCTGCTTTTTAATTCTTTTGCTACTGATATGCCGTCTATATCAGGCATCTGAATATCAATAAATGCCAAATCATAAGAAGTAGAGTTTTCAAAAATATCTTTAGGAGAAGTAGTAGCAAAAATGTCAGCTCTTATACAATGAGCCGCTGTGTATTCCACAATATACTTTTTTAAAATTTCTAAATTAGTATATTCATCATCACAAATTAAAATTTTCATAAAACCCTCGCAAAAAAATAACTCTTATCAAAAGTTCTTGATAAGAGTAACTTAACATTTAATTGTTATAGTGTCAACTATTTCTTTTCTTCTCAATTAAATAGTTTAGAAAGTCATTAACAAATTTTCTTTCTTGAGGAGATAATTTTAGCAAGGTATTATTATAAATTTCGATATCGTCCTTCGGTATTTCGCCTAAAATATAATAATTAGGATCTTCACCAAGTACATTGCAAATATTAACTATAAATTCAACGCTTGGAGGATTTTCACCTCTTTCAACATTTGATATTGTATTTTTGGAAGTGTTAATCATTTCGGCAAGTTGCTCTTGCGTTATATTTAAGGAATTTCTTTTGCGTTGAATTCTTTCTCCAATATATTCTTTATTATAAGTCATATTAGCACCTCTTTTATATATGCTAACATTTTTAAACCATTACATACACCAAATATAATGGTAAATAACAACATTTTGGTAGCTGAAGTAAAATTTATTTGTAGTTACCAAAATTATAGGAATTTTTGCAATTTAACAGTTTAGATTTGTGTTTTGCTTTTTTACTTGAAATTAATATAAAAAAATGATATTTTAGATAAAAAGGAGGAATTTTCGTGAACAAAATCAAAAAGGCTTTACTTAGTACATCAAAAAGTCTGGCAATTTCATCATTAAAAAGAGATGCTAATTCTACTACTTGCACTATGATTTATCAACCAAAAGCACCGACTGATTTAAAAAAATTCAGCAAAATCAAGTAATGACAAATAAAATTTCTTCAAAAATTGTTGAAATATTGATAAAGCATTCATTAGTTGAAAATGAAGATAAAGAACTCTATTCGTACGGTTTCTTTATTTTGTTATCACAAATACTATATTTCATAATTATAACAACAATTGGAGTTTTATTTAATATTATACTTGAAAGCATTATCTTCTATATTGCTTTTCAGTTTATAAGAAGATATGCCGGTGGTTATCATGCCAAGACTGAAACAAGATGTGAAATATTATCAACTTTATCTATTTTATGCTGTATAGTGCTTATCAAGTTATCAAAAATGTATGATATTAGAATTGCTTTACTTAGTATATCTTTAGTATTTGCTGTTTTAATATTCATTCTTTGTCCGCTTGATACTCCTGAAAAGCCTTTAAGCGATAAGGAATATAAATATTTTCGCAAAATATCTTGGATAATATTATCACTGATTATTGTTGCGATAATCATATCATTTATTTTTAAATTTAATGTTGTATTTGCACCGTGTTGTGCAAGTTTAATACTTGAAGGTGTACTAATTGGCACAGGTCAAATTAAAAAAGCATACAGTGAAAAAAGAGCAAACTCTGAAATGTAAAGAGTTTGCTCTTCATAATTGCAAATGTAAATACAGAAATGCAATGCAAATAAAAGAGATTATTTGCCTAACTTGCGCTAAGCTCGAGTTTTCGGTTTGTCCACAATGCGGCGGGGCAATCGAAAGAGAATATATGGAATATTGCTCAAGTTGTGGTCAAAAATTATCATGGAAAGGCTTTGATTTCATAGAAATAACATATAAATAATTATTTACGCTAACGAGTATTAGCAAATATTCGTTAAGCGTATTTTTTTATTCATTTTTAGTTGCATGTGGTTATGTTACATAGCTGAATACTCTTGTTTTTTTGCAGTTGCCAAAAACTGAAAATAAATGTATAATAAAGTCCAATAAACAATAGAGGATACATATTATGCTAAAGCTTATTCCGACGCCGAAATTTGCAGAAATCAACGAAACAAAAACGCTAAATGTAAAATCAATCGTGATAAACGAAGCCGATATCAACCGAGATATGATTGATGATTTTTATGCGTTTTTGAGCAAAATCAATATTCAAAACGGCAACGGCTCACAGATTGAATTCCTTAATGACGGCTCACTTGACAACGAAGAATACAGGCTTGAAATCAGCGACAAAATCCGTATTTTTTCAAACAGCCTCGGCGGAAAGATTTTTGCATTGCAAACGCTGAAACAAATCCTTTTTCAATATGGTGAAAATGTGCCTTGTCTCACAATCAAGGACAAGCCGGCACTCGAAATCAGAGGATTTATGCTTGATGTCGGCAGATATTTTTTCTCTGTTGATGATGTAAAACTGTTCATCAGAAAAATGTCGCTCCACAAGCTGAATTTCTTGCACATGCATCTCACGGAAGACCAGGGATGGCGAGTTGAAATTGAAAAATATCCACTGCTCACTCAAATAGGTTCGGTGAGAAAAAAGACTAACTTCAACCACAAGGAACACAGCGGATTTTACACAAAGGCTCAAATCAAAGAGATTGTTGACTATGCCCACAATTTTGCAATCAGCGTTATGCCCGAATTTGACATTCCGGGGCACAGCAGGAGCGCAATGGCGGGATACAGCTATCTCGGTTGCTTTGACAGAAAGTTGCCTGTTGCCGACCACTGGGGAGTTAAGCACGATGTTTTGTGCGCAGGCAAGGACTCAACCTACGAATTTGTTGAGGATGTTATTGACGAGCTTTGCGAAATGTTCCCCGACAAATATTTTCACATCGGAGGTGACGAAGTGCCGAAACACAGATGGCATTTGTGTCCGCACTGTCAGGCGAAGATGAAAGAATTGGGGTTGAAGAACGAGGACGAACTTCAATGCTACTTTATGAATAGGGTGAACGATTACTGCAAAAGCAAGGGCAAGCAGACGTTTATGTGGAGCTGGGATTTGAAGAACGACAAACTGCTTTCGAAGGATTTGGGCTTTACAAAATGCGGAGATATGGACACGGGCGACCGACCGTTTATTGACACAAGCACATCTGCCTACTACATTGATTTGCCTTACGGATATATCAGCCTAAAGGACACAGCCGAACATCGACTTTACTCCGGCAACTGCCTTGGCGGTGAGGTCACATTGTGGACAGAGTATGTGCCGAATATGACAAGGGCGGACAAGGTGACTTATCCTCGACTCGGTGCAATGGCTCAAACTGTGTGGCACGGCGACAACTCCTACGAACAGTTTGCCGAAAGTTTGGATTACTACTATTCATTTCTCGACAAAAACGGAATCGGTTATTCCAAGCCGAGCACGGCAAATCCGAATAAACTTTTGGCATTTTTCCAAAACCTTTGGTTCGAAAGACGACAGCTTACCTGGGAGGGCTTGACCAATATTTTCGACGACCTAAAAGTTGAACGACTTGCAAAAAAGCAACGGGATATTTAATTTAAAAGGAAAGTAATATATTAAATAATTGTATCAGGTGATACTGAAAAAATGAAAGAGAAAGCGGGGTGTTCAATGAGCATCTCGCTTTTATGTTTGAACTCACAATATTTTCGGTGTTTGCCGTGCAGTATTATTTATACCTATTATATATTAACAGCAAACAACAATATATAAGGCAATTTCTTATGTGAATGATTAAAATATACAATATATAAGATTGATTAAAAAATAACTGATTTTGTTACAAAAGTAACACTAAATTTACAGAAAAATTAAGATGAAAAAAATCTCTAAAAATGTCTTGACATCTGCACTTGTTTATGATAGAATTCACATTACCAAATGACGGAAACGCAAGTGACCGTTAAATACAGTCGGTGTTTATTACGCTGAGGGTCCACCCGTTCCCATACCGAACACGGTAGTTAAGCTCACGCGTGCCGAAAATAGTTGGAGGGCAGCCTCCCGCAAAGATAGGTCGACGCCGACATGGTTACCACAAAAAACTTTTTAAAAAGTTGAAAAAAGTTCTTGACAAATGCAAGACGCTGTGGTATTATATATAGGCTGTCAGCGAGAGAGCGAGACGGCGAAGGACCTTGAAAATTAAACAACGACGAAAAA
>ERZ1035032.18-NODE-18-length-120087-cov-23.588976_pt1 | contig 120087 bp, 98 predicted proteins | sample MGYA00520693_ERZ1035032 | MGnify/ENA primary metagenome ERZ1035032 (study PRJEB33766, sample SAMN09781740) | gut metagenome | biome: gut microbiome | host: Homo sapiens | place: Madagascar | study: EMG produced TPA metagenomics assembly of the PRJNA485056 data... | reverse complement strand
CATTTTTTGTGATATTCTAGTATATATTCTAAATATTATTATGTTGGAGAGGCAGCAGAAGATTCTGCTCAAGAGGGTAGTGTTATGGCCAATAAGAACAAAAAATCACCTGTAAAAGGTGTAAGATCACAAAGGTCAAAAAAAGTTCCGAAACAGACAATGGTTCAAAAAAAGGAACAGAAGAAAGGCGTACTGTTTAGTATACGTGCGAAGATTTTTTTATGTTTTCTGGTTCCGATCCTATTTTTGATTTTGGTTGGGGTATTTTCTTATAAAAAAGCAGCTGCTGGTATGTATGATACATTCCGGGATTCAAATGAACAGACAATCAATATGGCAAACCAGTATATTGATGTAAGTAACTCTTTTATTGAGGCAGAGGCATTAAAGTATGCATTTCAGTCAGATCTTGGGAAATATATGATAGGTCTGTATGAGACTGATTCCACGCAGAAAAAATCTGTTATTAACAGTGTGGGATCAAGTATCCGTGCATCTCAGGCAGGAAATGAGTTTATCAGCAATATACATATTGTGACAATTGAAGATATCCAGATGTTATCCACAAGGGCAGGCGGAACTGCAATGGGTATCTACAAAGAGTATAAGGATGAAATGCTTGGATATTCTGATAATGAAAAAAAATTACCAGAATGGGTTGATTATCATAAGACTTTAGACGAAACCCTTGGTTTAAAACAGTCAGATTATATTATGGCATATCAAACAACGCCACAGTCTGGTAAAGGATTTATTGTAATTGATATCAAAGCATCTGCTATTCAGGAATTTTTAGATAGCCTTGATATGGGAGAAGGTAGTATCATTGGTTTTGTTACTAAGTCAGGAAGAGAAATCATTTCCGAAAAACTTCCGGAAGGTCAGGAGAGTACCAGAGCGGATGGTGAGACAGTATTCTATGGACAGGATTTCTTTAATAATATTGAAGACCAGCAGACTACCAAAGAGGTCAGCATAAATGGAAAGAACTACCTGTTCTTTTACAGCCGGATGGAGCGTACAAATGCTGCGGTATGTGCACTTGTACCAATGGAGATTGTCAATGGACAGGCAGATGAGATCCGCAATGTGACGATCGCGGTAGTAGTAATTGCATGTATTGTTGCAGTAATGATCGGTATTATCATCAGTACCGGAATACAGAAGAATATGATACGTATTTCCGGAAGACTTGAAGAGGTTGCAGAGGGAAATCTTACAACTAAGGTCAGCGTTAAAGGTCATGATGAATTTAACAATCTTGCAGTTGTTGCAAATAATATGATCAATAATAATAAAAAGCTGGTTCAGAAAGTAAGTGGAGCAACCGACACGTTAGAGTCATCTGCGCAGGAAGTAAGACAGGCATCAGATGTTATGAAAGATTATTCTGCGAACATTATCCAGGCGATAGATGAGATTAATGATGGTATAACAAAGCAGTCTGAACATGCAGAAGAGTGTGTAAGAAAGACAGATACGCTTTCAGAGGAAATTCAAAATGTCAGCAGCATTGTAGGCCAGGTCGAGAAACTTGTCTCTGAGGCAGAAAGTATGATTAGTCATGGTATGGAGATGGTTCAGACGTTGGGTGAACGTGCAACAAAAACAACAGATGTAACCATAAAGGTAGAGACCAGTATTGAGGAACTCAAAAAGGAATCTGAGATTATCAATGAGTTTGTGGAAACAATCACAGATATTTCTGAACAGACGAATCTGCTTTCTTTAAATGCTTCTATTGAAGCGGCGAGAGCAGGAGAGGCAGGAAGAGGATTTGCAGTGGTTGCTGAGGAGATCAGAAAGCTTGCAGATCATTCTGCAGAGGCAGCCGGAGAAATTCAGAACAATGTAGCTCATATCAGTGACCAGACGGTAAACAGTGTAGAAAATGCAAAACAGGCACGAGACATGGTTGCACTTCAGACAGAAGCTGTACAGGAAGTTGTTGGAGTTTTTGATGACATGAATCAGTGTATGCAGAAGCTGTTTGATGGATTGAAAGAAATCGTATCCAGTACAGAGCAGGCGGATAAAGAGCGTGAAGATACTTTGGCTGCAGTAAAGAATATTTCGGATATTATTGCAGAAACAGCAGAGGGAACAAAACTGGTTCAGAGTGTTGCTGCAAAACTTCAGGAGAATGTAGATACCATGAATCAGACGGCTCAGTCACTGGGTGATAATATGAATGATCTGAAATCGGAGATTTCTGTATTTAAAACAGAATAATAAATAAGCAGAACATCAATTAAAAATGGAGGTCGCATGTAATGGAAATACAATGTATTGCAGATCAGGATATAGTTACATTAATATTATCAGGTCGTATTGATACGATTACCAGTCCAAAATTTCAGGAAGAAATTTTAAAGGCGTTTCAGAAGGGGAATCATTTAATATTAGACTTTAATAGTGTGGAGTATATTTCAAGTGCCGGTCTTAGAGTGTTGTTAGTGGGGCAGAAAAATGCTGAGTCAAAGAATGGTTCGATGAAATTGATCCATGTGAATGAGGATGTGCATGAAGTCTTAGAAATGACAGGTTTTATAGATATTCTTACAATCGAATAATAAGATATACCAGAAAAAACAACAATGGAGTGTAATCTGCAGGGCAGATGTACACTCCATTATTGTTTTTCATTCCGGCTGTTTGTGGATAACACATTTTTCAGGAATTTGTATAAAAACAGTAAATCCATTATCCAGAGAACTCTTTGCCCAGACACTGCCACCGTAAGCATTGATAAGAGCTTTTATCTGAGCTAAGCCAAAACCGGTACCTGAGCCGGCTGTGTTGAGTCGGTAGTTCAGATCGAATACTTTTTCAATGTCACTCTCAGGAATGCCTTTTCCAGAATTTTTCCAGATGAGTAAGGAACAATCGTTTTGTCTGGTCAATGTGATAAGTAGCGTACCACCGGAAGGTGTGTATTTTAAACTGTTATCAAGGAGATTATCAAAGATTAATGTAAGTGCACTCGGTGAGAGCATGGTAGTACAGTGATCGGCTTCGTAATTGACAGTTGCAAGCAGGTCAAAACGTTCGATATCGTTTTGGTGATTCTTAAAATACGTCTGCAGTGCACCATCAATGGAAACAGGCATGGCGGAGTCGACCGGACATTGGTATAGCAATGGTGCATCTGCAAGCAGTTGTTTCTGGGCAGAAAGTTCTTTGCGCAGCGCTGTATTTTTTTCAGATAAAGTTTTATGGTTTTGAGAGAGTGTGTTAAATTTTTCCTCAAATTCAGACAGCCGGTTTTGATATTCTACTGAAATGTACGGCTGTGACATCTGTTTTTTTACATAAGGTCTTACAGAAAATAATTGAATGAACAGGGGATTGAGCAGCAATAAAAAAAGCACTATATAGGCAGCAGCCGGATAGGAAAAGTAAAGTCCTGCCAGTCCTGCAGCAGATTCAAACAGAGAGAGAAGATAAAAAATAACAGGTACTTTGTAAGATTTTGTTTTATCCATAAATTGACTCCATTCCCCGCTTCTGGATGGCGGAACAAAATATTCTAAAAATCGTCAAAAATTGATTTTATAATTGCTAACAGAAATACTTAATGCTAAAATTATTATAGACTAATACTGGAATCGTGACAATTATGATTTTGGAATTTTGTGAAAATATGAGACCGGCTGTTGTATCGTATAGTACCATTGCTAAGAGAAAGGTAGGAGACGGGGTTGAAAAATAGACAGTTACTTCCATTTGAAAGAAACAGGTATTATGCAGGAAAAGCATTGACCTCCACAGATTTCTATGCAGAACAGTTATATATGAACAATAAAAGAAGATTTATGAACAATGTGATGTTCGGTTCTGGCATTATATGTGGATTAAATGTGCTAAATCTGGATGATATGACGATAATGATTGAGAGTGGAGCAGCAATTGATGAGACCGGAAGAGAGATCGTGATAGAATCCAGTATTGTGAAGAAAATCACAACACTCGAAGGGTATGATAAGATTAACGGTGGTGAAGCATATCTGTGCATCAGGTATAAGGAAAAAGAGATCCATCCGGTTTACCGTGCATCAAAAAACACACAGGGTGAGGATAGTTCCGAGTATGAATGTAACAGAATCGAGGAAGGATACGATCTATTTCTGGTAAGTGCTGCCGCTGATGGAAAAGGCTTTTTCGAGATGGATGATGAGTTTTTATACGAAAAAGTTTTGATGGATAATGAGGATTATCTGGTCAAACTCAGGATTCCGGCTGCCGTGTCAAAGGGAAAAGCTGCCAAACTTGTTTTTGATATCAAGAAAAAGTCAGCTTCACCTGAAAAACTGACACTCAGGGCAGATTTTCAGATGCCTGTTTTTACCAGTATGGAAGGAACGCATAATCTGGAAGTCAGACTCAATGATATTGATATGGAGGAGGGCGAGCAGATCTGCCACAATTACTGGTTTAATGTGGAACAGACAGATCTTGATGAGTCCAGTCTGTTAGCACGAAGAGAGGATATCCGCATTTATCAGGGAAACCGTGCAGTTGAGGTTTCAGAGGATATTTCATTAAATCTTCTTTTGGTCAATTTAAGTCCGGACGAGCTGGCAACGAGAGAGATAGGAAAAATGAATCTGGAGATGCGGAACATTCACCAGATGAATGATCTGATCAAGCTGGCAAAGCTGTCTTTTTCCAATACAGGAAGCATGTATGTGGTTAAGACGATCAGGGAACAGGGCATCAAAAAATATATTGCAACACCAGGAGAGACATATCACAGAAACAAATATTTATCTTATTTTAAAGAAAGCGAGAGAAAGAGAACCGGAACGGTATCCGGCGTGTCGCTGCAAAAAGATACGGCCCAGCCTGTAGGTCCGGGAGTAAAGATGGCGAGCGGGCGGATTGAGATTCCATTGCCGATGAACATGAAAAAAGGTGAGGTGTGTTTTTCCGATGAGATCATGCATGGTCTGGGAAAAGGCAATGTTTACGTCAAAGCAGGTCTGAGTTTAGAAAATGGTGATACAATATATGGCGATACCGGTTTGTTTGAGCAGCCGGAGCTGTTAGATATTTCAACTGCGGTAAAAGTATTTAAAGAAAAAGGAACATTTCAGGTTGCAGTCAGACTGAATGGAAATCAAAGCAGTATCATAGCCATATTAGACTGGTTTGCAATCCGTATTGAAGCACAGAACAACGAGCCGGCAGCCAGACGGACGGAACAGGCAAGACTGGTTCCGAGAAACTCGACGGTACAGCTGAAGACCGGTGACAAATACTTCTTTGAGGTTAATTTTGAGCATATGCAGGAGTGCCAGCTGTCGTATGAACTGACAGAACCAAACAGCGGTGAGATCGGAAACGACGGTGTTTATTGTGCACCGATGAGGGAAGGGGTATTTGAAATAAAGATATATTGTACCGGAAATCCAAACATAGCGACCTATGTCTATGCGATTGTTGGCGGCAGGTAAGTTATTGCGGTAGAGATCATTTGTGATGAATATATGATATGGAAGATATGCAGGAGGGAGGCTGACTGAATGATATTAGACAATGGACAGGAGCAGTATGAGGTTGTTCGGGATGTATTTGTGGGAAAGGATCATGTTGTTTCTGTCTGCAAATATCTTCAGTCAGTGTCTGTAGAGTATAAAGTCATATGGCTTGTAAAAAACAGGGAGCTTGCAAAAAAGATCATAGGAGTCTTTTCACAGACAGTTTTTTTCAGGGAAAAAGAAAAATCCATTTTTACTTATCAGGATGCAGTGTGTTTTGTACTTCCATATGAGGAAGAGAGACCCTTGATGAATTTTTATCTGGCAACAGTCAGAATGGGGGTGTGCAGCGGCCAGCAGATCTGGCAGCAGCTGCTTGTAAAATGTATGTCGAGTGAACTGCCAAAACCTATTCTATACCTGATCCTCAGGCAAAGGCAGATAAAGATCAGCCAGGATGGTAATATTTATTTTCAATATGAGCTGGATGTTACAGAACTTAATCCTGCTGTTACAGAATCTGAGTGTACGATGGAATGCGCAAAGATCATAAGAGAGCTTATGGATTTAGAACATGTATCGACACAGGCGGTGGTTCTGATTGACAGGAAGCTCAAACGAAAGGGTTATATTGAATTTATTGATCTGTATAAGGATATTAAGATCATGATCCATCAGGAGGCTGAGATCAAAAAGCCGTCTTTCAGGGAAAAGATAGAGAGCCGGAAAGATAACATTTTCCGGCTGCTGCTGGTGATGGGAATCATTTTGCTGGTAATAGTGATTGTAATTGCAGTTTTGCAATGGAAATTCCAGGGTGACTCAGTTTTTCGGATTTTTCATTATTCGGTAGATCAGATAGGAACGGAATCGCTGCTTCAATAAATGCAGAAAGGGGGAGATAAAAATGAATATATTTGAAGTTGCCATAAACGCGGCAAGATCGAAAGTCTCTCCATTTTTTGTGAAGATAAAGATGTGGACCAAACCATCTTATGTAAAAAATAAGTTTCTGGCAAAAAGCCGTAACTTTTTTATGAAAGTGTTCGATGTAAGACCGAAAAATGAGGAGGATTATTATCCGTTAGGATGGTTTTTAGTCAGCAAAAGGCTGGCATTTGCTGTGGTACTGCTGACGATCATTATATGCACTTATTTTTTGTGGATCACAAAACCTTTAAACGGCAGCCTGAATTCATCTTATAAGGCATACCGGTATAATTCATTCTGGTTACAGCTTGCACAGGGGAAGGTTCAGATATTGGGAAAATCCGGTTACACCGCATATGTCGGTGATGTGGACGGTGGCATGGTAACAGGCATGGGGACACTGTATTCTCCGGATGGCAGTATGGTATATCAGGGAGCATTTTCCGAAAATAAATATAATGGAGAGGGTGTTTTATATTACAGCAATCAGAATATAAAATATTCCGGTCAGTTTGTGGACAATCAGTTTTCCGGAACAGGAAAAGAATATCGTGAAGATGGTTCTCTTTTGTACGAGGGAAACTTTTTAAAAAATGAAAAATCAGGCGAGGGAGTGTTATATGATCCGGGCGGAAAACCCGTATTTTCCGGCAGATTTCTCAATGACGAAGTCGATTATAAGAGCCTTCTTGGAGAGAGTACACAGGATGCGGCAAAGCAGTATACCGGACAGCGGCTGGTGATGGAGGATGATACCGTTCACTGTGTATACTTAAAGGATATTTCGGCAGCTTATTTCAGTAAAGATGGTTCCGATTCATTAGATGAGGAGAGAACAATAGCGTCCGTCTATGTCTTAAGATCTGAGATTCCGCTGGAGGGAAATGTCTGCAGTAATATCACAGAAATAAAAGAAATCCTTGGAGAGCCGGTATATGAGGGAAATACCAGCCTGATTCTGGAAGATGAGCTCGCACTCAATCTGATGATAGAGCAGGAGAAAAAAAAGGCATTATTCGGGCAGGCAGATGTGAAAACGACACAGCTTTATTCCGATGTAGCCCAGATAGACTCTTATGAAAAGGATTATCTTGCGTATTTATATGTTTTTGAAAAGGATGATGTAACTTATCAGTTCTTCTGTACGGATGCAGACGGTACATTTTCATTTTACAGTCTGGAATAACAGAAGAGATCAGTAAAGAAGGTGATGACTTGTACCGTAAATATCAAAAAAGAATAATTGCAATTATTATGATAACTGTACTTTTCATTGCCATGTCAGGCTCTGATGGAGGGGAAAAGGTTTATGCGGCAGGCAGCACGAAAAAATTTTCTTTAAAACAGGCACAGCAGCTTGCAATCGCAAATTCATCTGCGTACAAAAAAGTTCTCAACAAAATAGAACTGCAGGAAATCAAATATGCGGCAGCAGTGAAATCAATCAAGATGAAAAAGAAAAATATGTCGACATTCCGATGGACACCGCTTTTAAGCTTCAAGTTCCCGGAACAGCCGACGTTAGCAGATGAGTATGACTGGCAGTATAAACCGGTACAGATTACCTGTGTCATCAATAAATTAAAACATCAGTTAAGTGATGAGAAACTGGCAAGCAAGGAGGAAATCTCGCTTTTATATGTTGAGGCGTATGTGTGTCAGGAAAAGATCACATTTCAGGAAAAACAGTTAGAGGAGGCAGAAACTACCTTAGAAAAAAATAAGATACGCCTTTCTGCCGGCGAGGCATCACAGACGGATATCGATAAGATGCAGCAGAAGATCGATAATCTGACCACGCAGATATCACTGCAGAAAAGAACATTTGAAAATAAAAAAAGTAAGATATCAAAGCTTGTCGGAATGGATATCACGACAGGATATACTTTTTTAGATCCGTATTTACAGGCAGAGATTCCGAGAAGTGCTTTGGCGCAGTTGGAAAATTATACTTTAGAGAATGACCAGTCCTATTATGAGACGAAACTCGATACCGAAATCAGTCTGACCAGCCTGGATCTGACGAACTCTCTGATGAGTTCCCAATATGGCGGTAAGATGAAAATGATCAATTCCTATATCACTCAGGCAAAGAATGGTGAAGATGTTGATACGACGGCGTTTAAGGCAGCATATAATAGTTTCCTTGATGAGATAGACCGTCCCTGGAATGGGACAAAGAAGATCCTGTTCATTAAGATCAATAAAGAATGGTTTAAGGGAGCAGTGGATGGATCGAGATATGTGGAAGATGATCCGTACCAGCTTTATACAGAGGCGTTAGAGTACGCAGATGCAGTAAAAGAACAGCAGAGTGCTAAAGAAGAGCTGACAGCAAGCGTGGATGACGGTTTTGAAACATTGGTAACAGCAAAAAATTCTTACGAAACAGCAAAAAAAGAGGCAGATTCCTTAAAGGTGGATGTGGATAAGGCACTCCAGTTAAACATGTTAGGTGAAATGGAATATGAGGAGTTATCCGATCTGCAGGCGGAATATGATGAGCAGCAGTTAAGTTCGCTGGATCTGCTGGCAGAGTACACGAAACAGCTTTACTCGTATGACAGGCTTACCTGCGGAGGGATTACATCCTATTTAGAAGGAACCGATCTGACGATCACGGCGGCTTCGGGGGGAAACAGCTACATACAGGAGGAACTGGAAGGACAGGTTACTTATTACATAGATTACAAAATAGAAGATAATATATTTATTTTTGGAATATGCGTTCCGGAAAACTATTCATTGAATATTTCACATTATGAATTATATGTAAACGATAAAAAAATAGGTGAAAAAACAGAAGCAGATCAGACAATTGAGCATTTGGCACTCGATCTGGATCGTGTAGATTCGTCAAAGGTATATCTGTATGACGGAGATACACTGGTTGCAGCATGTGATTTCGACTCGACGGTAAATCAGGATGCACTTGAGATAAGCGGAGGTTATCAGCTTGCAGAAAGCAGCAGTACAGACAGAGAGGTTGCCTCGTATCAATATTCGACAGACAGTGCGACGGGACTGACAACATTAAAAATAAGCAAAAAAGATACAGAAGACATTTCTTACTATCAGGTGGTGGATCAAAATGGAAAGGTACTTGGAGAGTCCAAACTGATACCTGTCTCTGAAGAATTTTCTTATCTGTCAGTGCTGAGCGGGGATTTTTCAGAGGTGAAAGTGAAATTTTATGATTCGTCGAAAAAAGAATTGTATACAGGAACTTTTATGACGGAGAATTTAACAATCGTTGTCACAGAGTAGAGAAAGTTTTTATGGTGGTAAAATGAAACGTAATCGTGTACACAGGATAAAAAAAGTACATATTGCAGGAATCATCACAGCGGTCATCATTATAATAGCAGGGCTGTTTGTGCGTCCACTGGTCGCAAAAGCGTTATTTGATGAGAATAAGGCAGTCCATATTGATGCATCATCCATAGAGCAGTCAACACTGATCATAGGAACGCATCTGATCTATCTGTATTCGCTGAATGATGAACTATACCAGATCGCACTCGATTCTGCGGCAGATTCGGGTCAGACGCAGATCTACTATAAGTCAGAGCTTGCGGATGGCACATGGTTTAATATTACAGATGCAGGCTCCATAGCGGACATTACCGACTCGGGAATTGTGGTGAGTGATGATACGATCAATAATCTGTATTTTACGCATCACACAAAATCGGACGGAAAGACATATGACCTGAGGACAAATCAGGCAGTCAGCATTTTTGATATTAATAATGTGTACGATGTGGAGAATCTGGCGGAGTTAGAGAGCCTGAAAAATCAATATGATATTATGAAAGAATCTGGCGACAATTCGGCAGCCATGAAACGCAACATCGGACTGGTGGAGACATTTTTTACCACAACAGTGTCAACGGATGAAACCTTTACCTGCGATACAGAGCTTACGGCACTGCAGAGTTTTTATGACAGGCTTACAGCAGATAAGGCAGATGCCGCAGAGCTTGAGGCAGTCATGGATGTCATGGCAAAGGTGGACAATAAAAGAAAAAAGACTGTATACGAAAAGTTGGATGAGGCACTTACGAACCTGTTAGATCAGGCTTCAGATGGCACGTCAACGGACGAAAATACTGAGTATTATGAGCTTGATAATAATTTCCTGACTGCAATTGCAGACGCACAGTCGGATCTGTCAGAAAGTCTGACAGAGGCGGAGGGAGATCTTTTAGAGGAAGGGGCAACAGTTCTCTCAGCCATGGAGTACAGTGTTGCTAATTCGCTGATCACCAATGCACTCTCAAATAATTTTTCCGCCTGTGAGGAGGATGTGGTAAAGCTGACTGCGATATCACACATTTCACAGGAACTTATAGTTTCCAAAGAGAGTGAATTGAATCTTTTAGAAGAATTGATTTCAAATGCGTTTTCAAAATATCAGGATGCGTTAAAAGGTGGTCCATCGGATGAATATAATAATGCAGTATCGAATAATTCATCACATGCGGTGTTAGAAAATATTATCAGGTCAGATATGGCGGATGTAAACAGCATCCGGTCAGAACTTCAATTTCTGATAAAGGCAAAGACAGACCGGTCAGAGATGGAAGAAGCTGCGGAATACGTAAAGCAGTGCATTTCACAGACATCCTGGCTGAACAGTAAGATCCCGGATGATGATTACAGCAGTGAAAAAAAATCTTCCGTTACAAAATACAAAGAATGGCTGAATGAGCTGATCACAAACCTGAAAAGTGACGGTGATGGCAGTACAGGTGCTTCCCTGTATGAACAAAAAGAGAGCCTGCAGGAGAAAAGACTTGAGGCATTAGATCATGAGGATTTGGATCTGGCAAATCTGTTAGAGGCGCAGATCGAGACGATCGATGGGCAGATTGCGGAAAAGGAGACGGCGGACAGTGATGAGCTTAAATGGCTGGAGGAGCAGCTGGCGGATTTAAGACAACAGGCGGAGGAGAACCCTTCGGATACAGACATTGCATCAAGGGTCTCGGCGGTCGAAGCACAGATCTCTGATATTACGGCCGGGCAGTCAGAAGGAAGTGAAGCCTCCAATATACAATCGATGAAAAATGATATATTAAGCAGTATTGAGGATCAGGGAACATCAGCAGCCTCAACCATTGAGTCTGGCATAGATGGGTTAAAGAGCATGCTGGATGCGGGATCACCGCTGGCTTTAGCCGCATTAAAGGAGATATATCAGAAGCTTGTAAGTACAAATTATCTGGACAGCCAGACAGCCTACGACGATCTGATAAGCAGCATTGAAGAGACGGTGGCAGATTCGGATGTACTTGAAATACAGCAAAACGGGCTTTCAAAGGAGCTGGCAGTAGAGACAGTAGAAGAGGTTTTAGGAGGTAAACTGCCTGTTGCACAAAGCGGAAAGACCCCAAAAACGGGCAGCAGTAATGCGGGAAAAGATACCGGTAAAGATATCAAAAATCAGACTGAAACATCCGAAGCTGTAACAGAAGAGGACACCGAAAATGAGACTGAAACATCCGAAGCTGTAACAGAAACAGAGGTGGAGACTGAAACCACCGAAACTGCAACGGAAACAGAAGTGGATACAGGAAATATATCGGTGCCATCTGCAGATTTGGCGGGGACAGATCTGACGGAGGAACAAATTATAGGTGCGGCGATTGCCCTGGCAGAATATGCCAGAGAGACAGGGAACAACGATATCGGACAGCTTGCACAGGGACTTCTGGCAGGACTTGTTAATTCGGAAAAGTCCGCTGTTTTTACAACCAGAAAAAATAATGGCGAAAGTTTTGTCCCGGTGGACAGACTTGCAGCTTTTACAGGATATAGATATTTGTGGAATAATACGAAAAAGACGGCGATTCTGTCAAAAAGAAAGGAGTATTATGCATTCCGCGCATTTTATTCAGGTGTAGAAAATGGCAGTGAGGAAAAAGAATATATGAATTCCGAGGCAGAATTTTCGGGAGTCGTTTATATTCCGGGTTCGTATGTGAGCAGTCATTTTGACTGCGAGGTAGTTGAGGTTTCTGGTACAGATTATTCAGTACTTGCGAATGATAAGGTAAGGGAATATTCTGAAGAAATATTAAAGGCTTTATCAGAGAAAGGGGGAGGTTAAATGGGTTTTTCGTGGTAGCTGGTGCTTCTGTGGTATGCTCTTTCGGGGGTGCACCGGCAAACTTAAACGTCACATCACAAACGACCCTTTTCGTGGACGGTAAATTGGCTGCTACGATACAGGATGCAGCGCCGATTGTGAATGTGCCAGGCTGTGGGATGTGCACATCTCTCATGAATCCGCAGGTTCAGGCTGCAACAGCCGCAGCGTTAGGCGTTTTAACACCGCAGCCGTGTGTCCCTGCTCCGGCAGGTATGTGGACGCCGACGCAGACAAAGGCATTTGCGGAGGGGAAACCTTGTCTGGCAAATGATTCGAAATTAATGTGCGCTTATGGAGGACAGATAACAGTTGTCAATCCAGGACAGACAAAAGGAATGATCTAAAAAAAACAATTCTGAAAGGAGAAAAGATATGGCAGAGTATTTATCACCGGGAGTTTATGTGGAGGAATATGACAATTCCCCACGCGCAGTGGAAGGAGTAGGAACATCTACGGCGGGATTTGTCGGAATGGCAGTGAAAGGACCGGATATCGGTGCACCGAAACTGATCACAAGTTTTGCAGAGTTTACAAGACAGTATGGCGGATATCTGAGTGAATATGCATATGGGGAATACCGCTATCTTGCAAGCAGTGTAGAGCAGTTTTTTAACAATGGAGGAACACGGTGCTATGTAGCGCGTGTGACAGCTCCGGGAGCAAAGGCAGCAGCAAAGGATACAAAATTAATGACTATGGAAGCAGTCAATCCGGGTATCTGGGGAAACAGGATCCAGATCGCACTGCAGTCTGTCGCAAAGAAAAAAATGCAGCTCACAGAAAAGATCGACGAAGTTACCTACACTGCTAAAAGTACTGCCGGATTTTTGGAGGGAGACCTTGTTGTATTTGACAAAGAGTACAACCGGATCGCAAGGATTTTTGATAATACAGTCACATTTGAGAAGGCATTTACGGCAGATCCGGTAGATGCGGCACTGGTTCCGAAAAAGCTGGTTTACTTAGTCGAGACAGAGATGCGTGTAAAATATAATGATGAGGCAGAGGAATATACGTCTTTAAGTTTTAATATGGCATCTCCGTCATATATAGCGACACAGCTGGAAAAAAGCAATCTGATCAAAATTACGGTTAAGCCGGCAGACGGTATTGAAAATCCTGTCTCTGCAATTTTAGATACAGAGGATACTGTGGGAGTGATCATTTTAAGCGGCGGCGATGACGGAAATGTGAAAGAGGTGACGGAGGGAACGTTTATCGGTAAAGATAACGGACCTGGCAAACGTACCGGTATCCAGGCATTTTTGGAAAATGATAATATCAGCATGATCGCAGTTCCGGGAATCACCATGCCGGGAGTGATCGTCTCACTGGTTGCACATTGTGAGAATACCGCAAGCAGATTTGCTGTCATTGACATGCCAAAGGATATGTCAGATACAAAAGAGCTGATCGAATACAGAGATATCATTGACAGTACTTATGCGGCAATGTATCATCCATGGATCCAGAATTTTGACCGTTCTTCACAGAAGGCAGATTATTTTCCACCGTCAGGTGCTGTTATGGGAATTTATGCGAGAACGGATATCTCAAGAGGTGTGCATAAAGCACCTGCAAATGAGACGGTAATGTGTACAGACCTTAACATTCATTTTGGCAAAGGCGAGCAGGATATCTTAAATCCGGCAGGCATCAATATCATCCGTAAGCTTCCGGGACAGGGTATCCGCGTATGGGGCGCAAGAACGGCAAGCAGCAACGCAGCATTCAAATATGTAAATGTAAGAAGACTTTTCATTTATGTGGAGGAGAGCATTAAGGCAAATACCAACTGGGTCGTATTTGAACCGAACGATCAGACACTCTGGACGAGAGTTGGAATTACGATTACAGCATTTCTTGATAACCTGTGGAGAAGCGGCATGCTTGCAGGGGCAAGCCCGGAGGAAAGCTATTTTGTTGAGATCGGACCGTCCACAATGACACAGGATGATATTGCAAATGGCCGTCTGATCTGTAATATTGGCATTGCACCGTCAAAGCCGGCTGAATTTGTAATTTTCAGAGTAACACAATTTACCGCTGAGTCCGGTGGGGCAGAATAACAAGAGGACAGATAATCACAATAGAAGAGAGGTAAAAATTTATGGCTACATACGATAACGGAACAGGTCTTTCTTATCCATTGACCAAAATGAACTTTCTGGTGACCGTAGATGGTGTGAGCGGGACAGCAGCTTTTAGTGAAGTAAGCGGTGTGGAGGCATCCGTCGATGTGATCGAATTCAGACAGGGAAATGCACACAGTCTTGCGCCGGTAAAAATCCCTGGACTTGTAAAACACGGCAATGTGACATTGAAAATGGGATATACCTTAGACAGTGCGTTTAAAACATGGATTCAGGAATGCGTGAGTGAAACGAGAGGAGAGATGCCGCGTTCGAAAGTGTCGATCGAGCTGATCGACATCAATGGAGGTGCACCGTCCACAGCAGTGACAAGTATCACCGGAACAAGAGTGTGGGTACTTACAAACGCATGGGTCACAAAGTATACGGCACCGGACTTAAATGCGACTGCAAATGAGGTTGCAATCGAATCTGTTGAACTGGCATATGAGGAGTTAGTTATTCCGAACTAATGTTGGAAATAGCAGGAAACTGGCGGTGCGTCAGGGAGTTTTAAAGGTTATTATTGCAGGATGCGGATGAAATGATCTGCATCCTGTATACAAAGGAGATTATTTATGCAGACAATCTATGATTTTGATCTGCCGAAGGGCTATGTGGACAGTGCAGGAGAGGTTCACAAACATGGAAAAATGAGACTTGCGACGGCAGGGGATGAGATCAGCGCAACGAGGGATCCGAGAGTGTTAAGCAACCCTTCTTATCTGAGCATTGTTGTATTATCGAAGGTTGTTACGGAACTTGAGGGTGTGGAGATGGTGACACCGGCATTGATCGAAAAACTTTTTACGGCAGATATGGCATTTTTGCAGGATATGTATCAGAAGATCAATAATGTGGAACCGGTCATGCTGCAGGTGACATGTCCGGAATGTGGAAAGATCCATGAGGTGCCGCTAAATTTTACGCGAGAGGGCTGAAACTGTATCCGCAGGAAGATATGTATCGGGAAATGGCATTCATCTCATATTATTTTCACTGGAGCAGTGACGATGTGATGGGATTAGAGCACTGTATGCGCAGAAAATGGTGCAAAGAGATCTCCGATATCCATCGTGAGATTAGTCCCTCGAAAAAGAACAAAGAAAAAAATATTTTTGAGTTAGTACCAGACAGGTAGGGCAGGTATGGCAGGAATGATACAGGATAACAATGCACCGCTCCTTAAAAACAATTTTTTGCTCAGAGTGGATGCAATCTATGATATTCCGTGTGTAAACATAAGTGGAATAAAAAATACAAAAGAATACCAGACGATCCAGTCCGGCGGGGTAAATGATTATGTGTATCTTCGTCCAAAGCCGGCATCAAAGCAGGAAAGTTTTAAAATCACACGGTATATTGGAAAAGATTTTTTTGATCCGCTGAAAGTGGGGAAAACAACATCGATACCGATCGTTTTGTATGTGAGCCGGTATCAGAATGATTTTGAACTTCCCAAGATGACATTTACGTTTTGGGGATGTACCGTTACAGCAAAAGAATATGGGGAACTGGATGCCCAGAAATCGGGACTGATGACGGAGACTACAACGATTTCCTATCAGAAGATGGTAGTCCTGACGGATTCGGAATCCCAGGTAGAAAGTGACTGGAGTTTTGATATGTCGGGCAGGAGATATCAGGGATCAGGAAAACGTCATGCAGTGTATGACAAAAATGAAGTAAGAAAAAAAGAAATGGAAAGTATGACGAGAACCTGGCCGGAGCAGAAGAGCGCCAGGACACTTCCAAAGTTTAAATAGATGGAGATGAGAGAATGTTAACGTTAAAAGAACCGCTTCAATTAAATACAGTAAAACCCATTAACGTACATTCTGATATCCTGGGAGAAAAAATTGCAGCAAACTATCAGTTGATGACAGTTTCCGTTTCCGCACAGGATCTTCTTCATATGACAACGCTGCAGCCGGAAGTTTTTGTCGGGCTGCAGAATGAAAATCAGTTTATCACACAAAATCAGAGCACACAGAAAAATGAAATTAAAATAGAAGTGATCAATCAGCTTCTAAACAGGCTGATGTTATATCAGACACCAATGTTTACTTATCAGGATGAGGTATATGTGTCTGCAGTGCTGCAAAAGATGGGGATCGTAAACGTAAAAGAATTTATGCAGCAGGTCAGCCGCAATAACTATGAAAGTAATGAAGCAATACGGCTTTTAAAAAAATATAGTGAGCTGGATATTTCGGTCAGAAATAGCATGTCACAGTTTTATCAAAAAGAAATGAAGCAATATCTGCCGGAGGAGGAACAACAGCCGCAGGAAAAGAGGGCACAGGAGTTGTGGCTTACTGTATTTCAGCGGCTGCATACATCGGAACTCAATGAGCAGATTTATCAATATAACATAAGCCAGACGGCGATCCACTATAAAAAGGCAATGGAGTTAAAGCTGGCAGAGGATTTAAGGCAGTCATATAAATTACAGCTATCGGAGATCAAGCAGGAAATTTTTCCGGGAACACAGATTGCTGCGCAGATTGAGATCAACACCTTCGAAAGAGAAAGTATTCCGGTGGAAAAAGTAAAGAAAGAATTTGTGCTGCAGCAGCTTGCAGCGGCAATGCTGTTGCAGATTGTTCAGAATGCCGGTTATCAGAAAAAAATATTTTATACAGATAAAAATCCTGTATGGCAGAATTTCACACGGGCATTGTATGAGAGCACGGAGGATGTTATTGACAGATTTCAGTGTTTTCAGCTGGCAGAGGAAGTGCGGAGCAGAGATATTACGCAGTGTGCAGTGGAATTTATGGGACTTGAGAAGGAGGAAAACGTGCTGTTAGAACTCTTAGAAAGCACGGAAGAGCCTGACGTACAGGATGAGTCAGAGACAGGGAGTATACATGACGCAGTACTGTACGCACTGCTGTTGAATAATAATTACCAGCAGCAGATCTATGAGATGACGCGCCTGCTTGATCATCACAGTAAAAAGGAATTTGTATTCAACAGAGATCAGATTGATACATCAGTGCTGAAGTTTCTTACAGCGGAAAATACACAGATCAATATAAATAATCAGAAAAATCTGAACTATCTTGAGCTGCATCACAGAAAAGAAAGAGAAAATCATATACAAAATCTTAATTTACAGACACAGACCGATCAATATGAGTTGTATATGGATCAGACTGACGAGCAGATCAATTATCATATTCTAAAGGCAGCAGATATTTCAAAATTGCCGGAAACAAAAATAGTTTCCCAATTAAAAAATAATGTCCGGATCAATTACCCTGAGGATGCAGAGTATCCGGAGCAGGAGACGGAAAATCTGATTGTAAATCCATTGACACAGGAAAACAGTGTATTTGAGAATATTGAGGATTATGCAGCATATTTAAATCAGATTAACGAACAGAATGTAAAGATGCATAAGCAGTATCTGGCACAAAATGCAGATTCAAAACCGCAGCAGCCGATCCGGCTGGATAAGAAGACAGCAAGAAAAAATGCGTTGAGAGCATTAGAATCACCGGAAGAAGTTCTTGCAGAGATATATTCCAAAGGTACCGTCATAAAGGAACCTGCTGGCAGCGAAACAGAGTCTTATCTGAAGCTGTTAGATGAAAAGACCAGAAACTTTTATGAGAGGCTGATGAACGGCGAAACAAATTTTGATGTGAAGCAGGAGGCGAAGGAGCCGGGAATAAGTTTTGCATTAGAGGAAATTCTTATCAACCAGTGGAATCAGCATTATCTTGTAAAAGAAATTTTAAATCATAATCTGGAAGGACAGAACTTATACCTGAATAAGATCGAAGAGGATCACTCACAGGAAATACATTCAGAAAGTACCCGGTTAAGCCCGAGTCATATCAAATTAAAAACAGAGATTATATTTAACCGGTTTCATACCCTTGAAAAAAAGGAACAGAGGCTGTTTGATAAGATCATCCGGGAAGAACTGGAGCATTACCATGCTGCAGAGATACAGGATATCGAGCATTATTATTCTGAGCATGATGAGATAGAAAAATCCGATATACAGCACAATATAAAAAATATAGTTTCGGATAATATCGACGTGCAGATTAAAAATGCGACGGACAGTTACCAGCAGATTTTTTTAGAGCAGAGAAAAGAATTAGAGCAGATATTTGGGTCGATCAGACAGAATGAAAAGGTATTTTACCAGCAGACGAGAGCTTCTGAATTTTTAATGAAACAAATGGAAAATATCTGGAATGTAAAAAATAATTATTACAGACAGATGGAACATATTTATCAGAATATCGTCAAAGAGGAGCCTGAACCGGATGTAAACGGGACCAAAACAGTAAAGGAGCATGAGATGATCCGGGACAGGAGTAATATCTACGCACTGCGGGAGTTTGAGCGGGTGCAGAACCGGTATACATCGGAGCTATTTAAAATGATCCGTACAGATGTTGTTTCGGACATCAGGCAATACATATTATTGGAAAATAAATTTCTGGATCATACAAAACAAATAACAGAAAAAAATTCCGCCCGGAATGTTTTAGAACAATTAGAGATGATACATAAAACATCGGATATCAGGGAAGTTTTTGAGCAGGAAGATTTAAATATTCCGGAGCCTGAACAGGAAGAACTGAGGGAAGAAAAACAGAAACGCATACATTACATGAGAACACAGATCGCGGAGGAAAAAGAAAATATCAATATCGGAAGCCGGACGCGGAATTTCACAGGTGTAAGGTATGATGAGCGGGTGCAGATGATTTATGACCGCTCGAAGATTTTTGACGAAGAAAATTTTGAAGATATCAAAAATACAATCATCATGAGCAGTATGCATAGTGTAAACAGTACAAATGCTTCCAGTGTCACCCGGAATACTGAAAAAGAGGAGATGATCGAGAAAAGAGTGATTGAGACAACCCGTGAAACTGCGCAGGAAAGCGGACCAGATATCGCGCAGATCATCCAGCAGAATCTGGTGACACAGATGAATGAAATCTCCAGTCAGGTGTATGAAAAAATAGAGCAGAAACTGGAAAGTGAGCGGAGAAGAAGAGGTTATTAAGGGAAGGTCAAAGGAGCGGGATAAATGGATGTAAATGTATTTACACAGGCAGAAAATAACTCCGCTGTCATTGAGATGGCATATTTGGAGGTGTTTAACGACATGGAAGAAACACCACAGATATTGTCGGTCTCGAAAATCAAAAATGCATTAAGCGGTGCTGGCGGAACGGGCAGAGAGAATACGGACAATACGATCTTAAAGGTACCTTTTAATCCCTCAAAATTATCTTTTTCCACAGGATATGGCAGCGGGGATCACAGTACAGATACAAAAGCTGCAATCACAAAAAAAGAGAACGGTCAGGTAGCTGTGGCGGATAATTCCAGACAGGAGCAGGCGCTTTGTGTATCGATCGAACTCATTTTTGACCGAACCATCTATCGAAAGGACAGCGTGTTAGAAGAGGTGGAGGGATTTCTGGCAGTGGTCCAGAACCCGTATGTCAGAACTGTGGCATTTCACTGGGGAAATCAGTATTATAAAGGCCAGTTGAAGTCGTTAAAAGCGAATTATGTCATGTTTAATAAGGATGGTCTGCCAATACGTGCAACAGTAAATTTTTCGATTGAACTGATATAAAAATAAAGAAAAAGGAAATACATGCCATGGGTACAATGAATGAAATTTTGGGAAATCAGGCATACCTTGAAATCTTGGATTATAAGGCAGATGAATGGGACAATCTGGTATCCGGCAGCTCTGGCAGCTCGCTCTCTGCAAAGGGAACAGATCTTATAAATACAGCGAAAGCTAAACTGAAGGGAATCTTTGATGACGGCAAACCTGGTGTGATGGATGCGGTAAAAAATTCTGTTGGGATCGACCAGAGAGGAATTAAAGATGGTCTCATCAAAGTGCAGTATAATCCAACCTCTATGACTTTTACCGGAAGTACAAGAGCGGACAGCGGAAAGAGGGATGAAAAGCAGAGACAGAATATTGAGACCGTCCCGGTACGTGGAAATCTATCTATGAGTGTAGAACTGTTATTTGACAGTGACAACATGCTTGATACTTCTGTGCAGGATGAGATGAATCTGCTGCTTGTAACCGTAAAAAAGAGCAAAACAAAGGAAGTAAGATTTTCATGGGGAAAAATGGAGATACAGGGAAAGCTGACAGCATTTTCCGGCGAGTATACCATGTTTTATCCGAACGGACTGCCGCAGGCAGGAAAGATCAGAATTACGATCACAGCGCAGAGTGAACCGTCTATGGTAAAGCGCAGAATCGAAAAAATGGCAGAGGAAAAGCCGGATATCGTTGCAGAGTAAGGGATGCATATGCGAAAAGAAAAATATCAGTATGACAAGATAAAAGAAAAATATTTAAACTTTAAGCACCCGATGACAAAAGTTATTATTGAGGGAAAGGATATTGCAGAGAGTGCAAAAGATCTGGTCTTAAGTGATCTTGAGGCAGATCTTTCCACCGGCTTTGAGGCATCCGTTGTAAATTTCAGCCTGTATCATGTTTTTGATCAGGAGGAGGGGCAGTACCGGTTTGCGGACTGCAGGCAATATATTACATTAGGAAGCAGTATCTCTGTTGAAATGGGCTATTCAGGACAGTTCACAGAAATTTTTACCGGATTTATCGCGGCGGTGCGCTTTGTGAAAAGTGGAACGGAAACACATCATATCGAAGTAACGGCGATGGATGTGAAGGGAATTATGATGTCCGGCAGCTTTTCAAGGCAGTTATCGTCGAACTGTTACAGCAAGGCAGTGGAGGAGATACTAGAGGGCAGTCTTTACCAGAAGCTGCAGTCTAAGAATATATACAAAACAGCAAAAATTACACCCACGCCGGATGTCAATATGCAGAATCGTCCGCTAAACAGCACCATTGAGATGGTTGCGGAAAGCGACTATGAATTTATTGTCAAAACAGCAAAAAGGTTTAATTATGAATTTTTCGTGGAAGACGGAACGATTTGTTTTCGCAGAAGAAAGGATATTCCACAGGATGAGCTGTTGATGCAGTTAAAAAACGCTGACGGCATCCTGAGTTATGATATGACATTTGATATGACCGGTCTGGTAAAGAAGGTGGAGGTGCGCGGGGCAGATACCGCACGGGGAACCGTCGTTACCGCAACGGCAAATGCCAGCAATAAGATCTCGAAGGGAAGCAAGGCAAAGGCACTGATCAACGAGACAAGCAAGGTCGTTTTAGATGCAAATGCCACGACAAAGGAAGCTGCACAGTATCGTGCGGATTCTCTGATGGAGGATATCGCCTACAGATTTGGAAGCCTTACCTGTGACTGTGTCGGAATACCGGAATTAATGCCGGGGTATTTTATCCGGATCTCAGATCTGGGTGATCCCTGTGATGCAAAGTTTTACGTTACACACACAAGACATGTAATGAACGATTATGATGGCTATCATACTTATATAACAGCGAAGGCGGCAATGCTTTCAGATTAGCAGAAGAGGAACGCGTATGGCACTGTTTGATATTTTTGATGAAATTTCAGAAAAACAGGCAACAAAGACAGAACTGGGGGATCAGAGGATCTTTGGAGCGATAGTCGGAGTTGTAGCAGAAAATTATTCCGAGGAGATGCCGGGAAGACTTTGTGTAAATATCCTGACCAGGGATGAAAATGCAAATCAGCTTAAATGGGCAAAGATGGCGTTTCCCTATATTGGAGAAAAATATGGAAGCTATTTTCTGCCGGAAAAGGGAGATCAGGTTCTTTTACTGTGCGAGGACGGAAATATCGAAAAACCTTTTGTGATCGGCTGTATTCCGAAGGATAAGGATAAATTTTTAAAAGCCTCTGCCACAGCGAAAAATACCATAAAACAGATCAAAACAAGAAATGGAAGCCGTATTACTTTTGAGGATGATGATAACGAGGATGGCGCAAAGGATAAGATCACGGTCGCCACAGCACAGGATATGCACCAGATCGTTTTAGACAATGAGAAAAAAAAGATTTCCGTAGCAGATTCTGAAAAAAAATGTGTTGTGGAGATGGAGACAGAAAAGGGCAGAATTTCGATCCATGCAGATGAGACGCTTGAGATTACGGTAGGTGATTCCATTACCCTCACCATGAATGGCAAGAACGGCTCCGTAAAGTTAGAAGCGCAGAAGGTTCAGATCGAGGCTGGAAAAAAATTAGAACTGACTACGGATGGCAATGCAAAAATGTCAGGAAAGCAGATGGAGTTAGAGGCAACTTCCACCTTAAAAGGATCCAGCAGCGGAATGGTCATATTAGAGGGGAAACCGATTAAACTTGGTTAGAGGTGATTGCAATGAAAGACAACAGTTTTCTGGGAAAGGGAATAAAGTTTCCGATAGAGATAAATCCGGCAACAGGCAGATTTGTTTTATCAGAGGGAAATAAAAGTGTAAAGGAGTCAGTATACCTTATTTTGATGACTCAGAAAAGAGAAAGATGGACACGGCCTGATTTTGGAAGCAGGATTCTTTCGTATACTTTTATGGATACATCCGCAACACGTCTTAGTATGATGGCGAGAAACTTAGAGGAGACGATCCTTACACAGGAGCCAAGAATTAACCAGGTGGAAGTAACCGTAGATCCGAAACTCGATAAGGGATGTCTGATCATAAATATCGCGTACAGGATCGCAGAGACAAATACAAGAGATAATCTTGTTTTTCCGTTTTACTTATATGCAGAAGAGTATGGAGGCGTAAATGGAGAGGTGGAATAATGTCACGACGTACAAAAGAAGCAAAGATATGCTTCTTAAGGAAATAAAACAGCTCGCAGAAAGTTATACGCCTGAATGGAAATTCTCCACGCATAACCCGGATGCGGGTTCTGTGATCGCAATGATATTTGCAGATCAGATGCGGGATAATGTAAAAAATATTAATTCGCTGATCGAAAAATACCATACAGAGTTTGCAAATATGTGCGGTGTGGTGTTAAATCCGGCGCATCCGGCAACCTCGATAGCAGTATTTACGCCGGGGGAAACGATCAGCACAGGCAGCTCTGTGTATAAGGGCACGCAGCTTCTCGGAGAGACTACGGATGAGGAAGAGGTTGTTTTTGAAACAATGCACGACATCTATGTGACGGGAGCAAAAATTACGGATGTGGCAGCGACTTATGGTGACGAAATTATCCTCTACATGGGCGGCTTCCAGACACAGGATATTATCACAGGTGAGTTAACTCCGGTTTTTGATCAGGATGCGGCAAATGAGATTTCCCTGTTTTCAGATAAAGGAAAGAAAATTGGCAGACAGGCATTGCTGATTGCGCATAAGTTTTTATTTCAGAATCCATCCGTTGGGATACGTCTGCGTTTTTGGGGAAATGATGACTGTGAAAAAATTGCAGCAACGCTCTGTGACCCGGAAAATTATGAATTTTTTATTTATTCGAAGCAGGGACTGGTGCCGGTTGACAAGGTAAGTGCGTGTGAGGATTATGTTGAAATCTTTTCACAGGCAGTGTGCGGGGATGTCGAACGCGGTGAGGATATATATCAGGCCATTGTACTCAAACGCAGAAAAAAGATGGACATCCCTCTTATTTTAAAGAAAATTGAGATTATTACAGGCAGTACCAAAGAAAAACCTGATTTTATTTACGATGGCAGTAAGGAACTCGAAACGGATATGTTTTTGCCGTTTGGTCAGAAACCGTCATTGTATGATGAATGTTATATTGGAAAAAAGCAGTGGATGAATTTAAGCGGGTTTGAGGTAACAATCGAGTTTGACTTAAATTTTGGTGAATATGAGGATAAGGGGATCGTGGTCCGGGAGGAAGATCTTCGGATCATTAAAAGAAAACGTCCAAAGGACTTCGAACAGCGGATAGAGTATATCTGTCATGTGCAGGAGGTCTCCTTAGAATATTTTAACGGTTATGGCTGGAAGCGCCTGCCGTGCACGCCGTCCGTACAGACGATTTTTTCGGATGCAGGCAATGCAGGGCACTACCGGTTTTCCTTTGAGATACCATATGACTGGGATGTCACGGTACAGGGAGGTTATGAGGAAAAGACGTTAAGACTGCAGATAAAGAGGGCAGATAACTGCTATGTTGCCGGAGCAAAGTATATTTATCCTGTGATCACAGGTATTATGATGCAGATAGAGAATAAGCAAAGATGTGTGCTTCCTGACAGGGTAGAATTTGTAGATGGCGTTAACCGGAAAAATATTACCGGAAATTTTCTGAGGGAAGAACCGGTCAGAACCTTTGACAGCCGTAAATACAGGGGAAATTACATGTATCTGGGATTTGACCGCAAATTTTACGGTGGTCCGGTCAGCCTGTTTATAGAGATGGATGAGAATTTCCATGCGCCAATGGAACAGGTGGATTTTTCCTATTCTTCCACAGATGGATTTAAGGTGCTTAAGGTTACAGATTACACAAACCATTTTCAAAATTCGGAGCGCATCATTTTTTTCCCGCCGTCCGATCAGGCAGTGATGGAGATTGAGGGGGAGGAGCGTTACTGGCTCAGGATTGAAACTCAGGGCAGGGATAAGAGTGACCGGCAGGCAGAGTATCCGGTCATTAGAAATATATTTATGAATGCAGCGGAGATTCAGAATATAGAGACAGGGATCAGGCAGGAATTTTTTATTGATACTGTGGAGGCGGGGATGTCTTTTTCCCTGAATTCACAGACTATTTTAAACGTGGAAGTATGGGTGAATGAGGTCGATGTTCTCTCACGCAGAGAGATGGAGATTCTTCTGCAGAAACTGCCCGGGCGTGTCAACGCAGAATATAATTTTATGGGGGAGATTGAGGAATTTTTTATAAAATGGGATGAGGTTCCGAACTTTGATGAGACGGGAGGCAGAAAGAGAGTATATGTGATCGACCGGAGCAATGGAAGGATCTATTTCGGGGATGGTATCCATGTATCTGTCCCACATAATACAAAGGGAGTTGCCTTCTGGGTTGTGATCACAAGATGCAGCGGGGAAAAAGGAAATCTAAAGGCTGGTGCAATCAACAGTTTTAAGGGCAATTTATTGCCGGTCGAATCTGTCTTTAATCCAGTTGCAGCCACGGGGGGATGCAACATTGAAAATATCGATCATGCATTGGAGCGGGCAAGCAATATTTTAAGTGCCGGAAGGCGTCTGGTAACGGAGGAGGATTATCTGGCAGAAACCAGAATCTATCTGCCGGAGACAGATCAGGCAGCTTGTATTATCGACCGTACCGTAACAGGAGATTATAAAGAGGGCAGTATTAACCTGGTGCTGCTTTTAAAAAATTATCAGCTTGGCAGCCATGTGTTTTACAATATCAGAGAAGGCTTAAAGCGGCATATGCTCGAAAAATGTGAGCTGACTTGCCGTGAGGAGGACCTTAATATTGTGGAGCCTGTTTTTGTAAAAATCTCTGTACGTATCTGGATACGCGTGGAGAATATTGCAGAAAGTCTTGATATTAAAGACCGGTGGTTAGAAGCGATCACGGACTTTCTTGATCCGCTCTCAACTTCGAAAAGAGGCGGATGGAAAATCGGCACGCTGCCAACTGAAAATCAGATAAAGATCATGTTAAATGCACAGGGAATTCAGTCGGCGATGGAAAAATACAGTATCAGTGCTTCGTATCAGGGCGCAGATGGGATTTATGAGAAAGCGTTAGATTCCATTGAGGCAGATCCATACATGATCTGTCTGAATGGTGAGCATGAGGTTATTATTGTAGAGTAGAGCAGGAGTGGTTGTTATGTTAAACAGCAGAAACATAAACCATAAGACGTATGAGGAATATGTCAACGAGGCGATTGCCCGGATACAATTATATAGTAATGAGTGGACAAATTATAATCCGTCTGATCCGGGTATTACGATACTGGAAAATTTCTCTGCATTTACCGTTCTGCAGGGGACGACAATGGATGAGGTTCCGGATGAGGTTAAATGGAAACTGCTAAAGCTGGCAGGATTTGTGCAGTGCCCGGGGACTGCGGCGCGTGTGTTTGCAGAACCTGCGGCAGGAAGCAGATGGATGCACAGACAGATACCGGGTGAGAAACTTTATTCAGGGAGTCTGTGTTACGAGTTTATATCGGATACAGGAATGATTCATGCGAAGATCACAGCAGCAGACAGTGTTGTGGGTGGAGTGGTGACAGAGCGAAATGAACTGTTGTCAGACCGAAGCGGATCGAACGGGATAGAAATATTTGGAAGCCATCCATCCGGCGGGGAGGAGATCATATTTTATCTGGATGAGTTCCCGATGCAGGATGTCTGTATGTATGTCGAGACGGAAAGCCTTTTTCCGAGAAACCGTTTTGATCAGGAGGAATCGAATCCCTTTGTGACAATAGAGTGGTATGTGTATACTGCGGAGGGATTTGTTCCTGTGGAGGCAGCAGATGATACCGGAGGATTTCTGCTGTCCGGTCTGATCCGGATCAAAGGGCAGTCCCTGACGGTGCAGCCGGTGGTCAGTGAGGATAAAAAGAAGTACGTCATCAAAGCAAAGATCGCCACATGCGCTTATGATATCCCGCCCCGTGTAAGACGGATCCGGGGACTGCTGACACAGGCGGTACAGAGGGATACGCGCTCGGCACTGGTGTCTGCTGAGTCAGACGGTCAGGGGACACTTATCATAGAGCATACACTTTTAAAAGATGGAAGATACGAATTGTACAGACAGACGGAAAACGGATATGCCATGGTCGATGTACAGGAGTATGAGGAGATCCGCATGGATCCGTATACGGTCAGACTGACGTTTAAAGACACACAGGAAAAAAGCAGCTATCTTGCCGTCGTACAGGCGGAAAATATTCTGGGATACCGGTATTTAGGAAAACTGCTTGGCTATGATGACCAGGAGATTTCATTGCCGCCGTGGAACTTTGTGTACAGCAGAGAATTTAGTATACTTGTGAGAAGATCCGATACAGACCGGTTTGATCTGATCCACCCGCAGGAAAAAACGGAGGATGGCGTATTTTATACGGTGGATGAAAGACAGTCAAAGATCGTAATCCATGACTGCGGCAGTTATGAGGGCTGTGAGATATATCTGGGAAATTACAGCCTGTATTCCGGCGCGGACGGCACGGTGATACCGGAAACGGAGCTTTTGCTCACAGAGGGCGGCAGCCGTTTTGAGGCGAAGGTCTGCTGCATCTTAGAGGCGGGCAGATATGAAGATACCATAGAGGAGGTAAGACGGCGGTTTGCAGCGGATCTTGCAATGCCGGTCACTGCGGTGACAAGAGAGGATTTTGAGAAAATCATACTGTCAATCCCCGGACTTTCCATTCACAAAATCTATGCGGATGTGGTACCGGAAAAAAATGAAGTACAGATTGTGATAAAGCCAAACAGTGAGGAGCGTTTTCCAAAACTGTCGGATACTTATCGAAAAGTGGTAGAGAAATACATTTTAAAGAGACGTCTGCTCACTACGAAGATCAAAATATGCCAGCCGCGGTATGTTCCGGTGAATGTCAGAGTGGTTGTAAATGTAAAAAAATATGCGGTAAATGTACAAAAACAGGTCGAAGGGGTTCTGATGCAGATGCTTGACGGGATTCATTCTGAACGTAATTTTGGCGCAAAACTCTATATCAGAGAAATATTTCAGGCAATTTTAAAATTAGAGTGTGTCGATGAAATTCAGGACATGTATGTTTTGGCAAAAGGTGCGATCGTGCAGAAAGATACAGGGGTGATCTGTTTTGCATTTGACGAATTGTTTTATCCGGGTGACATTCAGATAGAGATGAATCTGGTGTAATGTTTACCGGAGGGGAGGATCAGGATGATACAGGAACGTAATTATACGATAGGTAACAGCAGATTAAAACGTGCCTTTAAGTATGGATTGAAACAGGTATCAGATCACACCGGCGGAATGCTTGAGATTGTGGGGAAAGAAGAACATTTTTTGATACTCCCTATGTTTGATGCGGATGAAATGTCCTACCAGTGGGGCAGATTTCATCTTGAGGCGGTGTCTGAGGCAGGATGCCAGATCATTTTTCATGCGTTTGCAAAAGACATTAAAGATGAGGCAGAAAAAAGAGAGCTTCTTAAACTGAACCGTCTGCTGTATGGCTCTGAGGCTGACATTGAGGAAAAAAGAAATATTTTTGTAAGAACAGACGGAATCACTGCAGTCAACCAGTCTGATATTCTGCTTCTTGAGCTAAAAGGGCAGTATCTGTGGATCGCAGTGGAGATCCGGGGAGCAGATACCGGGTATATCAAAAATATGAGACTGAAGAATCCTGCGGATAATTTTATGCAGACTTTTCCGGAAGTATATCAGGATGAGGGAGGCTTTTTTCACCGGTATATGACGATATTTTCCACGATGTATTCCAATGTACAGATGGAGATCGATCATTTTTATGAATTGTTAGATGCACAGACTGCACCTTCGGAAATGCTGCCGGTTTTAGCAGGCTGGCTTGGAATCAAAATAGAAAAAAATTTTTTTGAGGACAGGATCCTGCGTGAACTGATTGAAAATGCTTATGAGCTTAACCGGAAAAAAGGTACCCGCTGGGCGATCGAACGGCTTGCTCAGATCATATTGGAGGATGATGCGATCCAGATTACGGAACGGAACCTGATCGAACAGGAAAATGTATCCAGAGATGAGATCGACAGTTATAATAATCTGTATGGCAATAGCAAATGGGATGTCACGTTAGTGACAAATCACGCTCCGGATGAAGAACTGCAGGAGAAATTTCTTTACCTGGCAGCGCAGTTTAAACCCATCCGGTGTAATGTGCGATTGAAATTCAGCGAGTCGTTTGTGACAATGGATTCTTATTCTTATATGGATAAAAATGCAAGTCTTAGTGAGGTTTCACAGGCAAGGCTCGAAAGCGGCGATGTGATGGATGGCAGTGTTATTATGTAAGGTTCGGTGAGGAGATAAGGCATGGGAAAATATACGATCATAGCAGATACAGGACAGAAGCTGGTAGAAATTTTACAACGGGAAATGGTGCCGGATGTTGTAAAGAACGTCAATGAGATCGGTTTGCGGAGTCCGGAGGATCACGGGGATGTCTCTTTAGGATTGTTTTTGTACGATGTGAAGGAAAGTGAGGAGATCCGGCAGGCGGGCGTGGCAATTATGAACAGGGATACGATCAGCCGACCACCGATCTATTTATCACTTTATTATATGATCACCGCATACTCAAACGGTGATGCGAAGTACAGGCTTTCTCAGGAGGAAAAGATACTCGGTAAGGTGATACAGGTGTTTCACGATCATCCGGTGATCCCGTTAGAGGAGATCGACACGGAAAGAAAGACCGGCACAGATATCCATATCTCGATGGTTAAAATGACAATGGATGAAAAGGCGAGAATCTGGAATTTTCCGAATGTCGGAAACAGGCTGTCACTTTTTTATAAGGTAACTCCGGTCAGCATAGATTCCTTACTGGAAAGCAGTATCACAAGAGTTACAGATGTTGATATCAATGTGGTTCAGGCGGGAGAAAACAGGACGTCCGGACACAGGTAAGGAGGCATGGTTCTATGGGACATGTGCAGAAAAAAGTATATGCAGTGATCTGCCTTTACGACAGTTTTACCAGAGATACCGTACAGATGAAAGACTGTCAGATCAAAGGTGCACTGCCGGGAAGCCTGATCTTAAAAGACAATGGCTGTTATGTTTTTATGGAAACTGCCGGGATCGGACAGTCAGAGATTGAAATCATATCGGATATCTATGAGGTAAAAAAAGTCAGACTATCAGAATTGACCGAAAGAGGAAGTTACAGACAGCAGGTGCTATGGATGAAACCTTCCAGAAATTATATTTATCCATCTGGTGCGGAGATTATAAAGGGAACGATAGCGTTCACAGACAAAGGGAATAAAAAAGCAGCATGCCCAAAAAGTTACCAGCTGGTGATGACAAAAGAAAAAAATCCGGTACGCCTTTTAGCGGACTGTGCTGCAGGAACAAATAAGATCAGGCTGAAAAGTGCCGTAAAAGAGCAGTTTGAGGAAACCTTTGGGATATTTTACCGGAATGGGGAGGCTGTCAGTCCGATGTTTAAAATAAAAACGATGGATGCGGAGGCAGACAGTTATCTCACAGAGGAAGATTTTGAGGCGGACTACAAAAAGGGGGAAGTTGTCTTTCACCGCGTGATAGAAGCCGTGTGGCAGGATCACGATATGTTTGGCATGGCATTGCCGGAAAAGACAGATGAGACGGTTCGGTTTGACTTATTTGAAGATCAGAAATTCAAAAGAAGTTATTGTGTGGAAAATGGGATGTTCAAAGGATAGGTGTTTATGGAAAAGGAAGTATCTGATTTTTTAGAAGATGTATATGGAGGCTATGAGAGTGACCGGGCATTTATGATTGATCTTTATAAAATGTTCGATGTGCTGCTCTATGGCGTCCGCAGACAGGCGGGAAAAAGTCCCCTGACTGCGGACGAGAAGGATCGTATCTGGCTGAAGCTGCGTCTGCGCCTGACGGACAATATAGATGCCACATCTGCGCCATTCCTTCTGCATTTCTGGAAATATATCCAGACAGAAGAGCCATCTTTATACCGGATACTGAAACTTTTAGCAGGCGGAGCCTGCCATTACAGCACAGCGTATGAAAATATTTTTGCAGAGATTGCCGGCAATCCGAAGAATGTATTTGCGACGGAAGAACTGTTAGAAAAAATATGTGATGTTTGGGATATCCCTGTTGAGGTACAGTTTGCAAGGGGACTTCGGGATAAAAAGCTGTTCCGGGATGACAAAAATCTTTGGGATTATTCCTCCTGTAAACGTACACCGCTTGTGCTGCACCCATGGATCGTGGACTATTTTTTCGGAGAACTGTCGCTCCCGGAGTCTTTGATCGGAAAAGCAGATTTAAAGAGCAGTTTTCAAAAGACAGAATGGATCGGATATGCGGATGTTTATGAACAGATCCATACACTTGTAAGAGAAAATACACCGATCAATATTGTCATTACCGGCAAAGACGGGTGCGGAAAGCACAGTCTGATTGAGAATATTTATGGAGAAACAGAACGTAAGCTGCTTACATTTTCCTGGGAAGTGTACGAAAATAATAATGACAGACAGACATTTTTACAGGATGCAGAGAGTTTTGTGGAAATGGTCGGAGCGGATGTCTGTATTTTTGATTATACGGCAAAACAGACAGAAGAACTGACGAAGGAGAGAATGCCCTCAGATTTTTCCGGTTTTGTAAAAAGCCTGAATGAACATAAGCATATTCTTATTATGACCATGGAGGAAAAGAACAGAAGTGTACGAAATGATATCGGCAATGTGGTCATGGTCAGAATGGAGATTCCGACTCCGGAGGAGCGGATCATGGCATGGCGGCAGCTTTTGCAGAAATATGAAAGTAAAGAACTCTCACCGGAGGTACTTGGAAATAAATACCGCATGCATGTGGGGGAAATCGCAGCAGTTTTAAAAAATGCGTTTTATATATGCTGCAGCCATGGAAAAACACAGATTACGGGAGAAGATATTATTTTAGCAATCCGTCAGAAAAATTCCGGGGAATTAGGTCCATTTGCGGAACTGCAGGATCCATGTTTCAGCTGGGATGATATGATCGTGGAGGAAGAGGTACATAAAAATCTGCGCTATATTGTCGACCGGATTCTGTACCGCAATGTGGTGGGGCAGAAGTGGGGCTATGATGATATTTTAAAGTATGGTAAAGGCGTATGTGCATTATTTTACGGGCCGCCGGGAACCGGAAAAACGATGGCGGCGCGCGTGCTCGCAAATGAGCTAGGGATCGATCTCTACCGGATTGACCTGTCGAGAATGGTGAGTAAATACGTTGGAGAGACACAGAAAAATATCACACAGCTTTTTGAACGGGCAAAAAATATGGATGCGATCCTGTTTTTTGATGAGGCAGATGCATTTTTTTCAAAGAGGACAGAGGTATCGGATGCGAATGACCGCAACTCCAATTCAGAGGTGGCGCATTTGCTGCAAAAGCTGGAAGAATATGAGGGAATATCCATATTGGCGACGAACTTAAAAGATAACATTGATGATGCATTTAAGCGGAGATTCAAATATATGGTACATTTCCAGCTGCCAGCTGCAGAGGAGAGAAGGGCACTTTGGAAAAAGATGCTTCCCGATGCGGCACCGAGGGAGCAGGATATCAATCTGGATTACTTTGCGGATAAATTTGAATTGTCCGGAAGTGAGATCAAAGAAGTCATGGTTCATGCAGCATACCAGGCGGCAAGACAGAATAAGGCGGTTGGCAATAAAGAACTGGCGGATGCAATGATGATCTGCATGAATAAATATGGCGTAACACTTACAGGGGAAGATTTCAATGATCTGCTCATGTAAGAAGCGGGGGTGATGTCAGTGGCATATGATGAGATAAAAAAATTATTTAATTTAAATAAGCTGGCGGAGCGCAATACCAGAGCGGGGAGAAAGAATCTGACAGCACAGGAACTGGCGGTTCTTTCAGAGCGCTACGGTGCAGATGATACTGCAGGCTACAGCACTGCACCGGCGGATGAGGAGCAGACAGTAGAAGTCATGGACCGCACGACAGAGACAAAGAGAGCTGCATCCATGGGATTTTTTCAGGATACGTTCAGCTTTGTTCATATCTTCACGAAAAATGTTGATTTTACAGTGAACGGAACAAGATTCCGTGGAAAAGATGGTCTGCAGGTGCGTGGCGGGGCGGTTCCGGTAGGAAAAGGTCTTGTGGTGGATCTCACGCCGGTTATGATGATCGGACAGGTATCGGAAAATAAGCAGTCAGCTTCAAAAGTACGGCAGTCAGAACCGGCAAAGATAGTTGTGTATAATTCCCTTGCAAACGAGATTACCGAATTAGAGGGAGAGGAATATGTCAAAGTTGAAAGTGAAAATGGAAAAGGGTTTTTAAAAGTCACATCACAAAAGAACGTCTCTCTTCCTGCGGGTACTGATGGAGAAACGATAGAGGGAAGTGGATTCACTCTGGATCAAAGTGGGATGGATATTACAAATCCGGTTTACAGCAAGGATGGACAGACGGAATCTTTAGGGGAAGCAAAGGTAGGAAAAAGCGGACTTATAACGGTAAAAAAAGAGTCTGAAACAAAGAAAAAAAACATGGATGCCGGTCTGGCAGAAGATGAGATGGAAAACCGGACAGAAGAACCTGTGGTGGAACCGGAAGAAGAAGCCGGGGTGGAATCAGGCGAAAATCCGGCGGGTGATGCGATAGACAAGGTATTAGGTGCTGCATCGGACTATGTGGGGGAAAAAGCGCAAAAGACACTGGCTTCTGCATTGGGAAATACGCTTGGAGCAGACGGAACACTTGATATCTTTTCAAATGAAAAAAGTAAGACTGCAAATGAGGTAAAAAAAGAGGAAGAGGAGAAGAAAGAAGAAAATAAGGACGGGGAGGTCACTCTGGTAAAAACGCTTGTGCAGGGAATGATGCCGGACTTTTTGACGGAGATGTTTCCATCCCTTGAGGACAGCAAAAATAAGCAGGCATGGGATTATGCGAAGAAAAATATAGGAAACTATTTTAGCGGAAAGCCTATTGAAGAACCACCGTCTGGCCTGTATACGGAAGAAGAGGAGACAGAGACCAGAAAATTGCCGGAGATCGGTATTAATATCACATTGCTTCCGGGACTGAAAGCGGGCATAGGTTTAGAGCCAGATTTTTCTATCAAACTTGTTCCGAAACTGAATATCAGACCGCAGGAAGGTGCCGGAGCAAAGATGGTAGATGCGGCGGTCAACCAATTTTTCGAAGGTATAGATGAGAAAAGATCAGATGCCTTTGATAACATGAAAGATGCGGATATTAAAAAACGCACGAAAAATGCAGTTGTGGCAGCCGTAGATCAGATGCAGTTAAATGTTGAAGGCTCACTTTCACTTGCAGGGGAATTTAATCTGACCGCTATGGCATATCTGCTCGCAGATGCCAGTTATCTGTTCAGCGTAAAAGGAGGATTAATTGCAAAACTTGGTCTGGCCGGCGCAGGTGAAAACAGTTCCGTTGCATCGATCGGAGTGTCACAGGAGATCGACTTTGAAAATGGAAAGCCAAAGTTTGGGGACAGGGTGTTAAACCTGAAGGCAGGGTTTGGTATGTCAGCGGCGATCGGGATCAAGGCGGAGATAGAGTCTAAGCTGTTTGGCGTTGAAAAAGAATTTGAAAAAGATTTTGCAGAGTGGGATCTTTTCAAACTGGAATATGAGCGGGCACTCAAACTGAACAATACCGGTGCATCTGCCGGAGGATTTTTAAAACCGCAGGGAGAGAAAGATAAACTGGAAGACCCCTGGAATAATGTGGGAGCAGTCCATTCGGCATTTAATGCGAGTGTGCTTGGAAGGCAGATCTCTGATGTGCGGAAAGACAGTTTTGGTTTCCGTGTCGTGCAGCGGGCAGAAGGTGTTTCTGAGCTTATCAAAAAGAGCAGGGAAGCAGAAACGGATATGAAGAAGCTGATGGACGGCTGGCAGAAACTGATGACGGATCCGGGGGAAAAACTTGCATTAGAAGATGGTAAAGAGGAGATGGAAGGGACAGAAACCAAAGACAAAGGTGACATGGAAGCGCAGGAACGTGAAGCAATCCGTAAAAGACTCCTTTATCTTGCGGGAACTTATGCAATGAAACGGGATGCCGTCAATGCGCAGATCAGAGAGATCGACTCTAAGATCATTGATATTCAAAGTTCAGACCATTACCGGAAAAATGTCGGGGAAGCGAATCAGAATGTAAGCAAACACACGCAGCTGCTCGAACAGATGAAGCAATGGAGAGAGGGCAATCAGAATGCGACAGGAGCCGAGGCATTAGCAGCTTATCGCGCATTTAAGGGAAATGGGAAAAGTGCAAATTTTGATAAATATGCCGAGGCGCGCCGCAGTGAGGAAGCGCGTAAAGCGGTAGGAACAAAGCAAAATATTATAGAATATGAAAAAAAACGCGCGGCAGAACTTGGGAAAAACCATCAGGAACGGCTTGAGAAGCTGGATGCATATCTTGCAGAGCACAATTTAAGTAAAGAAGATAAAAATCAAAATGCAGAGTTTGCGGCATTTTACTTAGGGCTTGGCGGCAAAGGAATGAAAAATGAACTTGCGCGCTATGTGAATAAAAAAGAAACAGTGCAAAGTTATGAGCAGGAACGCTATGATCAGCTTACACAGAAACATACAGAGCGTATTGCAAAGATCAATCAGTTCGTACAGGATCACAGTCTTGATGAGAATAAACCGAACGGGGAACTGTTAGAGTATTATAAAACAACATTAGGCGGAAGCAAGGTCTTTGATGATGTGTATGCAAACTTTGCAGATGTGGATATGCTCAGAAAATATGAGGAAGACCATCTTGCGGAGGATGAAAAGACAGCGTGGCATTACAATATTTATCTTCAGATAAAAGATGCAAAACAGAAGTATGATGCAGCGCAGACACCGGAAGAAAAAGAGAGCATCACAGAAAGGGCAAGACAGATCATGTTCGGGAAAGATCTTGGACAGACGAAAGGAAAGGATCATTACGATATAGAAACTTTCCGCAAGAAGAGCTACCGGATGGCAGAGAAGCAGGACATGATTGACTATGAGAAGAACTGGAAAGCACATGGAATGATAGATACGGCATTTTTAAAGCATGTGGACAGTGACCTTGAGGAGATCAAGCAGAGAATGGCTGACAACACAGAGGATACAAAGTCCGGCAGCCATATCACAGCTTATTTTATCCTGAAAAAACTTGGTTATGAGGATCCGTATGATTTTGTAAAAGAAAATATACAGCTGGATACCATTTTGCGGTATGAGAAGGCAAAAATGCAGATGTATTATGACGAAAATAATCTGGAAAGTTACATGAAGCATCAGGTATGTGTACAGGAAATAACAAATGCCATGCAGCAGATACAGGCTGCAAAGCATACGGAGGCACAGGCTGACATCTTAAAGCAGACACGCCAGAGGTATTTCAGTGGAGAAATGCGTCCAAAAATTCTGCCGACGCAGAGAAAAGAATGGCTGAGAAAGCAGGTGAGAAAGACTGCTCCAAAGTTTGAACGTCATGGTAAAAAAAGTTATGAGGATCTGAAGAAGGAAAGTTCTTTAATGGCAATCCGGAATTTTGAACTGGAAGAATATCAGTATTGTATGGGCAAAAGACATATCAAAGATGCAGATAAACATATCCAATGCGTTAATATCTTAAATGACGCATTGATACAGTCAGAAAGCAAAAGCGGGGATGAGAGGGAAGCGTATGAAGATAAAGTGAAGCAGGATTACTTTAGTGGAAAGATGGCTCAGGAAACAGAGAAAAAGCCGAAAGAGAGGAAAGACTTTTTAAATCAGGTCAAAAGAGGAAAGGTTGATTTACAGACCGGATATACAGCAGAGGGGTATGTAAAGAGTACGGTTTCCGTGCAGGAGCTTATTGATTACGAAAAAATGAAAGTGGCGAGATCAAAAGACAAGGATGCAAAGCATCTGAATTCTCTTAATAAACTGGAAGAGGCAGGTAAGCAGATCCTGGCACTTGCAATGGCAGGAAAAGCTGTTGAGGCAAACCGTCTTTCCGACAAGGTCATGGAAGATTACTGTTCCGGGGAACTGGTAGAAGAAGAACGGCTGGCAGCTGTGAAAGAGAGGACTCAACTTTTATCAGAGGCATACCAAGGGCGCATTCAGGGTGAAGAAGGGAAATTATTTATTGACAAGGATCTTTACGCCAAGCTGCTGACCCAATATCAGGAACATAATGGAAAGGTGCATGAGGAACGTGCCGCTGCGTTGGAGGAAGCAGCGGAAACGGGCAGTGATGCAGAGGTTTATGAACGTTACAAACAGATGGGCGGCGGAGCCAGATTCCGGGAAATCTATAATAAACAAAATGAAAATATTACGGCGGAGGATCTGACGATCGACCAGATGATGCGGTACAGCACAGCTTCCCTTCGAAAAGCATCCAAGCAGGGCTGGCTGATCCGGAAGAAAAAAGCGGTCATGAATTTCTTCCGGACTAAGAATCCATTCATGGAAGGACTCAGTGATGAAGAGATGGATGCCATGGCAAGAGCCGGACATTTTGGCAGGCTTGCCATGATCATAGAAGCGGAGGAAGAGATAAAACCGGCAGAGGATGGATCAAATGAAGCGGAAGTGGATAAGCAGAGAGAGAAGATCATGCAGCAATACGCAGCAATGACCGGGGATGGAGGAAAAGGCTTAGCGAAAGACATGGAAAATAACCTGCATAAGATCGTGACACCGCAGATGCTCTTAAAATATGAAACTTCCAGAAAAAATAAATTGGGCGGCAAGCATGACAGCCGGTTAAAATGGCTTGAGAGAAAAGACGATGTACTGACAGAAGACGATATGGCAGAGTACCGTAACATGGCAAAAGAGGACGGTTCTACATGGAAGGATCATGCGAATTTCATATTAAGCCTGATGAGCAGACGTTATCAGACAGGGCTTGATAAGGCACTTGACCCAGCGCAGATCATGACACCGGCAGCAGTTTATTCCTATGAGGAGCGCAAGTATGAAGAAGCTACTGCAAAACACCGGGAGAGAATCGCGATGCTTGACAGTACGGATGAAACACAGGAAAATGTATGGGACAAATATCAGGAGATGGGCGGCGGTTCGTCATTTTTGAAATCACTGAAAGCCGATGTGAAAGCAACGGAAAAGCAGACCCAGGAAAAATCTGTGGAGTATCAGGAGATCATTGACTATGAGCAGACGAGGGCAGATCTGTACCTAAAGCAGAAGGATCTTGTACAGGAGAACATTACAAAGCTGTCAGAGCAAAAGCTGGCACTGCAGCGTACACTTGATCAGAGTGGGGAGGCTCTTAAGGGTATTGAAAGTATTACGTCACAGGGAGACAACGACACGGCCAGCACGGAGAAATTAAATGCCATGATCGAGAAGATCATGAATCTCCGAAAATCGAAACTAAACACACAGGCTGTAGGATAAAAGGAGGCAGGATATGACGCTGCAGGAAGAGGTTTTAGCGTTTTTTGAGTCGCAGGACACAAAGTATCTGATCAAAAAAGGAGAGGAAGGCGAGCCGGACAACATTCATATTATCGTGAATGGCGACCATGGTAACTGGGAGGGCATTGCGCTCTGCTATGAACAGGAACGTTTTCTGGTATTTTATGTGAATCTGGGCATGAAAGTACCACAGGAGAAAAAACAGGCACTGGCAGAATGGCTGTTTGAGAAAAACTATTATTATAAGTATGGAGGATATTATATTGATCCGCCATCTGGTACTCTTGTGGTCAGAAACAGTGTCCATGTTTATGGAACAGAAAAGGAGCGCGGCATGCTGATCCGTCAGGGGATCTTAACAGGCGCGGTCATGGCAGATCAGGATTATGAGGAGATCATGAAATTCATGTATGCATGACAGAGAAAGCGCATAGTGCTTGTGATGCCAAGGAAGGGAGACTATAATGACAATAGAAGAGACCGGTGGGCTTGTGGCAGGACAAATTGACTTCCGGGAGATTACACTGGCGGATAAAGAATTGGCAGACCGTTATCTGTTAAAGTATGGCGGGAGGTCCTGCCAGCATGCTTTTGCATCGATGTACTGCCTGAAAGAAAAATATAAAGATTCTGTCTGCGAAAAGGATGACTGGTTTTATATTTTAAGGGCAGGTCTGTGTACGGACAGCGAGCGTGTCTATCTCTTCCCGATGGGAGATGTGGAAAAGAAGGATGAGTTAAGATATGCAGTAGAACAGCTTCTTACAGATGCGCACAGATATGGAAAAAGGCTGCGGTTTGAAACGATCACGGAAGAACCGGCGCATTTGCTGGAAGAATTATTTCCGGGGCAGTTTGAAATAACGGAGAACCGTGATTATGCGGAATATATTTACAGAAGAGAACGGTTAGAGACGCTTGCAGGAAAAGATCTTGCAAAAAAACGTTACTACTGCAACCGTTTTTACCGTGAGTATGAGAACCGGTTCCGGGTGGAACCCATAACCGGAAAAAATATACCGGAGATACTTGCGTTTCAGGGAAAATGGTTAGAGGAGCGTCTGCAGACTGCAGCAGAACCTAAGAGCAGCCAGTTAAAAACGGAGAACAGGGCAATGGAAAACTGCCTGAATACATTTGAAGCACTGGGATTGAAAGGAATCTGTATGTATGTGGATGATGTTTTATGCGGCTATAGTTTTGGGAGCCTTTTGAGTGGAAACTGTATGGATGTGATCGCCGAAAAAGCCAGCATGGATATTTTACATATTTATCAGGCATTGAGCCGTGAATTCACGCTGGCATGCTGCCATGCGGCAGAGTATGTCAACAAAGAGGAAGATTTAGGAGATACGGGACTTCGGGAGGCAAAGGAATGTTATCATCCTGATATTCTTCTTCGTAAGTATGTGGCAAGGGAAAAATAACAAAAGAGGACATAGTATTTATGAATAAGTTAGAGGCAAATCTGTCGCTGTTTCTGATCACTTTTTTTGCGGCAATCCAATATGTATTTTTAAAAAATATACCGGATTCTGTTTCCCATTTTGCATTTTTGTGCATTACAAATCTGATCGGATTTATCATCACATTTGTTGTTTTCTTTGGTGAGCTGTTCCGGATCGATGCAAAACAGATTAAACAGAGCATGATTATGTCGGCAGAACTTATGGGGTTTAATATTTTTCTGCTGTTAGGCTCATCCGGGGTGGATGCGACAGTGAGTGCCTGCGTGTTATCGGCATATTTTATTTTTATTCCGGTAATCTCGTTTTTATGGTTCCGGAAAAAAACGAAGTGGAATATCTGGCTTGCGGCGGTCATCGTACTTTTTGGACTGTTTTGTTTTATGAGATTTGACATCCGGGGACTTTTGAATGTGCATGTGTTAGAGCTCATGGTCTGCAATATATTTTTTGCTTTCTATATTATAACGACCGAGTATTGCACGGCGAAGTCCAATCCGGCAATCCTGTCGATGGGGCAGCTGTTTTTTAATTTTATCCTGTCTCTGTTTTTCTGGATGGGGCAGTCAGTGATGACGCATACATCTTTAGAACTCCCGGCAGATCCTCAGTTTTGGGGCAGTGTGATATTTATCAGTTTTTTTATCCGGGGGATGTATGGGATCGTCCAGATCTATGCACAGAGATATGTGAGTGCGTTTAATACATCTATGATTTTTTCAACTGAGATCATTATTACGATGTTTATGTCACCGGTTCTTGCACTCGTTTTTCAGACCGAGGCAGAGGAGATCACATGGTATAAAATTTTTGGGGGCGTAGTCATCGTGCTTGGAATTTTGATCGCAGATACGGCATTTATTGAAAAGATTTCTGGGAGGAGAGCAGTTGAAAAATAGAGTGGGATACGCGTTTGTGTTATATTTTATTCTGGATATTTCACTTCGCATGACACATTTTTTACAGTTTGGAGATTATATCGGAATTAAAAATTTTATTCCTGTCACAGCGGGACTGGTGGCAGGACCGATCAGTGGGATCGGTTGTGCGTTAGGCTGTATTTTAGCAGCGTTTATTGCGGGCGGGAATATTTCAGAGACAGCCACAGAGTGCATTACGATTTTAATGATGTCGGGTGGAATGTGGTTTCTATGGTATGCCGGGAAAAAGGAAGGATATTTCTGCTTAAAGCGTGTGGAACATTACATAAGATATCTCGCCGTTTTGCTGTTTACGGCAGGTCTGTCGGGTGTGGCTGCCGGATGGCTGCTGTCGGTGGATGCGGGACTGGAACTGTTTATTTCTTACGTTTCGCAGGGCATCTTAATTGCAATTCCGTGCCTGATCCTGCTGACGAGTATTTTTTGTATCAAGCTTACGGTTCCAAAGTGGATCGCAGAGGAAGATTTTTTTGGCGGGCAGGTCGGTTCTGTGGATGAGCTGGGAGCATTTAATGATGCATTAGAGAGCTATGGGCAGATGCACGGCATAAAGATGGCATCGGTATTCGGGGTGGAGAACTGTGTGGAGGAAGTTTTTCTGCGGGTGAAAGAAAATGATGCCGGGATAAAGATCCGCGTGATATTTAAGGATATGGTTTCGTGCAGTTTTTCATATGCAGGAAAAAAGAATAATCCTTTTATAAAAAAGAAACATGAGAGCGAGGAGGATTCCATTGGATTAAAACTCATTCGCTGCCGGGCGCTTCGTGCATCCTATTCCTACCGGGAAAAAGTAAATTATGTACATATTGTAATGTAGTTTTTGGAGATTCGTATGATGGGAAAGAAAAAAACAATCAGGCAGAGCATTCAGAAAATGGCACTTCAGGTATCCATCGCTGCGCTTGTGGTGACGATCGCAGTCGGTGTGGTCAGCATGCTCAATATCAAAAAAAGAGTAATTTCAGACAGTGCCAGATTAGGGGAGTCCGCGGCAGAAAACAGTGCCGGGATATTGAAGGAACAGATCGAGAGCAATCTTTTAACGATCACGGAAAGCAAGGCAGAGTATGCATCGTCACAGTTTGGGCGGCTTGCAGGATATGTGAGGCAGTATGCATCCTATCTTCATTATCTTTATCTGAACGAAGAACAGTACAATCCGGTGGAAGTGCTGCCTCCGGATAACAAAAATGCAGGTAAACTGGTGTTGATGCGTGATTTTGCAAATGACAATATCAGTCTTTTGGATGTAAAAGACGAGATAGGCCTGTTAGGGAATGTTGAGCCGATGTTTGCGTCTGCAATGAGCGTGGATGGGGATATTATCACGACTATATATCTGGGAACAGAAAGTGGTGTAATGATCAGCTATGATAAGTATTCGGATTCCGGGGAGAGTCAGGGAAATTATAATTTCTTTGAGTCATCCTGGTATACACAGGCGAAGGAAGCGGAAACACTGATCTTTACAGATACCTATTTAGATGGGTATGGACGTGGGGAGACAATTAGTTGTGCGGCACCGTTTTACGATGCCGCAGACAACTTTGCCGGTGTTGTAAGCATGGATGTGCTCATCAGTGATATCAATGATTCTGTGATCGCAATGGATCATGTAAATGGGGCGTATGCATTTCTGTTGGACACAAATGGAAAAGTGATCGCAGCACCGGGAGATTTCCGCAACACAGTGGGGAATAATATTGTTACGGATGATAACGCAAGGCTTCACGGGATCGCAGATCAGATCCTCTCGGGAGAAAGCGGAATCGCCGCAACGGATCAGGCATATTATGCGTACGCTCCGGTTGACGGGATAGACTGGATCCTTGGCGTATATTTTCCTACTTCAGTCATCACCGAAAAAACAGACGACATCACAGAGGTTATTTCTGAAAATACATCAGACACCGCACAGTCCATACAAAACAGTATTTTACTGGCGATTACAATTTTTGTTGCAGGATTTATCATCATTGTGATCGGGGTATATTTTATCAGCAAAGTATTTGCAGACCGGGTTGTGCAGCCGTTGCAGATTCTGCAGAAAGATGTACAGATGATCAGCGAGGGAAATTTAGAACACCGTGCAAAGATCATTCAGGATGACGAGATCGGAGAACTCGCAAACGCTTTTAACAATATGTCGGCATCTCTTCAGGAGTATATCAAAAATCTTTCCAGTGTCATGGCGGAAAAAGAGAGAATCGGTGCTGAATTAAATGTTGCGACACAGATACAGGCAGATATGCTCCCGAGTATTTTTCCGGCATTTCCTGAGCGGGAGGAATTTGATATCTATGCCACCATGCAGCCGGCAAAAGAAGTCGGTGGAGATTTTTACGATTTCTTTTTGATCGATGACGATCACCTTGCAGTCGTTATCGCCGATGTTTCCGGAAAAGGAGTTCCGGCGGCATTATTCATGGTGATCGCAAAGACACTGTTAAAAAACCGGGCACAGATGGGAGATTCCCCGGCGAAGGTCTTAGAGGTGGTCAATAACCAGCTATGTGAAAATAACAAGGCAGAGATGTTTGTAACGGTATGGTTTGGTGTCATGCAGATCTCTACGGGGAAGATCGTTGCCGCCAATGCCGGGCATGAAAAGCCGATTATCCGGAAGGCAGATGGCGAATTTGAGATATTTAAGGATAAGCATGGCTTTGTCATGGGCGGAATGGAAGGCATGAAATATAAAGAATACGAATTGGAGATCGAGAAGGGAGGATGCCTGTTTGTCTATACGGATGGTGTCCCGGAAGCAACCAGCAGTGATTCAGAACTTTTTGGAATGGAGCGTCTGGTGCAGGTTTTAAATGAGGAAAAAGATGCTCCGCTGCCGGATATTTTAAAGAGCGTGAAAGTGTCGATCGACAAATTTGTCAAAGATGCTCCACAGTTTGATGATATCACAATGTTAGCGCTGTACCGTGCAGAGGATAAAGATTAGAAGTTTTTAACGAAACTTCGCATGTGAAAAAAGAGGGAAGTATGGAGAAGATAATTCTGGATGCAGCCGTAGAAAATATAGAGACTGCGACAAGATTTGTAGAAGGGGAACTGCAGAAATATAACAGCTTAAACATCGGGCAGATCGCAGTTGCCATTGATGAACTGTTTGGAAATATTGCAAAATATGCATACAAAGATGGAGTCGGGAAGGTGGAGGTGCAGGTAGAAGTAACCGGAGAACCTCCGGTGGCTGCCGTCACTTTTATTGACAGTGGGATTCCTTATAACCCGTTAAAAAAGGCAGATCCGGATATTACGTTGTCGGCAAAGGAACGGAGTATTGGGGGTCTTGGAATTTATATCGTAAAAAAGACGATGGATGAAATATGGTACGATTACCGTGACGGGAAGAATGTTGTCACGATCCGGAAAAAACTGTGAAAAATGAAAAAATAATAAAGCTGATAACACCGGTTTAAATCCGGTCTGTACGTGAAAAACCCCGGAAATGAAAATTTTCGGGGTTTTTCTGCAACAGAATAGGCACTTTTACGGACTATATATATGACAGAAAAAATGGATATCCCAAATAACTGTCATGAAACCAGGATCCCATGGAGAAAGTAGTGCGAAAAATAAGCTTGATAGCTTATTTTTCGCACGGCTATTTGTTTCTGAGCAAAAACAAATAGCTTTGATTGCAGATGAAAATTTGAGATTCTCATCGTATCTTCGCAACAAGTTGCTCAGAAATGAGGATTTTATGAAAAATGATATGAAGCTTGTGCGGCGGGCAAAACGCGGAGATGTGGATGCATTTGCCGAATTATATGCCGGAATATATAAGGATATGTATCGATTTGCATTGTACACACTCCGAAATACGAGCGATGCGGAAGATGCGGTAAGCGATGCTGTTACGGATGCGTTTGCATCGATCCGGAAACTGCGCAGTGAAGAGGCATTTAAGAGCTGGATATTTCGGATTTTATCCAATAAATGCAAGGATAAACTGCGTGAGTATGCGGGCAAAAATGAGACCGGGATGGAAGATATAGAGGAACTCGCGCTTGATGCCGGATCGGAGATGACAGAATGTATCCAGGTGCGGAAGCTGTTTTTTGAACTGGCGGACGAGGAACGTCTGATCATCAGTATGCACCAGTTCGCAGGCTATACAAGCCGTGAGATCGCTGCAATATTACATATGAATGAAAATACCGTGCGCTCGAAGGAAAGCCGGGCATTAAAAAAAATGGGTGAGTGGTTACAATAAATTGCTATCAGTAGTTAATGAGGTAGTGAAAAAGGGATTTTTCATTACAGAATGGAGTGCCTATGTCAGAAAAAGAAATTTTAGATAAAATAGAAAAATCTGCCGCACAGGAAAAAATTCCAGAGAGTATTGAACCGGAGCAGATCAAAAGAAAATTAAAGGAGAACCAGAAAAACAAGGTAAAACGGAGAAGCGGGATCACTTATTACGGGGCTGTAGCAGCGGCGGCACTTGTGCTTGTCATTGGCGCAACAGGAGGAATCCACGCGGTTACCGGGGGCGGCACAGGGCTTATGACGGCGCCGGTGGGTATAGAAAAAGCGGCATCCGGGCAAAAGTCAGATGAAGGATCAGAAGGCAGCAGCGAATTAAAAGATGGAGCGACTGCAGGCGTAGAGAAAAATGCACAAAAAAAAGATGCCGGATCTTTGTATACAGTAGCAAAGGATTATGGAGAGGTCTATGATGCAATCTGGTCTGGCAGTGGTCAGGAAAAGGAAGCAGACGGAATAGCGGTTGCGGAGGGAGAAAATTCAAGTTCCGGTGATGTTACAACATATATTATGGGCGACACGGCAGATACAGCAGGTGCAGTAGTAGATGGTGTGGAAGAAATCGGCGGTACACAGATGATAAAGGGCGCAGGAGCACAGGAGGGACAGACAGCGGCAGATATATCATCAGATACAGCAAAACAGCGGTATTCCGGGACAAATCTGCAGACGCAAGGCGTGGATGAGAGCGATTTTGTCAAAACAGATGGTTCTTATATTTACACGGTAAGCCACAATGAAATATTGATTACGGATATCCGGAAAAAAGCATTAAAACAGATCGGAAAAATACAGATTTCTGAAACTTCATCCGACCGTGTGCTTGAGATGTATGTGGATGGTGATATTTTAAGTGTGATCGTGGAAAGTGAAGATTCCGGACTGGAAATGCAGGCAGATGATACAGAAAATTATACGGAAGACTGCTTTTATTATTTTAGTGAGGGAACACAGACACAGGTTCTTACCTATGATATCAGTGATCCGGAAAAGCCTGTAAAAACCGGGTGTGTGACGCAGGATGGAAGGTATCAGACATCAAGAAAGATCGGAAATATCATTTATCTTTTTACCAATAAAAGAATCAGTATGCCACAACAGACAAAAGAAGAAGCCGTTACGGAAGAAAATGTAAGTGGATGGATTCCGTTAGTCAATGATAAGGCGGTAGATGCAGAAGATATTTACGTGGACAATGGCGGTGGAGGAAGCAACAGTCTGCTGATATCCTCAGTAAATGTGAAAAATCCGGATCAGGTTGTGGATAATACCATGATTTTAAGTCAGTATGTGGATATCTATGTGAGTGAAAGTGCGTTTTATGTGTATCAGATAAAAGGTTCCTGGAATGATGCGGTAACACAGATTGCAAAATTTGGGTTTGCTGATGGGAAGATGGATGCTGATGGAGCAGTTTCAGTGAACGGGAGAATTACAGATACATTTGCGATAAATGAACAGAGCGGAAAACTACGGGTTTTAACGACCAGCCAGGATTCAGTGAATGGAGAGGACACGAATAATCTTTATTTGTTTGATAAAAATCTGAGTCTTACAGGCAAGATAGAAGGACTTGCGCAGGGAGAAGAAATCTATGCGGCGCGTTATCTTGGTAACATGGCTTATTTTGTTACTTATCGCAATACAGACCCACTCTTTGCTGTGGATTTGTCGGATGACAAAAATCCCAAGGTGCTCGGTGAATTAAAGATCAGTGGATTTTCAGAATATCTGCATTTCTGGGGCGATGATAAACTGATCGGGATTGGATATGAGACGGATGAAAAGACAGGGGAACATACAGGTATCAAGATTACAATGTTTGACATTTCAGATCCTTCCAGTTTAAAAGAAACGAACAGTCTCGTATTAAAAGATTATAATTACAGTGAGGCACTCTATAATTATAAATGTGTGCTTGCAGATGCGGATGAAAATCTGCTTGGATTTGCACTGCAGTCCTATGGGGATGAGGAGAGTGCCGCATATCTTTTACTTTCATGGAATGGAGAAAAATTTGAAACTCTGCTGTCACAAAGTCTGACTGATAAGGCGGGAAATCCGGATCAGTCCAAAGCGGCAGATACATCAGCATATAGGGGAATTTATGCGGGAGATATGTTTTATATTGTAAGTACTGAAAAAATCATCTCTTACGACAGAACACAGGAATATTGTATGCAAAAAAGTATAGATTTTAAGTAGAAAATTAAAATCGGTCTTGACGCAGAAGTTTTGTTCTGATAGAATCTTAACAGAACTTCTGCGAGAGATTGGAAGTTAAAAATAACAGAAGAGCCAGCATCTGTTATAACATCATATGGCGCGGTAGCCAAGCGGTAAGGCTCCGGTCTGCAACACCGTCATCACCGGTTCGAATCCGGTCCGTGCCTCTTAAAACCTCGAAAATATTTATTTTCGAGGTTTTGTTTTTTTATTCTTGATAATAGAATGTTTATGGAGCATGCATTTTGTTATAGTAAAAGTAATTTACATCAGAAAATATAAATGGAGAAGAAATTATGTTAACGGAAGTTTTTCATTTACACGAAAAAGGTTCACTTGCGGATGCAAGACTTTGTACTTATATACTGGACGATTCGGATTCCATTGCGATTGATAAGCGCCCTATGATGCTGATCTGTCCGGGTGGCGGTTATGAACACACGTCTGACAGGGAATCAGAGCCGCTTGCCATGCATTTTTTAAGTATAGGATATCATGTGGCGGTGCTGCGTTATTCGGTGGCACCGGCAGTTTATCCGACGGCACTTTTAGAGGCGGCTGCATCCATGAAGCTGATTCATGAGCATGCAAAAGAGTGGCATGTGGATACGGATAAGATCGTTGTCCAAGGGTCTTCCGCGGGTGGACACCTTGCAGCATGCCTTTCTATGTTCTGGCATACGAAGTGGCTGGCTGAGGCTGCCGGTGTGACGAATGAGATATTAAAACCTGCGGCAATGCTTTTAAATTATCCGGTTATCACATCCGGGGAATATGCACACCGTGGATCTTTTAAGCAGCTTCTCGGTGGAAATGAGACAGAAGAAATGTTAGAATTGCTTTCTCTTGAAAAACAGGTGACAGAGTATACACCGCCGGCATTTATCTGGCATACTTACACAGATCAGTCAGTCCCGGTGCAAAATTCCCTGCTTTTGATCGAGGCAATGAAAAAATATGAGATACCGGTGGAATTTCATATGTATCCGGTCGGGAAACATGGACTCAGTACCTGCAGCAGGCTCACAGCAATGCGGGATGGTACAGGAATCCAGCAGGAGTGCGAGAGCTGGCTGCCGTTGGCAAAGAGGTGGCTGATCGCACTCCGGGATAAGTAAAAAATTATTTTACAATAATTTTTACAAATTTCTTTTTACCACGTTTTACCATGAGTCCGTCAGCACCGAAGGAATCTGCATTGTAAGTGGTCTGGATGTCTGTTATTTTTTCATCGGCAACTGAGACACCACCCTGCTGTACGGCACGTCTTGCGTCGGAGCGGGATGGAGCAAGTTCTGCTTTTACTAAAAGTGCAAGGATATCTAAGTCTCCATCTGCAAAGTCAGCAGCAGTCAGTTCTAAGGTTGGCATGTGGGCAGAATCGCCACCACCTGCGAATAAAGCGTGGGAAGCTTCTTTTGCCTTGTTTGCTTCCTCTTCACCGTGTACCAGTTTCGTCAACTCAAATGCAAGAATTTCTTTTGCCTGGTTAAGCTGTGCGCCTTCCCAGCTTTCCATTGCATCGATTTCTTCTAATGGAAGGAATGTCAGCATACGGATGCATTTTAATACGTCTGCATCAGAAACGTTCCTCCAGTACTGGAAGAAGTCAAACGGAGAAGTCTTGTTCGGATCAAGCCATACAGCACCGGACTGTGTTTTTCCCATTTTTTTGCCTTCCGAATTAAGAAGGAGGTTGATGGTCATTGCGTAAGCGTCTTTTCCAAGTTTTCTGCGGATCAGCTCGGTACCGCCTAACATGTTGCTCCACTGGTCGTCACCGCCGAACTCCATGTTACAGCCGTATTTCTGGTATAAGGTGTAGAAGTCGTAGCTCTGCATGATCATGTAGTTGAACTCTAAGAAACTTAAACCTTTTTCCATACGCTGTTTGTAGCACTCTGCGGTTAACATACGGTTAACGGAGAAATGAGCACCAACTTCACGCAGTACATCGATATAATTTAAGTCCATCAGCCAGTCTGCGTTGTTTACCATAAGTGCTTTTCCATCGGAAAAATCGATGAAACGGCTCATCTGTTTCTTGAAGCAGTCACAGTTGTGCTGGATTGTTTCCGGTGTCATCATCTGGCGCATGTCGGTACGGCCGGATGGATCTCCGATCATGGCGGTTCCGCCGCCGATTAAAGCGATCGGTTTGTTGCCTGCCATCTGGAGACGTTTCATTAAGCATAATGCCATAAAATGTCCTACATGAAGACTGTCTGCGGTTGGATCAAAGCCAATGTAAAAAGTAGCTTTTCCGTTGTTGATCAGATCTTTGATTTCTGCTTCGTCAGTTACCTGGGCGATCAGACCTCTGGCAACTAATTCATCGTACAATGTCATAATTGTAAATCCTCCTAAAATTAAATTGAATCGTTTATAACAATAGATCAGCTCTTTTAGAGCAATATTTCCTGTTACATAAAAAAATCCCCGTCCTAAAAAAGGACGAGGATAAAAACCCGTGTTACCACCTTTGTTCGCAGGCAATTCACATTGTCTGCCTTATCGAGTGTCCGACAACACTCAGGCGCTTGTAACGTGCGCCGCTACGTCACAGCCTACTATCGCATCTTTCAAAAATACGAATTTGGTGTGAAGCTCGGGGATGTATTCGAAATAAGTTTTCCGTGCACCTCTCATCAGCCGGTTGCTTTCTGTTCGTTCCGCTTATTTTTACTTCTTCCCGTCAACGCTGTTGTTCTGCTTCAATTAACGCCATTATACGCATGATAGATAAAATTTGTCAAGAAAATAATTTCTTAAAAGCTGCGACCTTTTTTATTTTCCATGCGTCTAATCTATGTAAAGGTTCAGTGGTCAGAATGTTTCCACTGGATGATACAAATAGCATGAAAAATTGTATACTCAGAGGTAAAGGCAGCATGGGATATGCAATGACATGCCCTTCTATGAGCTCATAAGAAACGCTATTGTTCACACACTGTGTGAGCAGTATCAATTACAGCCCATTTGAAATGCATCTTCGATGCATGGGGCTGTAATCTGGCAAAATATAGTCTTTGGCGCACAGTTTGACAGCAAGTGTCAAACTTGCGAGTGAACAGTAACGAAGAAACAACAGAATATACAGAATATGTAAGCCGGCGGAAAGGAAAGTTATGAAAAAAGAAGAATTGGGAGAGCTGATCATCGCATCGGAAGATATGATGTATCATGTGGCGAAAACGCTGCTGTATCGGGATGCGGACTGTGCAGATGCAATCCAGGAAACGATCGTGAAAGCATTTTCCAAATTACACACGTTAAAATCAGATGCCTATGCGAAAACGTGGCTGACCAGGATACTGATCAATGAATGTTATACCGTGATAAGAAAGGAAAAGAAAGTGGTATCGTTAGAAGATTATCAGATGGAGGAACAGGCTGCGGAGACAAAGGATTACTCCGAATTATATGAAGCAATCAGCCATCTGTCAGAGGATGCGAGGCTTTCTGTCACACTGTATTATATGGAAGGGTACAGTGTGCGGGAAATAGCAGGAATTTTAGGCGTGACGGAAAGCACCATAAAAAACCGCCTGTCACGTGCAAGGGCGAGATTGAAAAACGAATTGGAACAGGAAAACAGTTACGGAATGGAGAGTTGAGTATGAATATTGAAAATATGGAGCAGGAATTTCCGAAAATGCCGCAGAGTATGCGGGATATGATAGAAAAAGAAGTAGAAAAACAGGTAAAAATAACACCTCAGAAAGGCTATTTTTCATTGAAAAAAGCGGTGGTGGCGTCACTGGCGGCGACATTTATTCTTGGAACAACGATTTTTGCAGGAACAAAATTATACCGTATGAGCAGCAGTCCTCAGGGAAATTACGGCAGGATGACAGCAATTGAAAAGACAGATGGGACAGAAAATACCGGAAAAACAGATGATCAGGCGTCACAGCTTACTGCGCAGGATGCGACACAAAATGTAGCACCGGTTGCAATGAAATTATCTTATCTGCCGGATGGAATGAAAGAGACAGAAGAAGGAAAATACAGCTATGAACAGACACCAGGACAGGGGGGAATCTCCATTGTATTTTATCAGATGGATACAGGGGATGAATCTTTTGGGATGCAGGATGATTATGTGACGGAAAGTGAAAATATCCAGGTTGGAAATCATGATGGTGTCTATATAAAAAAGCAAAATACATCTGATCAGGATAAAGCATTTGATCAGATGATCTATGTGACTTATCCGGAGTATCATTATGTAATGCAGATGTATATCGGTCATGATGTGACAAAAGAGGAGGCCTGCAAGGTGGCAGAGGGGATTGTTTTAGCATCTGCAGAGGAACTTTCGGATGGCACGGTCATTCATCCATATAACTGGAGTGATTATGAGGCGACTGTGGCAGAGGATATGAAAGAGGATTCCGAAGATGGGGAGTTAAAAACAACTGCAACTGCAGATGAAATGAAAAATCTGCATAAGATTGGAGAAGAATTTGCAGTGCAGGGAGAAACTGGCGGAGAAGCTAAGGATCTGTGGATCAAAGTAACAGATGTGAAAGTAACGGATGATACCGGAATCCTTGATCCGGCTTTTGTGGACAGGGATATGATTGGCACAGATGAAAATGGAAAACTGATACCGGATACGGTTTCTTATATCAAATCCGGAGATGGAGTGAATACACTTGATGAGGTTATAAGCAGCAGGGAGGTACCGAAGAAATTAGTATATGTTACGTTAGAATACAGCAATACCGGGGATACAGAGATGAAAGACATTTTATTTTTTAATTCTGTCATGAAAATCAAAGAAGAGAACGGAATTTATGAAATCTGCGGTGCAGAGCAGCCGAAAGAGGGAGAAACATGGGATACGGTCAGCTCTGACAGCAGCAGTTTAGAATATGGTGAGGAGATGAGATATTTTGATGTGACCGGCGGAGAGCGGGGAAATAATTATTTTGACAGTATCAAAGCGGGGGAGACAAAAACGTTACATGTCGGATTTGTTGTGGATGAAGATGTGCTTCCATATCTTTATTTAAATACCAGTACGTCAGGCTGTGGTTATGAATTTATGGAACAGGATTTAGAGCAGGGACTTGTGGATATCCGGCAGTAAAAAGTGTGTAATTATTGAAAGCCTGTAAAATGCATGATAATATAAAACAGTCGGGAATTGGTTATGATAGAAAGGATCAGCCAGTAAAATATCTGCAGACTGGCAGAGTGGAAGAATGGATAAGAAGGTAGTATTTCTTGATGTAGATGGAACCATGGTCAATGAAAAAGGCGAGATCCCGGAGTCTGCACAGTATGCAGTCCGGACGGCGCAGGCAAACGGTCACCGGATGGTGGTATGCAGCGGACGGAGCCGTTTTCAGATTTATGACGGGCTGTTAGAACTTGGATTTTCCGGCATTGTCGGTGGAGCGGGTGCTTTTGTGGAAGACGAAGGAAAAGAGTTTTATCATGCCTATATTGATGAGGAGCACAGAAAAACCAGTTTTGACTATTTAGAGAGTAATGGATTTTTATTCTGCTATCAGGCGGATGACGGCGTGGTGTTAAACCAGAGAAGCTGTGATGGTATGTTAAAGGTATACCGGGATGCCGGAATGAGTAAAGAGCGCTTAGACCGTCTGATCGGACGGATGCATCTGACCGAGAAGCCATGGGAAAATGAAAAAAATGAGAAGATCATTTATTATGGTGCACCGTTTCCGGTTGCTAAGGTACATGCGGATATGGAACCGTATTTTGATGCGGTGGCGATCAGCCTGGATGGAATGGGCGATTTTGCGGGCGAGATCGGAATTAATGGAATTAATAAGGCGACCGGTATGGAGCGTTATTTAAATCATGTCGGCATTTCACGGGAGAATTGCATTGCAGTTGGTGACGGACCGAATGATCTCCAGATGATGGAGTACGCCGGGATCAGTGTTGCAATGGGGAATGCCAGAGATGAGGTAAAAAGGTTAGCGGACATGGTAACAGACCATATTGATGAGGATGGAATTTTACATGCATTTGAGCGGCTTGGGCTGATAAACGATTGTATTTGATGGAAAATGATGATACCATGAAATGGTGCAAGTAAAATCACGAATGAAGTCGTGATGAGATCGGAGGAGCCCTATGGATAAAAAATCAGTTCAGGCAGTTTTAGTCACTATTTTTTCCGGGGTGTTATTTTTGGAAAGTATGTTTGCAGGCGGGGTCGCAAGTGAGGAGACTGGTAAAGTCTTAGATGCTATGCGGGGGCTGCGCAGAGTAAATAATGTGCATTATCTGGTGACGAACAGTTATTCCGGAAATCAGGATATTGTGCAGCAGACGCAGGAGGTCTGGGCTGATCTGTTAGATGAAACCTGGATGGTGGAATATAAGAATACAGATGCAGATGGAGCCATGACGTATGTGAAAGAATTTTGCGATGGTGTTACGGTAAATTCCTACCAGGCAGGAACCTGGAGTGAATGGAATGGTTACAGCACGACAACAGATATCCCCAATTATCAGGCAATTACCAATCCGGGTTATCGGGAGGAAGATATTGTTTCTGCAGAGACGGCAGATTTGGATGATGGAGCAAAGCAGATCATCTTTTCTTTGTCTGGGCGGCAGTTAAAAGAAAAAAGAGATCAGGCACTTGACTTAATAGAACCGGCGGGGTTTGAGGAACAGGACGATACAGAACAGATGGATAAGATGTCTGTTTATTATGAGCAGTATCAGAAGACCGGTTACCAGAATGAGCGTATTGTATATACCATTAATAAATCAGGTGTTCTGACTGGAATGGAATACAGTTTTGATGTAAAACGTCCGAAAGTAGTGATAAAAGGCGGTGTGCAGAAGCTCGAAGGGGAAGAGCAGTATGCAATGGGTGTAAAGATCGAAGTGCTTTCTTATAATCAGGCGAATATTCCCAAAGTGATAAGGAAATGTGCGGCGGATGCCGGGTATGACAGGTAAAGCATACATGTATGTCTTATGAATCCTGATATTGAAAATGTTTAAAAGTGTATATTGTATGTGATTATGATGATACAAATTGTTTTAATAAAATGGGATAATGTTAACTTATGAAATAAAAAGAGTTGACATTATCCCATTTTTTAACTAATATTGTTAACTATAAGAATATTGGAGGTTAACAAAAATGAAAACAAAAGGTGTGATTTACTGTGGACTATTCACGGCACTGATCGCAGTTGGAGCATTTATCAAGATCCCGATACCGGTCGTGCCGTTTACCCTGCAATATCTGTTTACAATGCTGGCGGGGCTGCTGCTTGGATCAAGGCTTGGAACATTGTCTGTGCTCTCGTATATGCTGCTTGGACTTGCCGGACTTCCCATTTTTTCAGAGGGGGGCGGAATCTGGTATGTGTTTAAGCCGAGTTTTGGATATATCATCGGATTTGCCGTAGGAACATTTGTAACCGGGTGGATCGCAGAACACATGGAAAAAAAGACCATAACGCGGTATCTGATTGCAAACCTGGCGGGACTTTTCTGCGTGTATGCAATCGGCATGATTTATTACTATATCATCTGTAACTTTGTGATCGATACGCCGATCGCCGTAGGACCATTGTTTTTGTACTGCTTTGTTCTGGCTGTACCGGGGGATATTGCTTTAAGTATTCTTGGGGCAGTGGTGGCAAAGCGTGTCAGACCGGTGCTTGCATATGAGGTGGTGAGAATGAGATCGTGAAAAATTCACGGTATCCGACAAAATGAGAGGGAGAAAAGGAAATGAATGCACTTACATTAGCAGAAGAAATTATTAACGGAAGAAGAATCACAAGGGAAGATGATCTGTCATTTTTTCTGACCTGTGATTTAGAGGAGCTTTGTGAGGGAGCAGACAGGATCAGAGAAGTAAGGCTCGGGGATAAGGTAGACCTGTGCTCGATCATCAACGGGCGCAGCGGAAGATGCCCGGAGGACTGTAAATATTGTGCGCAGTCTGCGCATCATCATACAAACTGTGAAGAATATGATTTCCTTCCGGAGGAAGAGATTTTGGCGGCCTGCAAAATGAACGAGCGGGAAGGTGTTGACCGTTTTTCCATCGTTACGGCGGGAAGAGCACTGACGGGAGAGGAATTTGACAAGGCGATCCATGCATATGAGACGATGAAAAAAGAATGTAAGATCGATCTGTGTGCATCTATGGGGTTCCTTTCTGCAGAGCAGCTGCACAGACTGCATGAAGCGGGTGTCACCAGTTATCATCACAATATTGAGACATCAAGACGTAATTTCCCGAATATCTGCACGACACATACTTACGATATGAAGATCGAAACTTTAAAAAAAGTAAAAGCAGAGGGCATGTGCGCCTGCTCCGGGGGAATCATCGGTATGGGAGAAACATGGGAGGACAGACTTGATATGGCGATAAGCCTTGCGGAACTGGGAATTGACTCCATCCCGATCAATGCGCTGATGCCGATTCCGGGAACACCATTAGAAAATCTGCTAAGATTGTCAGAAGCTGATATTTTGCGCACAATCGCATTTTTCCGTTATATCAATCCGGATGCAAATATCCGTCTTGCAGCGGGAAGAGCACTTTTGACAAATGATGGGGAGATCGCATTCCAGTCAGGAGCTTCCGCATCTATTACCGGAAATATGCTGACGACGGTGGCATGTGCAACAATCCGCAGTGACAGACGGCTGCTTGAGGATTTAGGCCGCGATGTCACACCGGAATACTGGAAAGAGGAAAAAAAGGAAGCATAGAAATGCGCAGCATATATTGGGAAAGCGTTACAAAAAGTTGTGCAGGAATGAAGAAGTAAAATGCACAGAAAAGAGGATGGATATGAGCAAGGCTTTATTTATCACAGGAACAGGTACGGATATCGGAAAAACATATGTGACAGGACTGATCGTAAAAAAACTGGCAGAAGCCGGGAAATCTGCTGCCTACTATAAAGCGGCAATGAGTGGAAATGACCGTCGGGAGGATGGCTCTCTGATACCGGGGGATGCTCTTTTTGTGCAGAAAATGTCGGGGATTGCGCAGCCGCTTGAGGAAATGTGCCCTTATGTATATGAACATGCATATTCACCGCATCTTGCTTCAAGGATCGAGGGGCATCCGGTGCAGATGGATGTGGTGAAAAATGGATATAAAGCTGTATGTGATACGTATGATTATGTGACGGTGGAGGGAAGCGGCGGTATTTTATGCCCGATCTGCTTCGATGAAGCGAAGATCCAGCTGGAAGATGTGGTGTCAGAGCTTGGACTTAACAGTATTCTGATCGCAGATGCAGGACTTGGTACGATCAACAGTGTGGTTCTGACGGCAGAATATATGAAGGTGCATCATTTGCCGTTAAAAGGAATCATATTTAACCATTATCATCCGGGTGATGTGATGGAGGACGACAATATTTATATGTGCGAATACATGACAGGACTGCCGACACTTGCGAAGGTGCAGGACGGGGATACGGAGCTTAAGATGGATGTGGAAACACTTGCGGCATTATATGAATAAGATATCTGGTCTGGTTATTTACGGAATATGTATCTGAAAACAGCAGGAAATGATAGAAAAGAGGAAAAAATATGATCTGGTATCCATATGAACAGATGAAAACTATGCGGGAACCGTATAAAATTTTAGATGCAAAAGGTGTTTATCTTTACACAAAAGATCAGAAACTGATCGATTCGGTATCGTCCTGGTGGTGCATGATCCATGGCTATAAGCATCCGGAACTGACCGCTGCCATCAAGGAGCAGGCAGATCATTTCTGCCATGTGATGCTTGGCGGACTGACACATGAACCGGTGCAGAATCTTTCTGATAAATTGCAGGAATATTTACCGGGAGATTTAGACTATTGTTTTTTCTCGGATTCCGGAAGTGTTGCAGTGGAAGTTTCCTTAAAAATGGCATTGCAGTACAACACAAATCAGGGCAGAAAACGTCCGCTTGTACTGGCATTAGAGCATGCGTACCATGGGGATACATTTAAGGCAATGGAAGTAGGGGATGATGAGGATTATCATTTTGCGTTTGAGAAAAAAACAGGAGTGGTTCACATTCCGACAGAAATACCGGCATTAGAGGAGGCATTTGAAAAATATCATGACAGGTTAAACTGCTTTATCGTAGAACCGCTGCTGCAGGGAGCTGGCGGGATGCGTATGTATGATATTTCTTTTCTGAAACGCGCGCGCGAATTGTGTGATGCGTATGATGTACTTTTGATCTTTGATGAGGTTGCAACGGGATTTGGAAGAACCGGCAACCGTTTTGTTGCAGATCTGGTGCTGCCGGATATTTTAGTGCTTGGAAAAGCATTGACCGGAGGTTATATCGGACATGCGGTAACAGTGGCAAACCATAAGGTATTTGATGCATTTTACAGTGATAATGACCGCCATGCGCTGATGCATGGACCGACTTTTATGGGAAATGCGCTTGCCTGTGCCGTAGCTCTGAAAGGAATTGAGATCTTTGAGCGGGAAAATTATATGGGAAAAATCAAACGCATTGAAGAAATCTCACATCGTGAGATGGACGGATTTACCGATCAAAGAATCAAAGAAGTGCGTGTGATGGGTGGCTGTACCTGTGTGGAAGTATATGATGGTGCGACACTGGAAGGATTCCAGCAGTTTGCATACGAGAGAGGTGTTTTTTGCCGTCCGTTCTTAAAATATATGTATTCCATGGTTCCTTATATTATAGAGGAAGACGAACTTGTGCAGATTTTTGATGTGATGAAAGAATGGTTTCGCAGAGGTTAAAGCAGGGACTTGACATTAGACAGACAACTGTTAACATAGGATTAACAAAATTGTTATTGCAGACATATCACAATTACAGTGATTTAAGGCAAAAATTCTGTATGAAAAAGGAGAGAGGACTATGTTAACAGCGCTGTTTATTATTTTGATGTTTGCTGTATTTGGTAAAATGATCATATTTGCATTTAAAGCATCCTGGGGGATTTTAAAAGTTTTACTTACGATCATTATCTTCCCATTGTTTCTGATCGGGTTATTTTTCTCAGGACTGGTTTATATTGCACTGATACTGCTTTTGATCGCAGGAATCGTGTCGGTGGTTAAATCTTTGACATAAAAGCTACAGCAGTGGATGTCCGGCACGCGCCAATAGACGTTCATAGCGCCTGTCGACCTCTGCCTGGATCTGGTCTGCAACTGGTTTATATTCTTCGGTGGCGAGATGTTTTGTACGCCCCATCATGGAAAACCATTCTGTGATGGGGATTTTTTTATGCGCTTTCTGTGGGTCATAGCTAAGTGATGTGATGCCGCGTTCAATTTCATAGAGCGGAAAATAACAGCAGTCTACGGCGGCGGCAATAACTTTTCGTTCTGTGTCGGGGCGGTCATTCCAGTTTAGTGGGCAGGCGGAAAGCGCTTTTACATAGGCAGTGCCAGATTCCCTTGCGTAGGCAGCGGCTTTTGCAGCTTTTTTGATAAAATCATTCGGGTTCGACTCTGCAACGGTTGCCACATAGGGCAGGTGGGTTGCAGCCATGATCTCCGGCATGTCTTTGTGAAAAAAAGTTTTTCCAAATTGTGTTTTTCCGAGATGGGAGGTGGAACTTTTTGCACCCATCGGGGTAGAGTAGGAGAGCTGGTAGCCGGTATTCATATATCCGCCGTTGTCATATTCAAACATGAGCAGATGATGACCGCGCAGCGCAGTCCCAAGCGCGGAACCCATGCCGATATCCATGCCGCCGTCACCGCTTGCCATGATAAAGGTGATTTCGCCTTTAGGGTATTCGCCGCGTTTTTGCCGTTCTTCAAACACTTCCACCAGTCCGCTTAGAGTTGCAGCTCCATTTTGAAACAGGTTGTGGATATACGGAATGCGGAAAGCTGTTTTAGGATATGCAGTGGTTGTCACCATGCCGCATCCGGTCTGGAAGAGAAAGACCACATTTCCCTCGATGCCTTTTAGCAGAAGGTTTAAGTTTACCGGGATGCCGCATCCGGGGCAGGTTCCGATTCCGGGGGCGATACGTTTTGGCATGGCGGTGGCATCTTTGACGAGCCCGCCTTTTACGATCATTTTTCCGGTTTCGGGATCAAAAGTGCAGGCTGTGACACCCGGAGACTGGCGTTCTTTTGTGAGCGGCGCAAAATATTGTGGCTGTGGATTTCCTGTCTTGCCCGGTGTAATACCGTAATAATCAAAAGATTTGGCGTCAGAAGAAAGTCCTTCACGAAACAGTGAAACCGCATCTTCTACAAAAAAGTCCTTACCGCCAAGACCGTAAATACGTGTCAGTACGCGGATCGGATGCGCAGAGTCCGTGGTATCCTGCAGTGCGGCGCGCAGCTCTAAGGACATATTTCCGCCACCGGCACCGTAGCTGTCCTGACGGTCTGCGGCAATGATTGTCTGCGCATGCATACAGAGTTTACGCAGTTCATCCGCTGGAAATGGGCGGAGCACATTTAAGGTAATAACGCCGGCGCAGATGCCTTCTTTACGCAGTGTATCGGCGGCAACGGTTGCAGTGTGAAAAGAAGAGCCAAGCAGAAAAAGGATAATATCTGCATCTTCATACCTGTATCCGCGGCAAAAAGTATACGTTCTGCCGGAGAGGGAGGCAAATTCATCAAACAGTACCGGGAGTTTTTTTCTTGTTTCTTCCATGGCAAGGGAAAGCTGGTATTTATTGTTGATGATATCCGGTTCATTCATATAAGAGCCGACAGAGATCGGATGATTCAGGTCAAGTACACTGAAAAAATGATTTTCACCGGTTGAGTCATTTCCTGCAAAAGAAGAAATATCCGGATTGTCGCAGGAAAGTTTTTTACCGATAAAATTCTGTACGGTCTCATCCTCGGAAAAAACCATACATTTCTGTTTCTGATGGCTGGTAAAGAAACCGTCAAAGGCAACGGCAACCGGCAAATTTACTTTTTCGGCAAGTTTTAAGGCAATCAGGTTGAAGTCATAGACCATCTGCGGGTCATCTGCAAATAAAATGATCCATCCGGTATTGAGCAGATACATGATATCACTGTGGTCACCCTTGATGCACAGGGGACCAGACACAGTACGGCAGGCTACGTTCATGACCATTGGCATGCGTGTCCCGGCCTGTACCGGAAACTGCTCTAAGGCGTAGAGCAGACCGTTGGCGCTTGTGGCATTAAATACACGCCCGCCGCCGGCAGAGGCACCATAACAGATACCTGCGGCACTGTGTTCTCCTTCAGCGGCGATCAGGCGGATATCATGTTCTCCTCTTGCGCCGGACAGGTCAAGATTTTCCGCAATCTGTGTGGAGGGCGTGATCGGATAATAGCCCATGATATGATAATTGATCTGCTTTGCGGCGTAGGCGGCAAGCTCATTTCCACTTTCATAGAGTTCTCGCTGCGCAGCAGTTTTCTTTACGAAAGTCTGCGATTTTTGTTGTGGCTGTTGATCTGAAATTAGAAAAGCCTGTGTTGTTGATTGCTGCTGATCCGACATTATACGATACCTCCGTCAATACGTTTTTCATCAAGATAAGAATCACTGGTGATCCAGGAGTTTGCACCTGTCTTCTGATACTGGATGCCTGCAGGCAGCAGATCCTGATCCGGCATAGAATATGGTTTTTCCGGGTAATCTTTTTCAAGTGCCTTTACGAGGGCATGTGTCGGACAGACATCGACACAGCGCAGACATCCTTTGCAGTGCCGGTAATCAAGTCCCTGGTTGACCATTGTTTCTTTTCCCTTATAAATTCCAGGAGCAAACTGAAATACCATATCCGGGCAGGTGGAGTCACACAGTCCGCAGTTGATACAACGTTCCTGCAGAAAGAGAGGAATATAACCTTCACGGGACGGGGAGAGATCGTTTGATACGGTGCTTCCGGGACGCGTATTGATCCCGCCGATCGGAGCATTTTTATATCCCCAGACATAGGTCTCTTTTGCGAGAGCAGAGGAGGCGGGGGAGTCTAAGACCATGTCAGAGGCGTGTTTGGATCTATGGGAAAGTTTTTGTTCGGAAGTTTTTTCATACCCCATTTTTAAACCAAGCAGGTTTGCTTCGATCAGAGCCGGATATTTTTTCCCAACCGTATTTTTGCAGAGTGATTCGACAGATTCCATCGGGATAAAGGGACAGGCTCTGGCGATTGCCCCGAGCATGACCATGTTGATGCGGGATCTGGATTTCATGGCGATAGAGAGTGCGTCCAGACAATATAGTGTTCCAATGGAAATATTGTATTTTTCTGCCGCTTCATCGCATGACAAAGGTGTATTTAGAACAATTTTTGTGTCGGCGGAAATTCCGTCTAATACCGGATAAGTACCGATCAGTCCTTCGTGGAAAATGCCAAGTACATGCGGTCTTAAGACAGGACTGTTGATGCGAAGCGGGGTGGAAGCAGGACTCCAGCGGATATAGGATTTTACCGGCGAACCGCGTTTTTCGGAACCGTAGCTGGAAAAACTCAAGGAGTTTAAGGAAAGGTATAAGGCACCGAGTTCGCCGAGCATTTTTCCACAGAGATTTGCGCCGAGACCGCCGATACTCTCTAACCGTATTTCAAAATAACCGTATTCATTTGTGACAGGGAGTGTTACAGGTGGGTACATAAGATCCTCCATTTTTGTCCGGTTTTGTGACATGTAAATTTGCATGCACAGCAGTCATTAGGTAAAATATCAATGATGCTTATAGTGTGCACGGAATGCAGGAAATTATGTATGCCTTTTATTTAAGCCTGGTATCTTTACATTCGGGGGGAAAGTGATTAGAATAGACAGGTAAGTTTTATGGGTGGTGTTATATATGAAAGAAAAAATCATAGCATTTGTAAAAAAAGAAACAGTGCTGGCCGTTGCAGCAATTTTAGCGGTAATATCCGCTTTTTTTGTGCATCCGGATCAGCAGTATGTGAATTATATTGATTTTCGTGTACTGGGAATATTGCTTTCACTGATGATCATTATGGCGGGGGTACAGAATAACGGGATTTTTGATGAAATCGGGCGGAGGCTTTTAGCGCATACGAAAAATACAGCCCAACTGGCATTTGTGCTTGTTTTTTTGTGTTTTTTTTCCAGTATGGTCATTACAAATGATGTTGCGCTTCTGACGTTTGTTCCGTTTGCACTTCTGACTTTGCAAAAATGCGGTCAGGAGCGTCTTATGGTTCCGGTCATCGTACTTCAGACGATAGCAGCAAATCTTGGCAGTATGCTGACGCCGATCGGAAATCCACAGAATTTGTATCTTTATAATCTCTCCGGAATGAATGTCGGGGAATTTATCGTATTTATGCTTCCATATACCGTTATTTCCGGTGTACTGCTTGCACTGACTATTTTTGTTTTAAGTGCGAGAAAAAGGAAGATCAGACTGACCGAATGTCATTTTTCGGAAGAGAAGAAGGAAATGAACAAAAAGCTGACAGTCATGTATGTGGTTTTATTTGTGATGGCACTTCTTGTTGTGGCAAGAATCCTGCCATATTATATTTTGCTTGCGGCAGTGGTTTTAGCGGTATTTCTGGCAGACAGAAAGGTGCTTGCACAGGTGGACTATTGTCTGATCTTTACCTTTATCGCTTTCTTTATTTTTACCGGAAATATCGGACGGCTGCCGGTGTTTCAGAAAACATTGCAGACATTGGTAAATGGAAGGGAGCTTTTCGTTGGACTTGTGGCAAGCCAGGTGATCAGTAATGTCCCGGCGGCATTGTTGTTATCTGGATTTTCAAGTGATTTAAAGCAGCTTTTACTTGGCGTGAATTTAGGAGGGCTTGGTACACTGATCGCTTCCATGGCGAGTCTGATCTCCTATAAGATCTATGCACATAATTATAACCGAACCAAGGGGTATTATCTGTTGTGGTTTCATCTGGCAAATATCATATTCCTTGCTGTGCTTGTGCTACCCGCACTGGTAATGAGGTGAAGCAGAAATGAGGATTAAAATGCGGGAAAAACAATTAGATAAAGAAAGTATGAAGGGAACCATCTATGTGCTGCTCTCTGCAGTATGTTTCAGTACAGGAGGCGTTCTGATAAAGTCGATTCCGTGGAGTTCCATTACGATCCAGGGAATCCGCAGTATTTTTTCATTTATGCTGATCGCCTCTTATATGGTGATCACAAAACGAAAATTTGTATGGAATAAGACGGTACTGTTTGGTGCCATCTGCAATACAGTTATGGCACTGACATTTGTCTCTGCGACAAAGATGACAACGGCGGCAAATGCGATCGTGCTCCAGTTTACAGAGCCGATCTTTGTGATCTTGCTGATGTGGATATTATATAAGAAGAAACCGAAAAAGGCGGCAGTGATCGCATGCGCGGTCGTGTTCGCAGGGATATTGTGTTTCTTTTTAGATTCCTTAAGTGCCGGCGGAATGGCAGGAAATCTGCTTGCTGTATTTTCAGGATTTACCTATGCATTGGTTATGATGATGAAAGGTTTCCCTGGCTCTGATTTTGAGTCGTCACTTTTAGCATCCCATGTTATGAGTTTATGTATCGGTTTGCCGTCGTTTATGGGAGAGACCGATCATTCTGCGAAGGCATGGATCTGCATTATCCTTCTCGGTGTGATCCAGTTTGGATTATCCTACATCTTTTTATCGAGGGGCTTAGATTGTGTTTCACCGGTTACGGCATCCTTAACTTCTACATTAGAGCCGATCTTGAACCCGATTCTTGTTGCGATCTTTTGCGGAGAGACGATCGGACGCACGGCGTTTATCGGGGCCGCGCTCGTGATCGGGGCTGCTGCATGCTATAACGTTTATGAGGCTGCGCATAAGGATTAAAGTAAGGAGATGTTGAGGTCAAATAGTGCGATCTGGTTTACCGATTGACAAATTTTACAAAGCCGTTAGGTTGTGAAGCACTATTTACCCCAACATCATCATAAGGGTAAAAAATTAATCACAGGAAGAAATAAAGGCATGTTACAGAATCACAGAAATGTGGTTCTGTATTTTTTTACCCATTTTTTACATAACCCCCCACACTCATTTTACAATATCCGCTTAGGATATAGGGTAAAGATGAGAGAAATAAAAGAATCGATGCCGGGCAGGCGGATTTAGTGCGCAGATGGAAGAAACCGGCAGGAATGGAGCAGAGATGGAAAGAACACTCGTGTGGGGACACCGCGGTGCGAGCGGTTATGCACCGGAAAATACAATACCAGCATTTGAGAAAGCGGTAGAGCTGGGTGCAGATGGAATTGAACTGGATGTGCAGCTCACAAAAGACGGAGAACTTGTTGTCATCCATGATGAAACCATCGACCGTGTGAGTGACGGAAGCGGCTGGGTAAAAGATTTTACCTACGCGAAGCTGATCAAACATAATTTTAACCGTACACATCCGGAGTATGAACATGCACAGATACCCACGTTAGAGGAAGTCTATGCGTTGATAAAACCGACAGATCTGACCATCAATGTGGAAATCAAGACCGGAGTCGTGTTTTATCCGGAAATTGAGGCGCGTGTGTTAGATCTCACAGAGCGGATGGGACTCATGGAACGTGTGATTTTTTCCTCTTTTAACCACTATACCATACAAAAGATCAAAGAGATCAATCCGGAAGCAGAGACAGGAATGTTATACAGCGATGGAATCATCAATCCGGTCAGTTATGCTTCGTATGTGGTGGGAGCGGATGCACTGCACCCGGCACTTTACAACATTCAGTATGAAGGATTTATGGAAGAGTGCAGGAGGCAGAAAAAGAAAGTCCATGTATGGACTGTAAATGAGGAAAAATATATGCGGCTCGTCTGTGCGGCGCGTGCCGATGCAATGATCACAAATTACCCGGACCGCGGCAAAAAAATTGCGGAAGAGTACAGTGATGGGAAATTGACACCGGAGCTGGTGAAATTGTTGAAGCATAAAGAAATGGCGGCGTTATGAATGCGGCAGGCAGTCTGTATTTTGCAGACGAAGGGTATCTGACCTGGCAGAAAAATCTGGTGGAACCGTACCTGAAGCAATGTCAGAAGTATGCTTATTTTCACAGTTATGACGGGGCGACCATTTTTTATCAGCAATATCTGGCAGCGGGGGCGGATACCTGTATTGTGATCTCACACGGATTCAGCGAGTTTGCAGAAAAGTACAACGAGGTTATTTATTATTTTCTGCAGCATGGCTGTTCCGTTTATATCTTAGAGCACCGCGGGCACGGCTATTCAGAACGTGAGGTTTCGGATGACCAGAAGGTATATATCCGTGATTTTGAAGATTATATCAAAGATCTGGACTGCTTTATGAAAAAAATGAATTACCGGATGGAGCGGCACCGCATCTTATTTGCACATTCCATGGGAGGTGCGGTCGCGGCGCGTTATATCGAGGAACATCCGGAAGTATTTGAACGTGCGATCCTTTCTTCACCGATGTTTCGGATACAGACCGGAAAGTATCCGTGGTGGGTGGCAAAAATGACAGCTGATTTTTATGTGAGAACCAAAAGAGGTGAACGTTATGCAGCGGGACAGACAGGGTTTGACAGCAGACCGGATTTTGAACACAGCAGCTGTATTTCAAGAGAGCGCTATGATTATATTTTTGAAAAGAGGCTGAAAAATTCCAGATATCAGACCAATGGCAGTACTTATGGATGGCTTTTGGCAGCGATGCGTGCAACAGAAACGCTGATGCGGAAAAAGAATCTGGAGCGGATTAAAATTCCGGTTTTGATCTTTATAGCAGGGAATGACCAAATGGTGGATAATCGTGCGATCGCAGTTTTTGAAAATCGTGTGGAGACGGCATCGCTTGTCTGCATGCCGGCTTCCAAACATGAAATTTTTAATGCGGACTATCAGACCAGGTGCAGATATTATCAGGAGATCTTTGATTTTATCCTGCAAAACAGGAGGGAAAAACATGAAACAGAAATTAAATAAACTTGAAAAATACTGGGTAATGTACGATGTAGGCAACTCTGCCTTTGCGCTTTTAGTGTCTACGATCATACCAATTTATTTTAAAAATATGGCAACTGAAAATGGCGTATCAGCTGCGGACTCTACCGCATATTTAAGCTATGCAATCTCTATTTCTACTTTGATCGTGGCAATATTAGGGCCGGTGCTCGGAACGGTTGCAGATGGAAAGAACCGGAAAAAACCTTTATTTACGCTGTTTATGCTGATCGGTGTTCTTGGGTGTGCCGCACTTGCACTTCCGAAAAGTGCCATTTTATTTCTGGTTGTATTTGTGATCACCAAAGTCGGGTTTTCCGGCAGCCTTATTTTTTATGATTCTATGCTCGTGGATGTGACGACGGATGAGCGCATGGATGACGTGTCATCCCAGGGATACGCATGGGGATATATAGGAAGCTGTGTGCCTTTTGTTGTCAGTCTGGCATTGATTTTTGGAGCGGATTATATTGGAATCAGCGGTACGGTAGCGACAGCAGGAGCATTTATCATCAATGCCTTATGGTGGGCAGTTGTCACAATCCCGCTCTTAAAAAATTATAAGCAGAATTATTATGTGGAGACAAAAGTAAACGGAGTAAAAGAAACCATAAAAAGATTGGGGACTGTATGTGGTGAGATCAAAAAGGACAAAAAAGTGTTTCTCTTTCTCGTTGCATTTTTCTTCTATATAGATGGTGTATACACGATCATTGAAATGGCAACTTCTTACGGAAAGGATGTTGGAATCAGTGATACAAGTCTTCTTCTTGCACTGCTTCTGACACAGATCGTCGCATTTCCCTGTGCCATTATCTTTGGAAAACTGGCACAGAAATTTGAGACGTCCCGTCTGATCACTGTCTGCATTGGAGCATATTTCCTGGTTGCCATCTATGCACTCTGGCTGGATGCGGCATGGAAATTCTGGGTAATGGCAACGTTTGTCGGTGTATTCCAGGGAGCGATCCAGGCATTGTCGCGCTCTTATTTTGCAAAGATCATTCCGAAGGAAAAATCAAGTGAGTATTTTGGGATTTTCGATATTTTTGGAAAAGGAGCATCTTTTATGGGAACGATGCTCATGGGTATTTCCACACAGATTTTCCACACTTCAAAAGCGGGTGTTATCGTGATTGCGTCAATGTTTGTGATCGGGTTTGTTATTTTTAAGATCCAGTCACAGACAATGCAGAGAGGGGAAAAGCGTTCTTTGGCGGTAAGCAGGACCTTGGATGAGTTCGAAGCGGAAACGGAAAATGATTATGATGACTATGACTATGGATATGAGGATGATTACGAAACAGGAGATATGGATTTTGCCGAAGAAAGATTCTAAAAATCAGAAAAAACGCATAGGAATAAAAGAGACTTTAGCGGGAGCAGATACCTTGCTCATGGAAAAACAATTAAAAGAACAGATCGAAGCACCTATGGTAAGACTTTCTTACGCATATGCGATGGATGTGGTGCAGGCAAAATTAAAAATGATCAATGCGGACCTGACGGAGCAATTTGGCCGTCAGGTTATTCGTACTATGACGGGACGGATCAAACAGACGGACAGTATTGCCAAAAAGCTGATGCGAAAGGGCAGGGAAGTAACGTTTCAGGCTGCGGTAGATACTTTAAACGATATTGCCGGGATCCGCGTCGTCTGTTTTTTCTGTGATGATATTTACCGCGTGGCGGATTATATAAAGAAACAGAAGGACATTAAACTGCTCAAAGAGAAGGATTATGTAAAAAATCCCAAAAAAAGCGGTTATCAGAGCATCCATCTGATCGTGGGTGTTCCTGTTACTTATCTGGAAAAAACAACAGAGGTGCGGGTGGAGATACAGATCCGTTCGTTTGCCATGGACTACTGGGCAGAACTGGATAACCAGATGTGCTATAAGAAAAATGCAGGACAGATTGAAAATGTGGAGCAGGCAACAAAAAATTATTCTGATGTGATCGCAAAAGTAGATAACCAGATGTTAGAACTGCGCAGACAGATCGAGAAGATGTAAAAGACAGGATAGAGAAGATGCAGAAAACAGCATCGGGAAGATGTAAAAGACCGGATCAGGAAGCTGTAGAAAACAGATGAAAATGTGTAAAACGAAGGAGAAAAAAATGGCAGAGAAAAAGCAAAAATACTTTGAAAACAGGGAATTATCGTGGTTAAAGTTTAATGAACGTGTTTTAGAGGAGGCAGCAGATCTGGCGGTTCCATTGTGTGAGCGCATGTCATTTTTATCTATTTTTCAGAGCAATCTGGATGAATTTTTTATGGTAAGGGTAGGTTCCCTTCATGACCAGATGCTTGTAGATAAGAATGCGCGGGATAACAAAACGAAAATGACTGCAAAAGAACAGCTTGCAGACATTTTTGATGCGGCAAGGATCTTATCAGAACAAAAAGATCTGGTGTACCGGAATTATATGCAGCTTTTAAAGGAGCAGGGCGTTGAGCTTCTTAGTTTTGCGGATATGCAGCCGGATGATAAAGTTTTTCTGGAACATTATTTTAAAGAGGCACTGATGCCGCTTTTATCTCCCCAGGTAATCGGAAAAAAACAGCCATTTCCGTTTTTAAAAAATAAGGAAATCTATGCGGTTGTTGTGCTTGGAACAAAAAGTGGTGAAAAACTTGGAATTATTCCATGCAGCAATGAAGTATTTGAGCGTCTGATCAAGGTTCCTTCGGGAAAAGGGCGTTATATGTTAGTGGAGGAACTGATCCTTCATTTCCTGCCACTGGTGTTTGAGCGCTATACGGTAAAGAGCAAATCGCTGATCCGTATCATCCGCAATGCGGATATCGATGTGGATGAAGCATTTTATGATGAGGATCTTGACTATCGTGATTCCATGGAGAAACTGATCCGCACCAGACGCAGGCTCTGCCCGGTAAAACTGGAACACAGCCGCGTGCTGGATGTGACGATCATTGAAAATCTGCGCAAAGAACTTGGAATCGGAGCAGATCAGGTCTATTTTTCAGAAGCACCGTTAGAATTGTCCTTCTTTTCACAGATACAGGACTCTCTGCGTGACAGAAAAGAGCTGTTTTTTGAAAAAAGAATACCACAGCAGCCATCATGCATCCGCAATGACCTTCCGATGATCGACCAGATCGAAGAAAAAGACCGGTTTTTAAGTTTTCCATATGAGAGTATGAAGCCATTTATCCGGCTGTTAAAAGAGGCGGGGGAGGATGAGAGAGTTGTATCCATCAGGATGACGCTCTACCGTGTAGCAAAAAATTCCCAGATTGTAGAGGCATTGATCGATGCCGCTGAGAATGGAAAAGAGGTTGTTGTACTGGTAGAACTTCGTGCCCGCTTTGATGAAGAAAATAATATCGAATGGTCAAGAAGGTTAGAGGATGCTGGCTGCCGCATCATTTATGGGATCGACCACATCAAGGTACATTCGAAACTCTGCCAGATCACCTATAAAAAAGGGGAAGAGATCCGTCATATAACGCAGATCGGAACCGGTAATTATAATGAAAAGACAGCAAAATTATACACGGATCTGTCAGTCATGACAGCAAATGAAAAAATCGGCGAGGAGGCGGCAGAGGTCTTTCATGCGCTGTGCTTAGAACAGCTTGTGGAGAAAACGAAATATCTTTTAGTCGCACCGAAGTGTCTGCAGAGCAAGGTACTTGCCATGATTGATGAGGAGATTAAAAAAGCCAAAGAGGGAAAATCTGCTTATATCGGTGCAAAGATGAATGCATTGACGGATAAGGTCATCATTGACAAACTGATCGAAGCATCCAAAGCAGGCGTAAAGATCGAGCTGATCATCCGTGGAATCTGCTGTCTGATCCCGGGTGTGGAGGGATATACCGAAAATATCCGGGTGATCAGCATTGTAGGCAGATATCTGGAACATTCCAGAATCTATCTGTTTGGAGCAGAAGAAGAAACAGCAAAAGTTTACATTGCATCTGCAGATTTTATGACCAGAAATACAACAAAGCGTGTTGAGGTCGCAGCACCGGTCTGGGATAAGGCGATCAAAGAACGCATTATGGATATGTTCCACCTGATGTTAAAAGACAATGTAAAAGCAAGGGAACTCGGCAGCGACGGCAATTATTCGAGGGTAACGGATTCGGATGTAAAGCTCAATTCCCAGGAGTACTTCTTTGCCATGAGCTACCAGCAGGCGGAAAACGCAGAAAAGTAAGCGAAACGTTTACCATTATTTTACATACATTTTACCAAACCTCTCTCATGTATTTTACATAAGTGCATTAAAGTAAAAACTGTCAAAAGGAAATGAAAAGAAAACAGCAGGATGGACGCCCTGCAAATTGAAAAAAGAGAGGATTAAGAAAATGAAAAAGAAAGTAATGTGTATGTTATTAACAGGTATGATGGCAGCCAGCATGATCGCAGGCTGTGGTAACAGTGGAAATGCAAGTGCAAATGCCGGAGCAGATACAAATACAGATGCAAGTGCAGATGCAGCGGACAGTTCAGCAGATCAGTCAGCAGATGTTACACCAGATACGACAGCTGCAAATTCAGCATCAGCAGCAACCGGCGATTTTGACAACAGCGAGTACATCAACGTTGTATCCCGTGAGGATGGTTCCGGTACAAGAGGAGCATTCATCGAGCTGTTCGGTGTAGAAGAGAAAAATGAAGCCGGTGATAAAATTGATAATACAACGGATGAAGCAATCATCACAAACAGTACCGATGTTATGTTAACAACAGTAGCCGGTGATGAATACTCCATCGGATATGTATCACTTGGTTCTTTAAATGACAGTGTAAAAGCAGTTTCCATCGATGGAGCAGAAGCCACCGTAGATAATATCAAGAGTGGAGATTATACGATCGCAAGACCATTTAATATTGCAACAAAAGGAACACCAAGTGATGTAGCACAGGATTTTATCAACTTCATCATGAGTGCAGACGGACAGGCAGTTATTTCTGATAACAAATACATCCCGGTAGATGACGGTGCGGCAGCATTTGAGTCAAACGGTGCAAGTGGAAAAATCGTTGTAGCAGGATCTTCTTCCGTAACACCTGTTATGGAAAAATTAAAAGAGGCATATGCTGCAGTCAACAGCGGTGCAGAGATCGAGATTCAGGAGAGTGATTCTACCACAGGTATGACAGCAGCTATGGATGGAACCTGTGATATTGGTATGGCTTCCCGTGAATTAAAAGATTCTGAGACAGAGGGTGGCTTAACAGCAACCGTGATCGCTATGGATGGTATTGCAGTGATCGTAAACAATGACAACCCGACTACAGATCTTTCCAAAGATACTGTAAAAGGCATCTATACAGGCGAGATCACATCCTGGGATGGCGTTACAGAGTAATACAGACAGATACAAACAACATATTTCATAGAATTCCTTATTATAAAACATCAGGTAAAGACCGGGAGAGACAGTTACTCTGCCGGTCTTTACATAAATAACGTACACAACTTTTTATCAGTCTGGAGAAAAATAATGAATCATATCAAAGAAAAAGTAATGGAAGGCGTTTTCCTTTTTACGGCAGTCATATCCATTATCGCGGTAGCCTTAATCTGTGTGTTCTTGTTTGCAAACGGATTTCCGGCAATGCAGAAAATCGGCGTATGGCAGTTCTTGTCGGGAAAAGTGTGGAAACCGACGAATAACATATTCGGAATCTTTCCGATGATCTTAGGAAGTATTTATGTAACTGGAGGAGCTCTCCTGATCGGTGTTCCGATCGGAATTCTGATGTCGATCTTTATGGCACGTTTCTGTCCGGAAAAACTGTACCGGATATTAAAACCGATCGTGGATCTCTTAGCAGGTATTCCTTCGATCGTATACGGATTTTTCGGTCTGGTTGTGTTAGTTCCATTTATCAGAGAGCATTTTAAAGGAAATGGAAACAGTATCTTAACAGCTTCGATCCTGCTTGGAATTATGATCCTACCGACAATTATAGGTGTATCAGAATCAGCGATCCGTGCGGTGGAAAACAGCTATTACGAGGGAGCACTTGCACTTGGAGCAACCCATGAGAGAAGTGTTTTTACCGTGATCGTTCCGGCAGCAAAATCCGGTATCATGGCAGCAGTCGTGCTCGGTGTCGGACGTGCGATCGGTGAGACGATGGCGGTTATGATGGTAGCCGGAAACCAGGCGCGGGTTCCATCGAGTATTTTTAAAGGTGTCCGTACCTTAACGGCAAATATTGTAATGGAAATGGGATACGCAACGGATCTTCACCGGGAAGCATTGATCGCAACCGGTGTGGTACTGTTTGTGTTTATCCTCATCATCAATGTCTCTTTCTCTATTTTAAAGAGACGTACAAAGGATAATTAGAAAGGGCGGAATCAGATGGAAAAACATATGGAATCTGAGATTGCTGCGATCAATCAGCAGTCTTTGAAAGACAAGATCAAATCATATATGAAACATCCGGGTTCATTCATATTGCTGCTTTTAGTGCTGATAGCAGCAGTGCTGACCGTAGGCGTTTTAGTGTTTCTGGTGGGGTATATTTTAATCCGCGGTATCCCGTACTTAAAACCATCGCTGTTTGCATGGACATATAACTCAGATAACGTGTCAATGCTTCCGGCAATGATCAATACACTGTTTATGACAGTGCTGGCACTTTTGTTATCCGTGCCGTTTGGCGTAGGTGCAGCGATCTACCTTGTAGAATATGCAAAAAAAGGAAACAAGCTGGTTGGGATCATCCGTGTTACGGCGGAGACACTTTCCGGCATTCCGTCCATCATTTACGGACTGTTCGGTATGTTATTTTTTGTGACGGCATTAAAGTGGGGCTATTCAATGATGGCAGGTGCGGCGACACTCGCGATCATGGTGCTCCCGGTCATCATGAGAACGACTGAGGAAGCACTTTTGTGTGTCCCTGATTCATTTCGCGAAGGAAGTTTCGGACTCGGCGCAGGAAAACTGCGTACCATATTTAAGATCGTACTACCAAGTGCAATTCCGGGTATTTTATCCGGCATCATCTTAGCAATCGGACGAATCGTAGGAGAGACGGCGGCACTTATTTATACATCAGGCACAGTTGCAAATCTTGCGGGATTTTTCGATTCCGGACGTACCCTGGCAATTCACATGTATTCGCTGTCTCGTGAGGGTATGCATACAAATGAGGCATATGCGACAGCAGTTGTACTTCTTGTCGTGGTACTGATCATCAATGGGGTATCTTCCCTGATCGCAAAGAAGTTTGAAGCACCGAAGCAGTAGAATGGAGAGAAAAAATGGCAGAAAAATTTAAAATTTCAAACCTTGATTTATATTATGGTGATTTTCATGCATTAAAAGATATCAATATGTCGATCGGCTCAAATGAAATTACCGCTTTTATCGGACCGAGCGGCTGCGGAAAATCCACCTTTTTGAAGAGTTTAAACAGAATGAACGATCTGGTCGAGGGGTGTAAGATCACCGGCAGTGTTCTTTTGGATGGTGAAGATATTTACAACGGCATGGATGTCAACCTGTTAAGAAAACGTGTCGGAATGGTATTCCAGAAACCAAATCCGTTTCCAATGAGTATCTATGACAATATCGCATATGGACCAAGAACACACGGTATCCGCTCCAAGGCAAAGTTGGATGAGATCGTGGAAAAATCCCTGCGGGATGCGGCGATCTGGGATGAGGTAAAGGACCGTCTGAAAAAAAGTGCGCTCGGCATGTCCGGTGGACAGCAGCAGAGACTTTGTATCGCCAGGGCACTTGCTGTGAACCCGGAAGTCATCTTAATGGATGAGCCGACTTCAGCACTTGACCCGATCTCAACATCAAAGATCGAGGATCTTGTCATTGAACTGAAAAAACAGTACACGATCATTATGGTAACACATAACATGCAGCAGGCAGTCCGTGTCTCGGATAAGACCGTATTTTTCCTGTTAGGGGAAGTGATCGAGTCGGGTGAGACAGAGCGGTTATTCTCCGTGCCGCAGGATAAGCGGACAGAGGATTACATCACCGGACGTTTTGGATGATACTGCGGGCTGGGTCAGCCATGACATACAGAAAAAAGTGTAGAAATGTAGATCAATCTATAACAGGAAAAGAAAGAGGGAAGTGGAAAATCATGAGAAACAGATTTGACAGACAGCTTCAGGTATTGAACGATGAATTGATTGAGATGGGAAGCCTGATCGAGCAGGCAATCGAGATGGCATGTTCGGCGCTGGTCAGACAGGATGTGGAGAAAGCGCAGAAGGCGATCAGCTTTGATGAGGAGATCGACCATCAGGAGCGCGATATTGAAAGCCTCTGCATGAAATTATTATTGCAGCAGCAGCCGGTGGCAAAAGATCTCCGCCTGATCTCAGCAGCACTGAAAATGATCACAGATATGGAGCGTATCGGGGATCATGCATCCGATATTTCGGAAATGACAATCTTAATGGCGGACGCTGCTTATGAAACCGGGGATCCGATCAATCTTGACCTGATCAAGGCAATGGCAAAAGAGACAACAAATATGGTCATCAAAAGTGTGGATGCATTCGTGCAGAAAGACATGGATTTAGCACACTGGGTCATCAAAGAAGATGATGTGGTGGATGATCTGTTCAACCAGTTCAAACAGCAGCTCATCAAAAAGATCAATGAAAATGTAAAAAATGGTGAGCAGGCAACGGATATGCTGATGGTTGCAAAATATTTTGAGCGTATCGGAGACCATGCGACCAATATTGCGGAGTGGGTGATCTATTCCATTACCGGACAGCATGAAAATTAAAAATAGACAAAAATAAATGGTTTCTTTGAGATTTTACATAGATTTTACATAAAGTTGACGGCGAATTTACATACTCCTTTTTATGCTAATTGCAAAATGACGAAAAATGCTGTATAAATAAATTATATGTCAAAAAAACGTAAAGAATAAGAAAAGCGGCATACAAAAGGAGATTGAGATGGATATTTTTGGAGTACTGACCCTCATTGGCGGATTGGCACTGTTCCTGTACGGAATGAATGTAATGGGTGCCGGACTGGAGAAGATGTCAGGAGGTAAATTAGAGAAGATCTTAGAGACTCTGACATCAAACCCGATCAAGGCAGTGTTGCTTGGTGCAGGTGTAACCGCAGTGATCCAGTCGTCATCGGCGACGACGGTTATGGTGGTTGGTTTTGTGAACTCCGGTATTATGAAGCTGTCACAGGCAGTCGGCATCATTATGGGTGCAAATATCGGAACAACGGTAACGTCATGGCTTTTGAGCTTAAGTGGACTGCAGGGGGATAACTTTTTTATCCAGATGTTAAAACCATCCTCCTTCTCACCGATCCTTGCAATGATCGGTATCATACTTTGTATGTCGAAAAAGAGCGACAAGAAAAAAGATATCGGTGAGATCTTACTTGGATTTGCAGTATTAATGTACGGTATGGAGAGCATGAGCGGGGCAGTAGAACCGCTTGCAGACGTGCCGGAATTTACGCATATCTTAACGATGTTCCACAATCCGCTCCTTGGTGTATTAGCAGGAGCTGTACTTACTGCGATCATCCAGAGTTCCTCTGCATCGGTCGGAATTTTACAGGCACTGTCTGTAACAGGAGCATTTACCTATGGTTCTGTGATCCCGATCATTATGGGACAGAATATCGGTACCTGTGTGACGGCAATGATCTCAGCGGTCGGTGCAAACAGAGGTGCAAAGAGAACGGCATTCGTGCATCTTTATTTTAATGTGATCGGTACGATCCTGTTTCTGGTATTGTTTTATACAGGCAATGCGCTGATCGGATTTGAATTTACCAATGAAGTCGTTGGAGCAGCGGGAATCGCAATGATCCACACCATATTTAATGTGTTCGCAACCCTGGTTTTACTTCCATTTACAAAGGGATTGGAGAAACTGGCATACTTAACGATCCCGAAAACAGCAGAGGAGCAGAATCAGAAAGAGGATGTATTTGTTATTTTAGACGACCGCTTCTTAAGCAGTCCTGCATTTGCCATTGAGCAGTGTCACTCTCTTGCCAATCAGATGGCAAAGATCACACACGAAGGATTTTTAGAGGCAATGACCGTACTTGATGAGTACTCCGAAGAAAAGATCGAGGATGTCATTGCAAAAGAAAATATTGTAGATACCTATGATGATAAACTCAGTGCATACTTAACGAAGTTAAGCAGCCAGAATTTATCTTACAAAGACAGTCTGAAGGTGACATCTCTGCTTCACTGTCTGACAGATTTTGAGCGTATTTCCGACCATTCCATCAACGTAGTGGAAAATGCACAGCAGATGGTAAAAGAGGGAGCCGTATTTTCTAAGAAAGCAAAAGAAGAAATGCTGGTATACAGTGCGGCACTCCGCGATATCTTAGAGCGTACCACAAATGCATTCGTGGAGGGGGATGAAGCACTGGCACGTACGGTAGAACCGTTAGAAGAAGTTATTGATGAGTTAAACAAGAAAGTAAAGAAAAACCATATGAAGCGTCTTAGAAAAGGGAAATGTACCATTGAGCTTGGTCTTGTATTGTCAGATCTTGCAATGAACTATGAGCGTGTTGCAGACCATTGTTCGAATATCGCGGTATATATGATGCAGTTAGAGGATACCCAGTTAGAGGAACACAGTTTTACCGAGCAGATGGATGCTGAGGAGAGTGCAGAGTTTACAAAACAGTTAAACGAGTTCGAGAAGATGTATCAGATTTAAGTGTGAAGGATTTTTAGCAATCGAATATTTGCATGGAACACAGTTGGTGTACAAAAAAGACGCTTGAAAATGGAGATTGAGGGAAAATATGGCAACAATCTATATAGTGGAAGACGATATTAATATTCGTGAAATTGAGCGGTATGCACTCAAAAACAGTGGCTATGAAGTGGAAGAATTTGAGGGCAGTGCACCATTTTTTAAGCGTCTGGAAAAAAATATCCCGTCCCTGATCCTTTTAGATATCATGCTTCCGGGGGAGGACGGACTGGATATTTTAACAAAGATAAGGGCAGATAAGGCAACTGCAGAGGTTCCGGTCATCATGGTAACGGCAAAGACAAGTGAACTTGATAAAGTAAAAGGACTTGATCTTGGAGCGGATGATTATATCACAAAACCGTTTGGTGTGATGGAGCTGATCTCCCGTGTGAAGGCAATGCTTAGAAGAACAAGCCGCGTGCATGAAGATTCACAGCTGATTCATGAAGATATTCTTATGGATATGGATAAACATGCTGTTACCGTTGCAGGGCAGACGTGTGAACTGACGTTTAAAGAGTTTGAATTACTGAAGTACCTGATGCTCAATCAGGGAATCGTTTTATCAAGAGATAAGATCATGGATCAGGTATGGGGCTTCGAGTATGAGGGTGAGAGCCGTACCGTTGATATGCATATCAAAACACTGCGGCAGAAACTTGGTGCAGCGGGAAGCTGTATCAAGACCGTGCGGAATGTGGGGTACATGATAGAATGAAGAAAAAGATCAATACCGGGTTTATGTTGATTGCGGCAATCGCCATTGTGGTGACTGCCGTTTGTTCTATGTTTCTGTTTTATCAGATTTTAGAAGAACAGATATTTGATGATCTAAAGGCAAATGCACATGTTGTTTCAGTGATAAGTCCGGATCAGTTATCGAAAGACATCACTTATTCTTTGGAAACCGATGGACTGCGCATTACATGCGTGGATGAAAATGGTGATGTGGAATATGACAGCATGGAAGATGTATCTTCCATGGAAAATCATAAAGAACGTCCGGAGATCGCAGAAGCAATGAAAAATGGTGAGGGAAAATCAATCCGTGTCTCATCCACTTCGTCGAAGCATACTTTTTATTATGCACTCAGAAAAGAAGATGGAAGTGTTGTGCGTGTGGCAAAAGAGAGCGGAAGCATTTATCATCTGGTGTCTACGATGTCGGGGCTGATCTTGGCGGTTGGACTGATGGTATTTCTGATGTGTGTATTTTATTCATACCGCCTGACGCGGAGACTGATGGCACCGATCGAGAAGATGGCAGACAATATCGTTCTCGTGGATGAGACAGAAGTTTATGAGGAAATGCAGCCATTTATTTCCATGATCAAAAAGCAGCATATGGATATCTTAAACCATGCGCAGATGCGGCAGGAATTTACAGCCAATGTCTCACATGAATTAAAAACGCCGCTGACGGCTATCTCAGGATATGCAGAACTGATCGCAAGCGGAATGACAGGCGGTGAGGATACCGTGCATTTTGCAAATGAGATCCATAGGAGCGCGGAGCGGCTACAGTCGCTGATCAATGATATTATTAAGTTGTCAGAATTAGATGACAGTGATTTAAAACTTGAATTTGAGACGGTTGATCTGCATGAGCTTGGAGAGCAGTGCGTCAGCTCCATGCAGATGCAGGCAGAGAAAAACGAGGTGACATTGCAATTAGAGGGGACGTCTGTTCCGATGAGCGGGAATAAGACACTGCTTGAGGAACTGTTGTTTAACCTTTGCAGTAATGCGGTGCGCTACAACAAAAAAGGCGGCAGTGTCACGATCGTGACTGCCATCGAAAATACAAGACCGGTACTGATCGTAAAAGATACCGGTATCGGAATCCCAAAGGAACAGCAGGAGCGCGTCTTTGAGCGTTTCTACCGTGTCGACAAGAGTCGGTCAAAATCTACCGGCGGTACAGGTCTTGGACTTGCCATCGTAAAACACATTGTTGCCCAGCATGATGCACAGATTTCAATGACGAGTGAAGTCGGTGTGGGAACAGAGATCAAAGTTGTGTTTTAGAAGCAGTTTTTAGTAAAAAAATCTAACCGAATCCTCAAATTTATGCTACAATAAAAAGATGCAAGAAATATACGATTGAGGAGCAAAGCAGACATGTTTTCCATATCAGACATTAAACAGGAAGCATATCCGGCAGCATACCGCCGGGGAAAGGAATTGTATGAGCAGGGACTTGTACAGGAATTTTCCTATGATGTATACACGGAGGATGGCGTTCCAAAGGCAGAATTAACTGGAAAAGTAAAAGGACAAGTCGAGGATCATTATGATGTCCGGCTTGTGATAGATGAAGAATATGCGGAAGTTTCAGAGAGCCGCTGCAACTGTGAGGCATTCTGTAACTATGAGGGCATCTGCAAACACTGCGTTGCCATTGCACTCGCTTATGTGAACCGCAGACAGGCAAAAGATATTTTGAATGCAAAACTTGGCATCACTCCTGAGAAGGAGACAAAGCCTTATGCGGAAAAAGAGTTAAAGACAGATACGTCGCTGAAAAATCTGTTAAACCGTTATTCCATGCGTGCAGGTTCTACTTATCTTCTACCGGAAAATATTTACGGTAAGGTGGAGTTAGAGCCATACTTTAAAATGGAATACAGTTACGCGACAGTAGAATTTAAGATCGGAATGGAACAGAAATATGTTCTCAAAAATATTTCTGCATTTTTACATTCGATCAAAATTAACGAAAAAGTCCGTTATGGAAAAAAACTGGAATTTTATCATCATTTAGATGCATTTACGGAATCTGCAAAACGCATTATCACATTTATGGAACAGCAGGAAATGGACAAAAGGCGTCAGAGCCAGTTCCATGCGTATTATGCGTATACAGGCAGCTATGAGCGCACAATGGAGTTAGATGGTGTGGGAATCGACCGCTTTTTTGAGGCAGTTGGTGACATGCCGTTTGAGGCGGAGGTAGGATTTTTACCGGAGGATACCTATACGTTTTTACCGGAAGAGAAAAAGCCGAAACTGGTCATCCGTCAGGGTGGTTCCGGCATCTTTCTGCTGCTGGAAGATGATTCTGTGATCATAGGTGAAAAATATTTTTATTTTTATGATGCGGATATGATCTACCGCAGTCCTGCAGGAATGAAGGAGACAGTCGGGGAGTTTTTTGAATTTATGCACCGCCAGACCGGAGGACAGACCTATATTGCTGCAGACGAACTTGCAATGTTCTGCCGTGACCTTCTTCCTTTGCTCAAAAAATATTTTAAAGTGGAGAAAGAGGCCGGATTTGATGAGAGCCTTTATGTGCCGCCAAAACCGGAGTTTGAACTTTACTTAGACAGACAGGATATGAATACGGTGGGCGCGAAACTGATGGCTGTTTACGGGGATGATAAATATAATGTCCTTGAGAAGATCGCACCGGGGGAAGTGCGTGACCTTGCAGAGGAACTCCGCATCAAAAATCTTGTAGAACCGTATTTTAATGAATACGCCATGGCACAGACCGTGTTTGTGCTGTCACATAATGAGGAAATGCTTTACCAGCTTGTTTCAGGCGGTCTCAGAAGACTGGGCGAATTTATGACCATATATACGACGGAGAATTTCCGTAATTTAAAGGTTGTATCTTCACCGGCTGTTTCTGTGGGCATTTCGTTAAAGAGCGATCTTCTGGAATTAAAAATTCATTCCGATGAAATGTCACGGGAAGAACTTGCATATCTGCTTTCAAAATATGACCGGAAAAAGAAGTATATCCGTCTGAAAAACGGTGATTTTCTAAATATTGAAGAAGATGGACTGAGTACATTAGCGGAAGTCAGCGAGGATCTGCGCCTGACAGAAACAAACCTGAAAAAAGGCACTGTAATTGTTCCAAAATACCGCGCAATGTATCTTGATGCGGCATTAAAGAACAATCAGCTCCTATCGATCGAGAAAAATAAAGAGTTCAAGGGCATGGTCCGCAATATGAAAACAATCGAGGACAGTGACTATGAAGTGCCGGAAACGTTAAATTCGATCATGAGAAGTTACCAGAAGAATGGTTTCCTGTGGTTAAAGACACTCCGTGAAAATGGATTTGGCGGTATTTTAGCGGATGATATGGGACTTGGAAAGACGCTTCAGGTCATCAGTCTCCTGACAGCAGAACAGGAAGAGATGCAGTCCGGGGAAAAGGAGCTGCGGCGTTCGCTGATCGTGTGTCCGGCATCTTTGGTTTATAACTGGCAGAAGGAGATCTCGCGGTTTGCTCCGCAGTTGCAGACTGTCATAGTAGCCGGCAGTGTACCGGAGCGTGCATCGATCATAAGACACAGTAAAGAGGGCGAGATCCTTATTACCTCGTATGATCTGTTAAAGCGAGATGCAGAAGTGTACCAGAAATTTGTATTTGCGATCCAGGTCATTGATGAAGCCCAGTATATCAAGAATCCGTCCACCCAGGCGGCAAAAGGTGTGAAAAAGATCACTGCAGCATTCAAACTTGCATTGACCGGAACACCGATTGAAAACAGGCTCAGCGAGCTGTGGAGTATTTTTGATTATCTGATGCCGGGATTTTTATATACTTATCAGAAATTCCGGGAGGAAATTGAACTTCCAATCGCGGTGAATCAGGATGCAAACAAGATGGAACGCTTACAGCGCATGATCCGTCCGTTTATTTTAAGACGTCTGAAGGGAGATGTATTAAAAGACCTTCCGGAGAAGATCGAAGAAAATGTATTTGCAAGGTTAGATGGCGAGCAGATGCAGTTATATGATGCTTATGCAACCAGAATGAAAGAGATGTTAAGTCAGCAGAACGACAAAGAATTTCAGAAAGGAAAGATGCAGATCCTTTCCGAACTTACAAAACTGCGTCAGCTCTGCTGTGATCCGGCTCTTTTGCTGGAAGATTATCAGGGAGAATCTGCAAAGACGGATATGTGTATGGAACTGATCGTAAATGCGGTCGGAGCAGGACACAAGATCCTTTTGTTCTCACAGTTTACATCCATGTTAGATCGTCTGACAGAGCGTCTGAAAAAGGAAGGTATTGATTATTATCTTCTGACAGGTTCTGTCAATAAAGAAAAACGTATGCAGATGGTAGATAGTTTTAATAATGATGATGTTCCGGTATTCTGTATCAGCTTAAAGGCGGGTGGAACCGGATTAAACCTTACCTCCGCGGACATCGTGATCCACTATGATCCATGGTGGAATGTTGCCGTGCAGAACCAGGCGACAGACCGTGCGCACCGTATCGGACAGAAGCATGTCGTGACGGTATACAAACTTGTGGCAGAGGGAACGATCGAGGAGAAGATCATCGACATCCAGGAGCGGAAAAAGAAGCTTGCCGAGCAGGTGCTCGAGGGTGAAGGAATGGATTCTGCAAGTTTCACCAAGGAAGAAATTCTTGAGTTGCTTGGATGATAGGAGATAACCAGTGAAAAAAGCAGTAAGGGAAAAGAGAAAAACGGCAGGACATTTTAATGATTTGCTGCTGCCGGTGATCCTGGTATTGTGTGTTTTGCCATTTGTGGTGTATTTAGCGGAGTATGATACCGGATTTAGCCAGTATAACTGGAATTCAGATTACAGCATGATACCGGATTTTTATACCTGTTACCGGAGAAGTATTTTCCTTGTGGACGCATGGATTTTGTGCTGGTTTACATATACGAGAGCGGCGATCGTGGCACTGCACTGGTTGTGGTCGCGGCAGATATTTAAGCAGGGTGCTGGATCAGAAGAAAGATAACCGTTTAGAGTCAATCGTTACGTCCCAGGATGGCGTGACAATCACTTATGAAGGTAAATCTTACCGTTTTTCTTCAGCTTTTGGATAATGGACAATTACATTGATTGGAGCACTCTTTCTTGCGATACCACGCACCTCCCTCGGTATTTCAGTCTATGAGAGAGAAGTTATCCGCCGCAAATGCGGAACCCAGGAAGCCAGACAATGTGATTGCCACCTGAATGGTTGCCAGAAACTTGGCAGGCTCTCTTGTCAGACGGAACAGGCGTTTTGCTCGTTTATCTCCTTGATCCGCCATCCTTTCCAATTTTGTTTCGTTTATGGAAAGTACCGCAATCTCTGCACAAGCAAAAACTGCATTTAATGCAATCAATATAATCTGTAATAAAAACAATACTAACATTTTAACCTTTTTCTGCAATAACAATATACTATCTTCAAAAAAAGCAAAAGACACATCCCATGCATGGATTCCAATGCACGGGTCGTGTCTTAACTTCTATATCTGAACAAATAGATTTTGTAATTGCATCGGTTAGGGTCAGGACAACTGTCGCTTGTATCCATTTTGTGATTTCACCTTCTTTCCCACAATATAATATTTTTTATTATAGAATAGCTCTCTGGCCATGTCACCAATTGCTCCATCAACAAAGTGTAAGTAGAGATTTTTTAACTGTTTCTTAGCATTATTCCACTTTCTGCATCCTATATCCCACGCCAATATGAGTCTGGATGTATTGTGGAGCGCCAGGGGTTTTCTCCAGCTTTTTTCGCAGAGTTGCCATAAAAACACGCAGAGAACCAATGTCATTCTCCCAACTGCTTCCCCATGCATTTTGTAAAATAAAACGATGTGTCAATACCTTGCCTGTGTTTCGTGCAAGTAAACACAGCAGCTTGTATTCCGTTGCAGTCAGAGACAGCTCATCGTCACCCAGATAAGCACAACCCACAGAATAGTCAATTCGAAGTGGACCGTTTTGATAGACTGCCTGTTCATTGCTCACATTTTGCATCAGCGCAAGGCGGCGCTGGGTAACACGCAGACGTGCTAGTAATTCTTCAACAGAGAACGGTTTTGTTAAATAATCATCTGCACCGGCATCCAGTGCATCAATTTTATCATTATCCTCAGCTCTTGCGCTGATAACAATGATTGGAACGTTTGACCAGCTACGGACACGGCGTATTACTTCCACTCCATCAATATCTGGTAGTCCCAAATCCAGTAAAATTATGTCAGGATTATGAGAAGCTACTTCCATCACGGCTCCTTCACCGGTGCCTGATGCAATAAAGCGGTAATCATGTGCTCTTAATGTTGTAGTTATTAGATTGCGTACCGGAGCATCATCCTCCACAACGAGGATTTGAAAGTTATTCATGTATTATTACCTCCTCCAGCGGAAGGGTAAAACGGAACACAGAACCATGCGGTAAATTGTCCGTAATGTGGATTGATCCGCCATGTGCCTCCACAATAGCCTTGCAGAGGTACAGACCCAGTCCAAGACTGCGGCGATTATCCGCTATTTTATGTTCGCCGCTGTAAAATTTATCAAATATTTTTCCTTTTTCCACGTCGCTGATGCCCTTGCCGGTGTCAGCGATTTTGATTTCCGCCATCCCGTTCTTGCATTCAGCACTGATACTAATCAAGGTGTCCGAAGGTGTGTATTTCAGTGCATTGTCCACAAGATTGATGATGACCTGTACGATCAGCTTTGCATCTGCCCGTACCATCAGTAAATCATCCCCATAATTCAAAGTGATGGAATGCTTTTTTGCATTGGGGCGGATATGCTGCATCGCTTCCTCGATGATTTCAGAAACCAGCTCTGGAGAGGTTTTCAGCATCATGCGACCTTCTTCGATACGAGTAGAGTACAAAAGATTTTCCACCAGGTTGGTCAACCACATGGAGTCATCGTAAATATCTGCATAAATCTGCTGTTTGGTTTCATCATCAAAGCTATGACTGTTGTGTAAAAGATTGCCTGCATTACCGGAAATCGTTGTCAGCGGAGTGCGTAAGTCATGGGAGATGGTTCGCAGCAGATTAGCTCTAAGTTGTTCACTCTCTGCCAGAATTGCTGCAGCTTCTTTTTCCCTGATATTCTTCTCATTTTCCAGTGCAAGCGCTGTTTCACCGAGAATAGACAAAAGGATGCCCTGCTCTGATGCATCCAAAGCACCTGCCATTGCATCAATTCCCACGACACCATATATTCGTTCATTGACACGAACAGCAAAATACAGATACTGTGCATCTGGGAAGTTCTTTGTTGTAGCTCCGGCATTATGATTGTTCTGAAGAACCCACTCTGCAATCGCAAGTTCTGTTTCTTCATCGTAAAAGCGCTGTTCATCCGAAATGAAACGTATCGGCTCAGATAATCGTCCACCTTCGTGGTCAAAAATGACTATACTTCGTCCGAGCAGCTTGTTGATCTGCTGTCCGGCAGTTTGCAGAATGGCTAATTTGTTTTCTGCCTTAGACAAAAGCTGATCTGTATCAAAAAGTACCTTTGTTCGTTTGGCGATTTTCTCTGATTGTCGTGCCTGTTCTTTATATCGAATGGCAAATGTACCTGTGATGTACGCCGTTAAAAACATAACTACGAATGTTACCGGATAACCGGTATCGTAAGCTGCGAGCGAGAATCGAGGTGCTGTAAACAGATAATTAAAGATAAATACACTGACTATGGATGAAATCAAGCTGTATATCTGATGGGATGTGGCAATAGATGTCAACAACACACCAAGAATATACACCATTATAATATTTGCATCGGTAAAGCCTATCTCGTGAAACAACAAACTGAGTAATGTTGCCGCAAACAGAATCAGAGCGCTCTTTACAGTGTTTTTTATGATTTGCTCGTGATGGTATTTCCTCGCCTTTTTGGGATGATAGGTCGTATCTGCTGCTTTATCTGGAATGATATGAATATCCAACTCTGGTACATAGGACAACAGAAGTTGTGTTAATGTCGGCTTTCCAAACAGATGCTTTTGGATAGCGGAGCTTTGGCCCAAAACAATTCGAGTAATACCGGAGATGCGGGCAAACTCTGCAATTTGGTACGGAACATCGTCGCCATATACCGTTTCGATAGTCGCTCCAAGCTGTTCAGCCAACTTGCGGTTTTCCTCTAATCGCTTTTTGTTTTCGTCGGTAGCCACTGCAAAATCCGGTGTTTCAACGAATAATGCTGTAAACTGACTGTCAAAGGCTTTTGCCATTCTTGCGGCGGTACGTATGATCTTTGCATTGGACGGTGCCGACGACAGACAGGCGAGGATATGATCCTGCTTGCTGTTAATGTTATTTAGTTTATTCATTATCCTCACCTCCAATTTTGTAATAGATTCTACCATACAAAAGTCCTGATTTCTACCTCGAAAATGTGAACGATCAGTCTAAATAGTCAGCATATCCGCATTTTAGTCTACAATGTTCCATTTCCAATGCTGTAATTACTCGGTCACGATTTTTGGATTTCAAACTCTTTTTCCAAACAACACGAATCCATTTTTCCTCATCCAAATTTTCAACCGTTAGACCAAGCGTGGTTACCAGCATCTTTGTCTTTTCGTATGGAATCCGAACAGAAGCATATTGTTGCCCCAAAGGTTCTGTGCTGTCATCTGCCAGAAGAAGAATGTCGATACGTTCGTTTATTAGCTTATCTAAGAGATGATTGATTTGTCCACTACTGAGAAAGAACTCAACATGAGGAGCAGATTCAGAACAGCTCTCTAATGCAGATGCAATGGAATTCAACAGCATCGGGGTTTCTGCTGCAATATGAATCTTGCATTGGCTATTTCGGTTACCTTCGGCGATTAGGCGTTGGTTTTCTTCAATGAAATCTCCGAATCTTGCAACAACATAGTATCCAAATGCAAAAGTTGCCAACAGAATTAGTATTAAAAACAGATCCTTCATCAAGAACACCTCCTTAACCTGATTTAAAAAAGGATTGATTATATGCGGAAGCACTTGTGGACGGCTTTTTCCTGTCCTAACACAAGAATCGATTTATTTCGACCAAGCACGGTATCCGGCGTAATGCTCATATTTAATCTTCCGTTCTCACGGATACCAAGGATGTTGATGCCAAACTTTTTACGAATGTCTAACTGTACAATGGTTTTTCCGTTCCACACAAGTGGGATTTCCAATTCGAAAATAGCGTATTCGTTATCCAGTTCAATGTACTCCAAGATATTCTCAGAGGAACAACGGACTGCTGTCCATGCAGCCAACTGCTTTTCAGGGTAGACCACTTCATCTGCGCCATTACGTAGCAGAAACTTTTCCTGTATCTCACGAGATGCACGGGCAATAACCTTTTTAGCGCCCAATTCTTTCAGCAGATAAGCGGTTTCCAAAGAGTTTTGGAAGTTATCTCCAATGGCAACAATACAGGAATCGTAATTGCCAATACCCAGAGAAGCGAGGAATTCTTCATTGGTGCTGTCCCCAATCTGTGCATTGGTAACATAAGGAAGCAGTGCATTTACACGTTCCTCACTGGTATCTACTGCCATAACCTGATGTCCCATAGTGTGCAGCTTCATAGCAATAAACTTGCCAAATCGTCCAAGACCAATCAATAATATCGATTTCATAACAGAACCTCCTTGTTCTTAACCTACCGAGATTTTCTCGACAGGGAGTTTTGATAATGTGTTTTTTGTTGCCGGCAGTGTAGCGAAGATCAGCGTCAGCCCACCAACTCTGCCGATATACATCTGTGCAATCAGAATCAGTTTGCTTATAGCCCCAAGTTCCGGTGTGATACCCAGTGTCAAACCGACTGTGCCAACCGCCGATGCACTTTCATACAGGCAAGTTACAAGCGGAAGATTTTCCAGTTTACTGATTGCTATGCCACCAAGAAGAAATAACGAAATATACATAAAGAACACCGTTGCCGCATTTTTTACGGTATCATCATCGATGCGTCGCCCGAAGAAACAACCATTCTGACGTTTTTGAAAGACTGCCGCTGCGACAGATATCATTACTGCAAAGGTAGTAACTTTCATGCCTCCTGCCGTAGAACCGGGCGCACCGCCGATGATCATCAACAATGATGTAATCATCTGTCCAGTTTCGCTCATTGCATTCAAGTCCACGGTGTTAAAGCCTGCTGTTCTCGGCGTAACAGCTTGGAACAAGGCTCCCCAAAAGCGTTCTGCAAACGGAAGATGTGCCAGTTCGAAAAAGAAGAAGTAGACCGTTGGAATCAGTATCAATCCTGAGGTAACAGTAAGGATAACTTTGCTTTGCATACGGTATCGCTTTATGTGGATGCCGTTGGTGCAAATATCTCTCCAAGTCAAAAATCCAAGTCCGCCGATGATAATCAGTAGCATGATTGCCAGATTGATAATTGGATTTGCAGCATATCCCATCAAAGAATTAAACAGAATACCATCATTTACAATGTCAAAACCGGCATTACAGAAGGCTGAGATAGAGTGAAATACTGCCATCCAAAGACCTTCGCCAAATCCGTAATCCCCGATGAACACAGGAGCCATGATCGCTGCGCCCAAAAGCTCAATAATTACGATGCCTTTCAAGATGAAACCAGTGAATCGGACAATGCCGCCAACCTGCGGTGCGGAAATTGCATCCTGCATTGTGCTTCTTTGCATTAAGGAGATTTTCTTTCCTGCTGCCATTGTAATCGCAGCAGCTACTGTGATAACGCCCATGCCGCCGATTTGAATTAACACAATAATGATTGCCTGCCCAAACATTGTCCAATGTGCTGCCGTATCATAAACCACAAGTCCGGTCACACAAACCGCCGAAGTCGATGTCAGCAGACAATCCAGAAACGGTGTAATCTCTCCACTTTTACTGGATACCGGCAGCATCAGAAGCAGCGCACCCAACAATATGACAGCGGCAAAACCGAGAATGATCATCTGTGAGGAGGATAATTTACGTTCCAGTTTTCCCATCTCAACACCTCCAATGTTCGTTTCCTTAATTATATTATTGCATTTCAACCATAAAATGGGCATTAGCGTGCTGGTTATGGCATTAAATTCGCATTAAGATAAAGACCATCACTGGTTCTCAAATAGAGAACCAGTGATGGTCTTCATTTTTAACAATATATCAATTCATTTAAGACGATTTCTTCCGCAGCATTGCGGATGAAGATGCCTATCAATTCTTTACTCAGCATGATACGGACTTGTTTTCAGACAAAGATGCCTTTGACAACAAGCATGGTATTATGGCTTACAACCGTACCGATCAGGAAAAAGGCAGAGCAACAAAGTACCTTCCTGCAAGTGAATGGATTGTATCTGTTGGCAAGCATCCGGGGCTGATTCCGGGTAAAGTGTGGGTACAGATTCAAGAATCTTTGGAACGCAATAAATCCAAATCCTTTAGGAAGCCACGCAGTAATGAAGCGCTTCTGACTGGCTTGCTATTCTGTAGCTGCGGTGAGCGTATGTATCCGAAAATGAGCAAGCGCAAAACTGCGGATGGAAAAGTAATTTATACCTATGTATGCAAAATGAAGGAACGCAGTCAGAGGTCTGTATGCAACAGCAAGAATGCCAATGGCAATACATTGGATATGGCTGTGGTCGAGCAGATTAAAATGCTTGCGGAGGATAAGGATACTTTCATTGCACAGTTGGAACAGAGCCGTAGATTCTATACCGGCAATCGCATGGACTATGAGCAGCGACTTGATGAAATGAGAAAGGAAAAGGCAGAAACCGAGAAGAAAATCAATTCTCTGGTAGACGCCCTTGTAGATATGGGCGACAGCCCTGCCAAGGCGCATGTAACCAAACGAATTGAGCAGTTGAACGAGGAATACCAGTCCCTTGAAAAACGTATTCAGGAACTGGAGGGTCTGACCACACAGCATGCTCTCAGCGATATTGAGTTTGACTTGATGCGTCAGCTGCTGACTGTCTTCAAGGATACTCCCAATGTTAAAACATTATATCTTAAAAGGGAGCGGTCCGGACACCTTTGCAGAAGTGTTTCCGCAAAATGATTATGTTGGAAAGATGATCTATGCGGAGAGTACCGGCAGGATCATGGAGCGTGCGCACAATGATTTCCTCGCGCACTGGGTGCAGACAGGATTGCTGTCACTTCTTGCACTGCTGTTGTTTTATGTGTTCCTTGGAATCGCGCTTGCAGCGGTGTAATGTTTTTTTAACGAAACATTCATTGACAAATCATGGTGTATAAGATATGATGTGAAAACAGCGTTTGGCATAAGTGAAAAACTTATGATGAGCACAGGCTGTTTTGAAGGAAAGCAGTCTGTGAAACCGTGAGGGAGTAGTTCGCGTGATCGCGTGGTTTGTCAACATACCGGTTTCTTTTGGTGGGCACACACGAAAAGAACCTGGCAAATCTTAAAGAATGAGACTCATGTATATTTTTGTAGGGATATCTGCGAGGATATCCGGTACAGGAATATACGTGGAGTCTCTTTTTTTGTCGTATTTATTTGAGAAATATTATCATTTAAAGTATGTCAGAAATTGGAAATCACTGCAGGAATGACGCATACAGTACAAAATAACTGAGGAAACATCACGGAAAATGTCTGATACAAAAAGAAAGCGGGTAAAAAAAGATGGCTATTTTTATTGAATTGTTCCTGATGGGCGTCGGGCTGTCCATGGATGCATTTGCAGTGTCGATCTGCAAAGGACTTGGGATGCGTAAGGTCAACAAGAAACAGGCACTTGTGATCGGATTATTTTTTGGAGGTTTTCAGGCATTGATGCCTCTTATCGGATGGCTTTTGGGAAGTCAGTTTGAAAAATATATCACAAGCATTGACCATTGGATCGCATTTATACTTCTTGGAGTGATCGGTGGTAAAATGATCATCGAATCCATAAAACCGGATCAGGAAGAGGATGAGGTAAAAGAACTGGATGCGCCACTCGATCTCAAAGAGATGCTTGTGCTTGCAGTTGCGACAAGTATTGATGCACTTGCAGTCGGGATCACATTTGCATTTCTGGACTATCCGATCGTTGAGGCAATCACGATCATTGGAATCACCACCTTTTGTATCTCGATTGGCGGGGTTTATGTTGGAAACTTTTTTGGAAACAAGTACGAAAAGAAAGCAGAGTTTGCCGGCGGACTGATCTTAGTATTGCTCGGTGTCAGAATCCTTTTGACACATCTGGGAATTTTATAAATAACAGGATATAAATAACAGGAAAAACGAAGGAGGAAATGTGTATGGTGGCGATGATGCAGTCAATAGCTTTATTGATGGTGGGATTTGTTTTATTGATCAAAGGTGCAGATTTTTTTGTTGAGGGAAGTTCTTCCGTTGCAAGGGCGCTGCGGATTCCGTCTATGATTGTCGGACTCACGATCGTTGCAATGGGGACGAGCCTGCCGGAACTTGCTGTCAGTGTAACAGCTTCCGTTGCCGGTAACAATGCATTGGCAGTCAGCAATGTGATAGGTTCTAACCTTTTTAATTTAATGTTTGTATGCGGGGCATGTGCATTATTTGCACCGTTGATCGTACAGAAAGATACATTAAAAAAAGAAATACCAGTTTCTGTTCTGTGCGCGGTGCTTTTGTTTGTTCTGGGAATTTCCGGCATGGAGATAGGAAGAACAGATGGTGTGATATTGTTACTTCTTTTTATTGGATTTTTGGTATGGATGGTACGGTCAGCATTAAAAGCGCATGCGGCATCGGCAGAAGCAGAAGATCCTTCCGGTGAATATAAAATTTATCCTGCATGGAAATGTGCATTATATATTGTGGGTGGTGCAGTGGCTATTAAATTTGGCGGGGATTTTGTTGTAGATGGTGCGTCAGCGATTGCCGTAAAAGCCGGGTTAAGCCAGAATCTGATTGGACTTACGATCGTTGCAATGGGAACCAGCCTGCCGGAATTCGTCACCTCTGTGGTAGCTGCAAGAAAAAATGAAGTTGATATGGCATTTGGAAATGTGATCGGATCGAATATTTTTAATATTCTATTTATCCTTGGAGTGACAGCAGCGATAAGTCCGGTAGCGTTTATTATGGAAAATGTGGTGGACAGTATACTTCTGGTGCTGGTAAGCATTCTTGTATGGGTGTTTGCATGGAGCAGGCTTCATATAGAGAAAAAAGAAGGTGTGGTGCTGCTTGCATGTTATGCAGGATATCTGATATATATCTGTACGAGATAAGAAAGATAATGTATAAGATGAAAAAGGTGTTTATTGAAGAAATACAGGGAAAAGAGTATAATTCTGTTTTGACAGTTTAAAAAATTAAATCGCTCTCATCAATTGCTACTTCAAAACTAAGTTTTTCACAAACAGTATTCAATCAATCAACATATAAAGATGGAAAGCGAAAAAATTCTAAATATAAAGTTACAGAATCATTTAATTGGCTAAAGTGTTATTATCCTTGGAGTTATACAGACACAATTGGTGTTGCATGGAGTGGAGGTTTTGCCTATAGTACAAATTCAAAAAGCATAACGTATTATAAATATGCTAGGAACACCACCATCGTTTAAATGGGCTAAAACATCAAAAGGAAGTAAACAAGCATTAGCAGATGGAACACCAGCGAAAGGATGCAAATATAATTTTTGCTTCATTATTTATACAGACTGCAGGATGCGAACAGACTGAATATTGAAAAAATAAAATACATATAGAAGATGTTTGGAAGGAAACATATGGAAATGAAAACATTATTGTGGGAATTATAGATAATGGTATAGATATTACATCTTCTGATTTACAAAGTGTAATATATCATAACGATCAAGAAATTTCTAATAATCAAGTTGATGATGTGGTTAATGCAATTAAATATGGATATAATAAGGGAATTCGTCTTTTTAATTGTAGTTGGGATATGGAAGTATATAGTGAAAAATTATATACAATAATGAAAGAATGTTCAGATGCAATTTTTGTTTGCTCAGGTGGGAAAAATAGTTCTAATGTAGATGAATAACATGTGTATCCAGGTTGTTTTGAGTTACCCAATGTTATATGTGTAGGAGGTTTGGGGATAAATGGTAAAATATATGAGTTTTCTGGATATGGAGAAAAAATTGATATATATGCTCCGGCGGAGACAGTATATTGTTTAATGCCGGAGGACACATATACTTATTCCGAAGGTGTGTCTATTTCTGTAGCATATGTTACAGGAACAATTGCATAAGTGTTACAATGAGGAATTAAATATACCAGTATTAGACGTAAAGAAGATATGTATTCAGGAGTGAAATAATGGATAGAATCATAATTTTAATTATAGTATATCTTATTGCATGCTATATATGGAAAAAGATTGATTGTTCAAGACATAGGAAAATACATAATGCAGTGTTATTTATATCAAGTATAATGGTAATCATCGGTTGTATAACACCATTAAATTCCACATATATAATTTTGTGCGCAATCATACTGATATTATTAGATTGTCTGGTAAAAAAAGTATGGACTGCATAAGGTAATATTTTTTTAACGAAACATTCATTGACAAAAGCCGGAGCAGATTTTGGTGGCTTTGGGAGAAAATTAGAAAATCTTGGTCTGCCGGTCACGTCACTCCGAGAGAACCTACATCAGGCATATTTAGATTGCCTTATTTTCGTACAACGGAACAAAAATTACTCCGGCTTTGCGAGGGATGCCACTCATAAGCCTGCGACACACCATTTGAACGGGCAGCTCATATCAATCGTATTGTGTAATCAGCAGCGATTAACCCCATTTTATATAAAGTTAAGACCTTATTTATTGAAGATATATTAGGAAAAGAGTATAATGTGCGTAAGCAATGAGCAGTGCCAAAACAGGTACTGCGTAGTATAGAAACAATCAGGAAACCAATTCAGGGAGGTAGCACAGTATGGAATTTTTTGATAAGTTAAGTGAGACGATCGTGAGTGCGGGTAAGGATGTTGGGCAGAAGGCCAAGGATGTGTCTGAGATCGCAAAGTTAAAGATGGATATCAGATCCAAAGAGGATTTCGTGGAAAAACAGTATGCGGAACTTGGAAAAGCATATTATGAGAAACACAAGGATGAAGAGAGCGCAGAAGGCGAAGAAAAGACACCGGAACAGGAGCACTTTTTCCTGATCACGGAGGCACTCGGAGAGATCGAGCGTATGCGTGCAGAAGTATTTAAGCTTCAGGGAGCCGTGGAATGTCCGAAATGTGGTGCCAAAATGCCACAGGGAGCAGCATTCTGCAGTAGCTGCGGAACAAAAATGGACGATATATTTGAGGAATAGGAGCCGGATGCGTGGAAAATCAGAATAAAGTCCGGGCAGATCTGCGTCAGTTAATGCCTTTTTTCATTGTGGCTTTTGTGGGGATTATTTATCATCTGAGGATCCGTCCGATGGCGGGAGATGATGTATTTTTTTCGCAGGCAACGTCAGAGCTTGGATTGTGGAATTATCTGATACAGCGTTATGAGACGTGGACATCCCGGTTTGTGATAGAGTTTCTTCTTGTCTGGATCATAAAGTATCCAATTTTGTGGAGACTCATTGATCTGACGCTTTTTATTTCGTTTCCGGTATTAATCTCAAAAATATTTGATGGCGGAAAACTGATGGACTGGTGTGCGGCAGCGGCGGTTCTTTTATATCCGTTTCATGATATGGGAACGGCCGGCTGGATTACCACAACGGTAAATTATTTCTGGCCGGTCTGGGGAATGTTCTTTGTTGGATTTCTGCTGAAAAAAATGCTGGTACATAAGAAAATCAATATTGTGGAAGGCATTGCAGGGGTACTTGTCTGTGTGATCGCAAGCAGTCATGAGCAGGTAGCGGTGATCCTGTTTGTGGTTTTTATATTGTATGGCATTTATCTGATTTGTGGGAAATCTAAAAAGACGCCTTTGGTGCAGGATTCTGCTGGAAGCACGCTGACAGACAAAAAAGTGATACACAGCAATAATCTGTATCTGGCAGGAATGGTACTTGTTAATATCATAACACTGATCTCAATCCTGCTCTGTCCGGGAAACGCCGGAAGAAATGCGGTCAGCATTGCAGACCTTCCAATTTTTGAGACATATGGATTTGGAGATAAATTATATCTTGGTCTGCTCAGTATTGAGCGTGTGTTTATAGCAAACTGCGATGCCGTATTTCTGACAGTTGCATTGGTGCTTGCAATGCTTGTCTATGTAAAAACGGATGACTATAAAAAGACCATTATTTCTGCGTTACCGGTCTTGATTTTATTCGGGCAGACGGCAATGCGTACTGCTTATCCGGGATTATCAGGTCTGTTTGTCATGCCGCAGGAGATCACAGAATGGAGCTGGGGCACGCTTTCTACCTGGCTTCCGATGGTGTATCTTGCAGTCACAGTGGCGGCAATGCTCTATGCATTGTGGATCATCCTGGGAGAGCAGCCGATAGAGTATATTTACGCGCTTCTTATGTTGGGATGCGGATTTGGTGCAGGCATGATTCTTGGATTTATGGCGACGATCTATGTTTCCGGTGAGCGTGTTTATATTACCCTGTATTTTATATTGCTGTTTGTGACAATGTTTTGCATTTACCGTATGGAAGATGCTGTGGAAGAAAAATTAAAGCAGACAGGTGGAAAGCTGGCGGTGACACTGCTTGCATTGATCTGCCTTATAAATATTGGATTTGTAACCCTGTCCTGTTAAGGACAGGGTTTTCTGTCACCATATTTTTTTGTTGACAAAACATATTATTCATATTAACATAGTAGGAAATAAGATAATGAAGATACAAAATAGTTCAGATAGAAGGGAGATTACTATGAAAGAAATATTATGCTTTGGAGATTCTAACACGTATGGTTTGATTCCTGGAACGAAAAAACGTTACGATAGAGATACAAGATGGACGGGACTGATCGAACAGCAGTTATATGGAAAAGGCTACCGCATCATTGAGGAAGGACTGTGCGGCAGGACAACGGTTTTTGAGGATGAGCTGCGTGAGGGAAGAAAAGGAGCTGCATTGCTGCCAACTCTTTTAGAGAGTCATGCACCGGTGGATCGTGTCGTTTTGATGCTTGGAACGAATGACTGCAAGACATTTTACAATGCCTCAGCAGAGGTGATCGGTCTTGGTGTGGAACGTCTGGTGGAGCAGATACGTAAGGCAGATCAGAATATCCGGATCTTATTGATCTCCCCGATACAGCTTGGGGAAGGTGTCTGGGAGCCGGGGTATGATCCTGAGTTTAATGAAAAGTCCGTGGAGGTATCGAAGGGACTGAAAGCAGTTTATCAGAAAGTTGCAGAAAAATATGACTGTGATTTCCTTGCAGCATCCGATGTGGCAGAGCCGAGTAAAGAGGACAGAGAACATCTGAATAAGGAAGGTCACAAAAAGCTGGCGGAGGCAGTGCTTGGAGTGCTGGCGGCGTAGTAAGATCGTCGGACTTTCCGCAGGAGACGAATATGGAATCTTTGGTATGGATTTAGGCATGGGAGCACGCACGGCGCAGGCATGTGAGGAAAAGTTAAACAGTATGGACGGAGCATCATAACAGATCGGATAAAATGACAGGTAAGAAGTTTGATTTGGATGATTTTTAGACAGAATGAAACGAAATGTTATATATTGATAAAAATATAACAAAGAGGCTCTGAATAAAGAAACGGAATTATGCATTATATATAAAACAAAACGAATAAAAATTGTGTATTATATACAATAATATATAGAAAAAACTGTAAAACACAAACAAAAATGGTAAAAAGCATCAAGAAAGTATTGCATTGCATTGTGCATTATGATATGATGCAGTCAGTTTAATAAGAGAGCTATGACAGGAGAGCGAATAGAACGGCCGATGAAGCCGTTGGTATTGTCGCTCTTTTTTATGTTATATTAAAACTGCAATGTAAAAACGTCATGAGGTGACCATTAGTTGTATACATATGAATTAGGAAAAAGGTGTCTGGGAAGGGGAAAGCATGAATCAGAATTTTTATGAAGCAGTAGTGGATAATCCCATCATTGCAGCGGTAAAAAATATGGAAGATGTGACAGAATGCTGTAAGCATGATGATATCAGAGTCATATTTATTTTATTTGGAGATGTCTGTTCTATTGGATCAATTGTAAAGACGATCAGGGATGCAGGTAAGATTGCAATGGTGCATATGGATCTCATCAGTGGTTTAAGTCCAAAGGAGATTGCAGTTGAATTTATTAAAGAACAGACCGAAGCGGATGGAATTATTTCCACGAAGCCGTCACTGATCAAAAAAGCAAAAGAAATGTCTATGTATACAGTACTTCGTGTATTTTTACTGGATTCGATGGCATTTGAAAATATCAGGCAGCAACAGCACATGATAAAACCAGATTTTATCGAGGTACTTCCGGGAGTAATGCCAAAGATCATTGCACAGATCAGTCATTCGGTAAAAGTACCCATTATTGCGGGAGGGCTGATCACAGATAAAGAAGACGTGATGGGAGCATTGTCAGCGGGTGCGATGGCGGTATCATCCACAAACCATAAAGTCTGGAATATGTAGGGTAAAAAATAATATATTTCAATAGAAAAAAGAACAATCAATTTTACGAATATTTATAATGCTCTGGGGGGAGCAGTTTAAATATTAAATAAAGCCAAAAGAAAGAGGAGGAAAAAGTATGGCAAAATATGTAATGGCACTGGATGCTGGAACCACAAGCAACAGATGTATCCTGTTCAACGAGAAAGGTGAGATGTGCAGCGTGGCACAGAGGGAATTTACACAGTACTTCCCACAGCCGGGCTGGGTGGAACATGATGCAGATGAAATCTGGGCAAGTATGCTCGGTGTTGCAGTTGAGGCGATGAACATGATCAATGCGACAGCAGAGGATATTGCAGCAATCGGTATTACCAACCAGAGAGAGACAACGATCGTCTGGGATAAGGAAACAGGAGAGCCGATCCATCATGCGATCGTATGGCAGTGCCGCAGAACTTCAGAATATTGCGATACCTTAAAAGAAAAAGGACTTACCGATAAATTCAGGGAAAAAACAGGTCTTGTCATTGATGCATATTTTTCAGGCACGAAGGTAAAATGGCTGCTTGACAATGTACCGGGTGCAAGAGAGAGAGCCGAAAAAGGTGAATTATTATTCGGAACGGTAGAAACCTGGCTGATCTGGAAACTGACAAAAGGCGCTGTTCATGTGACCGATTATTCCAATGCATCCAGAACAATGTTATTTAATATCAACACTCTTCAGTGGGATGATGAGATTTTAGCAGAGTTAAATATTCCAAAATGTATGCTGCCGGAGCCAAAACCGTCAAGCTGTATTTACGGGGAGGCAGATCCTTCTTACCTTGGTGGACCGATCCCGATCGCAGGTGCTGCCGGAGACCAGCAGTCAGCATTGTTTGGTCAGACCTGTTTTAACGCAGGAGAGGCAAAGAATACATATGGAACCGGATGTTTCCTTTTAATGAACACAGGCGAAAAACCGGTATTTTCCAAGAATGGTCTGGTAACTACGATTGCATGGGGACTGGATGGAAAAGTTAATTACGCACTGGAAGGCTCTATTTTCGTGGCGGGGGCTGCGATCCAGTGGTTAAGAGATGAATTAAGAGTCATTGATTCTGCACCTGATTCGGAATACATGGCAAAGAAAGTAAAAGATACGAACGGCTGTTATGTAGTTCCGGCATTTACCGGTCTTGGTGCACCTCACTGGGATCAGTATGCAAGAGGTACGATCGTAGGTATTACCCGTGGCGTCAATAAATATCACATTATCCGTGCAACATTGGAATCTCTGGCATATCAGGTGAATGATGTTCTGGTTGCCATGAAAGCAGATTCCGGAATTGATCTTACCGCTTTGAAAGTTGACGGTGGAGCAAGTGCTAATGATTTCCTGATGCAGACACAGGCGAACATTATTGATGCGCCGGTAAATCGTCCGCAATGTGTAGAGACAACAGCGATGGGCGCTGCATATCTTGCTGGTCTGGCAGTCGGTTACTGGTCAAGTAAAGAGGATGTTATTAAAAACTGGGCAATCGACAAGACATTTGAGCCGCAGATCGATGCCGCAAAGAGAGAAGAAATGATCAAAGGCTGGAACAAAGCAGTCAAATATGCATACGGCTGGGCAAAGGAAGATTAAAAAGAAGGTTTTGTATAGGGAAGGTAAAGATTGTAATGTATTGGTAAAGTTAATTGAATAAGGGGGGATAGTATGTTACCATATATAGCAGAGTTTTTGGGAACTATGATTCTGATCATCTTAGGTGATGGAGTTGTTGCAAACGTAAATCTCAACAAATCTGGCATGAAGGGTGGAGGAACTGTCCAGATCACATTTGCATGGGGACTTGCGGTTATGCTGCCGGCATTTATTTTCGGAGCAGCATCGGGAGCATCGTTTAATCCGGCGCTGACGTTAGCACTTGCAGTTGACGGAAGTTTTGACTGGGCAATGGTTCCGGGATATATCATTGCACAGTTTGCAGGAGCGTTTGTTGGAGCGGTGATCGTATATCTTTTGTTTAAAGGACAGTTTGATGCAACAGAGGATCAGGCGACAAAACTTGGGGTGTTCTGTACAGCGCCTTCTATTCCGAACATGGGACAGAATATTTTCAGTGAGGCAGTTGGAACGTTTATCCTTGTATTTGCGATCAAAGGTATGGCAAATGTGCCGGGACTTACCGATGGACTTGGAAAGTTTCTTGTATTTGGAATCATTGTATCGATCGGTATGTCACTTGGTGGACTGACCGGATATGCGATCAATCCGGCAAGAGATATCGGACCGCGTCTTGCACATGCCGTTCTTCCGATTAAGGGAAAAGGAACATCCAACTGGGGATATGCAGTTGTTCCGCTGGTGGGACCGGTGATCGGAGCAATTGCTGCAGTACTGCTATATGGAGCAATTCCATGGTAGACCGTATGTTTGTCATGCGATAAGTAACTTTATATGACAATTTTATATTTATGACAGTAGATGTGCATGTGGAACCTGCAATCTATTGTTGAGGGGCAAGAGAGAAGAGAGCCTGACAGGATAATCGCAACAGCATGGGTGCGCTTACTTGTCAGGCTTTTTTATTCATAGGAGATTACATCTTATGAATGAAAAAGCCCTCCGGGTTAGATACCAGAAGAACAAAGTAAAAAAAGGAGAGATGGAAAATGTATGACGTAATTATCATCGGAGCCGGTGTATCCGGCGCAGCAGCGGCGAGAGAATTGTCGCGTTATAATGCAAAAGTATGTGTGATAGAGAAAGAGGAAGATGTCTGCTGCGGCACATCCAAGGCAAACAGTGCAATCGTACATGCGGGATATGATGCAAAAGAAGGTTCCCTGATGGCAAAATTAAATGTACGGGGAAATGCCTTGATGGAGCAGCTTTCCAAAGATCTTGATTTTCCGTTTAAGCGGATAGGTTCTCTGGTTGTCTGCAAGGACGAGGAGGATATGCCAAATCTGAAGGCGCTTTATGACCGCGGTGTGGCAAACGGTGTGCCGGGACTGCGCATTTTATCGAAAGAGGAAGTACATGAAATGGAGCCAAATCTTGCGGATGATATCTATGCGGCTTTATATGCGCCGAGTGCCGGGATTGTCTGCCCATTTCATTTAAATATAGCACTGGCTGAGAATGCAAATGCAAACGGTGTGGAATTTAAGTTTGATACGGAAGTAACAGATCTGAAAAAAACAGGGGAGATCTGGGAGGTTCATACGAATCAGGGCGTGTTTGAAACAAAATATGTCGTCAATGCGGCAGGTGTTTATGCAGATAAATTTCACAATATGGTCAGTGAAAAGAAAATCCATATTACACCAAGACGCGGCGATTACTGCCTGCTTGACAAGAGTGCCGGAAACCATGTGAGCCACACGATCTTTGCACTTCCAGGTAAATATGGAAAAGGTATTCTGATCACGCCGACGGTACATGGAAACCTGTTATTAGGACCTACTGCGATTGATATTGAGGACAAAGAAGGAACGAACACGACAAGAGAAGGCTTAGATCAGGTTATCGCCGGGGCGAATCTGAATGTAAAAAATATTCCGATGCGTCAGGTTATCACTTCTTTTGCCGGACTTCGTGCACATGAAGATGGTCATGAGTTTATCATTGAAGAGGCAGAAGATGCAAAAGGCTTTATCGACTGTGCCGGAATCGAGTCACCTGGGCTTACGAGCAGTCCGGCGATCGGAGAAATGGTTGCAGGTCTGTTAAAAGAAAAAATGCATTTGGAAGAAAAGAAAGATTTTATCGCAACGCGCAAAGGCATCTTAAATCCAAATACTTTAAGCAAAGAAGAAAGAGTGGCCTTAATAAAGGAAAAACCGGAGTATGGCAATATTATCTGCCGCTGTGAGATGATCACCGAGGGAGAAATTATCGATGCCATCAGACGCCCGCTCGGTGCAAAATCACTAGATGGTGTCAAACGCCGCACAAGAGCCGGAATGGGACGCTGTCAGGCGGGATTCTGCTCGCCGAGAACAATGGAGATCTTAGCAAGAGAACGCGGTGTGAGTCAGTCTGAGATCACAAAATCAGGCGGAAATTCAAAAATTATTGTCGGAACCAACAAGGACAGATTGTAAGAGGGAGGAGCCAGAGCATGAAAACATATGATATCGTAATCATCGGAGGTGGACCGGCAGGGCTTGCGGCTGCTGTTTCTGCAAAAAATAACGGAATTGATGACATATTGATTTTAGAGAGAGACAAAGAATTAGGCGGTATTTTAAACCAGTGTATCCACAATGGTTTTGGTCTGCATACATTTAAGGAAGAACTGACAGGTCCGGAATATGCGGGAAGATTTATCTCGCAGGTAAAGGAACTTGGAATTGAATATAAATTAAATACCATGGTCATGGATATCAGCCATGAAAAAGTAGTTACTGCAATGAACCGCGAAGACGGTCTGTTTGAAATTCAGGCAAAAGCAGTTATTCTTGCAATGGGATGCCGCGAGAGACCCCGTGGAGCGTTAAATATTCCGGGATACCGCCCGGCAGGAATTTATTCTGCAGGAACGGCACAGCGTCTGGTAAACATCGAAGGGTTTATGCCTGGACGTGAAGTTGTCATTTTGGGTTCCGGCGATATCGGCCTGATCATGGCAAGAAGAATGACACTTGAGGGCGCAAAGGTTAAGGTTGTGGCAGAATTAATGCCATATTCCGGTGGGCTGAAACGTAATATCGTACAGTGCTTAGATGACTATGGAATCCCGTTAAAGTTAAGCCACACGGTTGTGGATATTAAGGGAAAAGAACGTGTAGAGGGAATCACGTTGGCTGAGGTTGACAGTAAGGGAAAACCGATCCCAGGAACTGAGGAGGAATATAGCTGCGATACACTTTTACTTTCTGTTGGACTGATCCCGGAAAATGAGATTTCCAAAGGTATGGGGGTTGACATGAACCCGGTTACATCAGGACCAAAAGTAAATGAGAGTCTTGAAACGAATATTCCGGGTGTGTTTGCCTGCGGAAATGTACTGCATGTACATGATCTTGTGGATTTTGTATCTGAAGAGGCAAAGACAGCCGGAAAAAATGCAGCAGTTTATGTAAAAGCAAATGGCGTGGAAGCAGCAAGAGATAACGATATTATTTTAAATCCGGTCGAAGGAGTCAGATACACAGTTCCGGGAACTATCAATGTTGCCAGTATGGATGAGCAGCTTACGGTTCGTTTCCGCGTGGGTAGTGTATACAAGAATTGCTATGTCAGTGCTTATTTTGGTGATGAGAGAGTCATCCACAGAAAACGTCCGGTCGTGGCACCGGGAGAAATGGAAGAGATCAAACTGACAAAAGAGCAGCTTTTGCAGTACCCGGATCTAAAGACGATCACAGTCAAGATCGAGCAGGAATAAAATGGAGGTATATCAATGGAAGAGAAAAATTTAATCTGTATCGGTTGTCCGATGGGCTGTCCGCTGACTGTAAAAATGGAGAACGGTGAAGTTGTCAGTGTTACAGGGAATACCTGTAAGCGCGGTGATATCTATGCGAGGAAGGAAGTGACAAATCCAACCAGAATTGTTACCTCTACAGTAAGGATCACCGGCGGAAGCGAAGCAATGGTTTCTGTAAAGACAAAAGAAGATATTCCGAAAGGAAAAATATTTGACTGTGTCAAAGCATTGAAAAATGTTGAGGTTGCTGCCCCGGTGCACATCGGGGATGTGCTTGTGAAAAATGTTGCAGGGACAGGTGTGGATGTGATCGCAACGAAAAATGTGGAGTAAGTGCCGAAAAAATAAAAAAACATGATAGAAATTGATTTTTAAACTGGAGGGGCAAAATAGATACCTGAAATGATCTGTTCTGCCCCAACATCATGTTATTATAAAATACAAAAAGTGAGACTTGACTCAGGATATGATGTGTCTAATTGCTTTCTACAGCATCAAAAAGGTTGCTGTCGTTCCAATCAGGGTGAAGCTGGCATAACTGGTAGATATGATTTACAAAATCAGCATCCTCATCCAGCATGTTGATGCAGCTTTCAGCAGGAATATTTTTTTGGTACATCGTGTGAATGACGTGTATACGATATTGGCATTTTCCATCTTCATAGCTGTCCCTGCGTTCCATTTTAATATACTCTTCCATATCAAATTCTTCCAGTAACATTCCAACTACCTCCGATCTGTGTTTTATGAGGAAATCACGGAGAATATTATCATGAATACAATCCTGTACCGTGAAATCAATTGCCTGTTCTAAAGAAATTCCTTCCAAAATCTTTGAATAGATTCTGCTGATCAAAATAGAGTATTCCTCTAACGTTCTGCACCGAAGCATCAGTTCTTTATTGTGTCCGTAATTAATATTATAGACTTTTGCGGTACATTCCAGGCAAGGGAGTTTTGCTGTATCATCTGAATTATTTGTCAGTTCAAATGCGTCTGAAAGATGCAGCTCTGTATAATCAGCATCATTTTCCAAAGGGGCTATTCCGTTGTAGAAAATAACAAATTGAGGAGAAGGTATTTTAAGCTGTTTTTTCCCGTATATATTTAAGTTGTGCTGTTTGATGTAACTTTCATATTGTTTACCAAAATAAATCAACCCGCGAAGCGGCATATTTGGATTTAAGGTACTCTGATGCTCATACAGATTTAGTGTTCCACGAACGATGAAAGATACATCATTTTTGTAGCCAAGATAAATTACATCATCAATGGTGTAAACAGTAAGTTCCTTTTCGTCTGAGTAACCAGTGTTGTTCAGCGCGTTATATAATTCAAGCAGGACAGAACGCTCACTGAAAATTTTACGGAATAACGCATCCCGGTATTTCTTTTGTACAAAAACCCGTTTTGTATGATGGATTTTTCGTGTGTTTTTCCCCATATCATATTCTCCTTTGATTATAAAAAAATAAAATGGTTTTCACAATACTTTTCTGAAATAGCTGGCGAATTGCCGGGACATAAAAGACTGATATTCAGAAAATGAATTTCACAGAAATGAAATTTGAATTGCGATAAATGTAGAGTAACATGGGAAAGTTGAAACGGCAAGTGTTAGAAAAAAGTTTGTGTATATTCACCATAAAACCGGATGCTTAAAAAATGTATATAAGAGATTTGCATTTTTTTAACATCCGGTTTTATTTTTAACAATCAATCATTTTATGGTCAGCTTTTTATTTGCTATAAAATACTGATGTAGGATTGGATACATAAACGGTTGTGGAACAATTTTTCTTTCCGACTTTGCAGACCGGCTTGACACTGATGTAATACATGGTATTTTTTTTCAACTTTTTCTTTTTAAATTTTTTCAGGGTGTAGCTGGTGTTTTTACTTTTAACGGTGTCTACTTTTGTAAAAGTTTTCGTATCGTAGCTTGTGGAAACGTATATTTCATATGCGGAAGCACCGGAAACTTTTGACCAGTTGATCTTTATTCCTGAGCCGGACTGTTTTGCAGTAATCTTTTTAGGCGAGGTGCCAAAAGTAATGACGGTACTCCATGGACTGTAAACTTTTTGCTTAGTGCCTGCAAGTGTGACATAGGAACGGACTCTTGCTGAATAAAAAGTGCCTGCTTTGATTTTTTTTGAATTGGTATATGTTCCAAGGTAACTGTAAAATTTTGTTTCGTTTACAATCGGTTTTTTAAATTTTTTGGAATCAGAAACTTTTGTTATCTGCAACTGAAATGCTTTGGCACCATTAATGCCTTTCCATTCAAAGCTGGCATCTCCGGGATAAGCAGTTGTCACTTTAAAATCACGTATTTTCTTTGGAAGTGTTGTGGCGTAGGTTTCTGTGTAAGTATTAGAAACAGCTGTAAAGTCAGAATTGCTGTTTAAGGCATAAACGCAGATTGCATAAGAGCCATCTTCTTTTAAGTTTTTGATCGTACAGGAATTTGTACTTGTGGTAAGTTCCTTGGAAAGATCAGAAAGACCACTTGGATAATATACAACTTTATATCCGGATGCACCGGAAACGGCTGCCCATTTAAAGGACAGGGATGCAGCGGTTGCTTTGGTTCCTGTAATTTTTGCTGTTTTATCGCTGATCCGTGCAACAACTTTTAAGGTGTCAGACCAGTTTCCAATATTACAGAGATTTTTATCGTCCGTATAGAAATAGTCGGCAGGAGCAGTGTAGGCGCAGACACGCGCATAAAAAACAGATTTGCCGGACGGTCCCCATTTTTATAACCATATTTGGGTGCAGTCCATAATCTTTCATCCATTTATGAACAAGTTTATCACATGCAGATGAAAAAGTAACTATCTGCTTTACCCCGTAAAATGTTTACGGAAAATTCATTCGACAAATCATGCTTTCCGAACTAAAATAGGAATGTGATATGATAATTTCATGATCCTATGAAGGAGACAAATGATATGAAGAATAAACAGATTTTTCTGTTTGGAACTGCCGACTTTGGTGGCAGTGATATCTATTTCCGGAAAATCCTGAGTCAGGTTAAGCAGTTCATTGATGCAGGCAATGTTATCGTCGGTGAGTATATGTGTCAGGGCAGAATGCCGCAGTCTGTCCGGGAACGCTACCTGAAAATGAAGGAGGCTCCCGATCATCCACAGAATCTGGATGTATTGATCCAGAATTTTGACTGTGCATTGTCTCACCCTGATGCCAATGACCTGGAAAAACTGAAAGAAGCCGTTATAAATTCATCCTTCTGATAAGGCCATAAAATAAGGCAGCCCCACATAGCTGAGTCTGCCTTACCTTCTTTACTTAACGTTGATGCCTCTGGCATATTGTTGTAGAAACTGTTCTTTTCCACATGGTCTGCCCAAATAATATCCCTGCAGATAATCAACCTTCATTTCTTTCATTTTCAAGAGCCATTCCTTTTCCTCGATGCCTTCTGCGCATATCCTGACGTTAATGCTATGTACCATCGGGATGATATTTTTATATAATTCATAATCCCTGGCACTGTTCATCGCCTTGGCAGTAAAATCCCTATCCATTTTCACATAACTCGGATTCATATCACGTATACAATGAAGATTCGAATATCCTGTTCCAAAATCATCGATCACGAAGGGGATCCCGTTCGTGTCCAAGCTCTTACGGAATTTGCAGAATGCTGGTGTCATATCCATAAATCCGCTTTCTGTCATTTCAACGCATAAACATTCCGGCTTTAAAGTGTACTTTTGAATTACATCCAGAATATCCCGCTCTACATTGCCCTGCAGGATCTGAACATAGGATACATTTACATTCATCCGGAAGTCCGGAATATATTTCTGCATTTCACAGCACATTGCTGCGGCTTCGTTCAAAATATATCTTCCGGCGGGAATAATCAGTCCGGTCTCTTCCAACAATGGGATAAACTCCATCGGTGAAATGAACTCTCGTCCTTCTTCCGTTATCATGGAAAAACGCATCAGCGCCTCTGCTCCAATGATCTGTTCCGTCTGGCAATCCACGATCGGCTGATAATTGACTTCAAAGCCTTCGTAATTGTTTACAATAGCATTACGAAGTGCTGCTATGATTCTTCCTTTTCGTAAAAAGACCTCATAGTCATCCTGGTTAAAAATATAGAATCCGTTTTTACCCATGCTTTTTGCCTGTTTCAGAGCAAATTCAAATTTTTTACGGCATTCTTCAGTCCCTTCACAAAATGTTGCTGCATTTATAACACCAATAGAAACGGAAAATAGAGCTTCATAATTTTCGGCTACTATGAAATTATAAAGTTTATCTGTGATCTTTTCTTTCAGTGCCACAGCGTCTTCCGTGGAAGAAGCGTCCAGATCCACGATCACATACTGATCCGCTACCAGATGGTAAATTCTCTGCTTGTCTGAAAGGCATTCCTTCATACAGCCGGCTACGCTTTTCAGGATATAATTACCATAATCCGCTCCCCTGGAGCTATTGATCGCTCCGAAATCATCAATTCCTACATGCATCAAAAAGCCCTTGGAAATAGGTGCCTTTTGTGAACACAGGTAAGTAAGGAATTCCGGACCACCAAGCAGTCCTGTGACATTATCAGCTCTTCTCTTGTTGCCGGTCTCGTTCAGACATCCGACCAGATACTCTGCCTTTCCCTGCGGATCATTGATCACAATACCACGGCAGTTGATCCAGACCGGCATACCTTCTTTATCAAGCCACCTGTAATGAAGATTATGTACCTTTTCTCTTCCTTCGCATATATTCGCAAGATGCTTTGTAAGCATCCTGCGGTCTTCCTCATACACTACCTTCATAACTTCATTTGCAGCATCTGTCAGAAGATTTTTCGACATATTAAACCGTTTCACAGCTGACTGTGAAATCTCAAAGGTATTATTCTGCAGATCAAATATATACAGATAATCATCCATACATTCTGTAATAATCTCAAATAAGATTTCTGCTGTCTGCTCTCCAAACACATTAAATATATCATTAATCACAACAAGTACCTTCCTTTTGACAACTTCACCCTATCCCTGCCATTTTTCTAGAATAACTTAAAGATATTCACGCGGTCATGCATCTTGGCTGCTCCCTCTGCCAGATTAATACTGATCGCAGTATTCTCTTCTGATGATGCCGCATTGCCCTGTACCACACCGGACAGCTGTTCAATTCCCTGACCGATCTGTTCCAAGGACTCTGCCTGGGAGTTGGCTTTCTCCATGGTGTTCTGTGCAAGCTCTGCAAAGGACTCCATATCTGCAATGATCTGATTGAATGCGTCTGCTGTTGTTCTTGTGATCGTATTTCCCTTTTCAATTTCCACTAAGGTCTTATCGATCAGATCTCTCGTATTTACAGCAGACTTTGCACTGTCTGCTGCCAGCTTGCCGATCTGATCCGCAACCACTGCAAAGCCTCTTCCTGCTTCTCCTGCTCTGGCAGCTTCTATGGAAGCATTCAGGGATAACAGATTGGTCTGGGATGCAATAGTCTCGATATCGGTGATAATATTACCGATCTCTTTGGAGATTTCTGTAATGTGCTCCATTTCCGTGAGCAGCTCATTCATTTTTTCTTTTTCTTCGTTCGCTTTGTTTGCAGAAGCTTTTACACGTGCTGATGCGCTCTGCGTTTCTTTCGCTGTATCTGCAGCCAGATCCACGACAGTGTCAATGGTGGCATTCAATTCCTCGATGACTCCTGCCTGCTCTGTTGCACCGTCCGCCAGGGATTTTGATGCATTTTCCACCTCGGATGAATTCGATGATACCTGTTCTGCCAGATCGCTGATCTCGGTCAGGGTACTGTTAAAGCGCTTCAGAATATACAGCAGTGATGTCTTCAATTCTGAGAAATCTCCCAGGAAATCTGTAATCTCATCACCATTTCTGGTCAGGTCACCCTGCGCGATTGCCTTAACCTCCGCGGAGATCTCCCTGACATAATCTGCCAGAATACCCATGGCTTCTTTCAGATTCCTGATGGTATCGCCAAACTCATCCTCAGACTCATAGGTAAGCATTTCTACGTTAGACAGTTCACCCTTACGCAGACTGGCAACCGCTGCTTCTATCTGTTCTACAGGCTCTGTAATAGAATTGGCAATGATGCTTCCGATCAGTGTCGTCACTACAGCAATCGCAAGACCCGCTGCCACGATCACAACAAATATGATTATGGTGCATACATTGGCCATGGTCTTTGCCCGATCTAATTCTACCTGGAACTCATCACGCAATGAAGTTAATTTCTCAGTAAAAGACTTATATTCTTCATACACCTCTCCGATCATCAGCTTCGCTGCCTCCTGCTGTTTCCCCTCACGGCTTAACTTCAAAATTTCATCGGAAGCAGCCCTATATTTTTCCCATGCAGCGCTTGCCACTTCATAATCATCCCGTCCTTTTTGAGCATCGCTGTCTGCAGACATGATTGCATCCAGCTTCGCATCGGTATCCTGAATCTGGCTCTCCAGCTTCTGGATTTCTTCTTCGCAGGAGTTCATGTCCGCGGTATCTGATTCTACCAGATGCTGATACTGTTTGATTCTGTATTTCGCAGTCATTGTCTCTAAATCCTGCAGATATTCCAATGACGGAGACCAGACCTCCGTGATCTTCTCTATATTTGAACGGATCACTAATGTCGAGATCAGTGCCACCAACACTAAAAATAATGTCATAACAAGCACTGTCATTTGATATACTTTTAACTTTCCTGCAACCTTTAAGTTAGCTATACGCTTTTTGATCTTTTCCATGATGGTTTGCCTTCATTTGTAAATTATTGATCTTTTATAACATTTGTTTGTCCATAGACGATTATAAGATATCATACTTTATTGGAATAATCCATAAAAAAATAAATTGGTTTCTGCTAAATATTAGTGACTCAAACTCCGCACTTGAATAAGTGCCTATGCACCTTGAAAATCCAATAATACCTGGCACAAATATAGCATGAAACCGTCTGGTTTTGATATCATTGAGTTGCTCAAAATCAATCAAACCGCAAATGTAGACAAAAGGACTATTGGATACAAACGCAGGAAACTGTCCATGGAAAAAGGAATCTCCGCCATGCTTTCGCTTTTGGAAGCTGCTAAAAAGGCGGTAATCCCTGCGAAATATGTTCTCTTTGACAGCTGGTTTTCCTCTCCAGGTACGCTTCATGCTGTAAAAGAGATTGGATATGATGTAATCGGCATGGTTAAGAAAACTCCAAAGATGTTCTTCTGGATCAATTAAAGGTACTTGGATATCGTAATATGGAAGTAAAATGCTTCCCGGCATACTTTCCAATGCCGGAATTTGAGCGGGTAAACTGGTATTGCGTGATCGCACAAAAAGGGTCAGGCGCTTGACTTTTTACACATTCCATGCTAGATTGAAAATAATCGTAAAAAATAAAACACCATGAAAAAGAGAGTACATCTGTTGGAACTTTACAGAGAAGTTTCTATATTTCCGGGAAGGGTGATGTGAGTCAGGTACTTTAATAAGAAAACCTGTATTACAGAAACTGAAAGACCAGACCGGAATAAGGCTGAGAGGAAACGGGCGGACATAGATGGAAGATGGCTTTGGAGTGGCAGGACTGAACTGTTTTAGAAAATAACAGATAAGTTCCGACAGGTCCGCCTGTTACAGCGGAAGATATTACAGCAGATGAGCATCGGTACAGTATGTATCCGGGCAGTCCGTGAGATATCGGAATGAGGCTGGCATTTTGTGCCGGTAAATGGGAGTGGTACCACGGGATAACGTCTCGTCTTCTTTTTAGAGGACGGGACTTTTTTGTTATAATCCGCATCCATAAGCAAATCATTAAGAAAGAAGGAAATACACATGAGCAGCAAAGGAAAATTTTATATGACTACAGCGATTGCCTACACATCCGGCAAGCCGCATATTGGAAATACCTACGAGATCGTACTTGCAGATGCGATCGCAAGATTCCGCCGTCAGGAAGGTTATGATGTTTATTTCCAGACCGGAACAGACGAGCATGGTCAGAAGATCCAGGAGAAAGCCGAGAAAGCTGGTATCACTCCGAAGGAATATGTAGACAACGTTGCCGGAGAAGTAAAACGTATCTGGGATTTGATGAACACTTCCTATGATAATTTTGTCCGTACAACCGATGAAGACCATGAGAAACAGGTAAAAAAGATCTTCAAAAAATTATACGATAAAGGTGACATCTACAAAGGTTCCTACGAGGGACTTTACTGTACACCGTGTGAATCTTTCTGGACAGAGTCACAGCTTGTAGACGGCAAATGCCCGGACTGCGGACGTGAGGTCCAGCCGGCAAAAGAGGAAGCATATTTCTTTAAAATGAGCAAATATGCTGACAAGCTCATCGATTACATTAATGAGCATCCTGAATTTATCCAGCCGGTTTCCAGAAAAAATGAGATGATGAACAACTTCCTGCTTCCGGGATTACAGGATCTTTGTGTATCCAGAACCTCATTTTCCTGGGGTATTCCGGTTGATTTTGATCCGAAACATGTTGTGTATGTTTGGTTAGACGCGCTGACAAACTATATCACAAAGATCGGATATGACGCAGATGGCAATTCCAGTGAGCTCTTCAACAAAAACTGGCCTGCAGACTTACATCTGATCGGAAAAGATATCATCCGTTTCCATACGATCTACTGGCCGATCTTTTTGATGGCACTGGATCTGCCGCTGCCAAAACAGGTATTTGGACATCCGTGGCTTTTACAGGGTGGCGAGAAGATGAGTAAATCCAAAGGAAATGTGATCTACGCAGATGATATGGCTGATTTATTCGGTGTGGATGCGACACGTTACTTTGTACTGCACGAGATGCCGTTTGAAAATGACGGAATCATTACCTGGGATCTTGTCATTGAGCGTTACAACTCTGACCTTGCAAATATTCTTGGAAACCTTGTAAACCGTACGATCTCCATGAGCAACAAGTATTTTGACGGTGTAGTAAAGAGTACAGGTGTGGCTGAGGAAGTTGATGCAGATTTAAAGGCAGTTGTGACATCTGCGAGAGATAAAGTTGCAGAGAAGATGAAAAATCTGCGTGTTGCAGATGCAATCACAGAGGTATTTAACTTATTCCGCCGCTGCAACAAATACATTGATGAGACTGCACCGTGGGTACTTGCAAAGGACGAGGCAACAAAAGACCGTCTGGCAGAAGTTCTTTACAATCTGGTAGAATCCATCACCATCGGAGCATGTCTGTTAAAGAGCTTTTTACCGGAGACAGCAGACCGTATCTTAGCGCAGCTTAACACAGGTATGCGTGAATATGATGATCTCGATAAATTCGGACTTTATGAGAATGGAAATAAAGTAACAGAAAAACCGGAAATCCTTTTTGCACGTCTGGATGCAAAAGAGATCATGCCAAAGATCGATGCGATCCGTGAAGCACAGAAAGCAGAGTTTGAGGCAGAGCAGAGCGCACTTGGTGAATTGCCAGAGACAACAGAGGAAGCAGGCGAAGCAATCGATATCGAGGCAAAACCGGAGATCGAGTATGATGACTTTATGAAAATGCAGTTCCAGGTCGGAGAGATCATTTCCTGTGAAGCAGTGCCGAAGTCAAAGAAATTATTATGCTCCCAGGTAAAAGTCGGAAGCCAGGTAAAACAGATTGTTTCCGGTATCCGTAAATATTACACACCGGAAGAGATGGTCGGCAAAAAAGTCATGGTACTTGTAAACTTAAAACCAGCAAAACTTGCCGGAGTTTTATCGGAAGGAATGTTATTATGCGCAGAGGATGCAGAGGGCAATCTTGCGCTGATGACACCGGAAAAAGCAATGCCGAGTGGCGCAGAGATCTGCTAACATATTGAAAAATAAAAATCTGTCATGACAGTTGCGATAAATCTGTGATGTTGTGCCGGATTTGTGAGGGAAAAAGAGATAGTGTATGCGCTATCTCTTTTTCGATATCACACAGGGAGGAACAAAAGAGTGAGAAAAAAAATACAGGGGATATTTCAAAGAAACCTGCCATTTGTGCTGGTGTTTATGGTGGCACTTATCTGGCATCTGGTCATTAAAATTTCTGCCGGTGATGATGTTGTCTATTTTCAGACGCTGATGGATGGAAGAAGTATCTGGGAAATTTTAGCGCACCGCTATGCGACATGGTCTTCAAGAATGGCAATCGAATTTGTTCTTATACCACTGGTACAGGTTTCGTGGCTGTGGAAAATCCTGGATATTATTATTTATACACTGATTCCTGTATTGTTATACCGCTTATTAAATAATTACACGGAATATATTGACGAAAATGTAAGCTGGTCAGATAAAGATTCAGACAGGGTAGAATCTAAGAGAATATTAAAATGGCTTGTCTGTGCGTTTATGCTGCTTTACCCATTTTCGGATATGGTATCAGCTGGCTGGATCGCAACGACGGTCAACTATCTGTGGCCGCTTTTTGGAATCTTATATATCGCCCTGCTTTTACAGAAACTGGCACAAAATAAGTTTTTGCACTGGTATGAGGGCGCAGCAGGGGTGATCTGTTGTATTTTTTGCAGCAGTCAGGAACAGGTGGCAGCAATTTTACTGGTTATGATTTTTCTTGCGTTACTTTATAACTGGCACAGAAAAAAAGCGGGGAGTCTGTGGATTTACGGATATTTTGCCGTTGATCTGATCTCACTTTTTACGATTTTGTGCTGTCCGGGAAATAGTATCCGCAGCATGCAGGAAGTCGAAGGGCGTATGCCGGAATTTGCACATTTTTCCATTTGGGAAAAGATTTATATGGGAGTTGTAAATATAGAACGCATTTTTATTGCGCAGGTTAACAGTATTTTTCTGATCGTCTCGGTTATACTGGCAGTACTGGTCGGACTGAAAACGAAAAATATGATAAAAACATTGCTGTCATCTGTTCCTGTATTTTGTATTCTTGGATATGCACTGATCCGCACCGGGCATCCGTGGTATGAAAAAATATTTATTATACCGGAACAGACAGCAGGGTGGAATTTTAAAGATCCGGTGAACTGGCTTCCGGTGTTATTTTTGATCGTGACGGTGGCGGGGATGTCCTATGCACTGTTTTGTCTGATGAGAGAGAAGCTGGAAATATATCTTTATACACTTGTGATGCTTGGTGTGGGACTGGCATCCGGCATTGTCATGGGATTTTCTCCGACAATCTATGCATCGGCAGACAGACCATATATTTATCTGTATTTTATTCTGATGGTAACGTGTCTTTTTTGTATCCGGCAGATGTATGGGCAGATCAGAAAAGAAATTCCGGTACTGGTTCAGAAGATTTCAATGGTTGTGCTTGGAATGTTTTGCATGGTCAATATCGCAGAAACACTTTGGATGTGTCATATTATGTAAAAGAAACAGATGGATAAGGTAATCATTTTACATAGTTTTGCCGATGTTAAAGATATATGAACGGATTCATTTTCATGACGGGCATGTTTAAATTGATCCATATAATGTTTGTTTACAGAATGTACGATTTATCTGCAAAGAGGTATTCTGGGATTCCTGTCATGATTTCAGGGAGGAATATGAGCTATGGGATTTTCGGTAAATAGTGCTGGGAGCACCAGTGGAGCTATGGCAATGGCTGGAACATTGACCATTAAAAATGCGAATAAAGATGCACGTGCGCGTATTGATTATGTCTGTGGAAAGAGTAAAAGCAGCACAAAGAAAAAAGTAAATTATAATTACAGGGAAGTTTCGAATCAGCTTTTGCGTGCGAAGAAGCCGCAGGGCGCAGCAAATGCGCTGACAAAGGCAAAGAGCAGACTTGCCACTTTGCAGCGGTGTGCAGCAACCGGGGAATATGACAGCAAGGAGATATCTGCAGCAGTTGCGCATGCGAAAAGAATGGTAGAGTGCGCACAGTTAAAAGTCCGCCACTTAAAGCAGGAAGAGATCGAAAACAATAAATATAAACGCGAGAACCGGGCGGATAATATGCAGAAAAAAGGTGAGATCAGGCGCCGGGCTGCAAATAAAGAGCGTGAGTTGAAAGAAAAGATTGCGATTGAAGAAATACAGAATGTACAAAAGGAAAAGGCAAAACGTGTTGAAATACGGCAGAAGCGCAATAATCACAGACGTCAGGAGCAGAGTAAGATCAGCGAAGCGGATATGAAATATATAAAAGCACAGATGGAAAACCACAACACATCTGATATATCTCCTGATTCCGGCGTGATCGTGAGCCTGTCTGCCGAATCTGCAAATCTGCAGATGACAGAGGCACAGATCAAGATGCAGGCACAGCAGGATGCGGAGTTAGAGACAGATCTGACATTGACGGATGCTGCCGGTGCATTGCCGCAGGGGATGTCTGCTTCTTATACCGGTGATCCATCGGGAAGCGCATCTGCCACAGGGCAGGGAATGACAGAGAATATTAATATTTCGATTTAATAAAAAAAAGATACTCAATTAAAAAAAAGACATTTTATATAACCTCTCTTCTTTTTAAGATAAAAATAAAAAAGATGGGAGGTTTTTTATGTCGAAAAAAAGAAAACTACATCATGCAGATTTAATTGTGCCACACAGTTCTATTCGATTGCAGTCTGGGGAATGTGTCATGGAGAGAAGCGGTAAAGTCAATGAAATGGTGGAGAGTGTCAGCGGACAGATGGAGGAGCTCTCTGGGCAGATAAAAACGGTCCGGGAGCTGGTACAGGGAACAATTACAGGACTTGAACATCAGAAACAGCAGATTGAGGGTGGAATGAACACTGTAAATATGATGATGCAGCAGTCAAAAGATACGGCAAATATAAATGGTGAAGTTGAACTTCAGGTAGAGATGCTGGGATCAAAATTAGAGCAGATCACAGATTTTGTAAATAATATTGAAGATATTGCATCACAGATGAAGTTATTATCATTGAATGCATCGATTGAAGCAGCACGTGCAGGAGAGCATGGCAGAGGATCTTCCATTGTTGCAGAGGAGATCCGCAAACTTGCAGACAATTCCGGTGAAATTGCAAAAGAAATCCAGATTGTGATAAAAGAAGTAATGGAATGTTCTGAGAACGTAGTGGAAAAAGTGGCTATGGCAGGCGATTCTGTCAAAGTACAGGTAGAAAGTGCCGGACATACCATAGAGGCATTTGGAAATATGAATGATGTTATGGAACAAATGATACAGGATCTTGATCATATATCCGGAAAAGTAGATGAGATGAATGGAAGAAGACATGCAGTGTTAGATAAGATACATGCAATAGGTGCTTCTTCTGAGCATACGGTAAGATCTACTGAGTTTTCATTTAAATTAAGAAAATAAATTATGAAAAAGAGATCATTGAAAAAGGTTATTAAATTTGCCAGTTACCGTGTGTTAATGTTATATTGATATTATAAAAGTGTATCCTGTAGGAAAAAATGATTGACATATAAGAAAAAAGGAGAAACACAATTATGATATTTGAGACACATGCACATTATGATGATGAACGGTTTGAAGAGGACAGAGAGGAATTGATCACATCCATGCCAGAACGTGGCGTTGGAACGATCATCAATGTCGGTGCATCGATCGAATCCACCAAAACAACACTTGCGCTGTCAGAGCGGTATAAATTTGTTTATGCGGCAGTCGGAGTGCATCCAAGTGATATCAGTGGTCTGAATGAGGAAACATTTGCATGGCTGAAAGAGCAGACCAAAAGAGAAAAAGTGGTTGCAGTTGGAGAAATCGGGCTTGATTATTACTGGGATAAGGAGCCGGAAATACAAAAACAGCAGCGATACTGGTTTGCTGAGCAGATGAAGTTAGCGAGGGAAGTATCACTTCCTGTGATCATTCATTCGAGGGATGCGGCAGCAGATACCATGGAAGTGATGAAATCTGTACATGCAGAAGAAATTCCGGGAGTCATCCACTGTTATTCTTATTCGAAGGAGATGGCACAGGAATTTATAAAAATGGGATATTATATCGGTGTCGGAGGTGTTGTGACTTTTAAAAATGCCAAAAAGTTAAAGGAAACCGTACAGGAAATCCCGCTGGAACGAATCCTTTTAGAAACCGACTGCCCATATATGGCACCGGAGCCGCATCGCGGAGAGAGGAATGATTCATCCTATATCCCGTTTGTGATCGCCAAGATCGCAGAACTAAAAGGAATCACACCGGAAGAAGTGGAGCAGGTGACCAGGGAGAATGCAGAACGGTTATTTCGTATAATGTAATTTATGTTCTGTACATGATAAAAAGTCTATGTTATCATAGCACCATAAACTGGTTGCGTAAAAGAGCGTAATCACAAACCTAAAAGAGTTATAGGAAGAAGGGAAAAAGATGATATACAATCAAAATTACATAGGAGAGATTATTTGAGGTGGTAAATTTCGTTGCAACCACGCACCCTATGGGTTAAAAGAGATGCAGGAGCCGCGATGCCTGCCAAATAATCTCTTTCATCTATAAAGAGAGGCTCTGTTTATGGTAACAGGGCTTTATTTTTTACCAAGTTCCGGGGTATCATTCCAGAAGCGCTTCGGGATATTCTGCGCCTGGAGTCCTGGATTGATTCGTGCCTGGATGGCGATGTGGTCGAAAAAGGTCTGCCACAGCTTCTGGTATTTGGTCTCTCTGTCGGAGGTATGTTTTAAAAGCTCCTGATCTATACCGGAAGCGTCCACTAACAAAAAATTCTTTCCGGCGGCGTGAACTGCGGCAAGCTGGCGGTTCTCGTCATATATCATAAAATTCTCCTGCGGGAGACGATCGGTAAAGTGCTCTGCCAATATCGGCAGGGCATTATTTTTGGGGTGAATCGTGGAAAACAGTACACCATTTTCCAGTTCTGAAAAACGAAGAAAACCGAGCAGGTGATGTGCCTCATTTGCTGTGGCACGGGACAGAATAAACAGGCGGTGGACATAAGGATTGGCAAGGTCACAAATGGCGCGTGCTCCGGCGGATGTATTCAGACCAAGTACAAGAGTATGGTAGATGGCGTCCGCTTTGTCTAAGTTATTCTTTTTCTCCGGAACAATGGAAAGAATCGCATTTAAAATGGTATCGTAAAATTCACTGCCAAGTCTGCGCTGTATGGTGCGAGCGACTTTCGATGCTTTATCAGAGGAAGTTACCACATGGATATACTCACAAAATAGTTGATAATTGTCCGGTTCATGACACAGAATGTGGATATCATCGTGGGTGCAGGCGCTTTTTGGGGCACTGGAAGAACTATCAGCCGATGTGCTGCGGGCAGAATATTTTTTGTTTTCTTTTACCTTAAAATCCCATGCATCATAGATGCCGGATAAGATTCCATTGGGGGAATCTTCACAGATAAATGTGTACATATTATAAAATCCTCGTTATAGAAAGCCATTAATGCATCAGATTATTGATCATTAAGATGATGTTACAGCGAAATAGCAGGTTTTAATTTGCCAGCCGCTAAATTATGAATCGCTGTAGGTTCCGTCAGCAGGAGAATAAACTGAGCTGCTGGTATCCGGCTTCACGTATTTCACGTGGAATCTGGGTGCGGTCTGCGATCAGGCTGCGGCAGATATAGTCCTCATCTAACTTTGTAGGGTACATCATGTGACCGGAACAGGTAATAAAGTATAGTGCACGTTTTAGTACGACACCGATCTTTTTCAGATCAGAGAAATCGAGCTTATTCATACGTCTTGCCTTTACGATGCGCGAGGCAGACTTTGCACCGATGCCGGGAACACGCAGAAGTGTACGATAATCTGCACGGTTGATCTCTACCGGAAAACATTCTAAATGGCGGAGCGCCCAGTCACATTTGGGGTCCAGATAAATATTAAAATCAGGCCGGTCTTCTGTTAGTAATTCATCTACTTTAAAATTATAATAGCGCAGCAGCCAGTCTGCCTGATAAAGCCGGTGTTCCCGTAAAAGAGGCGGGCCGCCCGGCAAAACCGGCAGATTTGAATTGTGGTTGACATTGACAAAGGCAGAGTAGAACACTCTCTTTAAGTCAAATTTCTGATAAAGCGTTTCGGCAACACGCATAATCTCATAATCGTGTTCCGGAGTAGCGCCAATGATCATCTGGGTGCTCTGTCCGGCTGGAACAAAACGTGGTGCTTTGCGGTAAATGGCAAGCTCGTCTTTATTTTCCGTGATACGGTTCTGAATCTGGCGCATTGGTTTCAAAATAGTGGTTCTGGATTTATAGGGAGCCAACTTCTTTAAGCTGTCAGCAGTCGGAAGCTCTAAGTTGATACTCATGCGGTCGGCAAGAAATCCTGCTTTTTCTACAAGCACGGGATCTGCACCCGGGATAGCCTTGACATGGATATAGCCGTTAAAATGATAGACATTGCGCAGCCGGTAGAGTGTCTGGTAGATCAGATCCATCGTGTAATTTGGGCTGACCATGATGCCGGAGCTTAAGAAAAGTCCCTCAATATAATTACGCCGGTAAAATTCCATTGTCAGTTCACAGACTTCGTCGGGGGTAAAAGAAGCCCGTTTCACGTCAGAGTTACAATTATTCTGACAATAGGCGCAGTTGAAAATGCATTCATTGGTAAAAAGTATTTTGAGCAGAGAAATACAGCGTCCATCTGCAGAAAAGGTATGACAGATTCCGCATGCAAGGGAATTTCCCATACCGCTGCCATTGCCGCTGCGGTCTACTCCGCTTGAAGTGCAGGCTACATCGTACTTTGCAGCGTCGGTAAGTATGGCAAGTTTTTTCATAAGAGACATATTTTGCTGAATGTTCATGTTGATCTTCATCTCCATCCTTAAGGTCTTTGTCAAAAATATGATTGTAAGTTATGATCCGGTATTTGTATCAAATATTACGAAACATGTACTGCAAAACAAATGATGGTTTGTTGGGATATGAGTTCCCCGGCGAAGGGTGGTTCCGGGGGATTTCGATTGGCAAATTGCATCAAGCCGGGACTGTTTTGTTCCGTTGTCCGAAAAT